>Ga0163147_10001194_pt1 | contig 40059 bp, 37 predicted proteins | sample OliLakLV19MP6G1_FD_148597 | JGI IMG/M metagenome (GOLD analysis project Ga0163147, IMG submission 148597) | Freshwater microbial mat bacterial communities from Lake Vanda, McMurdo Dry Valleys, Antarctica- Oligotrophic Lake LV.19.MP6.G1 | ecosystem: Environmental > Aquatic > Freshwater > Lake >...
CTGTTGCATCAGCATCCAATATGATAGACGTTGTTCTGTATTTTTCTGCAAAATCGCTGGAAAATTTTCTGAACAATAAATTTATATCTTCTTTTCTCTCCCGAAGCGAGGGCACTGTAACAGGCACGGTATTTAAACGATAAAAAAGATCCTCCCTGAATCTACCGTCTTCAATTAACCTATGCAGATCAACATTGGTTGCAGCCACAACACGAACATCTGTTTTTTGCACTTTTGACGAACCCACTCTTAAAAATTCGCCGGCTTCCAAAACTCGTAATAAACGAGCCTGAGTGCCGAGTGGCAGCTCTCCAACCTCATCTAAAAATATTGTACCTCCATTTACTGTTTCAAAATATCCTTTGCGGTCGTCAAGCGCATTTGTAAAGGAACCTTTAACATGTCCGAATAACTCCGAGTCAATTGTACCTTCCGGAATTGCACCGCAGTTAACTGCGATAAAAGGTCCGTGTTTTCTCACAGAATACTGATGAATTATCTGTGAAAATATCTCCTTCCCCACCCCACTTTCTCCGGTAATGAGCACCGTTAAATTTGTTGGTGCAACACGAGCTGCAATACTCAATGCATAATTTAATTCAGGAGTATTTCCTATAATGCCGAAACGTTGTTTTATCGATTGAATTTCGTCTGCCATGTTATAACTTGAATTATTTTATTGAACAATCTGCCCGATCAAGGTTGCTGATGTAACACTTGTAATTTTTACAAAAACATAATCACCGGGTTTTGAATCTGTAGACGGAAATACCACCATTTTATTCTGGTCGTTTCTTCCACACATATCCAATTTTGATCGTTTTGATGTTTTTTCCACTAATACTTTAAATGTTTTTCCAACGTCGGCAAGGTTTTTTTCCAATGCATGTTTTGTTTGCACATTAATGATCTCACTTAATCTCCTCAACTTAACATCTTCCGGAATATCATCCTTATATTTTCTGGCGGCTAAAGTTCCGGGACGTTCACTATAAAAGAACATATAAGCCATATCGTATTTTACTTCCTCCATCAAACTGATGGTGTCTTGATGTTCTTCCTCCGTTTCACTGCAAAATCCGGTGATCATGTCGGTGGAAATGCCACAATCCGGAATTATTCTTTTTATAGCATCAATTCTATTCAAATACCATTCACGGGTGTAAGTTCTGTTCATTAATTCGAGCACTCGCGAATTTCCCGATTGAACAGGAAGATGAATATAATTGCAGATATTATCATATTTTGCAATCGTATAGATTACCTCATCTGTAATATCTTTTGGGTGTGAAGTAGAAAACCTCACCCGTAAAAGTGGTTCCACATCTGCAACCATTGCCAAGAGATTTGCAAAAGAAACCACTTCAGTGGTCTCCGGATTTTCCCATTTATAGGAATCAACATTTTGACCTAAAAGTGTAACTTCTCTGTATCCATGGGCAAACAGGTCCTTTGCTTCTGCTACAATAGAAAAGGCATTTCTGCTTCTTTCTCTTCCCCTTGTAAAAGGAACCACACAAAAAGAACACATATTATCGCAACCGCGCATAATGGAAATAAAACCACTAATTCCGGTGGAATCCAATCTCAGCGGACTTATATCGCTATACGTTTCCTCGCGACTCAACAATACATTTACTGATTTCTGACCATCATCTGCCGATTGGATAAGTTTCGGAAGATCGCGATATGCATCCGGTCCGCAAACAATATCCACTAATTTTTCCTCTTCCAGCAGCTCCGATTTCAGTCGTTCTGCCATACAACCAAGCATTCCGATTAGCGCATCCGGCTTATTTTTCTTTACCGATTTGAGTTCTTTCAATCGCTTTCGAACCCTTTGCTCTGCATTATCCCGAATTGCACAGGTGTTGAGTAGAATTAGATCCGCTTCTTCATAATCGCGTGTTAAACCAAACCCTTCTGAATATAAAATGGAAGCTACAATTTCGCTATCACTGAAATTCATTGCGCAGCCGTAACTTTCAATATAAAATTTTTTGCCGCTTTTGCTGTTTTCCAGTTCCTCAATTCCCAATGCTTCACCCTGCCTGATCTCTTCAAGCGGTTTGTTTACCCCAATTCCCGGCAGCGTTGGATTTTTATCGTACATTCTTCTAATAATTTGATGCAAATTTAATCAAAATACTGTCAACTTGTCAGCCCCGAATAAGAAATTTGAAAAGTAACTAATGCATTTGGCTTTGCAGCATTTCTATTCGGGGCAAGCCTGAATAAGAAAATTTGAAAATTTTATAAGTTGGTGGTGATTTAACCTATTTTCTATTCAGGCTATAGCCCGGATAGGAAAATTTGAAGATGTAGGAAATAGGATTTTGGTTTGGTATGCGTTAAGTTATATACACCGTCAAAAAAAAGCAATTGGTCGAAAACATATAGTTTTGTGCCCTTAATTGAATTTTCTTTACAATAAAAAAAATAAATGGAAAGTATCATTCCTGTAGGATATTGGATATTCTTTATATTCTCAATTGTCGGAACGCTTGTTGGGCTTTACAAATTATTCGAAAAAGCGGGTATTGCGGGCTGGAAAGCCTTAGTTCCGGTGTATAATTTATATCTGTGCACAAAAATTACCGGGAAAAGTATTTCCTGGTTCATTATGTTGCTCATCCCGGTTTTAAATGTTGTGGTGTGGTTGCTAATGGCGAATGAGATCTCAAAAGTGTTCGGAAAAGATAAATTTTGGGCATACGTAGCGTCGATGATGATTCCGTATATTTATTTTTTGAAGATTGGGTTTGATGATGAGGTGAAATATATTGGTCCTCAAAAATCGGTTAAAAAATCTTCAGGCCGCGAATGGGCTGATGCAATTGCTTTTGCAGTGGTAGCAGCTACGCTCATAAGAACCTTCTTTTTTGAAGCATTTACCATTCCTACTACTTCCATGGAAAGTACTTTGAAAGCCGGTGATTTTTTATTTGTAAGTAAATTTCACTACGGTGCGCGGTTTCCTATAACTCCACTTGCATTTCCTTTTGCGCATCACACAATGCCAGTTATTAAAACAAAGGCTTTTAGTGATTTAGTGCAAATGCCTTATATGCGTTTCCCGGGCTTAGAAAAAATACATAGAAATAACAGTGTGGTATTTAATTTTCCGGAAGGAGATACTGTTTATCTTCCCAATCAACAAAATAGTTATTACTCAATGGCAATGTCGTATGCCGACTCGTTAATACGAAGAGATAAATATAATAATAACACCTTAAAACCTTATCAAACCTATTATAAACGAGCAATGATGGCCTATCAGAGTACAGACCAGTTAGCATATCGTCCGGTTGATAAAAGAGATAATTATATAAAACGTTGTGTTGGTTTGCCCGGTGATTCCATAGCAGTGAGAGATGGTATTTTATATGTGAATGGCAATAAGGCATTAGTTGCCGAACATCAGCAAAAATCGTATGATGTTTTATTTAAGGGCAATTTGAGTTTTGAAAATGCAAAGAATATTTTAATTGATATGGGATTAAATCCAATGGACTTTGAGAATAATACGTTCCTTGATAATATTCCGGTGATCATTGCAAATATGAGCATTGCAGAGAGTAAACAATTGGCAAAAAATGCTTCTGTTGTGAGCGTTACTTTAAATCATTTTGACAGATTGCGATATGGATATATTGGTTTATTTCCACATAACCCTAATGTTATGCAAAATTCTGTTGATGATTTTAGTCCAATCTGGGTACCCAAAAAAGGTGTTACAGTTAAGATCACAAAAGATAATTATTATAACTACCAACGCATTATCGAAGCATACGAACACAATAATGTAACCAGAGATAAAAAAGGATCTGTATTTATTGATGGAAAACTATTGACCGAATACACCTTTAAACAGAATTATTATTGGATGATGGGAGATAATCGCCATCGCTCTTACGATTCGCGGTATTGGGGTTATGTACCGGAAGATCATATTGTAGGAAAACCGGTATTGATCTGGTTTAGCTGGGATAAAACAAAACCTTTTGGTGAGCGTATAAGAGATATTCGGTGGGAACGGATGTTTAATTTTATTTAAATAAATTAGTATGCGGAATTTTATTCCAGTATTATTCTTTTTTATCGTAATTTCCGTTATTGGCTGTAATCAAAACACAGCGGATAATGAAAGTGGAAATATGGATAGTATTACCATAGAAAATAAACAAACCGATAAAACATTAAATGAAATAATAGAAGAAGAATCAACTGAAGCCAATTATGAAAAACCTGATGCTAAAGGCAATAAAAAAATAACAAGTGATCGTTACGGATTTACTTTAGAAATTCCTTCCAATTGGACAGCAACAGATAAAAGCAATAATGGTGATGGGTATTTTTTATCCACCGGCGACAAATCAGTAGACATAAGGGTTTACGGGGAAAATTTGCAAGGCAATGAAATAATGGCGGAAATGGAATTGGCAACCTGTGAAACCAGCGAAAAATATATTTTCGGTAACGGATATCCGGGAATTAAATGTTATCAGTCAGGCGATTATTACTACTACTACGATACTCCTAAAACCAGAGTAATTTTCTATGTGCATGCCACGAAGAATTGGGTGGAGAAAAATAAGATTTTGATTGAAAGTGTAGTAAAGAGTTTGGAAGTGGATGGAAGTAATTTTCAATAACAGGTAAAGGGATTTACGCACCTGCATGACGGCAATCAGGTTTATGGCAACCTTTTTTTACCCCACAATACGGATGAAAAAATTAGCCGCGAAAACAGGAATAAAAAATACATTTCAAATACAACCAACCCTCCCTTCGGCTATTCATTCGTGCATTCGTGGCAACCTTTTTTTACCCCACAATACGGATGAAAAAATTAGCCCCGAAAACAGGAATAAAAAATACATTTCAAATACAACCAACCCACCCTTCGGCTGTTCATTCGTGCATTCGTGGCAACCCTTTTTTTACCCACAATACGGATGAAAAAATTAGCCCCGAAAACAGGAATAAAAAATACATTTCAAATACAACCAACCCTCCCTTCGGCTGTTCATTCGTGCATTCGTGGCAACCCTTTTTTTACCCACAATACGGATGAAAAAATTAGCCACGAATGCACGAATGAACAGCCAAAAGAAAGATAAATTGTGTTATTTACTTGTTTTTTATTCGTGCACCTGCTGATGGCAGTTAGGTTTGTGGTTACCCTTTTTTTACCCACAATACGGATGAAAAAATTACCCACGAATGCACGAATGAACAGCCAAAAGAAAGGTAAATTGTGTTATTTACTTGTTTTTTATTCGTGCACCTGCTGATGGCAGTTAGGTTTGTGGCAACCTTTTTTTACCCCACAATACGGATGAAAAAATTAGCCACGAATGCACGAATGAACAGCCAAAAGAAAGGTAAATTGTGTTATTTACTTGTTTTTTATTCGTGCACCTGCTGATGGCAGTTAGGTTTGTGGTTACCCTTTTTTTACCCACAATACGGATGAAAAAATTAGCCACGAATGCACGAATGAACAGCCAAAAGAAAGGTAAATTGTGTTATTTACTTGTTTTTAATTCTTGCACCTGCTGACGGCAGTCAGGTTCGTGGCAACCTTTTTTAACCCACAATACGGATGAAAAAATTAGCCACGAATGCACGAATGAACAGCCAAAAGAAAGGTAAATTGTGTTATTTACTTGTTTTTATTCGTTGCTGTTTTTATTGATGTTGCGCAACAAAAATTCTAACTCACTCAATATTATTGCCGTAGCTCCCCAAACCCTGTGTTTATTAATGAGATAACATGGAGCTTCAAAATTGATATCCTTTCTATTGATATTTATAGTTGATTTATTTGTTTGATCCAATAAAATATTTACCGGAGTTTCTATTATATATTCCACCTCATTTTTATCCGGAAAAAAATCAGGTTTAGATTTTATCAATCCTAAATACGGATATACAAAAAAATTACTGGGAGGGATATAAATGTTACTCAGTTGTCCAAATATTTTAATTTGAGATCTTTCAACGCCAATTTCTTCTTCAGTTTCGCGCAATGCGGTAAAAGAAGTATCCTTATCCGTTTCTTCCACTTTCCCTCCCGGAAAACTTACCTGTCCTCCATGCACACCATCGTACGAAGGGCGTTTTATTAAAACCATAAAAATTTCTTCGAGCACAGGATAAAATAATATCAACACTGCACCTTTTTTTGCGGAGGGATAATCCTTTTCCTCAAAATTTTCGATAGGACGCGCAACTGGCGCCATAATTTTATGTGCTTCCAAACCAGGCAACCCTAATTTGATCTTATCTGAAAGTATGTTGGCAAATGTTTCTATCATATTCGCGTAAAGATTACTTTTGAGTGCCCGAAATTATCGTAAAATTGTTTAAATTCGGGTTTTGAAAATGATGCAAATGAAAAAAATCTATACTCTACTGCTTCTTAGCATTTCAATTTCCATTTTACATGCAGGTTCAAATGCCAAAACCGGAGATCTGCAGTATATTCAAAACAATGGTCAGTGGCAAAAAAATATTCTGTTCTCTACTCCAGTTTACGGAGGAAATCTGTATCTCGAAAAGGACAGGTTTACCTGGGGTTTTTCTAATTCTTCCGAATTGGGACATTATAAACACGAGGGTAATGCGGAGGATATTAAGAATTTCATATTAAAAAAACACGCATTCAGAACGCATTTTCAAAATGCCAATCCTAATGTCAAAGTTACCGGAGAAAATAAATTCGATAATTATTACAATTATTTTCATGGTAACGACGAATCCAAATGGAAAGGCGGGGTGCCCGCATATGGTGCTATAAGATATGAACAACTGTATCCCGGAACCGACTTGTTAGTTTACAGTCAGAGCAATTCCATGAAATACGACCTTATACTTGCTCCAAATGCCAACGCTTCTCAAATTCGGTTCCGGTATGAAGGATTACAGGATATTCGCATCAGCGGGGGAAATCTGGAACTGATTACTTCCATCAATACAATACTGGAAATGCACCCAATTGCGTATCAAATGGTAGCAGGGGTAAAAACTATGGTTGAATGTGATTTTATATTGGAGTCTACAACGGTATCATTTTCATTTCCAAATGGTTATGATAAAAATATTGAATTAACAATTGATCCTGCTATCTTGATATTTGCCAGTTATTCCGGTTCTACTGCCGACAATTGGGGATATTCCGCAACCTATGATGAGGAAGGAAATTTATATGGTGCTGGAATCTCTTTTGACGATGGTTATCCCCTAACTGTTGGTGCATTCCAGGACGCTTATGTGCCCGGTACTGATTTTTACGTAGCCGACATTACCATTTCGAAATTTACTCCTGATGGAACCAGTTTAATTTATTCTACCTATTGTGGTGGCACTTCAAACGATCTTCCTTATAGTTTGATCGTAAATAATGATAATGAATTGATCGTTTTTGGAGCTACCGGGTCAAACGACTATCCGGTTACTGCAGGTTGTTTCGATAATACTTTTAATGCCGGTTCATTTATAATTATTGAAGGTGTATTGTATTTTAATACCGGCAGTGATGCTTTTGTAACAAAATTCAATGTAGACGGTACTGCTCTGATTGGCTCCACATTTTTGGGTGGAACCGGGAACGATGCATTAAATACCGGAAGCACCTCCTATAATTATGGTGATCATGCCCGAGGCGAGGTTACTGTTGATGGTTTGGGTAATATTTATGTGGCTTCCTGCACCCGCTCTTCAGATATGCCCGTTACTGCAGGTGTTTTTCAAAGTACTATTGGCGGACAGCAAGATGGGTTTGTAGCCAAACTGAATGAAGATCTCTCCGAACTAAATTGGTGCAGCTTTGTAGGCGGTTCCTCCGATGATGCAGTATATAGTATCAAAAAAATGAATTCTTCAAAATTTGTTGTTTGCGGTGGAACAGCAAGTAATAATTTCCCTACCACAACAGGTGCACTTAATGAAACCTATAAAGGCGGAACCTGCGATGGCTTTGTAATGACCATTGAAATAAATGCTACCGAAATATTTAATAGCACTTATATTGGGACAAATAATTACGACCAGACTATGCTTACAGAAATAGATGATGTAAATTCCATATTTATCACTGGTCAAACTTTGGGGAGTTACCCTGTAATTGGCGCTGTTTATGAAAATCCCGGAAGCTCACAATATATCACGAAATTGGATTCTACCCTTTCGGAAATGGAGTTTTCCACAGTTTTTGGGAGCGGTGATAATGCAGTGAATATCTCCCCAACGGCCTTTTTGGTTGATAATTGCAATTATATCTATGTTTCAGGATGGGGAGGTAGTGTAAATCAATTTTATAACCCGGCTACTGGCACTGTGCATGATATGCCGATTACTGGAGATGCTTTTCAATCTTCTACTGATGGCAGTGACTTTTATCTTGTTGTGTTTGAGGAAAATATGACCAGCTTGATCTATTCTACTTACTTTGGTGGACCATTGAGCGGAGAACACGTTGATGGCGGTACAAGCCGTTTCGATAAAACCGGAGTGGTATATCAGGCAGTTTGTGCAGGGTGCGGAGGTAATGATGATTTTCCAACAACGGATGATGTTGTGAGTAATACCAATAATAGCTCAAATTGTAATTTAGGGGTGTTCAAATTCTCGCTAACACAATCGGCAACCGCAGCCGAGTTCACGGCTGATCCAATAAGCGGGTGTTTTCCGGTTGATGTTGAATTTGACAATAACAGTGTAAATTCCGCTTCTTACAATTGGGATTTTGGAGATGGCTCTACTTCCACGGAAGAAAATCCTGCACACAGTTATGATACACCCGGAACCTATACGGTAACTTTAATTGCAAATTCTGCATTAGATTGCGTTCCTGATGATACAACCACCATAGAAGTAACTGTTTATGATTATCCTGAGGCTGAATTTACTTTTAGTCCAAACCCTGCTACGGTTTTCTCCCCTACCAATTTTACCGATGAAAGTTTAGACGCAGTGGAATGGTTTTGGGAATTTGGGGATGGATTTACCTCCACAGAGGAAAATCCGGTTCATTTATATCCAATTGCAGGTGTTTTCGAGGTTTGTCTGACAGTAACCAATGAATTTGGTTGCGAAAGTAAAATTTGTGATACAATAATTATTGAGGAGATTTCGATATTAGATGTTCCCAATGCCTTTTCTCCAAATGGAGATGGAGTGAATGATTTCTTTCTTCCTTTAAATTATGGATTGAGCGATTTCGAATTTAAGATTTATAATCGTTGGGGCGAACTTCTTTTCCTCAGTAACGATCCGGTTAAAGGTTGGAATGGTGTTTACAATGGCGTGGAGCAGGAGTTAGATGTTTATGTTTATGTAGTGAGCGGAAAAGGATTGGATAATGTTGATTATTTCAAACAAGGGAATTTTACGTTAGTGCGGTAAAGGATTTGGCAATTTTCAATTGACGATTTTCAATTTAATCTGAAACCAGGGTTCAGATTAACGCCTAATTTTACCAATTGAGCGTACTTTGAAGCAGTAACCCTGGTATATGTGACAATATTATTTCGATTTAGCATATTTCTCAACATAAACCCTGGTTTATGTGACAATATTATTTCGATTGAGCATATTTCGAAACACAAAAGTGAAAATCGCTTTAAGATCAAATATCTCGCATTACAGTAAGTTCACTCAATTTGACTAATGTGCCCGAACTATAATCGTATTGTGTGATGGCGCTTTCCGAAACGACAATTAATAATCCTCCCAAAACAATTACATCGTAAGGTGAACTGATATTTACGGTTTGTAAAAGTTGCATTTGCAAAGGATCGGAAACATCATACATTTTCAGGTCTTCATCACAAATAAATAATTTATCACCATCGAGTCCAAGTCCAAGCGGATGTGTCATCTCGTAAGTGATAGTTAAAACCGGCGCCGAAATATTACTTATATCAATGATATCAAGTTGGTCGTTTTTAGTAGTTCCGCATGCTGTTCCGGAGCGCAATGTTGAATAGGCAGTAGTACCGGAAACAATTACCGGATCGCAACTCGTCAAGTGCAGTAATTCTGAAACAAATACAGGGTTTTCCGGGACTGCATTATTGTAAATCTGCATTCCTGTGGTAGTACCAATAAAAAGATGATTATCGTATGGGAATATCGTTTCCACGTTTGCAAATAAAGAAATTGCCGATCCTTGCTGTGGAGCTGCCGGGTTAGAAATATCGAACAACTGCATTTCGGATGGTGTTACGCAATATAAATAGTCGTTTACAATGGCAAAACGTGTCATGGAACCGGCAACTCCGTATCCTGGATTATTTGCCGTGCCTTGAGATCCTTCGCCAGAAACTACGTTGCTTGCTGTAAGGGTGAAAAATATACCGCCGTCCCAACCTCCGCTCCATCCGTCGTTGCCACAATCCTCTGTAATAAGCGTATCCCGTTCAATAAAATCTGCAACAACTCCTAAGCCGGGTTCGGTGGTCCAGCCTTCATATTCTCTTTGAGGGAACACATTCATAACTCTATTCACTTCCATAACATTAAGTGGATCAGAAATATCCAAAGCAACTAAATCTATATAACTATCAGCGTATAAAATATTATCTTTCACACTAATATCAATATTACCGGGAATATTGATAAAAGCGATATTTTGCGGGTTGGATGGATCGGTATTGTTGATGATGTGAATTCCTTTATCCAATTCATTTACAAAAATGTACGGCGACATATAATAGATCTTTCCCGGGGCGACAATATCGGTTGCAGGAAGTATTGCAACAGAGGCCCGAAGTTCGGCTTCTGAGATGTAAACAGGGGTATAAGCAATATAATGATAGGTTTTTTCACAGCTATCTTTTAAACAACCACTATAAAGTATAAAGATCAGGAGCGAAAGGGAAAAAATGCTTAGTTTAGAGGAAAGATAGGTTTTCATTTACTTTGTATTTATTCAATTCAAATATAGGTAATAATTATTGTTATTTCATAAAATGGTGTTTTTTTACAAAATATAAACAATCTAAACCCGGTTGAAAACAATGCGTATCCTCCTTATTTTATTCGTTTTTACAGCTTTAATATTCAATTCCAATCAGGCAATTGCACAATCTAACCTGGAAGATGTTGTTTATCTGGAAAATGGCAGTGTTTATCGCGGAACCTTGTTAGGTGATTATCCTGACAGTACCATTGCAATTCAAATATTAGGTGGAAGCATAATTGTGTTACCGAAATCCTCCATAATATCCATCAAAAAGGAGCCTGAATTCGATCCCTTTCAAACTATTTACAGTCCCAGAGATACCGGATATACTTTTTTTACTTCCATAGGACTATTAATGGGCACAAACGATTGGGGATATTCGGGTGGAGTAATACTGGATATTATAAACGGGTATCATTTTAATGAGCGACTACAAGCAGGAATCGGATTGACATTAGAGGCATCTGATGATTTTTATCTTTCGGTATATCTGGATGGAAGATGGAATTTTGTAGAGGGTAAAAACACACCCTTTGTTTACGGTGATTTGGGAATGTACACGCTATTAGCTAATAAAGATGCAAATGGGATAATAGATCTTAATCCTGGAATTACTGCAGGATTAGGTTTGGGTATCAGGATAAACTCCTCTAAAAAACAAACCGGATTTATCATGAGTCTCGGTTATAAATTAAGTAAATATACCGTAACAGAAGAAGACTGGTGGTCGGATAGTCAGACGGTATATCATTATACCAAAAACAAGGCAATATTTAAAATAGGATTCGTATGGTGAATGAACGTTCATTCATCAAAACAAACGGCAATCATATTGTAAAAATTTACACAAAAGGAATAAATAAAAATCACTTCTACTTTATTCGGTTTTGGTTTGGGAAGATGCACTCCTTTTTTATCGATATCGTGAAAAAAGGTTTTTGTAAATTCGGTAATATCCGCTGTAACATTCAATAAATTAATAATAGAATCGTAGTTGTGATGTTTGGCCAACATGGTGGAAGCAATCTGCCGGAAATTCGAATAGGCTGCGGTCTTTTTATCCGATATCCGGTGCGAAATTGGCAATTCTGTTAAAAACTTAAGGCAATTTTTAAGCACAACATCCCAATTTTCATTTTGTATTTCCTTTTCACATAACAATAAATATTGTTTAGAAGAAAATAAAATATGGGCATCGGGAATATTTTTATCTACCATATTAAGTATAGGGTCTAATGCAGAAACGGAGGTAGCTACTATCATACCGTAAAGTAAATAGGAATAACCTCTGATATAACTAAGTTCAGAATTAAGTTAATGTTATTAAATTGTAAATTCGAAATCAGGAATTATAATTCATATAGGTATTTGTAAAACTACCATCCTCAAATAAGTTTATAAGAGCATACCCTGCCGGTGTTTCATGGTATACTTCGTTTTTCCACCAGTCGCCTGATACGGCACCATTGCAGCTGTAAGTAACATTATTATATACCACATTGTCGTACAAATGAATATGTCCGCTCACACATAACTTTACATTTTTATGCTGATTAAAAATGCTAACAATTTCTTTAACATCCGTGTGCATCCATGAACCCGGAACCTGAAATTTTCCAAATTTGAGTTTTACATTATCCAAAAAAACATTAGCACACAAGATTGGTATATGCGACATCACCATTACAGGAGTTTCAGGATGCACTGCCGCAAGATCGTTTATTAACCAATCGGTCTGCTCCTCTCCTAACTTTGCGGTATACCATAAACCGTTTTTCTTTTTTTGTGTGCTGTCGAGAAATATGAAATGCCATCCATTTAGATCAAAACTTTTATACGTCTTATCCATTTTCATCATTTCCATTGCAAAATTCTTTCCGTATAAAAGGTCTTTTTTTTCGGTGTATAAACCCCATATATCGTGGTTGCCAAGACAACTGTCCATTTCAAGCGAACATTCATTTCTCAATAAACTATGCCAAAGATCCCATTGTTTTGTTACCTGCGATTTTGTTTTAAACAGTGCATCTTCAATGGTATCACCTCCATTAAATATGATATCGACCTTTTCCGGTAAATTCTGAATATGATGTAAACATTTTATCAATCCCGAACTTGCACTTTTTGAATCTCCAATATGAATATCTGTAATATGAGCAATCCGCAATATACATTTTGGTTTTTTGTCAGCGGAAATTGTATTGGATGCAATTATTTTATTATCAGGCAAAAATTGACTTGCAGCTAATAATCCAATACTTTTTAAGAGGTTTCTTCTGTTCATACTTTGCGTTTCAAGTTCCCGACAAAGTTCATCTCTCTATATTATTCTATGGTTAACAACAGAATATATTAACCTTCAGCAAACAAACCCGATTGTTTTGCAAATCGTATTTTATCTTAAAATCATATCTTTTTTACTTTATTATTATATGAAGTAAAATTGTATGTTTTATTGTGCTTGATTTTGAAAAATTGTGCATTAAAAAAAATCGATAAGCTAGAACCATTATATTTCAAAATATAGTGTTCATAATCTAAAGTTGAATCTTAATTTAATGTGAACTTTTTATTTTGATTGCGCTTTTCCACAATTGCATTTTTTGAACCTGGATTTGGTTCTGCTATAAATTTTGTTCGCAATTGGCCCTGAATTCTTCTAAAAAAATCCTAATTTTCCATCAAAATACAATCACACATGCGTAAACTTGCCACAATAATCATCGTTTTTACTTGTTTTATCCATTCCAATCTACAAGCCCAAGTCTGCGGTACCTGTTCCATTGATTATGGATTTGTATTGCCCGGTGTTTATCCGGATACGCTTCCACCTGCTACTGCCGGTGAATTTTATGAATCGGATATCACTTTTGTAATGCAAGAAGACACCACCATTGATATTGTGGGCACACTGGAGTTTTTGAATTACCATATACTCGAACCGGTTGGGACGCCTTATGGAATGTTTGTTTCTACAAATTTGGGTGATCTTCCTGTTGATTATGATCCTGATGTGAGTTTATACGGTTGCGCAAGGGTTTGTGGAACTCCTTTGGTTCCGGGTTGGTATGAGGTTACTGTGCCCTTAATAGCAACATTGGAATATCCCGGTGGTGATCAGGCCGCAGAATACAGCATTTTTATTGAAGTTTTGCCGGCTGCAATTGGTGGTGGCGGAATAATTCCAACTGCAACCTTCGGCTGCGATCCACTTGAAGTTGATTTTGAAACCAGTATACCTAGTTTAGGTGTTGATGGATTTACTTATACCTGGGATTTTGGAAATGGAGTTACCAGTAACGAGGAATTTCCTCCTACTCAAACTTATAATGCAATTGGGGGTATAGAAACAGAATATATCGTCAGTCATACGGTTACTATTGATACCATAGGATATCTTTTGGATTATGTTTCTGTTTTAAGTAGCGGATGCGATGATTGTACTTTTTTCGGATGTACCGGATTAATTGAGGCAGAAAAACCCGATTTATATATTCTTATCGATGATCTCGGACTAACCACCTGGCCCGGATTTGAGGACACCTCTCCTCCTGTAACTTTTAGTTTGGGAATTGAATTAGATCCCGATCATACCTATACCATGCAAATGAAAGATTATGATACCGGTGCAGCAGGTGATGATGATAATTGCGGAACTTTTACTTTTAATGGTGACGATGTTGGAGTAAATATTTTAACTACAGGTAGTCATCAGGTTGAAGTAAGTATTTCGCATCCTGTTATAAGTTATACTTTTTATGATACAATAACTGTTTATCCTTCGGTGCCAACTCCTGAAATTGTTTTAACCGGTATAAATATTTTTTGTGAAGGTGATTCTGCAATATTAGATGCAACAATTATTGCAGATGGAAATTATCAATGGTTTAGAGATGGAGATGAAATTCCGGGAGCCGATAGTACAAGTTATATCGTATTTGAAACAGGAGTTTATGACCTTTCCGTTACCGGTGTTGGAGGATGTTTTGCGGAAAGTGCCGAGATAAGTATTGAAGTATTTGAAAATCCATCAGCACCTGCAATTATTGTAATTGGAGGTGTATTAACTACTTCTTCTACATGGGATGTGCAATGGTATTATATGGGAAGTCCGATACCCGGTGCAACCGACGTAACTTATAGTCCCGCTGTGGAAGGAATATATCAGGTTGCAGCAATTAATGGTCCTTGTATTGCATGGTCAGTGGAGATAGATTTTGTATTTCAATCGGTAGGAAATTATTTGGTGGAAGACTTAATTATTTTTCCAAATCCAAATCAGGGGAAATTTAATTGCAGTTTTACCTTGGCCCAAAAACAGGATATTGTATTAACTGTTTCAAATATACTGGGAGAGCAAATATCAAAATATGAACAGGCTGCTGCTTATGGAAATATTATAAAAGAAATTGATATTCCGGGTGGAAATGCGGGCGTTTATATTCTTACTATCAGATCGGAATATGGAAATAATATCACGAAGGTAATTGTGGAATAAATTTATGGAGAAGGAAAAATTGATTGTTGATCAACGGTTTTATTTTGCTTCAAAAGCAACACTCTCCTGCGATTTCAGAATAACACAATTAAAAAAATTATTACAGCTAACAATTGATTTTGAAGACCAATTGTTAGAAGCATTATTTAAAGATCTGCACAAATCGAAATTTGAAGCCTGGGGTGCGGAGGTTGGATTAATACAAACGGAATTAAAATATTTTATCGGACATCTTAAAAAATGGATGCGTCCGAAAAAATTAGCTACGCCCCTTTTTCATATTCGCGCTAAAAGTTATATTCAAAAAGTGCCTTATGGCAATACCTTAATAATTGCCGCCTGGAACTATCCGTTTTTATTAGCAATGAGACCCTTAATAGGTGCAATTGCAGCAGGAAATACGGCAGTTATAAAACCCTCAGAAAATGCACCATCTACCGCTTCTTTATTGGAGGAAATGATCAACAATAACTTTGATAAAAAATATATACATGTAGTAAATGCCGACGCAGAAGGAACAAAGGAATTATTGACGCAAAAATTTGATTTTATTTTTTTTACCGGTGGAACCCAAATAGGCCGACATGTATATGAAGCCGCAGCAAAACATTTAACGCCTGTTGCATTAGAATTAGGCGGAAAAAATCCCTGTATCATTGACGAAACTGCTGATCTTGACATAGCAGCAGCGCGCATAACAATGGGTGCCTTCAGCAACTGCGGACAAACCTGTGTAACTCCCGATTATATTCTTGTTCCGGAAAATTTAAAAAATGCTTTATCAGAAAAAATTATTGCAAAAATTGAGTCAGCGTTCGGAAAAGATGCAAAGCTAAGTCCCGACTTTGGGAGGATAATTAATACAACGCATTTCGACAGAATAAATAAATTATTGGATAAACAAAATATTGTTTTTGGTGGAATAACCGATCGCGATGAAAAATATATTTCCCCAACAATTATTCTTGATCCTGATCCCGCTTCCCCACTTATGCGGGAAGAAATTTTTGGGCCTGTGCTGCCGATAATAGGTTATACAAACATAGAAAAAGCATTGGATCTGATAAAAAACAATCCTGATCCACTTGTATTATATCTTTTTTCAAAAAATAAAACCCTTATAAAAAAGGTGTCGGAAGAAATTCGTTGTGGCGATATGGTAATAAATGAAGTAATGTTACATTTCGGACATTTAAAATTACCTATTGGCGGCGTTGGAAGCAGCGGTATCGGAAAATATCAGGGCAAATATTCTTTTGATGAATTTTCGCATAAAAAAAGTGTGATGCACAAGTATTTTTTTCCGGAATTAAATGTTCGCTATGCGCCTTATAATAAAAAGAAATTTTTGTTTTTAAAGAGGATGTTTAGGTGGTTTATGTGGAGGTGAGAATCTATTGCATTTTTTGAAAATGGGTTGGGGGGGGGTGAGAGTTTACGTGAGAAAGTAATTTGAACAAGATTATAGCTAAGTTTAGCTTTGCGCAATTCAAATTTCAAAAGGTTTTCAAAACACGCAATTTTTCGTATCGACAATCAAGTAGTTGCACGAATTTAGGTGGAAATTAAAAGTGGCGTATATTCGCAAATGTATTGTTACCTGCCATTCTAAAGACCCAGCATAATCATGACAATTACCGAGGCAAAAAATATCTTAGGTATTACTCAAGGTAGCTTGATAACAATTGAATTGAAGAAGATATTTAAAAAACAAATGCTTCAATGGCATCCTGACATTGCCATTAATAAAGGGGTTTCACATCAAGAAGCAACTTCAAAAAGTCAGCAAATAATTTTGGCTTATGAAATTCTATCTGAAAATTTGGAATCGATAGAAGATACTTCATTTAAGCATACACATGAATCATACTATCAGTACAAAACCTCAACTAAAAAAAGTTATGGACAGTATTATGACCACAGCATAGATAACATAGACGCAAGTTTTGTCAACCGCATTATTGTTAAGTCTTCCAATGTTAAATGGATTGACTATTTAAGGGATTTGGAAATATTGGTTGTTTGTTTTAAAGGAAGCTCTGTTTATTATCTCTACTATGACGTCCCAGAAAGTATCTTTGAAAAGTTTAAGATATCAGATTCATTAGGACGTTTTGTGCACCAATATTTACATGGATATAAATATGATTCTCAACGCGAATATGCAGACTGGCTGAATGTATATAAAAGTTTAAGTGACATAACAGACGACAAGAACGGCACCTAACATATAAGGATTAAACGCAGTTTCGTGTTTCACGAAGGTTCGATTTATTCCTGTGTTGAAAGAAGTTCCGGTAGCCCTGCGTGTAAAAAAAAACGGATGTATGGGGTTTGAATAGTTTTGATATCCCTTCCAGGTCGAAATAATACACTAAACAATATTTATTTTTAGTCAACTTGTTTTCCAATAGGATAAAAGGATTTAATACTTGTTATCTTTTATATCCTTTTTAACATTGTAGTGTGAGCTGTTGGTCATTAGTTCAAAACATCAACTTTTAATTATAATTTTAGCTTCAGTTTCGGGCATGCGGTTGGCCAATCCGCCCGGTGCTCAATACCCCGAACATTACACAGCATTTTAAACAACCCGACAACAAGACAACACCCATTAAATGAGAAATTCTACAATGATATATTTCATCTTATTCGCCTTTTTGGCGTCATCTTGTAAGACAGTAAACTTGGCAACCAGAAATGGCAAAGATTTACAACTTTCTTCCACCGACTTTACTAAATTTAATGGGATATATTCAAATTTGCCGACCGACACAAACCACTTAAACCGAACCCTATATTGTAACTTTACGAAAGGGAATAAAAGCAAGGACACAATATGCAAACAGATACATTACAATGTTAAAGTATTATCTACTGACCCTAAAACCCTGACTTTAGAATTAAACGATAATGGTATAACAATTCAAAATGTGACTTTAAAAGGAAAATATAAAAACGGCTACTTTAAAGTTAAAAGACAATTTAATTTTAGCGGTATTGTTGGGCCATTGGTTTGGGTATTTGGAGAACATATTAATTATATCGGTCTTTCAAAAGACAATAACTTAGTTGTTTTTGACTCCGGTGGTAGTGGAGCATTATTTATTATAGTATTACCTATTTTTGTAGCCGGTGGGGACGAACGAAACAACGAATATTTACGGACAAAATAAAAACCGACCGGATAACTGGCGTTTTGCAAAAAAGCGGTCTGTGAATGTAAATGATCCCGATAATTATCGACCATTGTGTTTCGTATCAAATTCAGTGCTGGCAGATGGTTTAGTGCTTCGAAATCAGGTTCTTCGCCAAACGTCAAACCGTTACACGTCACCAAAGAAGACAGATCAAGCTTGAAAATAACTTGAAGCATTCAAAGAATTATTTCCTTATCTTAGACTATTAATTTACAAGACCTTGATAATCGAACGGATAAAAAACGAAGTGATAATCCGACTTCCATCATATGTGAATACTGAGGGATTACAATGACTAGAGGATTATTTAAGTTATCAGGAAGCGACCGCCAAATCCAAACAAAACAATCGCACGTAAACAACTTATCAAAGGAAATTAAGGAAGGTTGGAAGACAAAAAACTGTAGCCGTTTTATCAAATGAAAATAATTATTGACACCAATATTAAAATAAACGAACCTTTTTAAACCCGGAAAATCCGCTACCCGATCCCTAACAAAATAAATAGCGCAGCAACCTCATCGCACAAAACCTTTCGTTGCTTTTATTTTATTTTGCCCTTACACTTCGGGTTTTCGTGGACAAGTTACCCTGGATTGCAGTAAACACAAGGCTTTGCAGATATTTGAACGTTGCTGCCTCATCTTTTATATCTTCAAAATCTGTTAGGGAAGGAAGATTTTGCATAAAGAAATTTTGGGTGTGCGACATTTCAATAATCGTGCTCGACAATGACCTGGGAAATTTATATTTAGGATTACATTCTAGAATAACAGACGCAATTCTTGCGCACAAATCTTTATACGGCTTAAATAAACGCTGTTTGTTATCTTCTGTTACATGCCTTGTAAGATATGCTTTTGCCCCTTCTCGCATTACGATCTCATACAACAATCGCTCTTCAACATGTTCGGTTGTTGAATCATCTTTAACCTGGGCGGCAAGTATCTGAATAATTTTTATTAGTTTTTTCTTCGGCTGCTTTATATTATTCGTGTGAAACAGAACCTTGTATTCCTGCCAGCTCCAAAACCAGGAAACAATATACATCAACAGGCGATGTTTGTTTTCAAAATACCGGTAAACCACTGCTTCTGTAGTTACCGCCGCTAATGCAAGTTTTTTAAAGGTGAAAGCTTCGAAACCATACTTGTGGATCAGTATAATTGAATGCTTTATAATCTTTTTACCTGTTTCGGACTCTTCCGGGTCACGCAAAAACAGGTGTTCGTTCATTTTAATTTTGACCGCTAATCTCATAAGGTTGATTAATTAAGAAAGTAAAGATAATATTTTTTAAAAAGATAGTATTACTATCTTTATAAATATTTTTACTATCTTTGCACCGATATAAGATTTACGATGCGCACAAAAGACGTACAACACGAGGACTCAAACACCCGGCAACTTGCTTTTAAGCTGCTCTGGGAGGGAAACGAGAGGTTTGTTAATAATCTCAAGTTAATCCGCAACATACTTAAGAAGGTATATGATACCCCTCCCGGACAGGGGCCATTTGGAGTAATACTTAGTTGCATTGAAAGTAGCACTTGCGCTAAATTAATTTTATACCCTAGGCACAGAGGTATTTTAAGCATGTCGACAGCCGGTGACATTATCAACGAAAACATAGCGAAAAGTAAATTTTTACACAGCAACCAAAATCCTTAATAAATATGAAAAAAAAATCACGTGACCTTGAAAAGGTTTATTCAAAAAAACAGTTTATAGCCAAACTGCTTCGTTTTGCAAATGCGCTTGAAAAAGACAAGCCATTTACAATTCAAATATCAGGAGAACGCATCCGGATTCCTTCTGAAAGCATTATTAACATTGAACATGAACGGGGTTCCGGCTGGGAAGAAATAGAATTTCAGGTGAAATGGAAGAATCAAAAAAATAAATTAAAATCAATAAAAAATCAATAAAAAAAAGGAGGAAATTATGAAATGTCCATCATGCAGTACAGAACTTAAAATGTCGGAAAGACAAGGAATTGAAATTGACTACTGCCCGCAATGTCGTGGCGTGTGGTTAGACAGGGGCGAACTTGATAAAATTATTGAGCGCTCTGCCAGCGAATCAAATAATGCTTCACAGCGGAACGACAATGACCGTCCTTATGAAAAGGATAAATATGACAATGAACACAAACACTATGATGATGACAGATATTCCAAGAGCAGAAAGAAAAAATCATTTCTTGGAGATATGTTTGATTTTTAATAATAAACTAAAGTTATGGCTACCGATATTACATTCTGGATATACTTTATCCTATTTATTTTGCTTATGCTCGCTATTGACCTTGGGGTATTCCATCGCAAAGCACATTCCATTTCCTTTAAGGAATCATTAATATGGACCTTGATTTGGATGGGACTGGCAATGATATTTAATGGAATTATCTATTATTGGCAAGGTCCTGATAAAGCCCTTGAATTTCTCACCGGCTACCTTATAGAACTATCGTTAAGTGTTGATAATCTTTTTGTATTCATTTTAATTTTCGGCTATTTTCAAGTACCAACGCAATATCAGCACAGGATACTTTTCTGGGGAATTATAGGGGCATTGATTTTTAGGGTTATTTTCATTTTTGCCGGTGCAGCTTTGTTGGAAAAATTCCACTGGATGATTTATTTGTTTGGAGGTATATTAATCTTTTCTGGGTACAAAATGTTTGTTCAGAAAGATAAAAAGGTAGATCCTGATAAAAACCCTGTAATCCGTTTGTTTAAAAGATTCTTTCCTGTTACGGAGCAATTGGAAGGCAGTAAGTTTTTTATTAAACAAAACAAAAAATGGCTGGCTACGCCCCTATTCTTAGTGCTGATTCTAGTAGAAACCACCGATATTATTTTTGCCGTAGATTCAGTGCCTGCAATTCTTGCTATTACCACAGATACATTTATTGTATTTACTTCCAACGCATTTGCAATACTTGGATTGCGTTCGCTTTACTTTGCACTAGCCGGAATCATCAATCTGTTCAGGTTCCTTCATTATGGACTTGCCGCCATTCTGATATTTATCGGATTGAAAATGGTGCTTGCTGATGTGTATAAAATTCCTATTGAAGTAGCTCTATTTAGCGTTTTAGGCATTTTAATCACAAGCATTGTAGCTTCCTTAGTTATAAAACCATCAAAAACAAATACTATAGATTTAAAATAAACAAGTAAAACATCACGGACTTTTTTAGTTTGCTTCTTAATTGATGCAGAAAAGCTTATTGCGTATCTATGTTTGACTATAATACTGCTTATAATTATTAAAGAAACAGCGTTGTTTTTTGGATTTTTTTTTCCAAGTGAAACGCAGTTGTTTTCTGCCGGAATATTCTGCGCTGCTCATCACTTTGATGTTAATATTTTTATATTGCTTTTGTTAGAAACCTTAATGGTTGTATTAGGGAGCGTTATAGGATATGCTTCAGGATAATTATTCGAAAAAGAAAATTTATTTCTCTGCAATAAAACGACATCATAAAAAAAAATATTCTGTCAGAAATATGGAGGAGCTTCAGTCGTTGGCAGCAGATTTTTCCCAATTGTAAGAACATTTGCTCCAATGCTTGCCGGCACAGCATACATGAACTTCTTGAGATTCAATATCTATAATCTCATAGGCTCTTTTTAGCAATGTTAATTATTCTCATATCCATCATGATAAGAGGTGCTATAAAATTAAAGAAAAAACCCGGAAGCCTTTAAAATGAAACCTTGCTAAACAAAATAGAATCTGTATTTTAAATCAATATGGTTCACAAAGGCTTCTATCACCCGAACAACAATAATCCTGCTATATTAACTCCTCCAAACTTAAAAATGAAAGCTGATTCGGTTTGTCTTTGCAATAATTTCCATATAATACAAATGTACTTTGTCGGTTATAATTATTTTGCTATTTTTATACGCTTGTTAACATTGGAGTGTAGGGTGGAGCATTTAGTTTTTTCACAATCCGGCGTTAGCGAACAATGGTTAGGTGACACGGTGACTTTAAACTGATTGCAATTAATTAACTTTGACAAACTTAATATAAACGGAGTTGCTGAAAACCGAACAAAGTAAACAAACAAAAATGCGGAGCCTGTGCTAAAAAGCTGTGACAAAATAAAATGATAATAAAAATTCAACTCTTCGCTTTCTTGATTTTTATTAATTTAAAATCAAATGCGCAGTGGCAACCGGATGCGCGGCTTACAAATGATTCGTCAACCTCATTTACATCCTATAATAATTCCCGGTGCATTGCGGCAAAAGAAGATACTGTTCACGTGATATGGGAAGATTCCCGTGATGGGGCTCCGGAAATATATTATAAACGTTCCACGGATGGCGGTATAAGCTGGGGAGCAGATACCCGGTTAACAAATAATAGCTTTACTTCCTGGTTTCCTTGTGTGTCAGTGAATGGATCAAATGTACATGTAGTATGGTTTGATGATCGTGATGGGAACTATGAAATTTATTATAAAAGATCAATTGATGCAGGTACAAGTTGGGGAAGTGATATAAGACTTACAAATGACTCTTTTGCTTCGGGTCGTCCTACCATATTTGCAACTGACTCTGTAGTTCATGTTGCCTGGGGTGACACTCGAAACGGGGACGTGCGAGAAATTTATTACAAACGCTCTGCTGATGGCGGTAATACCTGGGGTGCCGATACCAGAATAACTAATGACCCCAATGATTCACGACATGCTTCTATATCTGCATCCGGCTTATATGTGCATGTATTATGGATTGACCTGCGTGATGGTAACTATGAGGTATATTATAAAGGTTCAGGAGACGGAGGCTTAACATGGGGGACTGATACTCGTTTAACCAATACTTCCACTGTATCAGAATACCCCTTGCTTACTGCATCCGGTTCTGTGGTTCATGTGGTATGGGCGGATGGTCCTGTAAGTCCTTCCAATATTTTTTATAAACATTCCACAGATAACGGTATTACCTGGCAGCCAGATGTGCAACTAACTAATAGTTCAACAGCAATTTCAATTGCTCCTTCTTTAACGGTATTTGATTCAATGGTGCATCTTGTATGGCAAGATAATCGGGATGGGAATAATGAGATATATTACAATCAATCATTGGATGAAGGAGTTTCATGGGGAACAGACAACAGACTTACTGACCAGGTTGCCTCATCAGAAAGTCCTTTTGTGACTGCATCAGGCACAGCAGTTCATGTAATATGGCAAGACAATCGAGATGGGAATTATGAGATATATTATAAACAAGACCCAACCGGTAATTCTGTTGGAATAGAGGAAAACTCAATAGAATATTCATTTTCTATTGCTCCTAATCCCGTTCGCAGAGGAAATAACTTCGTTATAAATATCAATTCGCAACCCGACACCCGAAATTCAAAAATAGAAATCTTCAATGCACTTGGAGAAAATATTTATTCAGAAAAACTATCCAGCAAAACACAAACAATTTACTCCCAATTTTTTTCTTCGGGAATTTATTTTGTAAAAGTAATTGATGGAGAAAAGATGTTAATCCAGAAAGTAATTGTTCAATAATTGACTGGATATAGCTTTGAAGAAAACTATTAAAAGAATGGTTTTAAGCGGTAATCAAATAGTTATGCGTCTAACAAACAATGCAGGTTATTGAACAGTTGTGCTTCTAGCCCCTTCTTTTAAAAACTTCATTTATACCTATTGTGTTAGGTGCAGCCCACCCTATCCAGCCTCAGCATTGACTTCCAAAGTTTTAATTGGCGTAGTGCTCACTTGAAACTGCCCGACTTTTAATCACCATTTTTGCGGGAGACTTGGGACAACAACTAACATTTAGTAGAACGGCAACTAAAAGAAATAAAGCCAATACAAAAAACCAATAGGAAAATAAGTGATAATTTATTTTCCTATTCTGTTTTCAATACTTTACATTTTCAAACCACGAAAATTTATCTCTAATAATATTTCCCTTTTCAGCTTTTAGATAATTCAAAAAAGAATTTGCAACCATTGAAAAACCCTTGTCTTTTAGCCAAATTAAATTCCAAACCGATTTTATCGGGAATCCTTTAACAGGAATAATTTGAAGTTCTCCCGTGTTCAATTCGTTTTTAATTCCAATTAAGGGCATAATGGAAAAACCCATTCCTGCAATTACAGCTTGCTTTACAGCTTCGTTAGATGTGAGTTCCATTTTCTTTTTTACAGGCAAATGATTTTTTAGAATAAATTTTTCCATCACATGCCTGGTTCCCGAACCTTGCTCTCTATAAATTAACGGAATGGTTTCAAATATTTTTTTGTCGTACATCTTTTTTTTAAACTTATTGTCTTTGTTTCCTATAAGATAAAGTTGGTTTTGCATTAATTCCAATTTATTCAACTTCATGTTTTCGGGCATTACAGAAACCAAGGAAAAATCGACTTCATTGTTTTCTAAACTTTGAATTACCTGCGCTTTATTGGTTACATCAAGCAGCAACTCCACTCCCTCGTGCAGTTTTAAAAATCCTGAAAGAAAATATGGCATAACATATTTGCCGGTTGAGACCACTGAAATTTTTAAACGCCCGGCGAGTTTTCCTTTATACTCCTGCGTTCGGTAGTTGATAGACTGTGCTTCCTCCAAAATTTTCTCTGCTGAAACGGCTATCTCTTTTCCAAAGTCAGTAATGAAAATTTTTCTTCCAATTATTTCCGTAAGCGGAATATCGAACTGGGATTGAAAGTTTTTTAATTGTATGGAAACAGCAGGTTGGGTTAAATGCAATTCCTCTGAAGCCTTTGTTACGCTTTTTGTTTGCGTGATCTTTAGAAAGATTCTCAATTGGTTAATTGTGTAATTCATAAATTATTTTTATACTAATCATTGCAAAGTTATATGAAAACTTATGAATTCAAATACTCAATTTTGCAGGAAATATAAAACGAAACAGAAAATGAAATCAACAAAAGCCAATTCAACATCCAAGTTTTCAGCGTTAGTAACCCTATTGCTGATTCTCGTAACCACTTTCAGTTTTTCTCAAACAGCTTCTAAAACTGCTGCTGTAACTGATAGCGTAACTATGACAAAAGAAAAACAACAAAACATTACACCGCAACAAGCGCTGCAAAAATTAAAAGATGGCAACAATCGTTTTGTTTCCGGCAAACTACTGGATCGAAATTTAAACGACCAGGTAAAAGCAACTGCTAATGGGCAATTTCCTTATGCAATTGTTTTGAGTTGTGTTGATTCCCGCACATCAACCGAATTGATTTTTGATGAAGGATTGGGTGATATTTTTAATGCAAGAATAGCCGGCAATTTTATAAACACCGACATATTGGGAAGTATGGAATTTGCCTGCAAGGTGGCTGGAGCAAAATTGATTTTGGTTGTTGGCCATAATAAGTGCGGTGCAATTAAAGGTGCTTGTGATAATGTCGAGTTAGGCAACCTCACCCATGTTATTGATGAAATTAAACCGGCTGTGGATAATGTAAAAAATATTGATGGAGAGAGGAATTCACATAATGACGACTTCGTGCAAGCCGTTGCAGAGGAGAATGTAAGGCTCGCAATCAAGGAGATTAGTGAAAAGAGCAGTATCTTAAATGAAATGGAAAAAAAAGGGGAAATAATTATTGTGGGTGCGATGTATGATTTAGGAACAGGCAAGGTTACATTTTTGCAAAACTAATATCAATCAAAAATAACAATACCAGTGTTTAGCCACAGAAAATTAGTAATAGCCACCAAACATCAAAAGGAGAAAGTAATTTCTCCTTTGTTTGAAAAAGCATTTGGAGTAAAGTGTTTTACTCCCGAAAATTTTGATACCGATTTGTTTGGAACTTTTAGCGGCGAAGTTGAACGCGAGAATGACCCTATTACAACACTTAGAATTAAATGCCTGCAAGCAATGGAAGAAAACAATTGTGATTTGGGTATTGCAAGCGAAGGTTCTTTTGGCTCACATCCTTCCATCTTTTTTGCACCTGCAGATGATGAGTTTTTGATTTTTATAGACAAGAAGAATAATCTTGAAATAATTGAAAGAGAGTTAAGCACCAAAACAAATTTTAATGGCGATGAAATAAAAACAGAAAAACAATTGATGGCCTTCGCCACCAGTGTATATTTTCCATCTCACGCCTTGATATTGCGAAAAGCAAAAAATGATAATACAGAAATCATTAAAGGAATTACGGATTGGGAAGTGCTAAAAAAAACATTTCAATTTGTAATTAAAAAACATGGAAGTGCTTATGCCGAAACCGATATGAGGGCTTTATATAATCCTTTAAGGATGCTAGTAATTGAAAGTGCTGCAAAAAAATTAGTGGAAAAAATAAATTCCTTTTGCCCAGTATGCAGCACTCCGGGATTTGGAATTAAAGAAGCAAAAGAAGGTTTACCATGCAGTTCATGCGGATTTGAAACACGTTCCACTTTAAGTTACCTCTATCAATGTAAAAATTGTTCATGCATAAAAGAAGAAAAATTTCCAAAACAAAAGTTCGCAGAAGACCCAATGTATTGTGACATCTGCAACCCATAACTATCTAAACTTGACTCAAACATTAATAAAAGGTGCAACTTTGGTGAACGAAGGGGAAATTAGATCGGTAGATGTATTAATTAAGGGAGAGAAAATAGAAAAAATAGATAACACCATAACCAAAACGAAAGGAAACATTAAAACGATAAACGCAGAAGGTTTGTTCCTTATCCCGGGTATGATTGACGATCAAGTGCATTTTCGTGAGCCGGGGCTTACATTTAAAGGAAACATTTATTCAGAATCAAAGGCGGCTGTTGCAGGCGGTATTACCTCTTACATGGATATGCCCAACACAAATCCAAATGCAACTACCTTAAAACTTCTTGAAGAAAAATATCAATTGGCTGCAAATTCTTCCTTCGCTAATTATTCCTTTTTTATGGGAATAAATAAAAATAATTTGGAAGAATCGCTCACTATCAATAATGAAACCATTTGCGGGTTGAGTGATGATGGATTGTATTTTGATAATAAAGACGGACTTGTTAGCAATTATCCTGATTATTTAGAAAAACTTTTTTCAAGGTCTGATGCATTGATTGCACTGCATTGCGAAGATGAAAATATTATTCACAAAAACTTAAAGGAATTTAAAAGTAAATATGGAAATGATATACCTGTTAGTTGTCATGCTTTAATCAGAAGTGAAGAAGCTTGTTTCCAGGCAACAAAAAGAGTGGTGGAAATTGCCAGGAAACACGATACAAGGCTTCATGTTTTGCATGTATCCACACAAAAGGAGACTACACTTTTTAATTCTGAAATTCCTGTTTCTCAAAAACGGATAACAGCAGAAGTTTGTGTGCATCATTTATGGTTTTCAAATGCGGACTACGAAACAAAAGGTGCTTTAATAAAATGGAACCCATCTATTAAAACAGAAAAAGATAAAGAGGGGTTACTACAAGCCCTTAAAGAAAATAAACTTGACATTATTGCAACAGACCACGCCCCCCATAGTTTGGAAGAAAAATCGGGCAGTTATTTTCAAAGCAAATCAGGTGGTCCTTTAGTTCAGCATGCTCTGCCAATTTTATTAGAGCTGTATCATCAAAATAAAATTTCCTTAAAAGAAATCGTAAAACGAATCAGTCATAATGTAGCAGAAATTTATCGCATTAAAGACAGAGGTTATATAAGAGAAGGCTATTATGCTGATTTAGTTTTGATTGATTTACATAATAATTGGACTGCCTCACAAGACTCCATTCTATATAAATGCCAGTGGTCTCCTTTTACAGGTTATCAATTTAAAAGTAAAGTGATAACAACTTTTGTGAACGGAAATTCTGTTTTTGACAATGGAAAATTTAATGAATCCAACTTTGGTAAACGATTACTATTTAAAAATGAAAGATAAAATCTATGGAAAACTTAAAAAGGAATAATTCACTTTTTGTCATTTGTCCGTTTTGCCAATTAGAAATTTATTTGCAAAAAAAATATGGCGACGATATATTTTTTATGACCGCAACAGCAGGAGTTTTAAATTTTGATTCAAGTGAAGTTCTAGACCTAAAAGATTTTATTAAAAGGGAACATATCACTGATATATATTTGGTGAATGATATAGGATGCAACTTTATTGAAGAAGCAATTAATAAAAAAAAGGAATTTGGATTACATGCTGAAAAACAATTAAGAGTGTTGTTAAAACACAACCAATTAAAAACAATTGGCAAGGCTTCAATACATGAAAAGAAAATAATAGTAGCAAAAATAAATGTTCAACAGCAAGTAAAGTATTTGGAGTCAGAAAAATTTTTGAAAAATGAAGTAGAAAATTCAGAAATAAATATACATACACTTATAACAAATAAATGCGAAACAATTAAAAACAAATTCAATTTATATTAAATACAAGCATGGACTTTCAAATTCTTATTTCAAATCTAACCAACCCAACTTTACTTTTTTTTGTTTTGGGAATTATTGCAACAACTGTTAAAAGCGACTTAGAGATTCCTGCATCTTCCAGTAAATTTATTGCACTTTATCTTTTGTTCTCCATTGGTTTTAAAGGTGGACAAGAGTTGGCCCATAGTGGTTTTACCAGTGAAATTGTGTATTCACTTTTATTCGGAATCGCTTTGGCATCAATAATTCCCTTATACACTTTTTTTATTTTGAAAAGAAAATTGACCATCAGCGATGCAGGAGCAGTAGCTGCTGCTTATGGTTCAGTAAGTGCGGTAACATTTGTTGCCGCAATATCATTTTTGGAAGCACAAAAAATAGCTTTTGGAGGACACATGGTAGCCGTTATGGCGCTAATGGAATCTCCGGCAATTATTGTTGGTGTTATTTTAATGATGCGATTTGATAAAGAAAAAACAAATAAAGTAAATTTAAAATCAGTGGTCCACCACTCCTTTACCAATGGAAGTGTACTCCTGATATTAGGAAGTTTAGTGATAGGTTTAATTGCCGACTCCAAACAGGCTGAGGGCATCAAACCATTTACCACCGACATTTTCAAAGGGTTTCTTGCCATTTTTTTATTAGAAATGGGAATGGTTACAGCAAAAAGATTTTCAACATATAAAAAATATGGATTGTATGTTTCGATGTTTGCTATAATTATTCCCGCCATAAACGGATGTATTGTTGCCTACATAAGTCAATTTGTAACACCTGATGTTGGAAACCGTTTTATTTTCTCCATACTTGCTGCAAGCGCATCCTACATTGCCGTTCCGGCCGCCATGCGATTGGCAGCCCCTAAAGCCGACCCCGGACTTTACATTCCAATGGCATTGGGGGTTACTTTTCCTTTCAATATTACTATAGGAATGCCGCTGTATTTTGTGATTATCAATTTTTCAGGATAGAACAAAAACAAAAAACATTTCATAAAATGTTGCCTTATTTGATGTTGCCTAAAGCTACTTCTTTGTGTCTTCCAATTATCCTGTTTCCCAACAAAACAACAATTACAATTACCACCGGATATACAGGAATTAAATATCGGTAATTTTGTATCGGGTGCGAGTAAATGCTCATCGCTACATATAAAAATACAAATGTGGCTGTAAAAAGTAGAAATCTGCCTAACTGATTTTGCTGCAGAATTGTTTTTCTTTTTAAAATACTGAATATCACCAAAACAATAAATCCGAAAAGCATTACATAATATAATACTGCGCGATAACCATAAACATTATCAAACAGCGTAGATTTAAATTCATATTTATCAACAGGAACCTGAAAATATTCTTTGGAGGTATTATCAGGAACATATTGTTTTTCTGAACCGTAGGGAAATACTTCAAAAACGCCTCCCATGTTGGGTACCATATAATATCTGAAAAATTGTAACGGGTATTTATTGCGCAAAAATGTTCCGTAATCTTTCCATTGTGTTCCGGTATAAACCCATGCGGCATTGTAAGGAATGCGCATTTGATTGGCATTATATCCAAGCAGTGCCTTACCCGGAAACAATTTATCCCACATAAAATCAGTGTCTTTAATATGATACCAACTGTAACAGGTATCGTTAAAGCTTGTAACCAAACTATGCATGGCTGCTATTTGTTTATCCGGTATTTGTCTGGGATCCAACTCGATATGCGGAATAATTGCTACAGCATTATTCGCGATAGCCCAACCGCTAAATCCGGAGAAGGTTTCATATCCAAATAGTTCTGCAGTTTTATTTTTAACAGATTGCACCGTTGATATCAAAATAATAAGCGGCACTAATGCCATAGCCGAAATAAATTTCCATTTTTTATAATCCAAAATAAAAATAAATGCTGATATAACAGGATAAAATAATCCGATATATCTCACATTTATTACAAAATATAACACAATACAATGCAGAATTGCAGCAACAATATTTTGCCGCATTAACATCCAAATACCAGTTGTGATCCACATAAGTGTGAGACTATTAAATAAACTGTCGCTCAAAAGTGTATTGGTATTGCGCAAAATATCCGGATGTAAAACAATTATGAGTGAAACTGTATAGAAAAGAATATTTTTTAGTTTAAAGAAGTACTGAATTGTAAATAAAAAGGTAATAACTGCCACATAATTAAATAAACTCTGCCATATATAAACAAATTTAACAGAGCTTCCAAAATCGTGAAAAAAACGGATAAACGACGAATACCCCATAGGTCGGTATCCACCATAGGTATTGATTTGAGCACAATAAACATAATTGCCCGTATCGGCAGTGGTAAAAGGATAAGGAAATAAGCGGCTAATAATTATGGATATCAATAAATAAACTGCAGAAATGATCAAAAACTGATTCCGTTGGGGCTTCGCAAAAATATAACGGATAAACCCGGGTTCTCCACTCCTATTTACTTTATTGTTGGACATTTATATTAATTTGAAGTAGCAATATTAGTTGTTTCAGAACAATTCTTAAAATGGTGAAGCATTTTGTGAACAGTCATAATTGCCACATCAAAATTCCTTTTCCTAACTTCGCAACTTAAATTGCTACAATGCATAAATTAGCCAACCGTATCGCCAACCTCGACGAGTCAGCCACTATTAAGATGGCTCAAATGACCCGTGAACTTAAACGCCAGGGTAAGGATATAATTGATCTGAGTCTTGGGGAACCTGATTTTGAAACCCCGGAACCAATCAGGGAGGCTGCAAAAAAGGCGATTGATGACGGTTTTACGCATTATACGCCGGTTGCAGGTTATTTGGATGTTCGGGAAGCTATTTCGGCCAAATTTAAACGGGAAAACGGATTAACTTACACTGCTGACCAGATCGTAATTTCTACCGGAGCAAAACAGTCCATTATTAATGCTGTATTGTGTTTAGTAAACCCCGGAGATGAAGTTATTTTGCCTGCACCATTTTGGGTGAGTTATTCCGCAATGGTGAAATTGGCAGAAGGAAAAATTGTAGAGTTACCTACTGATATTGAAGGTGATTTTAAAATAACCCCGGCACAACTGGAAAATGCGATCACCCCAAAAACTAAAATGATCATTTTCTCCTCCCCCTGCAATCCAACAGGAACAGTATATACTAAAGATGAATTACTGGCATTGGCAGAAGTGATCCGTAAACATGAGAATTTGTATGTAATAAGTGATGAGATTTATGAACATATTAATTTCACTTCAGCACATGCAAGCATAGCACAATTTGATTTTATTTACGACAGAGTGATAACGGTGAACGGGTTGTCAAAAGCGTTTGCCATGACGGGTTGGAGATTGGGTTATTTAGGCGGTCCACAATGGATAGCAAAGGCCTGCGATAAAATTCAGGGGCAATTTACCTCTGCAACATGCAGTGTAACACAACGGGCAACAATTGAGGCCTTAAATGGCGATCTCAGTGCTTCTGAGGAGATGAAAAAAGCATTTATACGCAGGCGAGATCTTGTATACGGCATGTTAAAAAATATTAAAGGATTAAAATTTAATTTACCGCAAGGTGCATTTTATTTTTTTCCGGATGTGAGTAATTATTTTGGAAGAAGTTACAACGGAACAACAATTGAAAATGCAGATGATCTTGCTATGTATCTTTTAAATGAAGGTAATATTTCGGTGGTGACAGGTTCTGCATTTGGTGATAAAAATTGTATCCGTTTCAGTTATGCAACAAGCGATGATAAACTTGTGGAAGCAATGCGCAGAATGGAAATTGCACTTGAAAAATTAGTGGTACATCAAAGTACTCCGGTTTAATTTTATTAAAACATGGCGACAGCAAAAGAGATCAGAAAATTATTTAACCAATTCAACAAATTAAAAGTTGCCGTGGTTGGAGATTGTATGGTTGATAAATATGTATATGGCAATGTAGATCGTATTTCTCCAGAGGCTCCTGTTCCTGTTCTTTCAATAAATAATTCTATTGCACGATCAGGTGGTGCGGCTAATGTTGCAATGAATTTACATGCGCTTGGTGCTGCTCCTGTTTTATTTTCTGTTATCGGAGCTGATGTGGAAGGTGATAAACTGCTTGAAATTTTAAAGGATACTCGCATTAAAACAAATTATATCTTTCGTTCGGCAAGCAGAATAACGACTTCGAAAACGCGTATCATTTCCAAAAATCATCAAATGATGCGAATAGATCATGAGATGACGGAAAACTTGGATGCAGCCATGGAAAAAAAAGTATTGAACGCTTTAACTTCCTTTCTGAAAAAGGAAAAACCCGACGTTTTAATATTTGAGGATTATGATAAAGGAATGTTATCTGCAAATTTTATTATGGCTGTTATAGAAATATGTAATGTAAATAATATTCCTGTTGCGGTAGATCCAAAAAAGAAAAATTTCTTTGCTTATCAAAATTGCACTTTGTTTAAACCGAATTTAAGGGAGATTAAAGAAAGTTTAAATATTAATATTGACGCCGGTGATTTAGGAAGTTTAAATATAGCTGCCGATATTTTACAAAAACAATTAAAAAACAATTCCACCATGATCACACTCGGGGAACATGGAATTTTTATTAAAACCGGGAAAAAATTCTTCAAAAAAGATGCCTATTTGCGCAATGTTGCAGATGTTTCCGGAGCAGGTGATACGGTTATAAGTATAGCTGCACTTTGTCTTGCAGTTAATGCTGATGCACAACTCGCAGCAGGCATAGCAAATATTGCGGGCGGATTGGTTTGTGAATCTTCCGGGGTTGTGCCGGTGGATAAGAAACAGTTATTACAAGAATGTTTATCGTTATTGTGTTGAAGCAACTTCGTTAATGAACCTTTCATATAGCAAACTGCAAAAACCTTTGATAATTAATTTCCCCCTTCCCTCAGACCTCACAGGTTTCTTAAACCTGAGAGGTCGAGGCCGTTTTCATTTGATAATTTGACATTGGTAATTCTTCTTTTTTTAACGATTCGACATTGAACATGCCATTTTCAATCAAATGCACTAATTGGCATTGCAAGAACCACTCAAAGTAACTGTTTTGCGCCCTAAAATGATTAATGATCTTTTAAAGGATAATTATTACTGAAAAAACTAGAATTGCAGGCAACAGGCCAACCTTGCAGTAAAACATTGCATCACCTGCAGCAGAGCCTAAAGCAATTATTAATGCAACTTTAAAAACACCTTGCATAGCTGCCCTCTTGCCAATAAGCCTAAGCTGACAAGCATTACAGTGAAAATGATTGGGACACTTAACTGCGTTTAATCCTTATTTGTTGATTTTTTCTTTGCTGCTCGGTCAAAACGAAGCAGCATGAAGTTTTATTGGGAAGCTGGCTATTAATGCGTTACTGATTATACTACCTTGGAAGTTGCATACTCCAACAATGAAGTCCTCCTCCGTTATGATTAGTTTCAACAGTATTTATCTGATATATTTTTCTGTCAGGGAAAAATTGCTGCAATATTTGTTTTGCTTGTTCATCTTTTGCTTTTGATGCTTCTGGTTTTCCCTCTGTCCAATATTTTGATTCAAAAACTGTTTCGTTGGTTATTAAAAAATTCATGTAACTACTTGATGGAACAAAGTGAACTGTGTCGCCAATGGAAATTTTTTTTTGCTCTGCAAGAATTCTCCAGGATAGAAAACTTATTTCCTCATTCATGTTGACCGTATCTAATGCAAAAGTCATATAATCGTTGTCAGGAACCGGCATCTTAATAATCGTGAATGGTTTTCCATCCTGGTCGGTAGCATTTTTGAGGATTTCATAATTTATTTTCATCCGTTCCAAGGTGATTTTTTTTACAGGATCAATTGCTGCCTCTGCGGAATCTGGAAATGAAATTAATATAGTGGAATCATTTACAAAACGACAAAATTGGTCAACATGACCCAATACACCAACACCAAAATAGTTTTCTGTAATAAGCGTCGCCCATCCGAAAGGGTCTTCATCGGCACCTTCTTTTAACCAGATTATCTTTTTTGCATTTAAAACCTTTTTGAGTTCCAATTCCTGTTGATCTATAGTCATATCTGGATTGCGTTGCAGGTTAACTGATTCAACCTGTAGAATTGTACCTTTGCCGTTTGTTTCCACAGCGCCTCCTTCATTAACCATTCGGGAAGAAATTACCGGATGAGGAAATTCTTTGTGAAGGGTTGTTATATATTTCACTCTCTTTTTTTTATCTTCCTCAATATAACCTTTAAACTCTTTCTCAAAATACCATCCATAAGAATTCCATTCAAAATTTACCAACTGTATATTTCCATTCCTGTTTTTCATAAAAAGCAATCCATCCCGTTCAGCAAAACTAAAACCCTCCGAAGAATGCATAATAACAATGCTGTCAATATTTGCACCTGCAGCAGAAAGTTTTTTAATAAAAGTTGCCTTCATTGAATCAACAACAATACTGTAAACTTTTGTCGCTTTACTAAGTTGTGTTGCCATTTCAAAAGAGGCAGCATCATCAAGCCCACCAATAATAACTCCGGATTGATTTTCCCATTCAGCGGGAAGATAAAATTCACTTTCGTTTTCCTGGTTACATGAGTAGAAAATGGTTATGATTGTTTAATAAGATAATATTTTCTGTAATTTCATAATTGTTATCTTTTTTTACGATTGTTTGATGTTTTTAATGTTCGTAAATCTGAGCCAAGACGCAGCAAGGTCACATCCGCTGCCCAAACTACTTCATATTGACTTTCTTTTGGAAAATCAAATTTTATTTTGAGGTTCCATAAAATATCTTCTACTTCCGTTTCCTGATAATTCAAATCAGCGTATTGGTGTGCTATTTCTTTCAATGGATACCATTGAGTTATGATTTGTTTTATTGTCTCAATTTTTTCCCTATTTATGGTCTTGATACATATTGCGACCTAGTGCTGCCATCATTCTTCAATCCTTTTTGGCGACAAAACTGAATTAAATCATCGATATCCAATATCACTTCTCTAACGTTAAAACCTTCGCTTTCAAGGCTTACTTTTGTATTCATAAAAGATTTTCTCCATTCATCCCATGTATCATGAAGTTTCTCCTTATCATCAGCAGATTCCTTAAATCTATTCCAGTCTTCTTTTCTATAAGATGCTAAATTTATAACTGTCTTCATAGTTTCGATTGTTTTAGCATGGTATATAATGCACACCCGATACGTATCGAGTGTGGGAAAACTCCTCCATTAAAACCATCACCAAAACTACTAAATAAATATATAAAGGCATACTACCTTTCGAAAAAAATGGTGTATGGATTTTATTACCCCTCAAAATCGCAAGCAGATTGCGTTTAGCAGCCTGGATGATAAAATAACTGCCGACAACGCGGAGCGTTTTGTGGCTGGATTTTTTGTAGAGTTGGAGATGGATAAAATAGATAATATAGTTGCTATATTAAAAAGGCAACCCGTAAGTGACAAATTTAATTGAATGCAATCGATTGCAAATAAATTTTACCAATATGTAACATGTTAAAACTTAAACAAATATTTAATTTTTTTTATCAGGAAGCATTTTTAGTCAATTAGACCAAATGCAATTTATAAAATAAGTTAGCCTAAAAAATATTAGCAACTCCTGAAACGCATTAAATAAGACACAGTTTTAGATGTTTTTGTTTTTTTGTGGAGAATGATAAATGTTTTTCATTACAACAGCATTTATGCACTGGGTTTTACGGTGGTTTCGGTTTGGCGTTTTTTGAAATAAGCTAATATTTCTTCTTTTGTCATCTTGGATAGCTTTTCGCTTAATTTATCCCGGTGTTGTCGCATAAATTTTACTGCGTCAAATTTGGTTGACTGTCAACCGGAAATGAATTTTGATGCTAAAGTAAATTCCACTTTAATAAAAACAGAAGATAATGGATTGTAGCTGCTCCCCAGAAACTGAACTTGACCCTACATTTGGGCTATTCCAATCTCCATTCACAACTCACCATTCTCCATTAATTTCCCCCTTCCCTCAGACCTCACAGGTTAAAAAAAACCTGGTAGGTCGAAGGAGAATGTATTTGTTAATTTATTAATCGGGTAATTTTATAATTGAATAGTGCCCGGCTGTTCATTGGTACATTTACACATTGGTACATTTACACATTGGTACATTGGTACATTTCACCACTCGGCTGTTCCATTCCTACTTCGATCTTATCGCTTCCACCGGATCCATCTTCGATGCAGTAATTGCCGGAATTATTCCTGCAATTACGCCAATTGCAACTGCGATACTTGTTCCGATCAATGCATTTTTCAGAGATAATAAAAAACCAAAGTCGGTGGCTTTATCCGCCATAAACATTACGAACCAGACCAGAATTAATCCGACCACACAACCGATAAGAGATAAAATAATTGCTTCAATTAAAAATTCGGTGAGTATGAGATAATTTTTAGCGCCCAGTGCTTTTTTTATGCCGATAATATTAGTGCGTTCTTTCACACTAACGAACATAATATTTGCAATTCCGAATCCGCCTACAAGAATACTAAAGCCACCTATAATTAAACCTACAATATTTAATACTGCAAACATGTCGTCCAATGCATCTGCTGCGAGTGTAACTTCATTCACAGCAAAATCACTTTCTTCCAACGGATGTAAATTTCTTGCACTGCGCATAATGGGATAAATTTCATCTTTAATTTCATCAGCCGTTACCCCTTCCTTCGGTTTTACTTCAATTACAGGATCTATAAATCCGCTATTCATATCCACTACCCTTCTTATATAATTGAAGGGCATTAAAATGGTATTATCATTCGAAATATCAATAATGCTTGATCCTTCCTTTTCCAACACCCCAATTACCTTCATTTTATATTGTCGGTCAATTTCGCGCAACCAAATATATTTTCCAACGGGACTAATATTTGGCGGAAATAATTTTTCTGCAACTTCAAATCCTAAAATAACTACCTCTGATCCTCCAACGGATTCATTCGGTACAAAATATCTGCCGTCTTTAAAATTGAGACTATAAATTTTATCGTATTGTTCAGTTACACCACTAACCTGCACATTTTGTAAGGTATTATGCTGATATTTTACTTCATCGAGATTTAACCAAACTTCCACACAAACCGCTTCAGCACCTTCCAGTTTATCGTCAAGCATTTTATATTCAGCATATTTCATAGAAGGACGCTTCACATAATCCCACCATGCATATTCCTCATTACTGAATTGCCAAGGCCATTTTTGGATGTAGATCATATTAGTACCTAACTTATCCAACCCACTTTCCATATTTCTTTTGAGGGAGTCAACTGCACTTAAAACAGCGATTATACAGAAAATTCCGATCGACACACCAAGCAGGGAAAGGAAGGTTCGCAGCTTATTATTCTTCAATTCCTGGAATACAAGTGAGCAGGTTTCTGATATCGTTCTGAGTAAGGCTATCATATTTGCATCAAAGATATTCTATAGTTTGCATTGATTTCGTTATAATATCGTTAATTTTGCGCCCGCGTTACAGAAGTTCTGTGATGCATAAAATTAAAACCCGTAAGTTTTATGAAGTTATCAAAATTCAATTTCGAACTCCCCAAAGACATTATTGCACAGCACCCTACAGCCGCCCGCGACGATTCGAAAATGATGGTGGTTCACCGAAAAACAGGTAAGATCGTCCACAAAAAATTTAAAGATATTCTAGAGTATTTTACAGAGCACGATGTAATGGTACTAAATAACACAAAGGTATTTCCTGCGCGTTTGTATGGTCGCAAGGAAAAGACCGGTGCTAAAATTGAAGTATTTATGTTGCGCGAATTAAATCGCGAAATGCATTTATGGGATGTTTTGGTTGACCCGGCAAGAAAAATTCGCGTTGGAAATAAATTGTATTTCGGTGATGATGATATGTTAGTTGCTGAAGTTGTTGACAATACCACTTCGCGAGGAAGAACCATACGTTTTTTACATGATGGGTCCGCGGAGGAATTAAGACGTATTCTCGATATTATGGGAGAAACACCGCTTCCAAAATATATCAAACGCAAACCGGATGAGGAGGATAAGGAACGTTATCAAACCGTATTTGCAAAACATGAAGGTGCTGTAGCCGCGCCTACTGCAGGTATGCATTTCAGCCGTGAATTATTAAAGCGACTCGAAATTAAAGGAGTAAATTTTGCAGAATTGACTTTACACGTTGGATTAGGAACTTTCAGAAGTATTGATGTAGAAGACCTATCAAAACATAAAATGGATGCGGAATATTTTAAAGTAGATAAAAGCTGCTGCGATATTGTAAATAAAGGTTTGGAAGAAAATCGCAGAATATGTGCAATCGGAACTACAACAATGAGAGCTTGTGAAAGCGCTGTTTCCGCATCAGGGAAACTAAAACCGGAGGAAGGATGGACCAATTTGTTCATTCATCCACCATATGACTTTACGATCTGTAACACAATGGTTACGAATTTCCATTTACCTAAAACTAGCCTTGTAATCATGGTTGCAGCCTTTATGGGTTACGATCTAACTATGGAAGCGTATAAAGTTGCCATGAAAGAAAAATATCGGTTCTTTTCTTATGGGGATGCGATGTTGATTGTGGATTGAGGGGGCAATTGGTAGCGGGTAGCGGGTATCGGGATGCCTTCTAAGCCGAGTGTTTTACTTAGACCAATGATACTTGACTATTTGGTGAGTGGTGAATTGTGAGTATGCTCCGAATGAAGATTTAGGTAACATTTATGCGATGAGTAATGAGTAATAAGTAATGAGTTTGATTCACTAAGGATGGTACTTTTTACTTCTGAATGATGACTTTTTGGTTACCGGTAAATCTGGGATGGGAGTTTCTTCCTACTTGGATGAAAACTCATTACTCATTACTCATTACTCATTACTCATTACTCATTACTCATTACTCATTTCTCCTTCAAATTCTAGGTCGAAGGAATGCGATGAGTAATGAGTAATGAGTAATGAGTTTG
>Ga0163147_10001196_pt1 | contig 40036 bp, 12 predicted proteins | sample OliLakLV19MP6G1_FD_148597 | JGI IMG/M metagenome (GOLD analysis project Ga0163147, IMG submission 148597) | Freshwater microbial mat bacterial communities from Lake Vanda, McMurdo Dry Valleys, Antarctica- Oligotrophic Lake LV.19.MP6.G1 | ecosystem: Environmental > Aquatic > Freshwater > Lake >...
CGACCAGCCCTCATGCCTGTTAGGCGCTGAGCCCTGGGTTCCCAACCATGTGGCGGCAAAGCCACCGTTGGTGAAGAAGGTTCTCATGTGATTCTGGTAGTTATTGTTCGCAGTGATCGAGTCACCTGCCGTCATGATCCTGAACGTAGATCCACCGCCGCCGCTTGCTGCGTTGATGGTGATGGCGATGGACACGGCAGGCGAGGTGCCACCAGCGTTCGTCGCGGTGAAGCTCGGCGAGAACGAACCGCTAGCGGAAGGTGTTCCGGAAAGAACTCCCGTGCTGGTGTTTAGGATGACGCCAGTAGGTAGTGTTCCCGAGGCCAGCGCATAGGATGTGGGGCTGCTACTTGCTAAGATCTGGTAACTGAATGAGCTGTTTTGGGTGCCAGTAGCAGTCTGCCCTGCCGTCACAACCGGCGTTGCTCCTGCTGCACTGATCGTGACGGTGATAGCCACAGCCGGGGACGTGCCGTTGGCGTTGGTTGCGGTAAAGCTCGGCGTGAATGTGCCGGTCACCGTTGGTGTGCCAGACAGCAACCCCGTGCTCGTGTTGAGGGACACACCCGAGGGGAGTGAACCTGAAGCAAGCGCATAGGAAGTCGGGCTATTAGTGGCTGCAACGGTGTAGCTGAAGGCTGTATTCACCGTGGCTGTAGCGCTTTGACCTGCAGTAATGGCAGGAGGCTGAGGCAACGGGGCCGTCGTAGGAGCCACTTCGGCGAAGTTGTTGCCGATACGAAGTTCATCAAAATCCATCGTCGAGGAGGTGAGCCCTGCTTCAAGGCGCACTCGATTCATCGTGATATCCACTCCACCGATCCAAGGAGTAGCAGCGCCATCGTCAGGGATGCTGTCTAAGGATGGGTTGGTCCACATGTAAACGTCATCGGCACCTGCTCTCAGAACCAATTTCAGAACGATAAACGTAGAGGCTGCCGTCGAAGTTCCAGAAGTCGCACTAGCAGCACCCCTCTCCATACCCCAAGTGGTGCCATTAAAGCGCTGACCGATGAAGGCCTGCTCGGTGCTTCCGTTGAATAAAGAAAGTCCGCCGTAACCGTTGTTACCCGGATTGTTGCTCCTGGCGATAAAGCTGATCCAATAAGTGCCCGTGCTGTAGGTAGCAGGGAGATTACGGAAGTTCGTGAAGGAGCCGCCTTGTTTGATGATCACTCGACCACCGGTTGTGGTTAAGGTTTTTCCTCCTGAGGCATAGGTCATGCCAGTAACGTTCGTCTCATTTTGGCCGCCGTCCCATGCCGCTGTCCAGCCGGTGCCACCGTTGAGTCCCGCGAGCGTTCCTGCGGGGTAACTAAATCCATCATAGGCAATCAACTGAGTGACGGTAATCGGAATCGCAGAAGCGGCCGAGGTTCCTGAGGAATTGGTAACGGTGAATTGTGGAGTATAATTCCCTGGCGTGGTCGGGGTGCCGCTGAGCAGGCCTGTAGAACTATTCAAGGTCACGCCTGGAGGCAAAGAACCACTACTCAGCGTATAGCTGATGGCAAAGTTGGCCGCAATTTGGTAGGAGAATACATTACCCACGATCCCTGTAGTTGTTTGTCCCGAGGTGACGGTCGGCTGAGCAAGAGGCACCGCACTGATCGTCACAGTCTGCGAGCCAGAAGTGCCTGTGGCATTCGTAGCCGTCAGAACGATCGGGAATGTTCCCGTGGTCGAAACCGTGCCGCTGATAACACCTGTGCTTGTATTAAAGCTCAAGCCAGCAGGTAGCGAACCACTCACGAGAGTCCAACTGGTGGCTGCTGATGAGGAGAGAACTTGATAGTTGAGCGGGATCGTTTGCATCGCCGAGGGATTTTGACTTGGCGTAATCACAGGAGCTGCTCCCATGACGTCATTCCACGTCGCACCAAGGCGGAATTCGTCTAAATAGCATTTGCTCACTGAGTCGAGCTGAATGGTCTGGACTCCCGTAAAGCTGAAACTAGATGCGTTTGTAACCGTCCCGTTTGCGGAAGCGTCACTAGGCTGGGAACCGACCGGTGGATTAACCCACAAGCGGTAGCTAGAGAGCCCATTGTTCATATCCATTCGGACTAGGATAAGAGCTGTTTCCCCACTCACGACGGGGGCATTACTCGTCACTGTGCTGCCTGAGCGACCGAATTTCCAGTTAGCGACTCCACTTTCCGTAAGAACTTGGAACTGGGTTCCGCCAGCATCCGAGAGCTCAATAATGAAGACTCCGTTTGCACCGGTGCGATTGACCCTAGCGAGCAGGCTCATCCACGTAGTCTGTCCATTACGTTGGATTCCTGAACCAAACTGACGACTAACGCCGACATAGCCACTTCCATCCATTTCCAATGCATTACCCGCTGCTGGCACGCCCGGGTAAGTAAGCCCTGCCACGATCCTCTTAGTTCCTGCATTAATTCCCTGCCAAGTATTGCTACCCCAACCAATGGTGCCACCGCCGCCGCCTAGGCCGACGGGCGAGTTTCCGATGCTGCCACCGATCTGGTCATAGGCCAAGCCCGCTAAGGGAGCCGTGATCGTGATGATCACAGGACGATTTGGATTGGCTGCGCCCTGGGCATTGCTGGCCCCAACGGTGAAAGTGAAAGCTCCTGCTCCTGTGGGGGTGCCACTGATCACGCCCGTGGATGCATTCAGCGTGACACCTGCGGGTAAACTACCGCTGACCAGAGACCAGGATGTGGGCAAGCCCGTGGCTTGCAGCGTGTAGCTAAATCCTGCGCCTACTTGTCCCGTGGCAGTCTGACCAGCAGTGATTACTGGGGTGCTGGCTTGGACGATGGTGAATTTCAGCGTAATGGGCGCACCTGTGCCGTTAGCGTTAGTGGCCGTAAAGGTTGCGGTGTAAGTGCCAGCCGTGGTCGGAGTGCCGCTGAGGACTCCCGTGGTGGTATTTAACGATAGGCCAGGCGCTAGGCTTCCACTGGTTAGGTTGTAGCTGGTAGGAGATCCTGAGGCAATGATCTGGTAGTTGTAGGCGGTGGAGGTGACGCCTTGAGTAATATTCTGCTGTTTCCAGACGAGAGCGGGTTGGTTTAATACCACAACATCGCTGTAGTTCGTGCCAAGGCGAATTTCGTCCAGCTCTAAATTATCAGTCTCGGGTGCACCATCAAAGGTCAACTCGATCCGTCCGAAGCTCAGGTTATTTGAGCCTTGGCTGGTGGTAATGTTAGCCGAGGCGTCTGAGGGCGCGGTGCCAGAGATGGCGGGGTTCACCCACATACGCACCGTGCGAGTGGAGCTATTGGTAATGTCTATTTTAACTAAGACCAATGCTGGCGTAGTATTTACCGCAACAGAACTCGGGGCGGTAGGTTGTGAACCGACTTTGGCGTCGTAGGACCAGTTAGCACTTCCCGTTCTTTTACCGAAAGTGAGGAGACTATCGTTGGAACCACCGGCGCTGCGGGTCAAAGAGAGACCCCCAGAGCCAACGCCAGAGCCGGTGCCGATGAAGCTGAGCCAGACGGTTTTGGCCGAGTTATCGTCCACGAAAGGAGATTGCAGGACTTTAGCATAGCGGTTGCCTGTGGATCCCCTGCTGAGTTTCACGCGGTTGCCACTAAAAGGTAGGCTACCGTAGCGGTTGTTCCCGAAATCAATCGTCGTGGGATAAGCAGGATTATCACTGGTGCTTCCAATTTTACGTTCCCAGAAATCCACAAACCCGACGCCACCTTGGGCACCTTCTAAACCGCCGCCCACGGCTTCATAATTAAACGGTTCGTGAACCAGAAGTGGGGCTGCTGCAATGGTGAGGGTTACATTTCGTGTAACCGTGCCGCCGGAAATTAATTGGAACGTAAGGCTAGCAGAAGCCGCCGCCGTAGGGCGTCCATAAATGCGTGCTGTCGCAGCATCAAAGGTTAAACCCGCAGGGATAGAGCCTGAGGTCAGGCTCCAGGAAACGGTAGAGCCTAGGCCTTCGGCGAAGAGACGCTGGTCGTAGTCTTGATTCACGCTGCCATTAGGAAGTGAAGTCGTGACGATAGAGAGAGCGGGAGCAGCCGACTGCGTGGCGGCAATGCTTTTTGCGACAGCGGCGGAAACTTTGACATAAGTCACAGCACCTTGGGCATTTGCACCCGTAGTCCAGCCCTCTCCAGCAGTATTACGTAAATCGGCAAGTGACGCACGTAGAGTAGCCGCAGAGCCGCCGACATTGACGCTGGAAGCTTTGAAACGTTGGATTGCGACGATGTAATGCTGCAGCGCTGGCGTGTAGGTCGTGCCGGTGCGGGCTGCGATGTTGACGTTGACGGTGTTGCTGACTTGCTGACCTGAAATGATTTGTTTAAAAAATTGATTGGATTCCTGGTTATTGGAGACTCCATCATCATCATAGTAATTAAACGAAGTTAGGCTTGTGGACGGAAAGTAATCCACCTGAAGCTGTGATTGGTCGCCTTCACCCACATATTGGGGGTTGTGGAAATAATTAGGAATGATCGCACCGGCTTTGGCAAAAACGGGCATGCTGATCCATGTAGGGTCGTTGGAATTGTAGGTTATATTGCTGTTAGAGGCTTGAACATAAGTGGTTCCACGGAAATAGTCATACCACGTTCCCACTGGAAGGTAGATCGGCTTGGAGGTTTCTGAAGCTTGATTTCTTAAGATAGGGGAAACGAGAAGACCGTCGCCAAACATCCATGCTTGGGAATAATTCACCAAGTTCGGATCGCTAGGGAAATCCCAGTTTAAGGGACGGACGATTGGGATGCCCGTCTCCGCATATCTGCGTTCATAGGAATAAATATAGGGAATAAGCTTTGAACGGAAACGAATGGCTTCGACCGAGCCCGTTTCACCGTTACCACTGTTGCTACCGAGGTCGGTCTTATTAAAATTCCAAGGCTGACGTTGCGCCAGAGGGTTCGCACCGTGGGTGCGGAAGATTGGCATAAAGGAAGAGAACTGGATCCAGCGGGCATACAGTTCTGGAATGGGCATGTGGGCAGCCTTGGTGTTTTGATTAGAGTTATCCCAGCTATCATCACCGACGCCCAAATCACCTCCCGAGGTGCCACCGCCATCCGTCGAAGTGCGGCCTAAACCCGCATTAATGACTTGAAGCATGCGCGGTGGTTCTACCGCAAGCTGGCCCCACGCCATATAAACATCACCACTCCAAACGCTGTAGCCGTAGCGATGCGATCCGAGGTAGGACGTGCGGTTGTTCGACCACACGCGTTTGGTGGGGAATTGTGCGCGCTGGTAAATATAGATTTCCTTCTGGACTGCTTGGTTATAAACATTACCCGCTGCTCCATCCATAATGTCGGTCTCTTCAAACTCATCGTTCCACCAACCATCCACGCCAGTGGCGTAAGCACCATCCACGGTTTTTTGCGCAAACCACTCACGGACAGTTTGTAAGGAAAACTTTAGATTCGCAATCGGCTTTCCGGAAAAATAATCGTTTTGAAGGGCGACGGCCGTTCCTGGGCCTGCCTGTGAGTTATACCAGCCATTATCAAATGCTTGTTGGCCTTGCACCGTGTTGCGGTGAATACGTGGCTTGGTAATAGCCATGATATGATTGCCTTGATCTTCAAAGAAATTTTTGAGCTTACCGCTGGCTGCCGAAGGAAACTTGACTGGGTGCCAATTGAACTCCCCATTATCAAACTCACCCCAATGTTTCCAGTCGAAATCCAAGATATAGACATCTAGAGGGATTTTTCGGGTGCGGTAAGTTTCAATCGAGGTCTTCAGCTCATTCTCATCCACGCCCCACTCGGTATTCATAAAACCGCTGGCATACTTCGGGAACATCGAAGGGCGCCCCGTGATCTGCGTCATGGCATCCATGATCTGATACGGTGAGCCTACTATGCTGAACCAGAGGACATTGGTTTTGGGGTTTAACTCCGGCAAGCCCCTGGCACCTGTCTTACTCAATTCCAGCGTATTTCCTAACGTGGACGTGCCGCCTTCATTGTCCCACAGCACCGCAAAGCCCGGGATCGTAGAGTTGCCTAATGTCCAAACAAAAGGTCCGGTTTGGCCACCATGTGGCATAACATTCATGTTCGCAGTCGCATGGCGGTTACCGTTGGCCGTGACTCCCTGGCGTGTGAGCTGATTGACAAAATTCCAGCTCCAATAGGTGTCACGATGGGTGCCTTCCCATGCCCGCCCCGCGCCAGCGGACTGCAGTCCATACCAGTTTAAAGAGTTAGACGTCCACCCATCGAACTTCACTCCGGTGGATGACATGCCGCCCGCATTTTGTTCTTTGTAAATTAGCTGGCCGCCAAGAGTGTAGGTGGAAACACGCAGGGGATTTCTTGCGATGCGCACCTGCATGGCCGACGTGGTGATCGTTACCGGATCACTCGCCGTATTGATCGTCACCGTTCCTGGTGTCCATGTTTTTGAGGCATGTGTGGGATCCATGATGAGTGTGTTGGGCGAAACCACACCGCCCGGCCGGTAGTCCACTTCGGCGACATTCGGAAGTAACACGCGGACCCTCACAACGTCGGAACCGACATTCAAGGTCACCGAGGTTGCGTCGCTTGTTACCGAGGTAACATTGCCTATTTGAGCCCAAAGAGTCGGACTAAATGCGAGAAGAATTGTCGAGAGACGAAAGAGCGACACCTTTTGAAGAGATCTAACGGGGGGATTCATTTGATATCGCACTTTTACAATGGCGACCGGATCTCAGCAATCGCATGGTTTGTGTCCGGTGCACTAAACGTGAAAAAACGTTTCACACAGGATTGCAATCCCGTTCATCGTGTTCAATTCGCCGGATGCGGGCTAAGCGGCCCGACGCCCTTCGTGCGAGCGAAGTGACCGCGAAACGTAGCAAACGAGAAATCGGATTTTAGCGATTACGGATGTTCACTTCATCGCCATCGGAGAACAAGTCGTGGTTCCCGGATGCCATCTCCCTGCGATCTCGATGGACTTGATATGGGCGGGCGGCCCCTTTTCGCCGCGAATGAGGTGCGAGAAGAGCGCCTCGATCGCGGAGGCCCCAAGGACGTCGTGGCATTGGTCAATTCCGGACCACTCCGCCACATCGGAGCAGATATTCGTGTGGATGAGGCCAATGTCACTAGGGACAGAAAACCCGCGGGCTTGGAGCTCTCGAATTGCATCATTTTGGTCAACAATCAAGACATCTGGATGGTTCTTAGCGATCCACTTCGCACAGGCATCCCACCCCTCGCGGGAAACAGCAAACCGAGGCAAGCGATCTTTTTTTGGGAGTGCTAATTGAGCAAAATCAAAAGCCGCCGAGTAGCATCCGCCCGACACGAGATCCATAAAATCCGAGGAAAGATAAGCCGGACGCCGATACCCCATTTCGGTTGCTTTGGCCATGGCAAGAGTCATGTTTTTAAAGTAATCTGTCATCACATGGTGGAGGTGGGGTGGATGAAGCGACTGATCTAGGAACACGCAGGTAAAGAGACTCCAGTCTACCCTAGTTTCGTGGTGTTCAGACCAAGGGGGCGCAATGATAATGCCCTCCACGCCACGGCTGACCAACATATGCGTAATGTCTCTGGAGATGAGATCCGGGGCATCAAGCCAGATCACGTCCAAGGTAAGTCCCAGATCTAGAGCCCGCTGTCGGGCACCCCGGAGATAACCCGCAGACCAAGGCAATGTATAGTAATCATGGTGGCCTCCGCAGAAAATCCAAGCGATATTGCAAGGAGCAGCCATCTCCTTGTGATTCCTGAGATAGGACATCAGTTTAGATAACTGCGGGTCGGCGCGATAGCCAAGCTCGCGCGCCGCTGCCACGATCTTATTGCGCGTTTCTAGCGGGACATTACGACGTCCCTTGAGAGCGGCACACACAGCACTTTTGGAATAGCCACTTGCTGCGGCGATGTCGGCTAAGGTGGGATTGCGTGGGGGTGGCATGGCTTGCTGGAGTCTGCAGAGACTATGGAACAAGCACGCAACCCGTCAAGCGGACGGCACGGCGCAAGTTACGCGAGGGGTGTGATAAAAATGGGTGCGATCCGAATACGGCCAGGCTCAGAATTCCATCCTCCGCCCGATCGTATCACCCCGTAGCATCTATTTGCAGTTGATGGAGTAGACAATCTGTTCGCAAAGTTGCTCTCTCTGTCCATAGGCTGGAAGCCAATGCCACGGTCGTAGGCAGAGAATCCATATATTCCAGACCTGGCGGAGTCTCCGATCATGGCCATCTCGCGATTCACTTTTCGCGCACAACGACGATGCGCAGAAGAAGCTTGTCGTGCACGACGCACCGCCCAAAACGGAAAGAAGCCCGGCGAATTTCTCCGTCGGGCCTCATCCCAGTAAGTTTTTACGTATCGGCCTCGCTTCAGTCGCGGGTGAACCGACGGCGCATAGCCAGCAATCCTAGTGCGCCTAAACCAAGGAGAGCAACAGTCGAAGGCTCGGGGATTGGCGAGACGTCCTGCCACGTCGTGCCGAGACGGACATTGTCCATCGTGAAGAGACCATCGCCCGCAAACATTGAAAAGTTGCCCATAGGACTCATACCATAGTTATTCCCGGTGAAGGATGCCTCGGCTAACGAGCCGCTAGGTGTCAAACCGGTTCCGAGACCAGTCGGGTTGACGAAGAAGGTCGTGGGGGTGGCGCCACTGGTGTCATACGTAAAAGCAAGGAAATAGGTGGTGTTCGCCGTGGCGGTGAAGGCGGTGTTTACTAAAGCACCAGGACCGGAATGTTCCGTGAAGATGTTAGTGCCATTGAAGCCGAACTTAGCCGACCAATTAACGTTGCTGGCCTCATTCAGTTTAAATTCAAAATAGGTGGAAACTGTCGCGAAGTTGATGGTCGCGCTGCCCCAGACTCGACCCGTCGTATTCGTAAAATTACGATTGAACCCGTTGCCGAAGCTGGCGTTGTCGAACTTAGAAACCGCATTTGCGCCGCTAGTCACCAGCCCGGTGTAGGTCTGGATAGTATTCTGAATCTCATAACGATCGGCTTGGGCTGTCCACGCTGCGGTCCAACCTGTGCCGCCGTTGGCACCATTGAGCTGGGTGCCGGTGGTATAGTCGAAGAAGTCTTCCGCGATGATAGCGGCATGGCTGTTCAGCAGCGATGCGCCAGTAAGAATTGTGAGGAGAAGGAGCTTTTTCACGGTTTTGTATTGTTTGTGTTTGGAAGGGAGCTGTATTTGACTTGCCTAATTTTTTACTTTCTCCAACAGCCATTCAAATCTCTTATTAGTGTATCGTGCACTGAATGTGTCTCGTAAGTGCAGAGTCATTGATCCATTTTGCCTCGCGTGAATCCTAAATCCATCGTCCCTCCCGTCACCTACGACCAGCGCTCCCTCCTGATTAATGGGAAGCGCAAGCTGATCCTCAGCGGTGCAATGCACTACCCGCGCAGTAGCCCAGAACAGTGGGAGGATATTTTGACCAAGGCGCGGGATGCCGGCATCAACACGATTGATGCTTATGTTTTCTGGAATCTGCATGAGAGCAAGCGTGGTGTTTTCGAGGCCGCCATCGGCCAGCCCACCCAACCACGTTACCTCATGCCACAATCGTGGTTCGCGGAAAACAACACCCTGATACTTTTTGAGGAAATCGGAGGCGACACCGCTACCGTCCGGATCGAAGCACCACGTTTATCTCGTCCTACAAAAACGGAGATGAAGAGACTCTAAACGACGAGATGACACTCGTCACACCCCTACATCGGTTTGGCGGAACGCACCTTGCACTGGGCGGCATTGGCGAGGGGGTAAGCGGCACGGATGCGCGTGAGTAGCTCTTGATAGAAAACGTAGCCGGGATTCGCTGCGCTGCGGTCGAGCTGAAGTTGTGCGATGGATTCGTTTTCACCGCGCTCGCTCTCGGATCGCATTTTAGCAGCGCGCTGGCGGTAATCTTCATTAGCAATACCCGCTTTCTCCGCCAAGAGCGGCAGCCAGCGGTGGGCGTATTGGACGTGGGTAGTCTCGTCAATAATGTCGAAGAGCATCATCTCTGCGGATTCAAGGTCTTGGCCATCCTTGAAATCCTGGTAGGCCTCATTTTTGACAATGAAGTGACCGTTCTCAGCGACCATACCGATGAAAAATACCGCTTCATAAAGGTCTTTGCTTGTCATGGGTTCTAGCGACATGGGCTCGGCGTTTTCGTCCACACAACTGGCGCGCAGGGACAGACCTTGTCCTTCTCCGGCTGAGACGAGCGCAGAGATTTTTTCGTCATTGTTGTAAGAGGGAAATCCTACTTCCTCCATACTGATGCCAAAGTCCTTGAGGCGAGAGTAGCCCGAGTCGCCGTGGCGGGATTCATCCCAGAGATGGCGTGATACATCGTGCTGCCAGTCCCACGGCATTGAGTGGCCGTAGTAAATCCAAGCGAGTTGGTCGTCAGGTAAGTTTTTTTCCAACATGTAGGCATAGGCCCAGAAGAGACGGCGTGCTTCGAGGCTTGTGGTAAAATCTGCTCGGACGAACGCCATGAAATCGTGTTTAGGCTGCGTGGGAAAAGTGCGTGCGCTGAACTTGGGTAGGGCGAAATCACTACCCAAGCCGCAAAGTTTTGCGGGTTCTCCCTCGTTGACTGGTAAGGCTTCGGTGAAGCCGCCAAGTGCCTCGATTTGCGCAAGGACAGCTGCCTTATAGTTAGCGTCGGTGGAGTGCGGGTGCTGGCGACGATAATCACGATACCAAAGCCATTGCTGACTTTTGATTTGGTTGATCTCGTGCAGGACGGCGACGGTGGGAGCATCATGCACGGCATGGGCTTTGCCATTGTAATCCACGTAGGCGGAGACGAGGGACTTGAGTAGCAGGAGGTAAATGCCATCCAGTGCGTCGTCGAACGAAGGCGCAAAAAGCAGCGTATTGCCGAGGTCTTCGAATTTGCCAGAGACAGGCGCATCGGGCTTGCCGCCGGGGAATTGAGCGACGCGCTCTCGAAGACGCCGCACGCATTCGGCTTGATCCCAAATATGCCGATGCAGCGCACTCTTACCATCCCAATCCGCCATGTGGCGCCCCCAAGCGGCGAGGAGCCGATGCGCGGTGCGTTCAAGGTATTGCCAGTCGTTGAGGCGACCCACGATCTTTGGCTTCAGCTTGCTATTGGCATCAATCAGAACATGGCGGGACGGGGCGGATGCAGGGAATTGGTCGGTGGTGAGTGTGGCAGTCATGGATGGTCTTTTATGGCGTTGGTTTTACGGTATACGTGTGGCCCAAATCCGAAGTTGTAAATCCATCAACTTACCTGAAAGAAGACAAATACCCATGGAGATAATCGGGACGACATCTCACTCCGCGTAAACTTTGACATCATCAATATCGAAGGTGCCGAGCATCGCACCAACAATAACATTAATGCAGACAAATTTGGCGCCGGGCGGAACCTCGACGTTCGCTTCCATTTCCGTCCAGTCGGGTGTTTGCTTTTGAATATTGAAGACCGCCTTATCATTGGTAATGGTGAAGCCTCTTGATCCTGGACCTGAGCCTGCTTCAGTGGCGAAGCCCACATGGAGTTTGTAGCCGGTCCAATCTCCGGGAACGGCTTCCATTTCAGCACGCAGGCGAGCCGACACGCGAATGGTTGTTTTTCCTTCGGGAATGGGGACTGCCGCGCCGAGCGCAAAGAAGCCGGGATGCTCGGGAACTGTCGTTATGCGAGCGAAGTGGCCACCCTCCTCTTCCTCGAGTGTGACGACGGATCCGGCTTGCCACGGTCTATCGTTTTTGTCGGGAACAGCCCATCCTTCCGGGAGGCCGTTGCTATCAGCCATTTCGAAGGCTCCCTCCGGAAAAAGGTCATCGTCGTCTTGTGCTAGGAGCGGCGCACTGCAAGAGAGGGCCAGGAGTGGGAGGAGGAGGTGGCGGCGGATTTTCATGGATGTGTCTTGTTGGGGTTTACCAGCGATAATAGCGATAGGGTTCATCGCCGAAGTTGAATGCCTCAATATAGTCTGAACTGTAAAAATTCACAGGAGGTTTCTCAGACGTGAGAAGGCGCAAGCGAAGAAGCTCAGGACGCCCGTAGATGCCGGGACCGAAGGCTCGGTCCCAAACGCGGACAGCGATGACGTTCCGACCGGCTTTGACGAGGTTTCCCGGGATCCTGTATTTCCGCTCGACGCGATTGAACTCCGGAGTTTTGTCGTCGAGGCCACCAACTTTCACACCGTTGAAATACGTCGTGTCGAAGTCGGCGATGGGGCCTAGCTCAAGCGTGAGGATTTTTCCTGCCCATGCTGGAGGGAGGTCAATGGCCAGACGGAAAACAGCTTCACCAGTGGCCTCATCGAAGCCGTCGTAGTTCGACGGGATCGCCAGCTCCTGCATGCCGGATTCATCGGCATCGGGCAGCACGAGTTTCGCAGCGGCGGGACTGATACCGGGATCTTTGCGAGCGGAGCCTTTGTCATCGGGCACGGCAGGTTGGGTGACGGTCATCTGCGCCTTCCATGTCGAGAGCGCGAGCGGGAGGGTGAGGATGCGTGGGTTAAAGATCCGTTCGTCGGTCTGGAACGTGGCCCCGCTGTTGGCGAAGACTTGGGAGAGGGCTCGCAATTGCCGCCACCGCGAGAAGCGTAACGCGGGGATTTTTTCGGTGTTGAGCAAAGCCGGGTCAATCTGCGTGGAAAGTGCATAGCCCTTTCCAGCCTCGCGCAGAGCGAAGAGACCGTTGGAAAAAATACGGGCATTCGCGCCCGAATCAATCACACGATAATCAACTTCTGTTCGCAAACGCAGATCCGATGGGCTCAGACCAGCGAAGAGCGGAAGGGCAGGAGGCTCCAGCGATCCGTGGAAACCGGTGGCGACTTTGACGTTGAGCCCGCGGCTTTCGCCGCCCTTTGGTCGGGCGAGTTCGATGATCCGTCCACCCATTTTGATGAAGCGATCCACGGCTGCGGCGTCTATGGCGGCGTCGAAGCCGAGCACATTGAGAGCCGTCGGATCGAGCGCAGCGGCGGGCGTGAAGATCAGGGCCAAATCGCTGAGTGTTTTAGCCCCTTCATCGCCGCCGATGTAAACCACTTTTTGCGGGCGTGGAGCGATCGGCGCCGTTGCGGCGTAGGCGAGAATCTGTTTTCCAAGCACGGTGGCTACCGGATCTGCGGGCACTTGATCCTCAAGATCCAGAGTGCAAATCGTCACACGCCCTTTTCCAAAATCGAGCTCCATGAGAGGCGAATAGGCCAAGTCGAAATCGCTCTCGAAAATCGGTCGCCATCCACCGCGATGAGGTTTTTCGATGGACGCACTGGCCACGACGCCTTGGTTGCCCCATTTCCAGCCGTAGGTTGGGATGGCTTTGAGATTCGGCTCTTCCGGATACGCTTGAGTGAGGGTTGTGTGACTGTTCCAATTGCAGAGATCCAGGGAGTCGAGCCCTGCGGTGATCGGGTGGTTTTTATCCACGGGGAAGACCTGTCTCGTCACGTATCGCAAAACGCGAAAGCCAAGCGCGGTTCGGAGCCAATCGGGATTTTGCGTCATGATGAGCACGCGCCCACCGGCGGCCGTGTAAGCCTGGAGATCACCGGGCAGCTTGCTCATAGTCGATAGGGCTTCTCTGCCAATGACGAGCAACGCAGCGGAGGGCTTGCCGTCCCACGGTTTCGTTGCAACGCCCAGTGCCTTCAGCATTTCCGAGGTTTTTCCCACAGGATCAAAGAGAAGAGCCGTGAGCTTGGAAGGGGCAGACGGGCCGAAGACACGGAAGGAAAATTTGTCCTCTAAGGTGGATTCGCCAATGGTTGCTTTAAGCGTGATTTCACCGTCTGTCTTCGGTTCGGTGATGTCGGGTGGAATGGAAACTTCCATCGGAAGAAAGACATTCGTTCCCGGGGCAATAGTCCCCTCTCCACTGCCCGCTCCGACCGGCTTTCCTCCGAGTGTCGCAGACCATGAGACTTTGTAGGTCTGCGGCGTCCGTGCATCGCTGATCAGCACCGCCTGCTTGACGATCTTTTCACCCGGACGGCACGATTTATCTTTGTGCGTAAATGCCTCGGGCGGGCCTGCGATCCACGCCAGGGAATCGCTATTGACCTCCTTCATCACACGGCCCGATGGCAACGTTTCCCAATTTGTTTCCAAGAACCCAACCTGCGTTGAGCGAAGTGTAGGTTTCCACACCCCCCGGAATCCTGGAGCAAACGGCGGCTGCGGAACCTCAACGGGTGTGCCTTTTTGTATCCAGCATTGTGAAAAGGCATTCCATGGCACCATTCCCCCGGTGAGTCCGGCCGTGCGCCAGCTCCTCCACGTGTTTCGGATAAAGAGGCTCTGCATATCTTGAACAGGCTCGGGGGCATTGAGAATTCGTTCCCAACCCGGCCCGCCCCATGTGTCCGCACTGTTCATGCTGAACCGCAGCGCGCGGCGATAGTCCCGGGGTTCGTTGATAAATGCCCCGGAACCGCCGTAAATGCTGGCGAACTCCGTCGCCCAGGGTTCTGAGCTGATCGTAGGACCGTAGCCCGCGCGACCCCGCATCCACGAACAGTTGAGCGGTGTTCCAAACTCGATTGCGATGTAGGGTACGTCGCCAGTTTTGACGTATTCACTCAGCCATTCCTCCCGCTCCTGAAGCGGAATAAAATTCAGGTAATGATTCGCCGTAAAAATGTCTCCCGCGCGATTACCCGCATGTGCAAAAACGGGACGTGTAGGATCCGCCGCTTTAATCATCGCGAGTGCCTCAACGAGACCGGGCGGCAGAGGATCCACGGCGAGAAGTTTCGCCTTTTGTCCGAGATAGCGCGGGTTCTGATCGCTTTGGTGGTTGGAAAGATTTCCGGAAGTGCCCCACATAAGGATCGAAGGATGGTTGCGCAAGCGGCGCATTTCGGCCTCCATGACTTCGCGGTATCTGTCACGATTTTTGTCCCAGACGGGACGCGAATCCGAGTCGAAGATGAAGCGATTTGCCGATTGCGCGACATGGATGAGCGGCACCCCGATCTCGTCAGTGCGTTCGGCCCAGAGATCGTGGAAATTCGCCTTACCACGCTCGTACGCATTCTCCGGCCAGATTTGAACGATGTTGAAGCCTTGGCCACGAAGTCCCTTGAGCTGGGAATCCATCGTCGCTGCCTGTCCGCGACCAGAATCCAGCAAGACCGGACGCAGTCTCAGGGGAGTGCCATTTAAAAAAATGTCACGCCCTTCGATCCACACCTCGCGAAAGCCAAAGCGCACCGCAAATTGATCGTTCAACCCCGAACCCGTCGCGCTAAGCCTAAGCGTGTAAAGATTTGGTTGATCAAGATCCCAGAACTTCGCATCACTCCATGGCGAACTCAACTTAAGCACCTGCGTGCCCTTCAGAATTCCTGCGACGGTCTGCGCGAAGACCTTCACCTCAGCACCCGCAGCATCCGTAATGCTCGCGGAAAATTGAATGTCCCCCGCGGCGAGCAAATCTTTAATCTCCACCTCGAGGGCGATTTCGCTTTTGCGTGTGGATGTCTGGACGAAGACATCGCTAATGTGGGCACCCTGCGGGCGGCTTTCCAAGAAAACTTCCCCGATCAGGCCGGCACTCTGGAGCTGCGCTTTCGACTTCGATTCCTGTGCGTAGCCCATGAAGTTCGTGATCTCTCCCTCATCAGGCGTCGCCACAACAATGACGCGAACCGTGGCCTGCTCGCCAGCCTTCACAGCCTTTGTAATATCTACCATCCCGTATGGCCATGAGACTTTCCCGCATTCCTTGCCATTGACCCAAACTTCCGCGTCTGTGCTCACCCGGCGAAAATCCAGAAGAACAGCCCGTCCGCTCCATTCCTTGGGAACGACGATCTCGCGCTCATACCATGCCGAGCGAAGGTCATCGCCAGGGACCTTCCAGCCCTCACCCGATCCCTTCTCTTGAATGTTCCCAAGCAACCCCCCTCCCCTTGCCCATGTTCCCGGCACCCAGATACTTCCCCAGTCATCATTCGACGGCTTCTGGGCCGTTGTGCCTACGGCGGGCTGGAATTTCCACAGCCCGTTTAGATTGATCAGTGCGCGGGTGCTAGAAACCTCCTGAGTCGGTCCCTGCGGCGTTGGCTGCGATGGAATCTCTTGGGCTGTCAGCGTTGATGCGATAAAGAAAATAAAGGCGGGGATTTTGTTCATGGAATACGGAGAAGAAGTTGTTTAGATGGGAGTTTGTGATGAGCTGAGCATTTACTTCCGATTTCTAGCTGGGGCCCGTTTCACGATTTCACAATTTGAGTGACTCTGGTGTTATATCACCACCGATAATAACGATAGGGATCGTCGCCGTATTTCAGATCGTCGTTCCAGTTATCCACGTAAGGATTCAGCCGGTCGGTGTCGGGCACCAGGAGTCGAAGGTAAAAACCGTCGATCCGGCCGTTTATGCCCGCGTCTTTGTCCGGCGCGAATTGACGGATCGCGATCACATTCTTCCCCGCGCGAATCACTCCCCGTTGGATCCGATAAGTGCGAGGGACGTTCCATGGATTCGCATTCTTCGGATCGGAATTCTTCGACGTGGAGCCGATTTTCACCCCGTTAAAGGTGACTGTATCGAAACTCTTAATGCCGGGAATGTGTAGAATCGCGACCTCCCCTTCCCACTTGGCGGGTAGTTCAACCTCGCGCCGCCAGACCGCCTCGCCACTCACTTCCAAGAAACGCGGATGATTGCCCGGCAAATCGAAAGTTCCCCAATCAGCGACATTGACCGAGTCGCCCATCAAGGACTGGGCGGTAGTGCTTATTCCCGGGTCCGGGTGCGGCTTTTCCCAAGGAGCGACCGGCAGTTCACTCGTGAACTTGACCGACCACGGCCCCGCGAGATTGACCCGCATGACCTGCGGATAAAACACCATGCGGTCAGCCGCAAAGCTCGCCCCGAGGTTGGCCAACACTTGCGTGAGGGCGCGCGTGAGGCGCCACTGGGTGTGCTTGAAGTAGGGAGTTTTTTCTAAATCAAAGCCCAAGGGATCGAATTGGATAAACACGATACGCCCTGCCCCCACCGCACGGGTGCCGAGCAAACCGTTGCCGATCACTGAAGCGCCTTTATCCAGCACGTTGAGATCGAGCGGCGTGCGCCAACGAAGGTCGGAAGCCGACAAACCGCGGGTGAGCACGTTGGCCTCAGGGGCGGTGCCGCCGAGAAATCCCTTCTCCGAACGCAATGTCGTGCCGAGGCGCGCAGGCGTGTCGCCGCCTGGCTGGGCCAGCATCACGACCGTGCCGCCTTGGCGGGCAAAGGCTTCCAGTTGTTGGTCGGACAAGCTGGTCGCGGCATCAATAATCATGAGCTTGGTTCCGGCAACCGGCGCATTCTCGGAGCGGAAGTTGACCCCTGCGTGACGCAGCAGCGCCTCACCCGCTTTGGAACCCACGTAAACAACCGCCTCTTCCCGTGCGACCTCAACGGGGCGGCCCGCCTGCGCTAGGACGCGGCGAGCGAGGCGCTCGGCAGCCGGATCAACCGCAGCCTGATCTTCCAGATCCAAAGTGCAGAACGTCATACGTCCTTTGCCGTAGCCGAGCTCCATCAGCGGCGAGTAAGCGAGATCCCATTCCCCTTCGAGGAGCGGCGTCCATCCGCTGCGATGCGGCTTCTCCAACATCGCACTGCTCACCGAACCATTATTCCCCCAACGCCAACCGTGCGACGGCCGATCGGCGGAGAACGCCGCATAATCCGGACGCGCTTCCAACAAGGTTCCGGCCCCGTTCCAATTTGCGAGGTCAATGGCATCCAAGCCTGCCACAAAATCCCCCGCCGTGGGCACGGGGAAAAGCCTGCGCGCCGGCACCGGTGCGGCTCGCATTCCGAAAAAGCGCGTCACGGTGACTGGATTCTGCGCCATGATGAGCGCGCGTCCACCTTCTGATACAAATGCGCCGAGATCGAGCGGCAGGCGCCCGTCCTTCAAGCTCTCGCGGCCCAGCACGATCAACGCACCGGCCGCAGGCGCTTTGCCGACGACAAACGGTGTATAGGCTACGCCGAGTTCCTTCAGGAGTTTCGCCGTATGCCCCGCTGGATCGTAGAGCACGATCGCCGGCGCGGCAGTCTCACGGGCCGGCCCATAGACGCGAAATGCGAAACGGTCTTCTTGCACGCGTCCGCCGATATCGGCCGACAACACAAAACTCAGGTCGCGTTTTTCACCCGCCGCGACGTCGTTGGCTCCGCTCGTATAGCTAAGCGGCAGGAGGCGAGTTTCGCCCACCTTCAGCTCTCCATCGAACTCACCCTGGGTAACGACGAGGCCCTCGGCGCCCTCCACGCGCCATTTGGCGCTAAACGGTTGTTTCGCCCGCGTGTCGTTGAGCAACGCGACTTGTTTTTCAAGCGTGCCGCCCGCCGCGAGATGATGGCGTTTTTCGTGGATGTTTTCCGCCGAGCCGGCGATCCAGGCCAGCGTGGGTCCGTTCGAGGCCTCGAATGCTTCGCCAGCGGGAGTCACGCGGAAGCTATTCGTATCTCGAAAGGACGTGGCAAGAGACTGCGTCTTCACCGACGGCACGAACCAACCGCGACGGCCCGCTTGCCAGACTTGTGGCACGTTCTCCGTTTTGATGCTTTCAATGGCATAGCCACCATCCCACGGTATCATCCCGCCGGATACGCCCTCGGTGCGCCATGCCCGCCACGTATGGGTCACGAAGAGCTTCGCCATCGCTTGGAACGCAGGGCTATAATTAAGCTCAGCGGACTGCTGCCAGTTTTTCCAGAGTCCTCCGGTCTTTTTATCCGGGCTTACAAAGCCTTCACCGACCGTTCGTGCATAGAGGTCACCTTGGAGGGCATACGCCTCCGGTCCGAAATACACAGACGCATACTCTGCCAAAAATGGTTCGGTTACAATACTGTTCCCGAAACCATCGCGCCCGCGTAAGTAAGAGGCGTTAAAAGGCGTTCCAAATTCCACGCCCATGTAAGGCATGTCGCCCGTGCGGGCCCATTCGCTGAACCACTCCTCGCGCTCTTGGAGCGGGATGAAATTCAAATAATGATTAGCCGTGAAAACATCGCCAAACATACCGCCTTGGTGATGGAAACGTAGGCGCGTCGGATCAAAAGCAGCCGCCAACTTGTCGCCGTCGGCCTGCGCCTCGTAATTGCTTGCCATTTTAATGGTGGACGGCATCGCACGCCGGCCAATCCAACGAGGATTTTGGTCGTGGTTATGACCACCCATGTTTCCGGATATGCCCATCATCACGATCGAGGGATGATTACGCAACCGCCGCCAATCTTTTTGAAAAAGTGGCAGCCACGCATTGCGCCCTTCCGGCGTGGACCAAATCGGCCGGTAGCCCGGCCCGTTGGTGAATTCATTCATCCGCACCGAAGGCACTACGAGCAGCATGCCCGCGATATCCGCCCCTTCAGCCACCGTCGAATCTTGCACGCGCGCGCCGCGATCCTTGGGCTCAGGCCACACTTCCACCAGATTTTTCCCATGCTCCTTCAAACGCGCGAATTCCGCCGCCAGCGTTTCAGGGGTGGGCATAGCCCCTATAAAACCGCCGTAGAGCGAAGGCCGGATCCGGATGCGCGTGCCGTTTAAATAAAATTCACGGCCTTCGGTCCAAAACTCGCGAAAGCCGAAAGTCACCGGCCACGCATCGTCAACGGTGCCCTTGCCATCGCGGCTTACCTTCAGTTCGAGGCGATACAGGTAAGGATCATTCGTATCCCACAGGCGTGCATCGGGCCAATCCCAGCCTACATTCCTCACCACCGATGAACTCGTCGGCGCAGTCTGGGCATCCGGGGCCGACGTGACGGCTTTGAGGTTAAACGTGCGGACTGTCGAGCCGTCGGCGATGCTCTTGATCACGGCCTCCAGCACGAGCGGTGTGCCGGGCTTGATACCCGCAAATTCCGTGTCGAGCTCGAGGCGCTGTTTACGGGTGGAGGTTTTGACAAACACATCGGTAATGCGTGCCGTGGCTGGCCGAGCCGTGAGCACGACGTCACCAGTCACACCCCGCAGGTCCAGCTTGGCTTTGGTCGTGGTGTTTTGGCCCACGCCCATATAGTCAATGGCCTCCTTGGCCGTATGCACGGCCAAGACGAGCAAACGCAGTTTCTGGGGACGACCGGCAGTAACATATTTTGTGATATCAATTTCGCCCGCTGGCCACGCCACTCCCGCCACGTGGACGCCGTCTATCCATAGTTCCGCATCCGTCGCCAGACGATCAAAGGAAAGCACTACGGCGCGATCCTTCCACTCCGTCGGCACGGTGAACTCCCGTTCATACCAACCGCGCCTGAGCTGTTCATTCCATTGCGCCCACTCTTCACCCTTACCCGCTTGCTGCACACCTGGAAACGATGAGGTATTGGAATAATGGCCCCACTTACTGGAGCCCCAACCACCAGGCACCCAGATCAAACCCCAGTCAGCTTTATCGGAGGGACTTTTTTCGCTGGGCCCTGCGGCGGGCAACCAACGCCACAATCCATTGAGCACGATTTCCGCCCGTGTGGCGGAAACTTCGACCGCCGGACCCGTAGGCGTGGGCTCGGTCAGCGGCACTTGGGCTTGAGCCATTACTTGGCCGAGGCCTAGAACGGTTGAAAAAATTTGCACTAAAACAATTAACCGCAGGGAGATAATCATAGGAAAAATACAGAAGGCGCAGCTAGTTGGGCGCACTTAAAAATAGTTGAAACAAATAAAAAGCTTAGCATTTCAGTCCCTCATTGCGACAGGCACGAACTCGACAAAGTGTTTTTATGGGATGGTGACCCGAACGCGGACAAAGCGTTTAGTGGCACTCGTGAGGTTATCCGTCACGACGACGCGTTCAAAGAGTTCGTCAACGCTAGTTACGTTTGTGGTGGCGGAGGTATTCACGGCCCAAGTGCCATTCGCTAAGGTGTCACTAAACTCCACGATATAGCTGATACCAGAGTTGCTGCTGCTCTTACGACGAACATGGGTGACTCGAAGTTTTCCAGTGCCATCCACATCCACTAAGGGTAAGCCTGCGCTGCCGTTGGCGGTGATGACAGAGCTATTCGCTGCGTTCAAGTTGCTGCCCTGCCCTGCTCCGTTGCCGATCATGTTGAAAGCGTATTTGAGAAGGTTCTGCACGCCGTCACCGGCGGGGGTGAGCAGGTCTTGCGAGCCGTCGGCGGCGAGACTGTTGGTGGTGCGGAAGGTTTCCAGGCCGGTGGGTGCTGGGGCGATGGTGAGCGTGACGACGACGGCGGGCGAGGTGCCGCCGGTGTTGGTGGCGGTGAAGCTCGGGGTGTAAGTGCCGGCAGCCGACGGGGTGCCGGAGAGCAGGCCGGTGGTGGTGTTAAGGGTCACGCCGGGCGGCAGGCCGCTCGCGTTGGAGTAGCTGGTGGGCGTGTTGCTGGCGAGCACTTGGTAGCTGAAGGCCGCGCCGACCGCACCACTGGACGACTGGCTGGCGGTGACGACCGGGGCAACGGCGGAATCGGTGAAGGGCGTGACCACGTCGAAGGTGGTTCCCACGCGCAGCTCGTCGAAGGTCATCGCATTGGCGACGGCTGCACGGGTTTGGAAATTGCTAAAGCCGGGGAAGTTCACAGCGGTGCGCACGGCGTTGGCAGTTCCAAGGGCCGCGCCTAGGGTTGGATTGACCCACAAACTTACCGTGCTCGCCGCACCGGCGGCGAAGTCGAAGCGCAGGACCAAAAGAGTGGGCGTGTCGAGAGCGAGCGCAGCTCCAGTGGCAGTCGTGCCATTGAGACTCCATCCCGTCGCGGTGTTGCTCACGTAGAAATTATCAGTGCCGTCGTATTTAAAACTGAAGCGGAAGGCATCGGCCGCGGCGCTACTGGTGGAGGCGATCAGGCTGACGTAAAGGCTCGTGCCATTGACCCCGAGATTGCCGTTATTCACACTGCCGATGCGTTGCAAAAGGAAGGGATCGGTGCTCATGCCCTGATAGAGGTAGGGTTGTCCGCCCCAAGTGGCGTTGTTAACGCGGCCAGCGCCGCCGGAGGTGGTGAGGGTCTTGCTGCCTTGGACGTAGGCGAGGCCGGTGACGACATCGGTGGTCGTGCCCCAAGTGCCGCGCAGGCCGGTGCTGGTGCCGGAGGGCGAGCCGCCGACGTTGGTGGCGGGCAGGCCGTTGCTCGTATTGAGGCCGGCATCGGGGTCGGGGTTGTTGGCGCCGACCGTATAGCTTAAGGGTTCACTCACGATCAACGAGCCGGGCGCCGCGATGGTGATGGTGACGACCACGGCGGGGGAAGTGCCCGTGCCATTGGCGGCGGTGAAGCTCGGCGTGTAGGTGCCGACGGTGGTGGGGGTGCCCGAGAGCAGGCCAGTGGTGGTGTTCAAGGCGACACCGGGGGGCAAGGTGCCGCTGGCCAGCGTGTAGCTGGTGGGCGTGTTACTGGCCACGATCTGGTAACTGAAGGCCGTGCCCACCGTGCCGGTGGGGGATTGACTGGCGGTGATGACCGGAGGCGCGTTGGTGATGAACGCACCTTGGCTGAAATTGTAATACGTGCCGGTATTGGAGGTTTCCAGTTTCACGGCCCGCACCATGTATTGATAGGTGGTGCCGTTGGTGGTGGTGGTGTCGGTGTAGGTGGTGCCTGTAATGGCGGAGCCTGCGGGGTTTGACGTCGTGACAGTAGTGCCGGTGAGGCGTGTCAGCGATCCCGTCGCGGAGGTAGCGCGATAGACGTGATAGCCGACAATGCTGGTATCGGCGGAGGCGGTCCACGTGAGGGCGACTTGGGCGGGCGACGTGGAGGTGGTTTGCTGAAGGTTGGTGACGGGCTTGACGGGATGGAGGCGCAGGGTGGGATCGCCCATCAGTGCGACATGGACGTCGTCGTCGAAGTTGAAGTTGGTGGTGTAAGACGGCTTGTAGATATCTGAGAACTCATTGCCGCTGAAGTTCTGAGTGAGGCGGACGCCTGCGCCAATCGGGTCGCCCATGCCGAGGGTATGATAAAGCGGATACGGGCGTGAACTCCACGTGGAGGCGAGGGTGTAGGTCGGACTGCCCAAGGCCGCGCGAAGGAGATTGTCAGAGCTATCCCAATCGCCAAAATAACTGCCGAATAAAAACGTGAAAACCGTGCGGTAATCGCTGGCGGCGAAGTTGCTGGTGGTGACGACCCCGCTGCAACTGGAGGTGTCGCCGGCCCCATCGCCGTAGGAGGCCAGATACGCGTTGCTGGAAAGCGTGCCGGTGTAATCGAGGGCGGACGTATTAGCAGAGCCGAAAAGTGCTCCAAGCATGCGAAAACCACCGGCTCCAAACTTTTCGGTGGCATCAAAATTTTCATCCACTAGGCCCCGGCGGTTAACGGTCAAGGTGCCCTGACGCCAGGCATTATCCTTGTCGAGGTAACGCTTGAGGAGCTGGGTTTCGGTGAGGGTGGTGTAGGCGGGAAGAGAGGATAGATCCACGCGGCCGACCATGAGTTCGATGCGAGAATTTCCTGAGCCGGGCATGCCGTCTTGATCGAACTTGCCATCGCCGGGGATGTTGTGATTGCGCGTGCCGTATTTAGTGGAGGTAGTGGTATTGACGAAGGTGTCGGTCCAAGTGCCGTTCATCTCGCCATAATAACAATCGGCAGGCCAGGCGCCTTTGTGGTCGGGGGTATGGCCATCGGGGAAAATATCACCTGAGTAAGGAACAGGAATACGACCGAAGAGAAAGACGGCTTTCACGTTGGTAGAATCCGCGTCGTAAGCGGTTTTGATAAGCGCCTTTACCGAGGTGACGCTGGCGGTGCGCGAGACATCGTGGCGGAGGACAGTCCAGCCGTCGCCGCGCAGATCCGCTTCGAGCCGAGTTAACTCGGTGGCCAAGGGTGTGGCCATGGTGTCGTCCACGAGCAGGACAAGTTTGCCGCGATTTTCCACCAAGGGGAGGTTAATGGCGGAGGCGATGTAGCCGTAACCATAGACGGTGTTTCCCGAGATAAGACGACGAACCTCGTATTCGTAACCTGTGCCCACGGTGACGGCGGTATCCACGTGGCTCGTCAGGGTGGCGGCTCCGGTGGTAACGGTCGTAAGGATGGTGAACGAGGTGGCGGCAGAGAGCTTACGCGAAATGCGGTATTCGGTTGCACTGGCATGGGCAGGCCAAGTGAGCGTGATCTGCGGAGGGCTCGTTTGCGGTGTGGCCGAGATCATGACGGCGAAGTCAATCTCTGTCGCGAAAACGGTTGGTGCACCCATGCACACCAAGGCAACGCACCCGTAGAGTGCGCGATAGAAAAAACGCAGAGGCTTGGCAGCAAAACAGACGAACATCTAGAGAAGGGTAGTGTGGGTGGTGAGGAAAGTCTTACAATAATGTCGTCGTGAAGGGTGCGCTCCGGGTCTGCTTAACTGGAAGTCAACCGGACGCGGACAAAGCGTTTGGCGGCACTCGTTAGGTTATCCGTCACGACGACGCGTTCAAAGGTATCGTCAATGCTGGTCACAGTGGTAGTGGCGGCGGCATTTACGGCCCACGTGCCGTTAGCTAAGGTGTCGCTGAACTCTATGGCGTAGGTGATGCCTGAGTTCGAGGCGGCTTTGCGGCGGATGAAAGTGACTCGGAGTTTTCCTGTGCCGTCCACATCCACTAAGGGTAAGCCTGCGCTGCCGTTGGCGGTGATGACAGAGCTGTTCGCTGCGTTCAAGTTGCTCCCCTGCCCTGCTCCGTTGCCGAGCATGTTGAAGGCGTATTTCAGGAGGTTGGCCGTGCCGTCACCGGCGGGGGTGAGGAGGTCTTGGCTGCCGTTGGTCGCGAGGCCGTTGGCGGTGCGGAAGACTTGGATGCCGGCGCTTGGTGCTGGTGTTGTTGATGGGGTGACGCTGCCCCAGGAAACTCCACGGCGGATTTCGTCGAAGATCGCATTCTGTGCGACGCCGAATTTTGCTATTCCGATGAAGGAAAATGCGAAGTCGCCCGTGAGCGTTGGGTTGACGACAGGAGGCTCCGTGCCGCCTACCGCCGGGTCCAGCCACCAAGAGAGCACGTGATTGCCTGGGCCTGCGGTGTAGTCTATTTTAGCGACGAAGAGATGCGTGGCGTTATCGCGGGCGACGCCGGAGGCCGAGAATACGTCTCCGCCAGAAGCTTTTTGCGCCATGAACTGCCCGCTTGGCCGACCATCATTAGTTACGCCGATAACGAAACGGTTGTCACTGCTGTTGGCGGACACGCTGAACTCGAGAGCAGCATAGAGCCCCGCTGTGCCCAGGTTGGAAGCGAGAAAACTGATATACTGGACGCCGGAGTTGATCGTGCTCCCCACTGGCAGGTAATTGCGTCCTCCTCCGCTGGATTGTCCGGACAAGCCGCTTGTCACCAAGGCACCATAGCTGAGCCCTGTCGAGTTGATGGCGGCCCCGTTGTCACCGCTCCATGTGCCGAAGGGTGACGGGGCAATTTTTCCGACCAGCGTGCCTGGGCTAGTGTAGGCAAAAGGCTCATAAGCCAGCGCGGTCGTGATGCTGATCATAATCGTCACGGCTGCCGAAGTGCCGGTGGAGTTGGAGGCGGTGAAGCTCGTCATATAGGTGCCGGCGGCGGTGGGCGTGCCGGAGATCAAGCCGGTAGTGATATTTAGGGTCAGGCCGGGGGGCAGGCTGCCGCTGGCGAGCGCATAGCTGGTGGGCGCTCCGCTGGCAACTAGCGTAAAGGAAAACGGCAGATTGATGGATCTCACAACCGGTTCGCCGGAGGTGATGATTGGAGCCGCAGGGGCATTGGCGAGGAAGAGGGTGAACGCGGTGAAGGCGGGGCCGCTGGCGTTCGACGCGATGGCGGTGATGCTTCGTGCGCCGGCGACGGTGGGCGACCACGATAAGGTGTAGGGCGAGGTGGTGTCTTCGCCGATCTTGATATTGCCATCGAAGAACTCGATTCTGGTGAGGCCGGCGCCGAAGCCGTTTTCGGCGATAGACAAGGTGACCGGTTGGCCGGTGAGGCCGCTGGTGAACTGGGCGGGGGCGCTAAACTGGATGGTCGGCAAGGACACGAAGGCGCGGTAGGCGCGGGCGGCGGATTCGGTGGGCAGCCACGAATCAACGAGGGCGTTGTTCACGTCCTTGATGCCGGTGAAAGTCGCATCGGGACCGATGTTGAGAAAGCGGCTGGAGCCGCCGGCGAGTTCGTAGAAATTGGAGGTGCCTTTGGTGTTGGTGCAGTTGCGCGCTCCCCACCAACCGCCGGAAAGCGGGAGAACGCCGAGGGTAGGGGTCGTAGTCGTCGTAGGTGCGAGGTTGGCGGGGTAGCGGCCGGCGGCCATCACTTGATCGAGCCAGTAGAGGGCGACGGAGTTATAGGTAGCGCCGGTATTTCCAAACGTATGTCCGCGGCCCCAGCACATGGCGACGGCACTGCGGGTCAGCCCGAGTTTGCGGTGCTCATTCATATCAGGGAAAATTTCGTCAGGCGGACTTTGGGTGCCTTCATTCTGGCCACCGAGGTTGAGCGCGGGGATGGCAGCCATGGCGGCATTGAAGACGTAGGCGGGAGAGGTGTTAACCGGTGGGGCTGTCCACCCCTGTTGGGCGAGGATGGCGATGGTGCGTTCCGGCCAGATACCCAGTGATTCGGAAGACGCGTAGGAGCCCGCGGACATGCCGCTCAAAACAAAGGGTGCGTTGAGGATTTCTGCCCGACCGGTGGTCTTGGCAATCTGGGACAGGCGATCAAAGAAGAACCCTAGGCTGGGTTGCGGAAAATTCGCCACTAGTGGCGAGCCATCATAATTGCTTCTCGGGCTGACGACGGCAAAGCGCCACTGATCCGCAATTTTCCGGAAATTCGGATCGGTGGTGAAGTGGCGGTCATCTCCACCGCTGCCCGGCCACCAGAAAAGGATGCCCCGGATCGGACCGGGACCGGGCGGGAGGCTAACGCGATAGGTGGAAGGCTCCAGATTGTCGTTGATGTCATAGATCGTTGAACCGGTATTTTGAATCGTGAGCAGGGCAGAAGGGACCGCGCCGAGGACGGCGCTATTGGTCGGAGCAGAGAGGTTAATCGCCACGTTGAGAGCACCATTCACGTTGCCCGTCGCGGGCAGCGGCACGCTGAAGGTTTTTACCGCAGCATCGCCGGCGGCCCACGTGAGCGTGCCCGAAGTGGTGGTGTAGTGAGTGCCAGCGACACCGGCACCGATACTTGCTTGATGCTGGCCGACGGCGGGCAGGGTGCTGCTGGTGGTGTAGTTGACGGAGACACTGCCGGTGGTGCCGCCATCGCGGCGGACCGAGATGAGGGCGCTGCCACCATCAGCACCGTAAAAGCGACGGGAGGTGAGATTGAGCACGCCGGCGGCGGGACCTTGCGCATCGGTGATTTCGAGCTTGGCGGTGGCGTTTGCGCCCAAGGTGCCTCCACCCGTGGGGCTAACTAGGCGGGCAGAGTAAGTGATGGTCCCCTGCACGTCAGAGGCAGTGGAGATGGAATATCGGAGCTCTTGATCAAATGGAGTTACAAATCTCAGGAACGAGAACGGTATCGTCTTGGGCGAGCTATCGCCGTTAGCCCAAGTGAGTGTGCCTGCAGAAACCCAGCGTTGTGTGAAGTCCACAGATTTGTAGTTACCGCCCGCAATATCAGGCCATTTATATTCTTTAGCGTTATCGGTCGTTTCGTCCGCCCAGACGCAGAAGTCCACGCTCAGCGCTCCCGTGCTGCCGCCGGTGCGTGTGACGGTCATCACCGTGGGGTTGATGAATGCCTTACCATTCCCATCCGTATAAGCGACGGGGATGCTCTCAGATACAGTAAACACGGGCTGCGAAAACTGCACCGTGCCGGTCTGGGCAAAGGCTGATGAAACGGTGGCTGCGAGGGCCAAGAGAAGCAGGGAGAGTTTTTTCATGGGGCGGTGGCTGCGAGGGCGGGGGGGCACTTTTTTTAGGCAGAATGGGAGGCTAGGGTGCAGTGACGCGGACGCGGGCGAAGCGTTTGGCGGGGGAAGCAACGTTGTCGGTGACGGTAACGCGCTCGAAGGTAATGTCGATACTGGTGACGGTGGTTTCGGTAGCTAAGGGGTTGACCGCCCACGTGGTGAGGGCGTCGGAGAACTCGACCATGTAGGAAATTCCAGAGTTGGAGGCGGCTTTGCGGCGGATGTAGGTGATTTGGAGTTTTCCTGTGCCGTCCACATCCACTAAGGGTAAGCCTGCGCTGCCGTTGGCGGTGATGACAGAGCTGTTCGCTGCGTTCAAGTTGCTCCCCTGTCCTGCTCCGTTGCCGAGCATGTTGAAGGCGTATTTGAGGAGGTTCCGCACGCCGTCGCCAGCGGGGGTGAGGAGGTCTTGAGTGCCGGTGCTATCGAGGCCGTAGGTAGTGCGGAATATTTGGATGCCGGTAGGTGGGACCCAAGACGCTACGTTGGCGAGCTCGGTGCCGGAGAGGGCGCGATTATAAAAGCGCACTTCGTCTATCATACCGTTCCAATACTGGTTGTTCGCGCTCTTGTGGGCGCCGATGCGCATGGCACCGATGCAGGACTCCACGGTGCGGGTGGCGGGCGAGCCGTTGGCCGCGCCGTTTACATAGAGCTGAAGGCTGGAGCCGGTCTTGATCAAAGCGACGTGATACCAGCCGCCAATCGCCAAGGTGGCGGTGCTGGCGGTCTCGGCGTTGCCTAGGAAGCTGGCGAGCCGGCCCGAGGAGTTTCGGTAGAGCCAGCCGCGACCGGTGCCAGAGCCGTCCTGCTGCTGGATGATCGTCGGCGAGCCGGAGCCGACGTCATCAAGACGTACCCAAGCGGTGACGGTAAAGTCGGTCTGGTTTCCGGGATTGAACACCAAGGGCATGGCAACGTAGCCGCTGGTGCCGTTCAGGGAGACGCTGTTGTTGATCTTTCCGGCGATGAAACTGGCACCGGTTTGCAGCGTTCCGGTCCTGCCGTTGCCGGTGGAATCAGCCGCGCTGGTGCCGGAGGTCTCGTCAAATGCGAGGTGCGCGGTGAGTCCGCTGGTTACGTTGATATCAGATTGCGTGATCGCGGCTTGCGTGGTGGCGTTGGCAACGCTGGTGTGGGGGGAGTCGCCAGTCGCGTTGGTGGCGAGGACACGGTAATAATAGGTCGTCGAGCCGGAAAGGCCGGTATCGGCATACGACGTGGCGTTGGTCGCAGGGGTGGCGATCTGGGTCCAAGCGGTGCTGCCGTTAGCGCTGCGCTCGAGTTTGAAGCCGGTTTCGTCGGTGGCGTTATCGGTCCAAGTCAGCGTGATTTGTGAGGGGCTGTTGGTCGTGGCCGTGAGGCCGGAGGGTGCGGACGGGGGTGAGCTGGCGGAGGTCACGGTGACGGTGGCGGTGCCAGACAGAGCGCCGCCGGTGGCGGTAACCGTGTAGCTGCCGGTGGCCGTCGCCGTGAACACGCCGGAAGAAGAGTTGATCGTTCCGCCGCCATTGACGGACCAAGTCAGTGTCGGCTGTGGCGAGATGAGTGCGCCAGCGCCGTCGTAGGCCTGCCCGTTGAAGGTGGTGGTGCTGCCTATGGGCGCGCTATTTCCGCTCGGAGCGATGCTGATGGTGGATAAGACCAATTCATGCATGCCCATATCCACCGGCGGTGATGCGGGCAAGGTGGAGCCAAAAAGATCAATCGTGCCTGGATGTAGAATGGCGGGGCCGCTTCCGGCGATGGTGCTGGCTCCGATGAGGGAAGCTGCCGAAAGGGAGCTGTCGCGAGCTGGGGAAGCGAAGGTCAGCCGCCAAGGGTTTAGCTGGGTTATGGTTTGGCTCCATGCCGTCAGCACCGGCGGCACTGCGGTGGCATTGACGAGATTGGGGTTCGCGTGAAGTCCTACGGGATTTCCCGCAAGCATTTCCTGACCGGTTGCGCTGCGGAAGGCGGCGAGTGTTGCGTAGGTTGAAACACCCCAACGGATGCGTGGATTGGTGGCATCATCCAGGCAGTAATAGAGGTTGCCTTGCATGCTTACGCCCGAGGTAGATTTGACATTGGTTGTCAGACGGCCGTTGCCCGCAATGAAGAGATTATTAAAGACGCGGACGTTGCTCATGCCTGCATCCGCGGTTTGGAAACAGCTACCTGCGCTGGCGTCGCCTGTCTGGATGACTGTGTTGTTGTAGATAAAGACGTTTTGCATACTGGTAGCCGTGTTGCCACTGGCATTCCAGACATGGATGGAGCCTTGATTGCGAACTACGCCTTTGGTGGCATCATTCACGCTGAGATTGTAACGCAGAACGCTATTGTGCACTCCATCGGCGGAGGAAAAGGCAGCGAACAGATAGCCGGCGCCTTCATTTTCAAAGCTATAATTATATTGGATGATGCAGTTTGTATCCCCCCCATCAATGTCGAACCCGCCTCCATCCCAAGAGCCTGCAGTGCCGTTGCGATACGCAATACAATACTGGATAATCACGTTATTGCTCCGCCAGCTCCAGATGCCGACAGGCCCGCCGCCAGTGGTGGTGCATTCCTTACCGTTTTCATAGGCGATGCAACGCTCGATCAAGGCGCCGTTCGCACTGGCGAGTCGTATGCCATTGCCGCTGGAATTGGGAGTAGCCCAGCCCCGATTCCGGTAGGTGCTGCCGTCTGAGAGGATCACATTGGTGTGCTTGCTACTGCCGGTGAGTTCACGAAATTCGATGCCGGTGTCCTTGTTGTCATGAATCTCAAAGCGCGTAATGGTGATGTTGCTGTCGGCGGATTGCGCTTCGATGCCGAAACTGCCGTAGCCGCTGATTTTTAAATTATCGAAAATGATGCTGGAGGGGACGTTATGGAGGCGGGCGCCGATGGCGGTGTTCGCAGCGTTATTGACGGCGGTGTTGGCCGAGTTCTGCCAGTCTCCCCGAAAGATGAGATCCTTTAGCGTGACGTTGGCTAATCCATTGATGACCAGTCCACCCGCTGCGGCTGAGCTGATCGTCGCGCGGCCTGTGCCATAACTGCCAAATGTGATTCGATTTACAAAGGTGCCACTGCTGGCGGGCATCAAGGTGCCTGTGAAAGTTTGCCCGCCCTCGAAGAGGACGATATCTCCCGCCACGAATGTGCCGTTAGCCCTAGCGATGGTTTGCCAAGCGGTTCCCGTAGAGGTGCCATTGTTGGCATTGTTACCGGTAGGGCTGATGTAATAGGTGGTCGCTTGAGCCAGGTTACAGCAGAGCAGAGTCACCAATAAGATTAACGTTTTTAGGTGCAATGTTTTGAGAAGTTATGGGGCTGCGGTATTCAAGGAGTCCTGTCTGGGTTTTCAAAGAAATATAGCACTTACATCGTGTTCACACGAACCCGCACGAAACGTTTGGTGGGAGCGGAGACGGAATCGGTGACGGTCACGCGCTCGAAGGTGGGGCCGAGGTCGGTGACGGTTGCGGTGGCTAAGGGGTTGACCGCCCACGTGGTGAGGGCGTCGGAGAATTCCACTGCGTAGGTGATACCGGGGGTGGGTGTGGCGGAGGCTTTGCGGCGGATGTAGGTGATTTGGAGCTTGCCCGTATCTGGACCGGTGCCGACGCCGACGAGCGGCAGCCCGGCGGTGCCGTTGGCGGCGAGGATGGCGGCGTTAGGGGTGGTGAGCGCGGTGGCTTGGCCCGGGCCCGGGGTGGCGGCGATCATATTGAAAGCGTATTTGAGGAGGTTCTGCACGCCATCACCAGCTGGGGTGAGGAGGTCTTGGCTGCCGTTGGCCGCGAGTCCCTGGGCGGTGCGGAAGGCTTGGACGCCGGTGGCTGCCGTAGGGCTCCAGGCGGCGACGGTGGCGAGTTCGGAGCCGGAGAGGGCGCGATTGTAGTAGCGCACCTCGTCGATCAGGCCATTCCAATACTGATTGGTCGTGCTCTTGTGAGTGCCAACGCGCATGGCCCCGATACAGGACTCCACGGTGCGAGTGGTGGGCGATCCGCTGGCCGCGCCGTTCACATAGAGCTGGAGGCTGGAGCTGGTCTTAACCAACGCGACATGATACCAAATACCGGTCTCGAGGGTGGCGTTGCTGGTAGTCTCGGCGTTGCCCAGGAAGCTGGCGAGCTGGCCCGCGGGGTTCCGGTAGAGCCAAGCGCGACCTAGGCCGTCTTCCTGCTGGAGGATCGTTGGCGGGCCGACGCTGGCGGTAGTCAGACGGACCCAGGCGGTGACAGTGAGGTCGGCCTGAGTGGCGGGATTGAACACCAAGGGCATGGCGACGTAGCCGCTGCTGCCGTTAAGGGAGACGCCGTTATTGACCTTGCCGGCCACGAAGCTCGCGCCGGTTTGCAGGGTGCCGGTCTTGCCATTACCGGTGGAGTCGGCCGCGCTGGTGCCGGAGGTCTCGTCAAACGCGAGGCGGGCGGAAAGGCCGTTGGTCACGTCTATCGCGCCCTGAGCGGTAGCGGACACGTCGATGGTGAGTGCGACCGCCGGAGAGGTGCCGCCGGAGTTGGTGGCGGTAAAGCTCGGCGTGTAGGTGCCGGAGGCCGATGGGGTGCCGGAGAGCAGGCCGTTGGATGTACTTAGCGTGATCCCGGTGGGCAGGCTGCCGCTGCTGAGGGCGTAGCTGGCGGGCGTGTTACTGGCCACAACCTGGTAACTGAAGGCTGAGCTTACGGTGCCGCTCGCGGTCTGGCCGGCGGTGACGACCGGGGCGGGGGGTGCAGCGGCGGTATTTGTAATGGTGACGCCTTGGCTGAGATTGTAGGAGCTTCCTTGGTTGGTCACTTCCAGTTTTACGGCGCGCAGCATGTAGGTATAGAAATCACCCGTAACGGCAGTGGAATCCGTGTAGGTAAGCCCAGTGACGGCACCTGCTGCGGGGTTGCTTGGCGTAACGGTCGTGCCCGAGAGGCGGGTGAATGCTTCACTGTCTAGCGGAGCGCGATAGACGTGATAGCCGACGATGTTTGTGTCCGACGAAGCATTCCAGGTAATCTGATTTTGGTTGGAGCCAGGGGTAACGCTCGCGCCTGTAGGCGATATCACCGGGAAAATCCGTAGCGTGGGATCTCCGATGACTACGTCATAGATAGCAATAGATGTAAATCGCCCAATGGGATCTGGTGAATCGGCCGCATCTTCGGTAGAACGCTTCCGGCTCAACCCGATGGGAGTGCCCAAGGCAAGGTCGAGATAGGCAGGAGAAGCCCACATGGCCGTGAGACCGTAATCGAGCATACCGATCGAGGAGCGCAGAAGGTTATTGCTCCTCTGGTATGCGCCGAAATAACTGCCATAAAACGCCATGAAAAACGTTTTGTAATTATTAGCGACAAAGTTGGTCGTGTTAACGATATCAGCGGCACTGGTATCGGTGCCGCCTCCAGCCCCATAGCTCATCAAATAGCTATTGTTTGCGTTTGTCAGTGCGGTCGTCCAACCACCACTCTGTGAATAAGTGATGTTGTTAAATCCGAGACTATTGCTGAACGACATCAGGGGATAGATTGCGAATCTATCTTGTGAAGCAGTCGAATTCGCGGAGCTTCCCCAAGCATTGGCCGCGTAAGCTTTGCGTTGCGCGGTGACCAGACCGTGGCGGAACTTATGGTTTTTAACCAAGTAGCGTTTGATGAGTTCGGTCTCGGTGAGCGGGAAAGCCGGGAGATCACCGAAATCGATGCGCCCCACCGTTAAAACGGGTGGAACGGGAGGAGAATCCTGGTCGAACATGCCGTCATTCGGACCGTTTGCTGTTTTTGTTGCCGTATCAGTCCACGTGCCGGTCATGTCCCCGTAATAGACATCGGCAGGGAAAGGGCGTAGCTCATGGCCATCGGGCGCGATACTGCCCGACATGGGAACGGGCACCCGACCGAGCAGGATCACGGCACGCACATTGGAAGGGTCGGCATTATAGACTGCCTGTATCGAGGTGCGGATGGTCTGGATTTCCGAAAGACGTTGAGCTGCATTGGGACTAGAAAGTGCTCTTGGCACTAAAATTTCTTGGACCTTCCAGCCATCACCGGTCAGGTTTTTTCGGAATTGGTTGTATTCGATCGCTACAGTGCCAGGCAGGGTATTCTCGACCACGAGAGCCACGGTGCCACGGGATTCGACGATAGGGAGGGCGATTGCAGCGGAGGTGAGGTGGGATTTCGTGCGGAAGACTTCACTACCCACGGCCCCACTCTTATGTTTACGAACAACCGTATAGTCGTAAGCCACGCCGACTTGAGCGGTGGTGTCGGCAAAGCTGAAAGTCGTTGCGGGAATTCCCACCATCAGGGGTGTGCGGCCCCAGCCGCGTTCACTCGCCAAGATCCTACGGCCGTTGCCTATCGCCAGATCCTGAAGTGGTGAAGTGGAGTTGGTGGGCTGGGTGGTCCAAGTTAAGCCGTCGGTCGATTGCAGGAGAGTCCCGCCGTCACCTAACGCGTAGAAAACACCTGCGTCCGCCCGGATGGTATTGATGGACTGACGGGTAACCGGATTGCCACCCAAGCTGACGGGAGACCAAGTGACCCCATTGTCGGTTGAGCGAAGCAGGGCGGGAGTTCCCGAGATCAAGTTGGCACTTGCACCACCAGCCACAAACACTCCGTTGGCGAAGGCTACGCCATAAAGATGGGCTGTGGTGCCCGAAGTTTGGCGCGTCCAAGCTGTGCCATTGTTGGTTGACCGATAGATGTTACCGCCAAGACCCACGGACACCCACGTATTGCCGGTTCCGTAGGCAACTCCATGCGATTCCTGCCCGTGAGTCGGGTCTGCAGTGTCAACAGGATTCCAGTTAACGGTAATAGGCAACCGGGTCGTCCAACTTGTCCCATTCGTAGAGGTAAAAATGGCCATGCGACGACTCAAGTTTTCACCACCGTTGGGTTCGTTATCGAGGTTGTTACGGAGGTAGGCCATCCCGACGGCAACCCATACACCGTTAGCATATTTCAGGTCTCTAATGTTGACCTCGCCGGCTCCAAAACTTAGGTAGTCCGAGACTGTCCAGGTTACGGCATCGGTGGAGGAATAAAACTTTCCATCCAACTGGGTGACAACCCTGCCATTGCCTATGGCGATCGCCCATGGTTTTCCAAACTGAATCGGTGTTCCATCCTGATACACAAAAGGGCTAGCTTTGGCCCACGTCACTCCATCGGTAGAGCGATATATACCCCTATCCTGGCCTGCAGCGACAAAAGTGGGGGTGCCTCCCACCGTGCCATAGGTAACTGAAGTGATGCTGGCTTGCGGAAGATTTGAAAGGGGACTCCAGTTGACTCCATCGGTAGAAGTAAGGGCTCCGTTATCCGATTCCCGGTTGAGCCGCCAGATTTTATAATCAACGGCGGAAAGGGTTGGATTGTTTTCAGGCTGCCAGCCTATGGTGATCTGAGGGGGAGAGCTCTGAGCCGTGGCGGAGACACCAATCACATCGTGCAGAACGCCTATGGCGTGTGCGACTGATGCAACACCCAGGAAACCGAGGCTATAAATGAGTAAACGCCGAGTGAGTGGGGTTTTCATGAGAGTTACTGAGCGGTCACACGAACCCGGACGAAGCGTTTGGTGGGGGTAGCGGCGGAATCGGTGACGGTTACGCGCTCGAAGGTGAGGTCGATGGATGTGACGCTTTGGGTGGCGGAGGCATTCACCGCCCACGAGGCGAGGGCGTCGGAGAACTCGACGGTGTAGGTGACGCCTGAGTTGGAGGCGGCCGTGCGGCGGATGTAGGTGAGTTGGAGTTTGCCAGCGTCTGGACCGGTGCCGACGCCGACCCAGGGCAGGCCGGCGGAGCCGTTGGCGGCGAGGACGGCGGCGTTGGGGGTGGTGAGCGAGGCGGCTTGGCCAGTGCTTGGTGTTGCAGCGAGCATGTTAAAGGCGTATTTGAGGAGGTTCTGCACGCCGTCGCCGGCAGGGGTGAGGAGGTCTTGGGTGCCGTTGGCGGCGAGGCTGTTGGTGGTGCGGAAGACCTGCACACCGGTTGGCGCGGGGGCGATGGTGAGCGTGACCGCAACCGCCAGCGAGGTGCCGCCAGCGTTGGTGGCGGTGAAGCTCGGGGTAAAGGTGCCGGTCTGCGTGGGGGGGCCTGACAGAAGGCCGGTCGTCGAGTTGAGCGCTACGCCCGCAGGCAGGCTGCCGGAGGCGAGGGTGTAGCTGGTCGGGCTATTGGTGGCTTGAATCGTGTAGGAGAATGCGGTGTTCACGGTGCCCGAGGCCGATTGGCCCGAGGCGATGACGGGCACCGGGAGCGGGGTGCCTACGGTGAGGTTGAAGGGGACGGCCAGCACCGGGTTGATGGGGTCGTTGGAGGTAAAGGTAATGTTGGCCGCGCGGTTCTGACCGGTGGCGATGCCGGTGGTGTTGATCGTGGCGCTGAGAACGACGGAGGCACCCGCAGCCAGGGTGCTCCCGGCGGAGGAACTGCTGTTCGGGGAAATCGCGGCCAGCCAACCGAAGGACGGGGTTAACTGGTGGGCGCGTCCGGTGAGGTCGCTGATGGTGGCGGGTAATGCGATGGTGGAGGCGAAGGTGCGGGCAGCGTTTTGGAGACCGATGATTCGACTGCCGGTGGTGAGGTTGGGGACATTGAGATACTGGAAGGTGATGCGTCCATCGGATTTGAGAATGGCTTGAAAGGTGTAGCGCGGCGGGTTGCTGGCGTTGCTATCCGCGAAGCGCACCAAATCCACGTAGCTGATGACGAAGGTTTGAGAATCAACGGTGCGGTAATAAACGCCGCTGTCGGTGCGCAGGTAAAGGTCGGCAAAGAACGGGGCGATGAGGTTCTCGGGGAAATCTGTGTTTGTAGGGAGCGACGCCGGGGCGGAGTAGTTAGTCAACGTGCTGGTGAAGCTAAACCAACCGTTGGTGCAGACGCGCAGAGAGGTGTGGTTGGTGCCGTAGAAGGGGAAGGGGAAGGGCAGGGTGATCGGGCCGACGTTCTCGTCGTCACTGCCGGTAAACGTGATCTTCGTGCCGCCGTTAACGGCATTGATCCATGAAAAACTGACACCGCTGCCGGGCGTGGTGCTGGCGGCTTGGGTGTAGTTGCCGTCAACGGTTGGGAGCGCGGCGGTCCAAGAGAGCGGCGCATCGCCCGTGTTGGTGAGGGTGACGGGGGCTGTGCCGGTGGTGGCGGTGGGCTGAGTGAAGCTGGGGGCCGGCGTGCTGGCGCTGAGGCGCGCACCGAGTAGGGTGCTGTAGTTGATCGTGGCCGTAGCGTTTCCGCTGGGATTACCCGCCTGCACGGTGACGGTGCCGGAGGAGATCGCGGTGGGCGTGCCCGAGATGGTGCCGGTGGTGGCGTTGATCGAAAGGCCAGCGGGCAGGCTGCCGGCGGTGATGCTGAAGGTGGGCGCAGGAGTGCCGCTGGCCGTGAGGTTGTAATTCACCGCTTGGCCGACGAGTGCGGAGAGCGCTGGCAACGGCTGGTTGAGAATAACGGGACTGGTGGCGAGCAAGCCGCGGAATTCGATCTCGGCCACATCCGCCAGACCGGTGGGATGAAGGTAGCGAAGGTGCCGGAAGTAAGCGGTCTGGCTGACCGAGACCGTTTGCCACCCGGCTAACGGGGCGGTGGTCAGCGATGCCAAGGTAGTCCAAGTGGTTCCGTCCAAGGAGCCCTCGAAACGCCCGCCGTTCATACGACTTTCTAAGCCGGGGCGGGGGAAGTAGCGGACCGAGGTGATGCGTGCTGAGACTCCGCTGCCCATATCTAAAGTCGTGTTGCCACCATTAGCAGCGGGAGCAAAATAAGTGGCGGTGTTGCCGTCGTAGGCCTTGGACGCGGCAAAATTAGCGTCTCCGCCGAAGGGGGCGGAGCCAGTGACGTTGCCAGTGAGCAGGGGATCAAGGCCAGTCGGTGGGTTGATGAGCTGCACCGAGCGCGGGCCCGTGACCCAGACTTGCCCGGCGCGCCAAGGGTCTATGGAGACGGCTTGAGCCCAAGTGAAGCGATTGGTGGCGCTGGTAAAATCCTGCCAGGTTTGCCCGTTATCTGCGCTGTAATAGATTTTGTTTAACAGATCTCCGGGGCGGCGTCCGAGCACGACTAAGCGACCGGCGTAGGCGTCGATCGAGCCGATCTGAATGAAGTCCCCTACGTTGGTCCAAGTGGCCCCACCGTCGTCGCTACGGCGCAGCAAGTTGTTGGCGGCCCAGAGTCGGCCCGCTATAGTGGGATCGACCGCGAAGGCCAGGATCCATTGACCACCGAACGGGTCGCCCCTCAGGGTCCAAGTGGTGCCGCCGTCTAGGCTGCGCCAGACTCCGCGGATAGCGGAATTATTATCGGCGCGAAGAGCGAGGTAGCGGGTGTTGGCGTTGATGCCGTCGCGTTCTAGGAACGAGTTTTCCGGATGGTAGCGGGAACCGGTATTGACGCCGTCGAAAGTGGTGCCGCCGACTTTGGTGAAATTGGTTCCGCCGTTGGTGGTGCGGTAGAGGCCGGGGTTGTTGGGCTGGCCGACTTTGTCGGTGTAGCCGAGGAGCACGAGGTAGTCGTTGGGGTTGGTGGGCGACATGACGGCGCGGGTGATGCCTTCGTAGCTGGCGGGGAGACCGGAGTGAGTGACTTTGGCAAAGTTTGCGCCGCCATCGGTGGATCGGACGATGACGGTCTGGCTGATGCTTTGGCTTACGCCGGCACCCACGATGGTCTGGCCGTCAGAGGAGGTCATGACTTCGTGGTAAGTGTGCAGCTCGTCGATAGATTTACGGCTGGAGTGGACGGTGGTGCCGGAGAGACCGCCGTCGTTGACGACGAAGATGCCTAGATCCGAGGAGGCGATATAAGCGCGGAGAGGGTTATTGCGGTCGAAGTTTACCCGGTGGGTGGCGGTGCCAGCCATACCGCCCGGTTGATAGCGCCAGGTGAGACCATTATCTTCGCTTAGGTGGGCCGAGGCGCCTCCGGTGACTAGCCAGCGGTTGGAGTTGTTAACATCCTGCACTATCATATCGCGGCCATAGACGCGATTCGAAGCCGTAATTTGGGCGGCGGTTGTCCATTCAGGGACGTAGGCCGAAGAGAGGGTGATCTGGCGATCTGTCCACGTGATACCATCCGTGCTGACTTTGGGCGCCCAGGTTTGGTCGCCATTTTCACTGGCCCAGAAAGTGTTATTAGCCAGGACGGTGACGTTAGGAATCGACTGGCCGTTCCAAGTGCGTTGCGTGGCCGTGTAAGTGGCGGGGTTATTCCAATCGGTTGCGGTGACTTGCCAGACGCCATCGTTGGAGGAGAACACGGAAACTCCGCTCGCGTTGCGCGCGATGCTGTTTACGATGGGGGTGCCGTAGTGTTCCGTTTGTGCGCCGCCGTTGTTCCAGACTTTCCTCCAAGTGGCGCCTGCGTCGGCTGAGCACCAGAGGCCACCGAGTGTGCTGAGGTTGGTGATGGCGGCTGTGCCTACCCAGATTTGAGCGGGAGCCAGCGGGTTGATGTGAATGGTTTTGACGCGCTCGTTCACGAACGAGGTGCCGCCCACGGCTGCCCAAGATGCGCCGTTGTCGGTTGAGCGCCAGAGGCTGGAGGTCTGCCCGGAGCGGTTGGCGGCGAGCCAGAGTTCGTTCAGCTGGGTGGGGTGGTAGGCGATGGACTTGGATCCGCGATCAAGCCTGTCGGGCTTGTTCGTATCGGTGAGCCGGGTGGTCCAGTTGTCGCCGCTATTGGTGCTCGTCCAGACTCTACCGCCTGACATGAAGGCGACGCGGTTCGCATCGAGACGATGAACGGTGACACCGGTGATAAATGTATTGATGCCGGGATCGCTTAATCCGGCTTGGAGGAATTTCCAGTTTGCGCCGAAATCATCACTCCGATAGAGGCCGAAGATATCGCCGTAGCCGTAGAGGCGTCCGCTCGAGTGTTGGGCAAAGCCACTGACCCAGCCGCCACAGTCTAGCGGGATGTCGCGGTAGGTGGTCTGGGCGGGAAGAGTCGGGATCAACCCGATCGCGATCAAGAGGGCTGAAAAGATGGAGCGAAGGGGTAGCATGTGCGGGGGGCATTTGCCTAGCTATCACGTTGCGTCGCTCAGCACGCCATCAATCACAATGTGGGGTAGCATGCGCGGGGGGTATTTGCCTAGCTATCACGGGGCGGAGACGCGGACGCGGACGAAGCGTTTGGCGGGGGTAGCAGCGGAATCGGTGACGGTTACGCGCTCGAAGGTGGTGTC
>Ga0163147_10001197_pt1 | contig 40035 bp, 36 predicted proteins | sample OliLakLV19MP6G1_FD_148597 | JGI IMG/M metagenome (GOLD analysis project Ga0163147, IMG submission 148597) | Freshwater microbial mat bacterial communities from Lake Vanda, McMurdo Dry Valleys, Antarctica- Oligotrophic Lake LV.19.MP6.G1 | ecosystem: Environmental > Aquatic > Freshwater > Lake >...
GGTTTTTGGTGTGTCATTCGTCGCTTGACCAAGCCTTGGCGGAATTAGCGACACGTATGGATGAGCTGGCGGATCGTTCCGAACTGGCAGAAAGCATTTCTATTTCAGCACGATCGGTCGCAGAGAATTGGCGTTGGCAATCTGTAATAGACAACTGGACTATGGCCATTCTGCGCGCGGTGCCGAAACGCCAATGACAGGCAGGGTATTGAATGGCGGAGTAACATTCTCCGACCGAATAGATCGAATTGGGAGAGCGTCGACAAACAGTATCATTCCCAGTTCTGAACGGATGTTCTTCCTGTCCGGCAAAGCACACCATGCAGCAAGCACCAAACTAGCGTTCGCCACCAGCTTTTTTTCGAAAGCGGCGCGCTGAGCGTCTCGGCGCATGAATCACCACGACTCGGGCTCACAAAGAAAGCGAGCTGCGCTCGCTTCGGCGTGGACGATTGCAGGCTATGGGGTTTCTCAGGTCCTCCGCCTCGGCGCCAACATTGCCGTAGCTGCTGCGCTGTTTGAGGAAGCGTTCGCATTAATGGCAATCGTCAACGCGGTGATCCAGGGTCTAGCGATGTTTTCCGACCTCGGCTTTGCGCCCAGCGTCGTGCAAAGCCCGCGTGGCAGCGACCGTCGCTTCCTAGGCACTGTATGGACAATGCAGATCGCTCGAGGTGTCGCGCTGTTCCTGATTGCGCTCGCTCTGACCTGGCCCATCGCACAGGCATACTCTCGAACCGACCCACTCGCGAGCGAACTTCAGACACTATTGCCACTCGCGGCTCTGACGACCCTGGTCGCTGGATTCAATTCCGTCAGGATTATGTCGGCCGGCCGAAACATGGCTTTGGGTCGCCTGACTGCCCTCGAATTGCTGTCCCAGGTTGCAGGTTTGACCGTCATGGTCTGGCTCGCAGTGAAGTACCAGTGGCTCTACGCCCTGCCGCTTGGCGGTGTGGTTTCCGCGTTGATCTACTGTATCGGCAGCCACATGATCCTTCATGGCCCTCGGGACACGCTTAACTGGGACAGAGAAGCAGCGGCGGAAGTATTTCGCTTCGGAAAGTGGGTTTTCGCTAGCACCGCGCTGAGTTTTCTCGCGCTGCAGCTTGATCGCTTGATGCTGCCAGCCTTGTTCTCGCTGGCCGAGGCAGGCGTCTATTCAATCGCTGCCAGCGTGGCGATGCTAGTCCCTTCGGTGATGGCGCGGCTGCAAATGAGCGTTGCTTTCCCACTCTACTCTCGAGCTCGCGAGTCCGGTGACGCCTTGCTAGCGTCGCAGTTGCAACGCATCATGCCCGCGTCAGCACTGCTCGCCGGGTTCGTCATCGCGGTGGTCGTCGCCTGCGCTGAAGACTTCATTTCAATCGCCTATGACTCGCGATACATCGCTGCCGGCGCCGTGCTGGCGGTACTGGCTTTTGGCAGCTCTTTTTCCTGCATCGAACAGATGTTCGGCGCTGCCTACCTAGCGGCGGGCAGATCCGATATCGTTGCCCGATGCAACGCGATCAAGGTTGCGACATTCGTGTTGGCGGTCGTCCCACTGAGTCAGGTGCTGGGGCTTGTTGGTGCAGCGTGGGCGATGGTCGCGGGAGAATTTGCGAAGTCAGCTCTGGCCATGGGCTATTCGTTGCGCCAATGGCGCGCGCCTCATATCGTCCTGATCGGCCATGCCGTTCTAGCGGGCACTATCGGAGTGTCCGTCGACGCCTTGCTGGGTCGGCTTGCTGCGCCGCTCGACCTGCCTGTACTACTGCTCATGGTGTTGAAGGGCAGTCTGATCTGCGTCGGATACGGGTACTTCGTCTTTCGTAGCGCCCGCTCGATGCTTACCGCCCGGACGTGAGCCAATGCTCAAAAGTCCGAGAAACTCCTCATTGCCGGGGACCCACCACTGGCGTTCGCGCTTGGCCGCGACTAGCATTGCAAGATCCTGCCGAGGGCATTCCGCCGTATGTTCGACGGACGTTGGAATCGACCGCGGCATCGCGACCATCGCAGGGGGTTGCTAAACTACATGCGAATCATAAGCCACCGCGGATATTGGCTGGACCCCGGCGAGAGGAATACTCGGGTTGCTTTCGAACGTTCCTTCAGCCTCGGCTTCGGCACCGAAACAGATATCAGGGATATGGGTCGGGATATCGTCATTTCCCACGATTCTCCTTCGGGAGGCGAGTTGCTCATCGGCGGCCTCCTTGAGCTTGCAGCGAAGTACTCGCCTGCCTTGCTCTTGGCGCTGAATGTCAAGTCTGATGGTCTGCAGGGTCGAACCGCAGCAGCCCTACGCCAATACGCACTGCAGGAATTTTTCGTGTTCGATATGTCCGTTCCAGACTCTCTAAATTGGATTAGACAGGGAATTCCTGTTTTCATGAGACAAAGTGAGTACGAACCTGCTCCAGCGCTTTACTCGCAGGCAGCCGGCATCTGGCTAGATGCGTTTACTTCGGACTGGTGGACCGTGGAGACGATCTCGCGGCATTTGGATGCAGGCAAGGGCGTCTGTATTGTGTCGCCAGAGCTTCATGCTCGAGACCATCGCCCCGCATGGGAACGGTTGCTTCAATCTGATATCCGTAGGCATCCTGACCTGATCTTATGCACGGATCTTCCAGAAGCCGCCCGAGACTTTCTGAATGACAAAGATTAAGGCCGTAGTTTTCGACATGGACGGTGTCTTGATCGATGCAAAGGAGTGGCACTATCACGCTCTTAATCGAGCGCTGGAGCTGTTCGGTTACTCGATCTCACGCGCTGATCACGTGACGACTTTCGATGGCCTACCCACTGCTCGCAAATTGAAAATGCTGACGGCCGAGCGAGGACTCCCTGCTGGACTTCATAACTTCGTCAACGAACTCAAGCAGCTTTACACGGTTGAGCAAATTCATCTGCACTGTCGACCCATTTTTGCGCATGAGTATGCATTATCAAAGCTTCGCGCTTCCGGCCTCCGGCTCGCTGTCGCTTCCAACTCCATCAGACCGACAGTCGAGCTCATGATGGCCAAGAGCAATCTGGCTAGCTACCTGGATGTGGTGCTCAGCAATCAGGATGTACGTCTGCCAAAGCCTAGCCCGGACATATATCTTCGAGCGGCAGAACTCTTGGGCCATCCGCCTGAGTCTTGCCTCGTCGTCGAAGATAACCCAAACGGCATCCGCGCTGCAGAGGCCGCGGGCTGCCCTGTTCTGGTCGTGCAATCCGTCACTGACGTCGAACTCAGCAGGATCGAGCGCGCCATTGATCGTGCCGAGCGAGAATCCGCGTGAACATCATCATCCCCATGGCCGGTCCTGATGACATCATGCAGAAGCACGGCTATCCCTTCTGCAAGCCGCTAATTGAGATTGCGAATCTCCCGTTGATCGAGCACGCATGGAGATCGCTAGCCCCCTTGGCACCCAAGAAAGCCGTTTTTGTAGTACGAAAGGAGGACGACCTGCGTTTTCATCTCGCGGATGTCTTGCATCTGCTGGAGCCGCGCGCGGTCGTCGTACGGGCGGACGGGCCAACCGCCGGCGCAGCTTGCACCACGCTACTCGCAATTGAGCAGATCGAACCCGATGAGGAACTGCTGATAGCAAACGGCGACCAGGTGCTGCATTTTCCCCTACAAGACGCTATCCAGGACTTCCGAGACCGATCGCTCGACGCAGGTACAGTCGTCTTCGAGTCGCTGCACCCCCGCTGGTCCTTTGTCCGGCTTGACGAGAACAGAATGGTTGTAGAGGCAGCAGAGAAGCGACCGCTGAGCAAGTACGCGACGGCCGGGCTGTACTATTTCCGCCGCGGCGAGGACTTCATCCGCAGCACCGAGGCCATGATCATCAAGGGCGCAAGCGTCAACGGCGCGTACTTCGTCTGCCCTGCTCTCAATGAACTCGTACTGGTTCAGAAGCGTATTGGTGTCTACGAAATCCCGCGCTCCAAATACGTGTCTCTGGCTACCCCCCAAGCCATCGAAGAGTATGAAAAGTCTTTCCTTGCAGTTACCAGGATCGGTGCCTAGTGAAAGCATTTCGGCTTCAGGATATGACGAAGGGGTGGTTTGTTGGCGACTTTAATCCCGTCGCCCTTCGCACTCAAGCCGCAGAAATCGCTGTAAAGACGTACCCTGCAGGCACACTGGAGCCGCGGCACGTCCATAAGGTCGCTCCTGAAGTGACGCTGATCCTGAGCGGATCGGCACTAATCAACGGTCAACGATTCGAGGCTGGGTCGATCGTCGTCATCGAACCAGGAGAAGCAACGGAGTTCGAGGCGGTTACGGAAGTCACGACTGTAGTGGTCAAGGTTCCGAGTGTCGCTGGAGACAAGTACCTATGCTGAACATCGTGATCCCTATGGCCGGACGCGGCCAACGTTTTGCGGACGCAGGACACTCGCAGCCCAAGCCGCTGATTCCTGTCCACGGCACACCCATGATCAAGGTCGTCGTAGACAATCTCCGCCCTAGCCAGCCGCATCGTTTTATTTTTCTCGCTCTCGCAGAAGCTATCAGCGCCCACAAATTGGAAAGCAAACTGGAAGCGTGGGCGCCTAACTCTATTTGTGTACCTGTGAGCGGCATCACCGAAGGCGCCGCTTGTACGGTCCTGCTCGCTCGAGACTTCATTGAGAATGAAGAACCCCTCATGATCGCAAATTGCGATCAGTACATCGAGGGGTCTGTGGATCAATATATCGACTCGATGGGCGATTCAGATGGCCTGATCATGACCATGACTGCGAAGGATCCGAAATGGTCCTTCGTAAGACGCGATGCGTCCGGAAGAGTCGTAGAAGTGGTAGAAAAAAAGGCCGTCTCAGACGAGGCGACAGTCGGCATTTACAATTTTCGCACTGGCCGCCAGTTCACCATGGCGGCAGATGAGATGATCAGCGAGAATCTCCGTGTCAACGGTGAATTCTATGTTGCTCCGACGTACAACTCCATGATCAGTAAAGGCTCGACTGTCCGGACATTCAATGTCGGAACCGTTGGATCCGGAATGCACGGTCTTGGAACGCCAAAGGATCTGGAGGCGTTTCTTGAGTCTGTGGCCTCCGACACGCTGAGAGCATGAACTCCCTGCTGCGTCGGTTGCGATCCGCCCTATGGGAGAAGGCGCTTTGGCGAGCGGCCAAAGAATTGACCGTAGCCAGCAACGAGTTCGTTACGTTTCACCGTCGGCCCAAGTATGCAGCCGAGATTGGAACTTGGTCGGATCCAGGCGCGGCCCTCGAGCGCTGTGCAATCGTGATGCAGGGCCCGCCGCACCGTGAAGACAATTTCACAGTCGAGTCACTCAGCCTCTACAAACGACTCTATCCCTCTGCGGTGCTGTACCTCTCGACCTGGACCGATGCCGACTCTGTCTTGCTCGAAGAGCTTGGGGCCATGGGAGTAACGGTGATTCGGTGCGAGAAACCGTCTATGCCAGGCTTGTTCAACTTGAACATGCAGCTCGTGACTTCACATGCCGGAGTGGCTGCGGCTCATGCGGCCGGCGCGGAATGGATACTCAAGACGCGCACGGATCAGCGCATGTACAGCCCAAACGCGCTGCAATACCTCATCGAGCTCGCGCGAACGTTTCCTCCGGCGGACGCTGATAAACAAAGACATCGAATAATCGGCGTCGGGCGGGGCACGCTTAAGTATGCTCCTTACCATCTTTCGGATCAGACCGTGTTCGGGCACTCGGACGACATGCTCGCCTACTGGAACGCCCCATTGCGCAACGAAGCGGCCCCACCGGAGTGGCCGACAAAGCTGGCCGACATCTTCAGCGAGGTATCCGTGCTCGATTTGTGTCGCCGAGGCGCCGCAGAACCGTACTTGACGAGCAGCTACCTCGAGCGAATTGGTCGCCCCTTGCAATGGACTCTCGAGGATTCCTGGGCCGCCTTCAGAGATCACTTTTGCATCGCGGACTACGAAACTACGGACCTCTACTGGCACAAAGCGCAAGCAGCGAGTCTGCAGGAATTCGATTATCACTACCGCTTTATCAACAACCGGCGCGAATTCGGATTTCGTGACTGGTTGCTTCTTTACAAAGGCAGTTTACGCCCAAGCCAAGCGGAGCTGCACAATTCAGCAATGGGAAGCCGATTCGTCGCTGAAGTTCAGAGGCCCGCCGATTCTGCGGTTCGGTAAGGCTGCTCGCGTGGGCGGTCCCGCAGAGTCTGACATCGCTCTGATTTCTTGAGGCCCGACGGCGCAAACCTCAAGGAACAGCAATATGACGCAGCGATGCGACGACTTTCAGGTTACCGCCCCGGCAGTGGCCATCCTTGGTCTGCCGTTTCACATCATCGACCTAGAAGGCGCCGTTCAGGCAGTTTGTCGTGCAGCGATGACGCGGCGAAGACTCTTGTTGTCGACGCCGAACGTCAATTTCGTAATTCAGGCGCAGAAAGACGCGCAGTTCCGAAACTCTGTGCTGGCTAGCCACATCTCCTTGGCTGACGGAATGCCCATCGTGTGGGTCTCCAAGCTTTTCGGATTGCCGTTAACTCAACGGGTGTCCGGCGCAGACCTTTTTGAGGCCTTGGCCAGCAGATACTGCGACCATCCACTCCGAGTTTACTTCTTCGGCGGCGAAAACGGCGTGGCTGAGCGCGCAGCATACACCTTGAATCAGCAACCAAGGGGTCTGCTTGCGGTTGGTCATCAATCTCCTGGCTTCGGCTCAGTTTCGGACCTTAGTGATTCCAAAGTCCTCGCTGCAATCAACTCCACTGACCCCGACCTTCTCGTGGTCTCAATCAGCGCAAAAAAAGGACAAGAGTGGATTCTCAGGAACTTTCGTGACTTAAACGCCCCCGTTATCGCTAACTTGGGAGCCGTCGTAAACTTCACGGCCGGAGCAGTTAAGCGATCGCCCCCGATAGTTGCTCGAGCCGGCATGGAGTGGCTGTGGCGAATCACTCAAGAGCCGCATCTTTTTGCCCGCTACACTTCAGACGCAGTTGGTCTTGCTTCGCTCCTGATGTCAATCGCGGGGTTCAAAGTCCTGACACACCGGCGTCGATTCGTATCCCGAGCGCTGATCCCGTCGATTTACGGTGATGCAGAAAGGTTCAACGTGCATCTGTCGGGATCCCTGTGCGAAACAGCGAGGAGAACTCTCGCTCACTGCTTGCCGCCGCATAAAAAGCCGAAGAAAGTTGACATCATCGTAGATGATCTGAGTGATATCAACCCGCAAGGACTTGCCGATCTGATGTTATGGATCGGATCATTGTTGCGCACCGGTCATGACGTCCGTCTCCGCTGTAGCAAGTTTTCCACGCGTCGCGAGTTCGGGAAACACGCGGCCGAGACTTTACTGGACTCGAACAAACCCTCAGGGTCTACGTGAGCTCGAGCCGCCAGAGCGAATCCGTCTTGGCGTCATTCTGGAAGCTCGCCACCTTGCGGCGCGGGTCCCCTTAGCGATCGCGGTGCCAGAAGCAACGCGTTCCTGATTGACACTTTTAGGACTCGCCGTTCTTGGCAAGGTTTGGTTAACGATTACCGCAAGGAGCATGAAGAGAAGCGGCGAATAATCCCCAGAAAACCACACATTCAGGATCGCAAAGGCGAGCGCAACAGCAGCCCCGCTGAGGCAAGCCATGCGAATACGCTCCTCACCTTGGAGACGCCTTGTTTGGCCAACAGCCAACCAGATCATGCTAACCACTAGAAGCGTAAAGACGGCACCACCGAGCCAACCGTAGGTCAGAAACATATATATGTAGGAGTTATCAATTGACCAAGCCGCCTCATATTCCTGTCCAATGGATGCAGGATTTCCAAACAAGCCGCCAGCGCGAATCGCCTCCAGATAGATCATGAACAAAGCGATGCGGTAATAGCCGCTCTCCACATTGCCTTGCTCCGCCAGCGATGCTTCGACGTATGCCATGCTGTCCTGAAGCAGCCCATAGAGATAAGGAATAGCAGCAACCACCAACACAGCTATGAGTGGGTAAATGTAGCGCCTTTCCTTATGCATGAACCAGACGACGCATAGCCCAAGCAAAGCAGCGATGATTGGGCCGCGTGAGATAGTCGCAACCGCTCCAATTACGCATGCGGCTGCAGTGAATTTTGAGAGGCGGCGCCATCGCGGCACCAACATGCCCCACAACAAGGCAAGTGGGGCGAGCATCGCGAAGCTCACCCCCAGAGTGATGGGGTGGTTGAACACCACACCAGCACGCAAGAAACCCCATCGCCACATCTCGAAATAGGGCAGTACGCCAGTTCCCGTGAGATCGTCCCAAAGCCGTGCGTAGCTTCGGCTGATCATTCTTGCCTCGTACATCGCAAGCAATGCCAGGATTAGCGTCGCAAAGCCAATAGGAATCAACGCTTTGGCGAGATCATCCCAGCCCCTCCAGAGCCGCCGTGCCAGAATAAAAGGCAACCAAAGATCCACGGAAAGCGCTGCCATCGAGTGCACGAAACCCATGACGTCGGTGTGGACGCCATAGCTCAAAGACCATGCGACCATCGCCAGCAGCATTAGTCTATCAACCGAGCTGCGCTGAGGGACGGACATCTCCCCTTTTCCCCGGGCGATCATAGCGATCAAGATGCAGAGAGCTATTGCGCGGCGTGCGTTCAATTCCGGGAGCGCCGGGAGATGAATCCACAGATCAAGCGGCGTCAAAAGAAAAACGGGTAAGAACACCCAGTTGAAAGCTGTCGCTGGCCCGCGTTTGAACGCTATGCCGAGAGTGACCACTGACAACAAAAATACGATAAAGATGATCATGGCATGTTCGCAGCGACGCAACACTTACGATGAGCAGGGGATGTCCTGAAGCCGGTCCACACCATCGGGAGAAAAAGTCGCAGCCCTCTTCCCGCTAGCTACGGCATCCACGCAAGGTACCCAAGAAACTTTGGCCCGCGCCACGTTGATCTGGCCGCACCCGTACATGCGTATTTGATAGCGCAGTGAGCTAATCAGACTACCCGGAAGGATAGCTCCAAATCCGGAAGCGTGTGTCCATAGGGGCCGAAGATCCGAAGCGCTTGGGATAGGGACGCCCAGAGTAGATCAAGCCCTGATCCTTCATCTCAAGAAACACATCCGGCTGCCGAGGTACATGAATCCTTATGAAGCACTTCTGATCGAAGCACCCAGCATTGATCTCACCGATGTACCGAACCCCTACGTCGCCTAGATAACTATCGACGGACCCGTTCCGCACGCTTCTCCAGTAGCTCAAACCATTGGCTTTTCCGTCCAAATTGACTACTTGTCGATCGGAAAAATAGCGGAAAAGTCCTGCGTCTTTTATCGCGAAGATTGCAGTTTCAGCTGTGTTCTCCTTCGCCCACTGTGCGGCCTCGAGCCAAACGAGGTGTCGGTCATAGCGGTTCATTGTGACCTGGAGTTGAAGAACAATGCAGAAAGCCGCCAATGCAAGGGCGCCGAAGTGCGTTATGAGGCGGCTGGTCAGCTTGAGCGAGTAGAGCGCCGCCGGAATGGCAATCGAAAGAGACACAGCACTCAACGTAAAGTGCCACCAATAGACACCCCAATCCATGAACAAGAACGCGTAGGCGAAATGCAGCCAGCAAGCAAACGTAACGAGAACAAGCGGGGAGGTCAAAGCGGAATCCTCGTTCGATCTCCGACGAAAACTAAGAAACGTACACAACGACAGCAAGACGAGCATCGCCAGACCGATCTGCGAATCCCCCTCCAAGTGGAGCGATTCTCGTACCACCGGAAAAGAAGACTTCACGGATCCACTGATGGGTGCGATGCTTCCGAACTCGAGGTAATTCCAAACGAAGAACGGCGCGGTAATCAAGAGAAAGGGGGCCAGCATTGCAAGAGTGCGTATTGTTAGAGCCCTGAATGGCGCGCGAACGCGAATGCTCTCTGCGACGATCAATAGGCCCGCAGTGAGCGGCAGGAAAGCCATGTCCAGCCTGGAAAGAAACACGATAGCGAGCAAGGCGCCGAACACAAATGACGAGGCGATACCCGCATCTGCGCTTAGCGCTCTGGCCTTGAAGCAATGCCACATGACCGCCAGGACGGCGAACATAGCTAAAGACGTCTCCATGCCATTAGTCATCGCAGAAAAGGCGAACGGGGAGAGCATTGTTGCCGCTGAAATAGCAGCCAGGCCGCGCGCGACGAACTTCTCAACGATGTTCACTGCGAGATAGACGCAGCCGCCACAAATGACAACGGACGCCGCCATAACTGCGGCCGCCGAGAGTAGTGTCTCATTGCCCGTGACAGTCATCAGAAACACAACCACGAGCATCCAGAGCGGATGGTAGCCGTTGGTCAGAACGATCCCGTCAAACGTTGATCCCGCACCGATAGAGATTGAATGCCCAATCTGCAGGTAGTAGAACGCGTCGTCTGAAAGAAAAGCCAACAGCACAGGCAAAGGCCAAACGAACAAAGTGATGACAAAGAGCAGCGTGGCGCCGAAAATGCCTACCGCCCATCTTTGGGACAGCGTCATAGGACGCGGAGCGCACAAAAAAAATTCCGGCTCGACTCGACACTGCAGCGAGAGAATAACTCAGTCACAACCTCCACTCCAATAGTGCCCGGCGAGCCATCTACGCAGCCTCTAAGATCATGGGCTTGAGGTAAGGCCAGCTTCGCCCCTCTCTCGACAGATGGAGCATGCATCCTCTCTCGATCCATTTCTGCAGGCAGGTCGATAGCCCAAGACCCTTATGTCAAAGAGAAGAGGTGATCGGCCCAGTCGCCCACAATGCTGGTGCGCTAAATTATCGACGACTACCCGAGTAATCTCAACCTGCAGCGTACGGATCAGGCCCCAGCATTGGTCAGTTGTAACGCTACTCCGCTGTGACCTGCGCGGGCGGGTTCGGCGCCGGCTCTCGCAATTCAAAGGCTCCTGGCAATCTAGTAATTCCTTGGGCGCGAAGCATCTGATTGAAGTCGAGCAGATTTGGCGATGAAACACGCGTTGCGGCGGCCAGGAATCCGGCACTCGGGGCGAAACCGGCAACATTTCCCGGAGGACAGCTGGCGAACGGGCAGCTTGAGAACCCCTGCACGCCTGCCTCTCCACCATCGGAGTCGTAATTGCTCGAGGTTATGGTGCAGCGAGAGCCGAAAGAAGTCGTTCCGCCCGCTTCCCAAAAGACGTTGCCCTGCATTACCGCGCAGCTCCCTCCGCCCATCAACGAACGGCGCGTGCCGTCGCTGTAGCCGCTGTTTCCGTAGAACTCGATCCCCGAGTTGTTGCTGCCTGCATTCATCGCGCTGGAGCCCGCGCCCGTGTTGCGCATATCGAAAACATTGTTTCGGTAGGTCATGTCCCGGATCAAAGCAGCCGAACCACTCACCCCTGTAGCAATGTAGAAGCTGGGCCTGAGGTCTGCGCCGTTCCCAGACAAAGATGAACTGGTGGTAAAATAATTCCGCTCAATAACATTGTTCCGCATTCGAAGAAAAAGTCCGTCACCATTGCCGCCGCCGTTCTGGAGCGGCCAAACCTCGTCTCCTTCGATCCAAGAGTCGCTGATGAAGTTGTTCTCCGCAAAGCGACTGGCATAACCCGCAGGATGATTGTCTCCAAGACCTCGGATGGTGATGCCGTGAACGGCGTAGTTGGAAACCCTGATATTGTGGATAAAGGTATCTTCACCATGGAACAGTCGGATGACGTGTTGGGAGGAACCTGACAACACCATATCTACCAACGCGAGATACTCCGTTACAGTCGCGACGCACTGACCGTAAGCGCCACAACCATTCGACCGGACACTGAAAAAACCCCAATAGCGCGGGAGCTGTGAACCGGCTTGACCGTACTCCGTGCTAATGAATACGCGGCCCATGTTGTCCAAGTTCCAGTTCTGAACGAGAATATGATCTGGGTCATTTGATGGGCCAGCGGAAAAATTTATCAACGATTCTTCGCGACCGTTCCCCGTTCGGTTGCCGCCCAGCATGCGAACATCGTCAGCGTCGATATAGAAAGGCTCGTAGCCACGCGCACCCGTCACGTTGTACCGACAGTCGCGCCCCTTTACCACTCCGCCATCATTATAGGCCCCAATGAACGCGCCATCCGTCGTAAAGTCGACTGTACGTGTTTGGGAGAAAGACTCCTCACAACGATATAGGACCCGCAGTGTACGGTTCGCGTTTGCGTTGTAGTCAGCACTTACCACGCGCGCCGCGCCCGCAGGGCATCCCGAAAAATTTCCGCTGCTAGACACGCAAGTTGTTTGAGCCGGCGTGTAGTCGCTTACCGTTATCTGGACAGATCTAACAGCCACGTCCCCGTCGGCACCACGGACATTGAGTGCCGCGGTATACGTCCCCGGAGTCTCGTAAACGTAGGCATAGAGCGGCGCTCCGCAAAACGTCGACTTCGGGGTTGTTTTGTGTCCCGCTAGCGCGTAGCGATCCTGGTTTCCATCCCCGGCGTCAAAACAGTAGGTCAAGTGATGAATGGGTTTGCTGGTGTCGGTATCCGTGGTCGACGTGGCGTCGAAGAACACCATCAATGGCGCTCTCCCGGAAACACGGCTAACTTGCCAGTCGGCGGAAATGCTGTCCGGGGCAGCGGTTGTCTCGGCCGCAGCCAATAGCGCGAATACCCAAAGAACCGCGACGGCAGAAGACTTCGCAAATCGCATTTTATCTCGCATGGTTTCAACTACGCCTCTCGTTGTCCGAGGGCAATATGAACTCTACTTCCGATTCAAACAAGCGTCGCCGGTTTGCGACGTTCGACGCGCTTGCTGGGCCTCAAAACTGAGATCTTGGTCGCAACACGGCGTCAACATCGATCGGTTCCCGAAGTTCGACACTGCATCAGTGCGGAATCACCGATCGAACGACAATGGTCCGCCCGTCCCTATCCGTACTCTTGTAAACCACCGGCCCCAGCCAGTTCGGTGAACCACCGCCGGACGAGAATCTGTCTAGGTTATCTTGAATTTGACCAGGCTCATCGACGATGAATCGAATACCCGTCTCCAGGATGTATCGATCAATTGAATGCGCCTGGATGGCCCGCAGGGCATCGTCATTGATGACACCATCGAGATTAATCAGAGAAGTGCCGGAAAAGTATCCGAGTATCCCGGCGTTCCATGCACCCACTCGCTCCAACGGATGCGTTCGAGCCAACCATCGAGCCACATCCAAAGCCACGTAGTGGTACTTGTGAACACGCACCGAAGCATGGCCGTTGGAATAGGCGCTAAAGCCGGCAACCGCACTCGAGGAGAACAACACGGCGAACACCATCGCCGCGACCTGCCGTACCGATGATCGATCAGCCCGCCGCAAACACTCGCTGACGACTGCACCGAGTGGAACAAAGAACAAAGCCAAGACGGGTAAGATGTATCGGAGCTCGACTCTGTGGAACACGACATAGTACGACGCGTGGAGGAAGCAGTAGGCCAGCGCGCCTGAGGCGAGCGCAACTTCGCTCCTTGCGCGGAACTGTACCGCCGCCACAGTCACACTGCTCAGCAGGATGGCCAACATCAAGGCTCCCGGCAAGGCGGTCCCTCCGGCGCCACCGATTATCGGCATCAATCCGAACAGGTTGGCAATATCGGATGACCACCAGACCGCTGACCACGCCTGCGAGACCAACATCGCTGCAATTTGCGAGAGATTGCCGGGATCGTACGAAACGCCAGTCAGAAAAGACACGGCCAGGCGGCTGTTGGGCAGCAAGGTGCCAGAGATAGCCATGCTGAAGGCGAACCAGATAGACAGCACAGCCAAGCTTGCCAAGCCAAAAACTGAACCGAGCTTTATTCGTTGAGCTGCGGCGACCTCGCCGGGATACCTCCGGTCTAGCACCGTCCAGAGACCCACAAATCCAACTAGCAGCAACAGATCGAACCGACACAAGGCCGCCACACCGACTAGGGATCCTGTAAAGGCAGCGTGAGGCAAGGACGCTTTTGGGTTAACAACGAGGAGCCTGTAGAAAACCATCAGCAACAATAGAGTCGCGAGCGGCGTCTCAAGACCGCACATATTGATAGCAACAGTGCGCCAGTTGAGCACATAGAGCACCGAAAGGCACAACGCAACGGCAGGATGCGATAAGCGTAGAAGAATTCTGGACAACACGTAACCCTGCAAGACGTGTAAAACCGCCGCCACCGTGAGCGCCAAGTGAACGAGCAGGTCGCCGTCCGCTATCGTCGCCAGAGCGACACAGATCAGCATCCAGACTGGATGGTAACCGTTCGTCGACGAGATTCCGTCAAATGTTGAGCCGTAACCGTCTGATATGAACTGCGCAACGCGCAGGTAGTAGAACATGTCGTCGTAGATGAAGCGGCCGATCGTGTGATCGATTGGGAGCCACGCAAGGACCAGGGCCAGACATGCGCCCAGTCCGAGAACGAATAAAATCGCAACTCGATACCGATTGGATCGGCTTGAACGTGCGTGCGCCAAAATTCACTCCTTTACTCATTACCCGGCTAACAAGCCGGACATCAATCTCTGACTCTGGCGCTACCCTGAGAATGCAGAACAAAAGTGTGCTTGAAGCAATAGCATTCTAAGGCATCGTTCGCTTGCGCATTGCCCTCGCGAGCTAGTGGGACGGTCTTGTCTCTAATCGCTCAGTCAACGTACTTGTGGCTGCCCTTGCCGCCCAAAGTGCCGTCGCCATATGAGTAGCAACTATAGAAGTGCGGCACTAAGATTTGGAAGACGACCCCAACATCGCGAACACCCAAGTCGCTCGCTGCCTAAGCCAATACGGCTGCGTGTTTTGGCGAGCAAAAGCGACAGCTTTCGACCCGATATCTGCAAGTCGAGCTCGGTTCATTGCGAGCTCGCACAACTTGTCGCCGATACCCTCGGCTTTTGGCCACTCAGCAGTCAGCACTGCTCCGGTCAAACTGGCAAGGTCTCGATAGTAGTTGATGTCGAAGGCAAGGATCGGAAGCCCCCGAGCCATCGAGTCGAATGCGCCCCGCGGCGTATCCTCTGTCAGCGGCGTTGCCATCGAGAGATCCGCATCCGCAATGTGCGCGAACAGTTCTGGGCCATACGGAACCGGAGGGTGGAACGTGACGAAACCTTCGAGATTGAGGCGCCGCACTAGTTCTCGAAGGTCATTCTCGCATTCCCCGGCACCGACGATTTTGAAACGGGCATCGACGCCGCGTCGGCGAGCGATCGCTATCGCCTCTACCGACTTCCCCACACCTTTGTACGGAACGAGCCGTCCGAAATAGATCGCACACAATGGCCGCGTCGTCTCCTTAACCCTGGCAAGCCGGAGTCGGAGCTCGGGTTCCGTAAGCAAGTCCTCCTCACGATGAACCGTGTCGAAGAAGTTCTTGACGTTAGGTCGACCGCGACCGAAGTCGTCGACCATCGCCTGGCTTTTTAGCAGTACGAGCTGGAAATGTCGCACGGCGAGCCAAACTTGAATCCATTTGATTGGATCGTAGATAAACCTGTTGACCAGGAAGCTCTTCAGCTTCCAAAGACCCAGCTTCCGGTACCTAACGCTATCCTTTCTGAAGTCGATGTCGACTACGAACACGACAGGGCGTCCGCGCATCTTGGCAATGTAGTTGACGACAGCCATCATTGGCCTCCACACGTCGTCTGCCATGCCGGAGTGAACGACTTCGGCCCCATCTACGAGCGTGCGTATGCTGCGAAACATTGGAAGAAAATGCCGTGTGAAGAACCGAAGCCGTCCCACGCTTTGAGGAAAGGCAGGCACAAAGACGATGCCGTCCGCTGCATCGCTGAGCACGGCGAGACTTCCGCGACTCAGTTCATAAACGGAATCTGACATCTGCGGCGCAAAGAGAACCACTCGGCTGAAGCGACTGCCCAGACTGGCCTTAAGCTCTGTGAGGTGCTTTCCGAAGGCACTCTCTGTCGCAAACCCGCCATTCACGAGACGATAGGCCGGAGCCTGCACGGCAAGCAGATAGTCGCCCTTCTCGGCGGTCACTTGGGCAACCCGGGTGTCAGTCCCGCCACCCTCATGTCGAGATGCGCTTGCGAAAGCTGCCGATGCCGATTCATCAGATGTCTGGTATTCATATCGCAGCGTCGCAGCTCGTATCTGGAAGATCCGACCGTGTTCAACCCCCATCGAGTCGTAACGGCGCTCAAATAACCGACCTCTTTCGTAAGCGCTGCAAGGGCAGAATCATGGTCGCCATTGGGATAGCAGAAGCTGGTGACTCTCGACTGCAGTCGGGCTTCGAGCTCCTGCTTGCTGTTCTCCAATTCAAATCGTTGCTTCCCTGGCGTCAGCTGCGTCAAGAGCGAATGCGTCTGGCTGTGAGAGCCGATCTCGTGACCCGAACGAGCGAGGGACAAGATCTCCTCCCAGGTCATCATCCGAGACCAATCCGGCGCCGCCTGTGGCGCGGCGTTCTCAAGCCTCGCTACCCAGCGTTCCCGCTCTGCGGGATCAAGGCGCTTCAGCGATTCGGCGAACTCTCCAGCATTAGGTGCGCCTGCGAGTGCCGCTGGGAACTGTCGAAGGAGGTTCCGCCTATGCTCGAGCTTCTGCCAGGCAAAGCCGGAGCGATCGTGCCAGAGCGCTCGACGGGTCTGTACTGCCTCGACTGGCACATAAAAGGTGGCTCTCATTCGGTGCCGACTCAGCACGGGCGCGGCGTAGTGGAAGTTGTCCCACTGGGCATCGTCGAAGGTCACAGCGACTTTCGGACCGACCGAACAACCGTCATTTAACTGCTGCAAGGCATCTGAGAGCGTTGTGGGATCACAAACCTCCGAATAGCAGTCGAGAATCCAACTGAGTTCCTCCGGTGTGACCGCAAGACCTGGATAGGGATACCGCGCACGCAGTTCTTCCGGAAGAACTCTATGAAAAGTAAGGATCAGCAGACGACCGTGCAAGACGCGCGACGGTCTTGACATTCCGGCCACCGAGGCTAACGCAGCCAGCGAATCGCGCAACGTTGCCTTCAGCGCCGAGGCTGTCAAACCAAAGGCCTATCTGCAATGAAGCACATATCACCGGGCAAACATCGAGATAGATCGGCTCTATAGACAAGCCCTGCGCGGTTCAACCATCGACACATAGCGGCCACACTTGGGTAGATCGGCGCAGTCGTAGCGGAGTACCCGCCGGGGATATAGAGTCGACGCCCAAAGCCCTCATAGAACAGGGTGTTGATGATCGTCAGCGCATATGTTGGCAGTTCCCTCGCTCTCTTCAATTGCGCTATGCGTTGAATCTCCTCGAAGAAGTATTGGCCAAACGTCCCGCCCATAATCCTCAACTGTCCGCCAGGCTTGAGCACGCGACTCATCTCCAACAATGCTCTTCGAACATCCATATATTGATGAGTTGAGTAACATAGCACCACGTCCACCGTGTTCTTATCCAAGGGTATGTGTTCTCCAGAACCATCAATTATGTTGGGACAGGGAAGCCCTTCACGTTCAGCGAAAATAGATGTCAACTGCCTGTACAGTGCGACCGGCTCGATGCCGAGGAATCTACCGGGATATAGAGAAAGAGATAGTAGATTGCACCCGAAACCGGAACCGACCTCCAGAACTGTCTTGCCTGAATACCCTTCGGCCGCTAGCAAAGAGTAGTCCCGCTCGGCGTGAAGCAGGCGACCGCGCTCGAGCCAGAACTTATACTCTCGTGTCGTGTCAGCGACGAGGCCACCAAGGTTCGTCACCGTGCGCGATTGCGGGTCAACCCACCCCAGCGCGGTTGCCTTTCTCCAGATACGCGCAGGCACCTCGTTCGTCGAAAGGTGCAGATTCAGACAAAACATTAGGTCAATCAGCATAGATGAGTCATCGGCGAGCAGCTCTTTGCGGGCCGATTCGAGTTGTGCTGCGCTTAATGTCAATTCCATTGTTGAAAAGTAGTCGCGAATCGGTTCAGATTTCAACTTTAATGAGCGCAGACTTCAGATTCCATGACCCATAGCCTTGGGATTGTCATCATTGGTCGCAACGAGGGCGCGCGACTCGTAGCCTCTTTGGAGAGCGTGTTTTGCGCTACGGATGGCTGGCTGCACGGCGCTGTCACTGTGGTTTATGTAGACTCCGGCTCCACCGACTCCAGCGCGGAGACTGCCAGAAGAATGGCTGTGGATGTCCTGCATTTGGACACGAGCATGCCCTTCTCTGCCGGTCGAGCACGCAACAGCGGGTTCGACCGTCTGCGCGGGCTGCGACCCGGGATTGAATTCGTCCAATTCATCGATGGGGACTGCCGTCTCGACTTGCGGTGGCTTCGTGCAGCAGTCGATTTCATGATCAAGCGCGCTGAGTATGCGATCGTCTGCGGCCGACGTCTGGAGGTATCGCCAGAGCGATCCGTATTCAACGCGCTTTGCGATGCTGAGTGGAACACCCCGATCGGTGAAACTGCGGAGTGCGGAGGTGATTTCCTCATTCGTGCAGCCGCTTTCGCCGCAGTCGATGGGTTCCACCCGGATCTGATTGCAGGTGAAGAACCGGAGCTCTGCTTTCGATTGCGCGAGCGTGGTTGGCGGATCATGCGACTTGACCATCCAATGACCCTTCATGACGCGGGCATGACACGTTGGTCTCAATGGTGGAAGCGGTCCGTGAGATCCGGATTCGCCTACGCGGCCCGCGCATTCTTGCACGCTGCAAACCCTACTGGTTATATGAAGAAAGAAAACGTCCGCATTGCAGCGTGGGCTTGGGGAGTGCCGCTCGCCGTATTGTCGTTAGCGACTATAGTTTCGCCGATATGGTGGGCGCTTCTTTTGGTCTACCCTCTACAGGTATTCCGTCTGGCCTCAGTCCTGCCTAACCGCTCACGTCAACTCGGTCGTCTGACGCGAGCCGTTTTCCTGGTCCTCGGCAAATGGCCAGAGGGTGTCGGCCAGCTCAAATTCCTTCAACAGATGCTGTTGGGTCGGCGCCAACGCATCATCGAGTACAAGTAGACTGGTCCCGGCTGGCCGGGACCAGCGGGCCGACACCTGATATTTTCTTAGAGCTTTTCATGCAGCTTCCTAATCCGCGCACGCTCCCCACGATCATGAGTTTAAAAAGTCCCCTGTCATGAAGGTTCTTGTCACGGGCGGTGCCGGCTTCATCGGCTCGGCCGTCATTCATCACTTGATAGGCCAGACGAGCTCTACGGTGATCAATGCGGACAAACTCACCTACGCGGGCAATCTAGAGTCATTGGCTTCCATTGCGAATTCGTCGAGATATGCTTTCGAGCATCTCGACATCTGCAATCGGTCTATCGTCCAGCAAGCTTTTGACAGGCACTCTCCAGATGTCGTCATGCATCTCGCGGCGGAGAGTCATGTGGATCGCTCGATCGACGCTCCCGACGACTTTTTGCAGACAAACCTGATCGGCACTTTCCAGCTCCTGCAAGCCGCTTTGCAGCACTTTCGTGCTTTGCCGGCAGATCGCGCCGCGAAGTTTCGCTTTCTGCATGTCTCGACTGACGAGGTCTATGGTGACCTTGAGGATTCCGGTGGATTCTTCACCGAGACCACGCCGTACGCGCCGAGCTCGCCCTACTCTGCAACTAAAGCGGGTTCGGATCACCTCGCGCGCGCTTGGGGTCGGACTTTCGGCTTGCCTGTTATCGTCACGAACTGCTCCAACAACTATGGACCGCATCAGTTCCCGGAGAAACTGATCCCGCACATGATCCTCAACGCGCTGGCCGGCAAGCCGCTTCCGGTCTATGGAGACGGCCAACAGATCCGGGACTGGCTCTATGTCGACGATCACGCTCGGGCGTTGTGGCGGGTTGTAGAGCGCGGGGTAATCGGGGAAACGTACAATATCGGCGGGCACAACGAACAGCGCAATCTGGAAGTCGTCAATCGCATCTGTTCACTGCTCGAGACGCTGGCTCCTGACGCACGTCCCGCCGCGGGCTACGAGTCACTGATCAAGTACGTGAAGGATCGTCCCGGTCACGACACGCGCTACGCGATCGATGCGGGCAAGATTGACCGAGAACTGGGCTGGCGCCCCGCAGAGACCTTCGACACGGGCCTCGAAAAGACTGTTCGTTGGTACCTTGAGCACAAGCGCTGGTGGCAGCGGGTTCTGGACGGCAGCTATCGCCTGGAACGAATTGGCACGACGCGGATTGCCCCGTGAGTCGTCTAGGCATTGTTTTGGCGGGCGGATCCGGCACTCGCCTGCATCCGGTGACCCACGCGGTGTGCAAGCAGTTGCTGCCGATCTACGACAAGCCCATGATCTACTATCCACTCTCGACGCTCATGCTGGCGGGAATCCGGGAGGTGCTAATCATCTCGACACCGCAAGACACGCCGCGCTTTGAACAGATGCTGGGTGATGGCAGCCGATGGGGCATGCGGATCGAGTACGCAGTCCAGCCCTCGCCCGACGGCTTGGCGCAGGCTTTTTTGATCGGAGAGCAGTTTTTGGGCGGCCAGCCGAGCGCCCTGGTCCTTGGGGACAACATGTTCTTCGGCAGCGGTTTCAGCGGCCTCCTGCTTGCCGCCGCAACACGTCAAAAAGGTGCAACGGTGTTCGCTTACCGTGTGACGAATCCACAGTCTTTCGGCGTCGTGGCATTCGATGGCAATGGCAAGGCGACTTCGATCGAAGAAAAGCCAATGGCACCCAAGAGCCGTTACGCCGTCACTGGGCTGTATTTCTACGATGGTGAAGTCGTGAACATTGCAAAGTCCATCAAGCCGTCAGCCCGTGGCGAGCTCGAGATTACGGACGTTAACAACGTCTATTTGGAGCGCGGCGCGCTGGACGTCCAGATCATGGCGCGCGGCATGGCATGGCTCGATACCGGCACGCACGATTCACTGCTCGAAGCTGCGCACTTCATTCAAACTCTGGAGAAGCGTCAGGGCCTGAAGGTGGGTTGCCCCGAAGAGATCGCATGGCGCATGCGCTGGATCTCGGATACCGATCTCGAGCAGCTCGCGGCCCCCTTGGCAAAAAGTGGATACGGCATCTACCTGCGCGAGGTGCTGGAGAGCGGCCGATGAACGTGATCGAGACCGCCCTTCCCGGAGTGCTGATCATCGAACCACGGGTCCATGGCGACACGCGTGGTTTCTTCGTCGAGACGTTTCAGGCCGAGCGCTACAGCAAGGCCACCGGCAACGATCTGCCATTTGTGCAGGACAACCATTCTCGCTCCGTTCGGGGTGTATTGCGTGGTCTGCATGCGCAGCGGGAGCACCCTCAGGGGAAGCTCGTTCGCTGCGCTCGCGGTGAGGTCTTCGATGTGGCCGTCGATATCGACCCGGAGTCGCCATCCTTTGGTATCTGGGTCGGAGTTACGTTATCAGACCAGAATCACCGGCAGTTCTGGGTGCCACCGGGGTACGCGCACGGGTTTGTGGTGATCTCGGAGATCGCGGACTTCGAGTACAAGTGTACCGATACCTATTACCCGGAAGATGAAATCGGGCTGATCTGGAACGACCCCGAGGTGGGTATCGTCTGGCCAATTGCCGAGCCAACCTTGTCCGCAAAGGACCTGAAGCTTCCGCGTTTGGCGGAGCTGAAGCACAAGCAATGACCGTCCTCGTACTGGGGTCCACTGGGCAGCTCGCACGACATTTGCGCGAGCTTTGGCCCGAGGCAACATTCTGGAGCCGCACCGAGGCGGACTTGGCCGACCCCGCTTTGCTTCCAGAAAGAATTCAGAATGTCGCGCCGTCCGTGTTGGTCAATGCGGCGGCGTACACCAGCGTGGACAAGGCAGAATCCGAGGCAGATCTCGCCTGGCGAGTGAACGTCGAAGCGCCGGCCGCGATGGCGCGCGCCGCTAGAGCACTGGGTATTCCGATGATTCACGTTTCCACCGACTACGTTTTCGATGGACAAAAAGCGACGCCCTATGTGGAGTCCGACGCGGTTGCGCCGCTGGGCGTCTACGGCCGGACCAAGCTCGCTGGAGAACTCGCGGTGGCGTCACTTTGCCCCAAACACTGGATCCTGCGGACCAGCTGGGTCTTCAGCGAATACGGTAGCAACTTCGTCAAGACCATGCTGCGCCTGGCGCGTGAGCGAGATCGAATAAGTGTCGTTGACGACCAGATTGGGCGACCCACCTATGCGGGCGATCTAGCCGGACTTATCAACGACCTGTTGAGGCAGAAGCAGATGGTGCCCTGGGGATTGCACCACGTCGGGGGCGGGGCCGCCGTGAGTTGGCACGCGTTCGCTGTAACCATTCTCGATCGCGCTCAACGACGCGGACTGATACCCCACCGGGCCGAGATCGCTGGGATTCCGACCTCAGCTTACCCCACACCTGCAAAGCGACCCCTGCATTCCATTCTCCAACCGAGCCCCGGATTCCCAGACTCGATTCAAACCCGGCTTGACTGGTCAGCCGGCCTGGATCGTTGCTTGGCCCGGCTCGAAGCCACGGGGGGCTGAGCACTATGTCACATTTCAGAAAGGTGACAATCGGCTAGCATCTCCAGATGGGGACAGAACACGATCTCAGAGACATCTCTGGAATCGTTACGGCCGCTTGGGCCCGCGCACTCAGCCTGGCAGGCCCGGACACGGGGCGTGCTTTTCTCGCACAGGGCGGTGACTCCCTCCGAGCGATGCTTTTGCGGGCCTCACTGGGACAGTCCCCCGGCGTCGACATCGCTTTATGCGATCTGCTCAGCTGTCAGGGCTTGGACGCCCTAATCCTATTGGTTCAGACAGCTGGCCGGAATTCATCCGCACCGACCTCCCTTCCTGACTGGCGAGCCCAGCCCTCATCTGGCCACTACATGCTGTCGTTCGCGCAGGAACGGCTCGCGTTCATGCATCAACTTGCCTCGGCAACGGCCGCCTATCACATCGCCCAGGCGTCTCGACTGCGCGGCGTGTTGCAGCCCGCCACCCTACGGGCTGCCTTCAATGCCCTGGTCGATCGACATGAGAGCCTGACCCTCTCGGCAATCACGAGCGGCGGCCAGCTTCGCGGCCGCCCGGGAGTCGGTCGACGACCAACCTGGCGCGAGCTCGACTGGAGCGGAACCGAGGATGAGCTGCAGGACTGGTTGTCCGAGTTCTCCAATGCGCCGTTTGACCTGAGTCGCGGCCCGATGTTGCGAGCTGCTTTGATTCGTCGCGCCACCGACGACGCGATACTCATTGTCGCCGCCCATCATGTGGCACTAGACCAGTGGGCAATGGACAAACTGCTCGAACAGTTGGCAGACGGCTACAACCAGTTTCAGCAAGTCGGCGCCATCCACGCCTCCGCGCCCGCCAGATTTGCGGACTTCGCCCGCTGGCACAGAGAGTGGTTCACCCGTGAGCGGCGCGAACTGGAGCTTGCGTACTGGCAGCGACACCTGCAAGGGCTTGAACCACTTAGCCTGAATGAGGACTATGTCCGCCCGCTGCAGCAGAGCTTCCGCGGTGCTCGCCTTCGCGCCGAGCTCACGGCCAGGGAAGTAGTCTCGCTCCGAGCGTACGGAGCGACCTACGGTGCTTCGTTGGCAATGGTCCTGCTGACGGCACTGAAGCTGCTGCTGGCGCGGCATTCTGGGCGAACTGATGTGGCTGTCGGGATACCGGTCTCAGGGCGACATCACGCCGAGACCGAGCAGCTGATCGGCGCGATGCTCAATACGCTGGTGATCCGCACGGAAGTGGATCAGGCGCAGGCTTTCTGTGATTCGCTACAGAGCGTTCGGCGGTCCATGCTGGAGGCGTTCGAACACCAGGACCTGCCGTTCGATCAGTTGATCCAGAGTCTGCGCCTGCCGCGCGATCCGAGTCGCTCCCCGCTCTTTGGCGTGATGTTCAACATGTTGAACACTCCCTTTGAGGGCATCTCGATACCGGGAGTGACCTGGAGCCGGCTTGACTTCGACAAGCGCTCTTCACAATTCGACCTTCAAGTCACAGTCGACGCAGATCACTCGCGAGCAATATTCTTCGAATACGCGACAGATCTTTTTGCCGAGTCGACGATCCGCCGTCTCGCAGACCAGTACCTCGCCTTGCTGCGGAGAATCCTGCAGGGTGACGGAAGTGCCGTGCCGATCGCCAGCAGCCTTCCAGAAGCAGAACTGCGCGAGATTCGCGAGAAGTCTCATGGCCCGCGCATACCACGCACCGAAGGGACGTTGCCTGCCTGCTTTTTGCCGGTCTTCGCCCAGCATGGCGATGCGATCGCCATTCGAAGCGGTGAGGAAACCGTTACGTACGCGCAGCTCGCAGATTCGACTCGTCGCCTGGCGGTACGACTACGCGCGCTTGGTATCGGGCGCGGCATGCGTGTGGGCCTGTGTTGCGGTCGATCGCCGCGCATGGTCGCAGCGATGCTTGCTGTGCTTGAAGTCGGTGCCGCATACGTGCCGCTCGATCCGATGTACCCCACGGAGCGTCTTACATTCATGGCTTCCGATGCGGATCTTGCCCTAATGCTCCACGATCATCATCTTCCGGCGGAGGCGAGTTGGCCAGCTTTCAGAGCCGGACTGCTCGATCTCGAAGCCATGTCCGGGCCCGTCGTACCGGAAGCGGAAGCGAGCGCAGTAGCTTTGCCCTCTCTGGTGCCGACTGATCCCGCCTACGTCATCTACACCTCAGGCTCGACCGGCAGACCCAAGGGCGTCGTCGTGCCACACCGTGCAGTAACCAATCTGTTAATGAGCATGGCCGGCGAGCCGGGGCTATCGAAAGAGGATCGCCTGCTCGCCGTCACGACACTCAGCTTTGACATCGCGGTTCTTGAACTGCTGTTGCCCCTGTTTGTCGGGGCGCAGGTGGTAATCGCAACCGATGTCGAGCAGTCGGACGCCGAAGCGCTGCAGCGACTCATCGAAGAGCATCGCATCACAGTGCTGCAGGGCACGCCTTCAACTTGGCGAATGCTGGTGGAGGCGGGCTGGGCCGGCACGCCCGGAATTCGGGCACTCGTCGGCGGCGAGGCGCTCCCCGGCGAATTGGCTCGTAGTCTTCTGGATCGTGGCGCTGAAGTCTGGAATATGTACGGACCCACCGAAACAACGGTGTGGTCAACATGCCAAAGAGTTGCCACCATCGACCGGACCCGGATTCCGATCGGCCGCCCAATCGCAAATACGCAGGTGCTCGTGCTCGGGCCGGATGGCGAGATTTGCCCAATCGGCGTGCCAGGCGAGATCCATATCGGCGGCGATGGGCTCGCGCTCGGATATTTGGACCGGCCGGAGCTCACAGATCGGAGCTTCATCACCAACCGCTTCTCCAATGATCGGCGCAGCGGGAGACTTTACCGAACCGGAGATCGTGGTCGGTTTAGGGAAGACGGTCTCATCGAACACCTTGGACGATTGGACGCGCAGATCAAGGTGCGTGGGCATCGCATCGAGCCAGGCGAGATCGAATCACGGCTTGTTGCGCACCCCTACATCAGTGACGCTGCGGTCATCGCACGAGAGGCCGCTGCGGGCGACATGCGCCTGGCCGCCTACGTGGTTTCTACCGACCCGGAGCTGGACTCGATCACGGTTCGCGCATATTTGCGACAGTGGCTTCCAGAGTACATGCTTCCGCAGCACGTCGTGTTCCTTGAACGCATGCCCTTGATGCCCAGCGGAAAGCTCGATCGACAAGGTCTGCCCGCCGTTCGAGGCAACCGGCGGGATGGAGTCGACTGCCGGTTGCCCGGGAACACGGCCGAACGCGCCCTGTGGGAACTATGGCGAGAGCTTCTCGGCACGGATCAGTTCGGTATCGACGACAGTTTTTTCGAAATTGGTGGGCATTCGCTGCTCGCAGTGCAGCTGGTGAGCCTGGTGCGCGACACGCTACACCGCGCGTGCACGCTGCCGATGATATTTCGACACACGACCATCGTCTCGTTGAGCGCTGCGCTCGAGGAAGTATCGCCGCTGGTCGACGCGGCTTTCTTCGAACTCAATGAAGCCGAAGATGCGCCAGCACTGTACTGCCTGTGTGGAATCCATCTTTACCAGGCATTGGCGGACCGCCTCGCCCCCCAATTTCAAGTTATCGGTGTGTACGTTCCCGAAGAAATGCATCTGCTTGGTCACTGCACAGCAGAAGAAAGACCGCACGTCACCGTAGAGAAGCTCGCTGCTGAGTATGTTCAGGCGATACGCCGTCACCAGCCCCGCGGCCCCTATCACTTCTGCGGGTTCTCATTCGGCGGAGTGGTCGCATTCGAGGCCGCAAATCAGCTCCGCAGCTTGGGAGAGACCATCGGCGAGCTTTGGATCCTCGACAGCGATGTCCCTGGCGTAGCTGAAACTAAAGTGCTGGCCGCGCTGAAGTCAATCGCCAGGCGAGCCGTAAGGGCGACCACGGCTTCACTGCGTGCGTCCGAGGCCATTGGATCCGCAGAGATCGCAGTTCGCACCCAGAACTATCTGAGGATGATGCGCGAGTATCGGCCGCAGCCAACCGATCATCCGATGGTCGTTGTGCAGTCGCGCGAGCGGCCCACTTACGATGGCGGTCGAAACTGGCAGGATCTGGCCCCAAACGGACGGTTTCTGCGAATGGACTCAGACCATCTGGGGGTTTTGGATGCGGACAGTGTGCGTGGGTGGCTGCCAGAAGCCCGGATGACTGGGATCACATTAAGTTAGTCTCAGATGGGACAATATGCGGAGCTAGCCGCGCGTTAAACCAGTCGAGCGATGAGTCAACCTGTCCTAATTCGAGCCAGCCTGCCGGTCGCGGCGGTGACCGCGCTGCAGATGCTACTTCCAGCCATCGCGGTGGGCACCTCGCTGTGGCTCGTGGTAGCACTGCAGGGCTTTCCTTTTGACCGCATGCACCGTGCGTTGGCTTTTGTGGCGACAGCCCTGAGTGTTGCCATCTTCCAGCCGCCTGCTCAGGACAGCCCTTCGCTGGGTATCCAGCTCACGGCATTGGCCCTGAGTGTCATCTGGCGCTGGTTGCTGGTGCTGGCATTGCTGTACGGCGTGGGTCTCGCTACCGGATTCGACGACGCGTTCACACGCACCACAGTGCTCTACTGGGCGGTCGGCGCTGGTCTGAGTGTCTTTGTGTTGCAGCTTGTGCTACTACTCTGGATGCGCCGAATAGTGATGGCCTCGGCCAATCGTCGCTCTGCCGTCATTGTGGGCGCGAACGTCTCGAGCCTCAGTCTTGCAGACAAACTCAAACGGCACCCCGAGTTGTGTATGGAGGTCGTGGGATTCTTCGACGATCGCAACGCAGAGCGGCTGGATCCGATTGGTGGCTTTAAGCTTCTGGGCCGGCTTTCCGAGCTGGTCGTCTATGTCAATCGGCAACGAATCGACGTGATCTTCGTCACCCTGCCGATTCGGCATGTGCAGCGCGTGATGACGCTGCTGGATGATCTGCGCGACTCGACCGCATCAATCTACTATGTGCCCGATGTGTTTGTCTTCGATCTGATTCAGTCGAGAACCGGGGAAATCATGGGCGTACCCGTTGTCGCGATGTGCGAAACACCCTTCTACGGCTACCGCGGAGTAATGAAGCGCATGACGGACATCGCATTCACGCTGGCGGTGATGGTGGTTGCACTGCCCGTAATGATGTTCCTGACGATTCTGATCAAACTTACATCACCGGGGCCGGTCATCTTTAAACAGCGAAGATACGGCCTCGATGGCGAAGAGATCATTGTCTACAAGTTCCGCTCCATGCGGGTTACTGAAGACGGCCTTTCAGTCACGCAAGCCACTCGCGACGACGGCCGCGTGACTCCGCTCGGACGCTTCCTTCGCAAGTACTCGCTTGACGAACTGCCGCAGCTATTCAACGTATTGCAGGGTCGAATGAGTCTGGTTGGTCCACGCCCTCATGCGGTCGCGCACAACGAAATGTATAGAAAGCTCATCAAGGGATACATGGTCCGCCACAAAGTACTGCCCGGGATAACCGGGCTCGCCCAAGTCAGCGGATGTCGCGGAGAAACAGCGGAACTTGAACAAATGCAGGCCCGTGTGCTCTACGATCTGGATTATCTGCGGCACTGGAGCCCCTCCTTGGACTTCAAGATAATCGTCATGACAGCAGTGCAACTGTTTCGGAACACCAAGGCTTACTGAAATCGGCTTTTCTCAGTATGACAGGCAAGAGAACTCTTTTCGTTACGCGGCCCTCTCTACCGCCACTCGCCGATGTGATGCCGATGATCGAGAAGATCTGGGCGTCGCGAATTCTCACGAATTCCGGTCCGTACCACGCCGAGTTCATCAACGGACTGAAGAGCTATCTCGGCATTGAACACATTTCACTAGTGACCAACGCGACCGTCGGACTGATGCTGTCAGTACGCCAGCTCGGCCTGACCGGCGAGGTCATCACTACGCCGTTTTCGTTTGTCGCGACGGGGCATGCCTTACTGTGGGGCGGCGTGCGACCGGTCTTTGTTGATATCAATCCGAAAACACTGAACATCGACGCCAGCAAGATCGAGGCTGCCATAACTCCGCGGACAACGGGAATCATGGCAGTGCACTGTTACGGCCGCACTTGCGACGTGGAAGCCATTGAGGACATTGCCAGCCGACACAAACTTCGGGTTATCTACGATGCAGCGCATGCGTTTGGAGTCCAGCACAAGGGACAAAGCGTGCTCAAGTACGGAAATCTTTCGGTACTGAGCTTTCACGCCACCAAGGTGTTCAATACGCTGGAGGGCGGAGCAATCATCTGTCCGGACAAAGAAACCAAGGAACAGATCGACAGACTCGTCAACTACGGAATTGTTGACGAGCAGACCATAGAAACCATAGGTTTCAACGCAAAAATGAGCGAGCTGACCGCCGCGCTCGGAATCGTCCAGTTGCGGCACATCGACAACTACATCGAACAACGGAGGCTCGTCGATGCCCGATACCGCGAGCTGCTCGCCAACGCAACCGGAATCCGCTTTGTACACCCGTCCGGCATGGCACCGAGTAACTATTACTCCTTCCCGATCCTTGTGGGACCGGAGCACGGACGCACACGCGATCAACTTTATCAGGCGCTTCGAGACAATGACATTTACGCGAGGCGATACTTCTTTCCACTGATCTCTGATCTTCCGATGTACAAGCGCCTACCCACCGAACCGGTGCGGGAATTGCAGCATGCCACCGAAGTTGCCGACAGGATTCTCTGTCTGCCGATGTACGCTGATTTGTCCGCCGCCGAACAGGAGCGGATCGCTGCGGTAATCCGAGGCTTGTGAGGCTGAATCTCGCCAGACTGCGCAATCAGGGGCGTCGGTTACTGGCGCTGCCCCGGGGTCACGAACTCGATCGCTTCGCCACAAAATCGTGGCAAATCTCCCCCCCGTCTGAGGCATACCGACCACCAGCAATATTTCCAAATGGCGAATTGGGCCGCGTGAGGGCGTTGTCGCCGTGGCGCAACTGGGACACCGAACGTGCGCTGGCGGTAGGTGGCTTGGTCCACCACGACCCGACTTTTCGTCATCGGTTCCGCGATGCCACCCTGTTCGGATCCCATCTATACGCTGGAGGATTGAAGAGTTTGCGGGGCTTCGGCGCTGAAAGCTGGGCGCTCGGGGGCAATGCGACCGTACCTCACGTTGAATTAGGCGCGCTTTGCTCATCGGAGTTTGGCAGTGCCTTTTTTGGCACTTACTTGCAGTACGACTTCCCTCTTGCCCTGCTGTGCGAGGGTGTTGGAACTCCTCTGAGACTGCGCACGTTACCAATGGAGCACGGCGACGACTATCGGCACCTTGCGGGTCTCTCTCCCTGTGCCGAATCCGATGCTGTAACGGTCCGAGAACTGACGGTCTTTACAGACTATGCGGAGAATCGCGGTCGGAGTGACCGCTACATCGAGCTACGCAATCGCATGCGAAAGAGCCTTGGAGGGCATCGGGCGACCACGCCCTACGGCGCGTATATTCGGCGCGGCCACAGCGGTGAGCTCCGAGTACTGCAAAACGAACAACAGGTAGAGGCGATACTTGCGACTCGCGGATTCTCGATCGTGGACCCGACAAGCATGTCGGCTCGCGAAATCAGCCAGACGATTCACGGAGCGTCGGTAGTCGTGGCAGTCGAAGGGAGCCACATCTCACACTGCATTTTCTCGATGGCTGATTCCGGCACCATAGTTGTGCTGCAGCCACCAGCTCGGTTCAGCATGTGCTACAAGGAATTTACTGATTGCGTGGACATGCGATATGCGTTCCTGGTTTGCGAGCCCGACGGCGCACGCTTCAGTGCACCGATCGATCGCCTTCAGGAATTGCTGGACGGGATTTAAATTTTTTCGCTAGATTCTGTCTGCCAGGTTCGTTCCCAGGCCGCGATCGCCGCACCAGTCAACCAGTGATTTGCTCGAAGTCTGTCTGGCGAGAGCTGAGCGAAGTGCTTCAATTGATGGTGGGATGACACTCTTGCTTTCGGTGCTTCTTTCTCCCTGTAGTAACGCAAACCATCTGCGGCAATGTGCGCCCATGCATTGGCGTTGTCGCGATCTTGAGCGATCCACTCGGTGGCGCTCAGGTAGGCGAGGAAGGCGAAGCGATAATCCGGATCCTTGGCCGCAAGTCCCAGTCCGAATCGGGATCGCAATCGAGACAACACTGAGATTTTCGGATACCCCACGGCAGGAAATGAGTCTCTTGAAGCGAGCTCATCAAACTCGCCTTTCGTCTTGAACTGAAAAAGCCGTGAGGATTGCAGGTTGATGAATCTTCTCTCAGGCCCCCAATAGTGACGAACTATGTCCTTGCACTCACTTAGTTTCGTTGACCGCGCGAGAACCGCTCCGATGCAGAGCTGCTCCACGTTGAATATCGGCCATCTGGAGAACAGTTCGTCTTGAAGACGCACAGCTTCAAGCAACAAGCGCGCGTCACACTGATGAATGCCAATCACGCCCGAGTTGTACATCGGACTGCTCGCTGAAAACTCAAACCCACCTATAGAGATGGAGCCACTGCACAACGGCGCATTCCACAACGGACGCTCCACTAACGGTCCTTCGTTTTCATGCATAACGGACGACCCCGACGAAATACGATCAAATACCCCGCTAGGGTGATCAACAAAGAAGGTATCCGGATCGATATGGGCGACCTTACCGCCATACCTCTCCAAAACCTTTAGCAGCGCAAACTCCTTGACGCGATGAACGTTGGCGCCGCCGCCGGTCCAACGAGCAAACTCTCCAGCCGTGAAATGCACGTGTTCGACGGGTAGATCATCTCTGCGTCGGCCTTCTTCCGTTACGAGCACCAGACGAATATCCGCGGGGCGGATGCGCAGAAACCTTGTTGCAGACAGCACGCTCAGTGAGAGCTCGTTCTGGTACTCGGGTCGAGACCCGAAGACGAAGTACGAAAGTGTGTTGGTGCTTGATCTGCTCACTGGGACGGCGGCGCGCTTAGCCAGTACTCTCGATCACGGTCATGATCGAAGAAGAAAGGGTTGCGCAAGTCTGCTGCAGAAAAGATCTTTCGCCAGTTCCAGTATCCACGAGCCCAGCGCGCATACCGACGAACCGCGTTCAAGTCCGGCCAACGGCTATCGCGCACGTAGCCCCAGAACACGCCATTGAACTCGTTGACGAGTTGCTCGCGACACTCGGTCAATGAAAGGGGTCGATAGCGGCTGTAGTAGGCCGAAACGAACTCCCAAGCGAGATTCTGAAGAGACTGCGCCTGCTCGGATGTCACATTCTCGGGGCGCCAGGCACCGACTGGCGAGCGTCGGTATATTGAAGCGTAACTTACTAGCGCAACATAGTAGACGCCGAGCGGCTTGGCGTGAACATCATCGATGAACAGCGACGCCACCGTCGCACGTATCGAGTCTTGGGTGATGCCCGGCAAGCCGCTGCCACTCGTCGCCCGATCGACCAGTTCCGCAAGCGCGGCTCCGGCAGGCAGCGACACAATCCGGTCTGACCGACCCTCGGCCTCGAGCGACACATTGATCCTTGTCGCTACGCATTGCCAGATTGGAGAGGCGGCCCGCTCATAGGCGATCCAGTTCCGTGGATCATCCTTGCTGTCCATCGACAACCAAGACTCATAGAAATACGTGTTGCCCTGCGGGTTACCGTCGATGAAGCGATCGTGGTAGTTGCGCAGCAGGCGTACGGTGTCGTTGTTGACGATGGCTTCGAGCACCACGTGTTGCTCGGTAATCACGAGCGCATCGTAAGGCTGGCCTCCCACGGTCGCTCCGGTCTTCAACTCCGCAATGACATCCATATTCTCGCTGTCACGGTTGTAGCCTTCGCGGTAACCGTCCCAGACGGATGCATTGACGTCCTGGCCACGGATTCGGCGACCGATCGAGGATCCGACGATGTAGTGACGGTTCCAGGACATCGGGGTCTGCTTGTCGCCCGCCACCGCCGCCAGAAAGTCCGGCATGGGTTGATCAACCAGACTGTGACCCGAGATGAAGACCGTTGCAGCCTCGCGAGGCTGCGCGTCCCAATCCGGCCCCGTAATGCTCGTATCGGTGGGAACCGGTCCGCTCACTTCAGGGTCCGGAGCGCTGCCGCATGCGGCCAGCAGCGCGGCAGCGAGCAGCGCGGCCAGTGGCGTTGATATGCGAGGGCAATGCATTGGCGCGTCCTTGCGAGAGATGACGCCGACATTCTCTAGGCCTGCCGGGCGCGCTACAAGCGCCTCGGATAAATGGCGTCCCCAAGGGGATTCGAACCCCTGTCGCCGCCGTGAAAGGGCAGTGTCCTAGGCCTCTAGACGATGGGGACATTACATAAACCAAAATTGGTGGAGCTAGGCGGGATCGAACCGCCGACCTCTTGCATGCCATGCAAGCGCTCTCCCAGCTGAGCTATAGCCCCTCAAAGGGCGTGCGAAGGTACGAAATGGCGGCATCACTGTCAAGAAAAGCGCCCGCCACGTCGCAACGACCCGTCGTCACGAATCATACATAAAACCGCGCTGTCGCGGATCTGCGGCGTGCGTCGCCGGAGACACTTTGCAGCGAGAAAAAACTAGTGTTTTAGTGCTTTCCGACTCGCGGCAAACCCATCGAAAGATGGGGACGCAAAGCCTCCGGTCTTGAGACTGACAGCTCAAGATAGCGGGGTTGCCGACAGCACTTCGCAGCTGTCGTGACAACCTTGGGCATTGCGCACCGCGCCACGCTGCTTTTACAGGGTTGGGTCCGCATGCTCTCACGAACTTCGATGCGCAAGTCGTCTTTGGTTCCGGCCGCCGCGCTGCTGCTGACGGGTTGTCTCGACGAATCCAGCAATCTGCCGCCGATCATCGAGGGTTCGCCACCGACCGAGATCGTCGCGAATACGCCTTATAGCTTCCAGCCGACTGCCTCGGATCCCAATGGCGATCCGCTGACCTTTATGGGTGAGAACCTGCCGGGCTGGGCGGCGGTTGATTCTGTGACCGGCATGCTCGCGGGGTTACCGACTGATGCGGACGTCGGCGAGACGGCGGAAATCGTGTTGGCTGTCATGGATCGCAAAGTCCGCAGCGAGCTGCGACCGTTCCGGATCCGGGTCAATCGCCGCACGATCGCTGCGCCTGTACCGACCCCACCGCCTGCGCCGACTCCGCCGCCGAGTCAGCCAACGAACAGGCCGCCGTTGATCTCGGGCACGCCGGTGACGGTGACCTCGGCGCTGCAGACCTATGCGTTTCAGCCCGCCGCGGCGGACCCGGATGGCAATGTTCTGACCTTCTCGATCGTCAACCGTCCCAACTGGACCAGCTTCAGCACGTCCACAGGCCGCCTAAGCGGCACTCCGGCCGCCGGCGACACGGGAATGACCGCTGGCATCATCATCGCCGTCAGCGACGGCACCGTCAGCGTGGCGCTGCCCGCGTTCTCGCTGCAGGTCATCCCGCGCGCCAACCAAGCTCCGACGCTATCGGGCAGCCCTGCGGGCGCGATTACGGTCGGCACTGCGTTCAGTTTTGAGCCGAGTGCCAGCGATCCGGATGGCGATCCGGTCACATTTTCGATTACCAACCGGCCGGCCTGGACGACCTTCAGCGCCAGCACCGGTCGGCTGTCCGGCACGCCGAGCGCGGCGCAGATCGGCAGCTACTCGAATATCGTGATCTCGGCCAGCGATGGCGCGGCGGTCACGGCCCTGCCCACGTTCTCGCTCACCGTGCAGGCGGCGCAGAATCGCGCGCCGACGATCTCCGGCAGCCCGGCGACCAGTGTGGCCGCCGGCAGCACCTACTCGTTTACACCGAGCGCCAGCGACCCGGATGGCAACCCGCTAACGTTCTCGATCGCGGGACGCCCCGTGTGGGCGACGTTCAGCACCTCCACCGGCCGCCTGACCGGCACCCCTTCAGCGGCCCAGGTCGGCACCAGCAGCGGCATCGTGATCGGCGTCAGCGACGGCACGGCAACGACTTCGCTGCCGGCCTTCGCGGTCCGGGTCGACCCCGGTGCCAACCGCGCGCCGGTGATCAGCGGTCAGCCGCCAACGTCGATCGTGGCGGGGCAGGCGTACAGCTTTCAGCCCAGCGCCAGCGACGCCGACGGCGACACCTTGACCTTCGCGATCGTCAACCGCCCCGCGTGGCTGACTTTCAATGCGCAAACCGGACGTCTTTCCGGTACGCCGACGGCATCCGATGTGGGTACGTTCGCGAACATCGCAATCGCGGTCAGCGATGGCCAGGCGAACGTCGCGCTGACGCCGTTCACGGTGCTGGTCACAGGCAACGCAACGGCGTCCGGCACCGCGACGCTGCGCTGGACCGCGCCGACCGAAAATGAGGACGGCACACCGCTGACGAATCTGGCGGGCTTCCGGGTGTTCGTTGGCGCGAGCCCGAGTTCCCTGGCGCGTGTCGCCGAGCTCGCCAGCGCCGGCGCCTCGAGTTACGGGGTCACTGGCCTTGCCTCGGGCACGCACTATTTCTCGGTGCGCGCGTACAACAACGTCGGCGTGGAGAGCAACCCGTCGCCAGCCGTCAGCAAGACGATCCCATAACCACCGCGAGCCGCGCCAGCGTGCGCTCGCGCCCGAGGATCGCCGCCGTCTGATCGATGGGCGGCGAGATCGTGCCGCCCGTGATCGCGACCCGCAGCGGCTGGGCAACTTTACCAAGCCCGAGGCCACGCGCTTCCGCTAGCGCGACCAGCGCCGCATGAATCGGCGCCGCTGACCAGTCAGGCAGCGCGGCGAACTGCTGCTGCAGTTCACCGAGCAGCGCGCATGCTTCGGCGGTCAGATGCTTGCCGGCAGCCTTGGGGTCGATCGCGATCTCGGCATCAAAGAAGAAACGGCTGAGCTCGGCCATTTCCTTCAGCGTCTTGGTGCGCTCGCGTTGCGAGACGATAACGGCCTCGAGCATCGCATTGCCAGGCGCATCGTCCGGCGCGTCGATATCGAGCCGCGCGAGCTGCCAGCGCAGGTGCGGCAGCAGCTCGGCTGCCGGCTTGCGCATCATGTGCTGCTGGTTCAGCCACAAGAGCTTGTCCGGGTTGATCGCGGAAGCCGCCTTGTTCAAGGCTTCGAGACTGAACTTCGCGATCATCTCCTCGCGCGTGAAAATCTCCTCGTCACCGTGCGACCAGCCGAGGCGCACGAGGTAGTTCAGCAGCGCGTCGGGCAGATAACCCAGTGCCTGATACTCCAGCACGCTGACCGCGCCGTGCCGCTTCGACAGCTTGCCGCCGTCGGGGCCGAGAATCATCGGCACGTGCGCATAGACAGGCGGCGCTGCGCCCAGCGCTGTCAGCATGTTGATCTGGCGCGGCGTGTTGTTCAGATGGTCATCGCCGCGGATCACGTGCGTCACGCCCATGTCCCTATCGTCGACGACCACGCAGAAATTGTAGGTCGGCGTGCCGTCGGAGCGGGCAATGATCAGATCATCGAGCTCGCCGTTCGAGAACTTGACCGGGCCGTGCACCACGTCTTCGACCACCACGTTGCCGTCGAGCGGGTTGCGGAAGCGGACCACAGGCTCAACGCCCTCGCGAACATCCGTGCGGTCGCGCCAGCGGCCGTCGTAACGCGGCTTCTCCTTGCGGGCTGTCTGCCCGGCGCGAAGCTCGTCGAGCTCGGCCTTGGTGCAATAGCAGCGGTAAGCCGTGCCGGCCGCCAGCATCTGCGCGATGACCTCCCGGTAGCGATCAAACCGCTGCGTCTGGTAGTACGGCCCCTCGTCGGCTTCGAGGCCCAGCCAGGCGAGGCCATCTAGAATCACGCGCACGGCTTCGGGCGTGGAGCGCTCGAGATCCGTGTCTTCGACACGCAGGATGTAGCGGCCGCCGTGCCGGCGCGCCAGCAGCCAGCTGAACAGGGCCGTCCGCACGCCGCCGATGTGCAGCATGCCGGTCGGGCTCGGAGCGAAACGGGTCACGATGGTCATCGCGACATTCTACGGAATCGCCCTGCCCGGCTGGCACATTCGAGTCTGGCAGATTGCCGGAGCGCAACGTAAACTTGCGCCCCTCGCGTGACGCGCGGGCGGTTAGCTCAGCGGTAGAGCATTGCCTTCACACGGCAAGGGTCACTGGTTCGATCCCAGTACCGCCCACCAATCCCGAAACTCGCAACTCAGGACTCATGCCCAAAGTCGTGAACAAGCTTCTCGCCAGCTTGAGCGCACTTGTGGTTTCGACCGCAGTTGCCGCCACCCCACCGCCGCTGGTGTTCGCCGCCGCTTCACTGACCGAAGTCTTGCAACAAATCGGCAACGACTACACGCGCACCACCGGCCGCGCGGTCAGGTTCTCGTTCGGCAGCACGGCGACGATGGCGCGCCAGATCGAGTCCGGCGCCGCAGCAGAGCTATTTGTGGCCGCGGATGTCGAGTGGATGGACTACGTCCAGCAGCGCGGCCTCATTGAAGGCGCGAGTCGGACGAACCTGCTCGGCAACGAACTGGCGCTCATTGCTCCGAGTGATCAGCCCACGCAGCTTGCCCTCGATAGCACGACGCTGGCTGCGACGCTGGCTGCGGCCCTGGGCCGAACGGGCCGACTCGCCGTCGCAGACCCAGCGAGCGTGCCAGCCGGGCGCTACGCCAAAGCGGCGCTCGAATCACTTGGCGCGTGGCCGGCCGTGCAGAAGCGCCTGGCGATGGCCGAGAACGTACGCACGGCGCTGATGTACGTGGCACGCGGGGAAGCGCCGCTCGGCATTGTCTATTTCACCGATGCGCGCGCCGAACCGCGGGTTCGCGTGGTGGCGCGATTTCCAGCGGACACACACGCACCGATCATCTACCCCGTCGCCTTGACGAAGCGCGCCAGCCCCGAGGCGGCGCAGTTTCTCGCTTACCTGCAAAGTGGCCGTGCGCGCGCGCTTTTCGAGGCAGCCGGCTTCCGCTTTCTTGCACCGAAGACGGCCGGCCACTGAATGCGCACGACGCTGATCTCGGTACTGGCGGCTGCCGCCCCGATCTACGCAGCGCTTTGTGCGTTCCTGTACTTCACGCAGCGCAGCCAGCTGTACTTTCCGACTCCGGCCTCGCGCGATGTGCATCCGCTGGCGGAGCGCCTGCTCGTTCCCGGCGCGGACGTACCGCTGCACGTCTGGCGGATCGAGCCAGCGCGCGCCCAACGCGCCTTGCTCTACTTTGGCGGCAACGCGGAAGATGTGTCACTGAACATCGACGCTTTCGCGCGCGCATTCCCGGGCACGGTCATCTATCTGAGCCACTACCGCGGCTACGGCGGCAGCGCTGGCAAGCCCACCGAGCAAGATCTTTACAATGACGCCGCAACCCTGTTCGACCATGCGAGAGCAGCCCATCCGGGTATGCCGATCGACGCGAAGGGACGGAGCCTCGGCTCAGGTGTCGCCGTGCATCTGGCTGCCGAGCGCCCCGTTGAGCGGCTCGTACTGGTCACGCCTTTCGACAGCCTGGCTCTGGTCGCCGCACATCACTTTCCGGTCTTTCCGGTCCGTTGGCTGCTGCGCGACCGGTTCGAGTCGGCAAAGCGCGTCGCCGCGGGCGAAGTGGCAGCCTCGACCTTGATCGTGCTGGCGGAAGACGACGAGGTCGTGCCGGTGGCGCGGGGCGAAGCGCTCGCTGCGGCCTTTGCGCCGAGCCGCGTCGAGTTGCTGCGCCTGCGCGGCGCGACCCACAATTCGGTCGATCTTTACCCGCAGTACCTCGGCACCGTGGCGCGCTTTATCGGCGCTCGCTGAAGCGAAGCGTGACGGCGGGAATGTCAGCGACGATAGCGCTCAACGTCGCGGTACGGCCCTTGCGAACGTCCTTGAGATCCCAGTTGGTTCGCGCGATGCCATCGACACCCGTTACGGTCTCGGCAGACTCCATCTGGCCCGATGGCGCCGCCGCAGACCACAGCACGCGCAGATTGCCGACCGGATTGCCAAACGGGTCGCGCGCCAGCACGGCGACCGCACGGATCGTCGCAGAATGGTCAGCCTTGGCCGGCTCTGCGGCGCTTGCGGGCGGCGCCTCGAGTGGAAGCAACTCCACGGGTGCGGCCGCGATCACCGTGACGCTGGCCGCCAGTGCTGAGGGACCCTCCAGGGTTGCCACCGAGAGCGTTGCGGCTCCCGAACGCCGTAGCGCCGGCGGATCCCGCTGACGGCGTTGCCAAACGCATCCTGTGCGCGCTCCACCAGAGGCTCCGCCGCGGTCGCGCCGGCAGTGACGCTTTGCGCGTCACCGCTGACGATCTCGATCCGCGACAACGCGCCCGCATCGATGATGACCGAGACTTCGGTCTGGCGCATACCGCTCGTGACACGCACTACCGTGCGCTCGACCGGACCCAGCGCTCGCACCTCGCCCTGCTCGGACACCCGCAGCATCGACTCATCCTCGGCGACAAACTTGAGGCTGACTCCTCCGATCGGCATGCCTCGCGTATCATCGGCCTGCGCGGCGAGAAACGCTGCAGTGCCAGCCGCCAGTATCAGCCGAGCCGGTTCGACGACGACCTCAAACGCTTCTGCTGTTGGCCGTGCTGCTGTTTATGGTTACCAGGATGTACCGCGCCACACGCGCCGGCATCACGAACGCCGCTCGCAAGTGGCAATGGAAAAGCGGAATCGCTGGCTTTCGGCTCGTGTCACCGAGCACCGTGGCCAGCGCCAGTCGGACGATCGCTGCGACACTCGGCTGGCTTACCGGCCCCGCGCGGGGCGATCGTCAAGGTCGCAACAGGTCTGCTCGGGTACGTGCCAAACCTGTTGAACATCGCCGTGATCATGGTCGTCGCGCGACTGATCCTCAAGGCTGTCAGGACACTGTTTGAGCAGTTGCGCGCTGAACGAATGACTCTCCAGGGTTTTTACCCCGAGTGGGCCATGCCGACCTATTCACTGCTGCGCTTTCTGGTCATCGCGATCGCCGCCGTGATGGTTTTTCCGTACCTGCCGGGTTCCGGTTCGGAGGGTTTCAAGGGCATCTCCGTCTTCGTCGGTCTGCTCGTGTCGCTTGGCGCGGCGTCGGCGATCGCCCATGTGATTGCAGGTATCGTGATTACCTACATGCGACCGTTCGCCGTCGGAGGCGCACCACCACGAACAGTGCGATCAACAGCGCAACAACCGTTGCGATGCGCACTAGCGCGACGTTGTCGGCCCAGGTCGAAAGGTCAGGCAAGCGCTACAGGCCAGGCGTAGCTGGCGGTGGCGGCGGCTCGACGGTGTCGCTCTCGGCACGTGCGCCGCGCCAGCGCACCAGCGCAATCCAAAGGGACGCCCAGATGGCACCGATCAATGCGCTGCCCAGCACGATCACGACCAGTGGCAGCTCGGTGTGCCACAGCAGCAGCTGGACAGGAATTGTCTGCAGATTCTGTAGCGCAAACAGCGTCAGCGCCGTGCCCGTCAGCAGACCCAGATAGAACTTCAGACGTTGCATGCCGAGCTCCCGTACAGGCCTGTGGTTGCGAGCCTCAGGTCAAGGCAGAGAAGTTTTCATCCGCGAAACGCCAGTTTAGGCGTCGATCGATGACGGCGTCGAGATACTCGCGCCGCCGGTCCTGATGATCCAGATAGTAGGCGTGCAGCGGCCGCCGTGGGCAGCCGGGGTTTCCGCATTGGCCGAGACTTCGATCTTGAGCTTCTTGTCGTCACCGACCGTCAACCAGACCCCGGCAGGCAGCGCCGGAAA
>Ga0163147_10001199_pt1 | contig 39966 bp, 22 predicted proteins | sample OliLakLV19MP6G1_FD_148597 | JGI IMG/M metagenome (GOLD analysis project Ga0163147, IMG submission 148597) | Freshwater microbial mat bacterial communities from Lake Vanda, McMurdo Dry Valleys, Antarctica- Oligotrophic Lake LV.19.MP6.G1 | ecosystem: Environmental > Aquatic > Freshwater > Lake >...
AGGAAGTCTCAGCGTTAGGTGAAATCGTCACCGAGCGAGACGCGCAGCTCCAAGGTGTTTGGTCGTTGGTTGGAGCGCGTGATCAGGAAGTCTCAGCGTTAGGTGAAATCGTCACCGAGCGAGACGCGCAGCTCCAAGGTGTTTGGTCGTTGGTTGGAGCGCGTGATCAGGAAGTCTCAGCGTTAGGTGAAATCGTCACCGAGCGAGACGCACAACTGAAAGAAGTGTGGGCATTGGTTGCTGGGCGCGATCATAACATTACGGTGCTAGCGAAAACGGTTGGTGAACGTGATAAACAACTTCAAACTGCATGGGCAGTACTCACAGAGCGTGATCACCAACTTGAGGAGTCATGGTCACTGGTGAGGAAGCGTGACCAAGAAATCGCGGCGTTGGGCAAAACGGTCACTGAACGCGATATTCAGCTCCAAGCCGTCTGGATGCTCATCAGCGAACGTGATCGTAAGCTTGACGAGTTGTGGACATTGATTGGCGAACGTGATCAAGAGATAGCGGGCGTACAGCAGTACTTTGAGCAACAAACTGCTCAAATTGAGGGACAAGCCACCACAATTGCCCAACTTCAAGCAACAAATACCGCGCTTGTACGGGCGTTAGATGGCGCAGAAACCCATATCAGGCAAATGCAGGATACGGTTCAGAATTTGAGCGTCGTTCAAGAGAATCTGCATGCCCTTGAAAACACACTGTTGGTCAAGTCTGCACGTCGTTTCATTTGGCCAATCACGCGCTACATTCCTGTATCACGAGTATTTCGATATGTACTGCGTCGCGCCACACTAATTGCCGCCAGCAACATTCAATATCATCTCGAAACTATCCCCCCTGTTAAGATCGAGGTTGGCAACGGAGCGCTTTTTCAGGTGACGGGTTGGGTCTTTCACCCTTCAAGCCGTACAACCCGTGTGACCTTATTTGCAAATGGCGTCAAACAGACAAGTATTGAATTCGCAATCCCCCGCCCCGATGTCTTGCATCTCCATGCCGCCCTGACTGATCAAAAAGGATATAGTCTTTTTAGTGGTTTTTTAGGGTGGGTTACTCTACCCAAAGCAGTTGTAGGTACAGAAGTCACACTCTCCATGCGAGCGGTTTTCGCCAATCGCACCTATGTGGATATTCCATTAGGGAATGTGATCGTTTCTCACGGGCAGGGCAATGTTGAGCAACCTCAGCATCACTGGATTGCGAATACAAAGCGCGTCGTTATTTGTATGGCGACTTTCAATCCCTCTCTCGATTATTTTAGAGAGCAGATCAACTCCTTGATCCAGCAGACACATCAAAACTGGATATGCATAGTGAATGATGATGCATCGCCGCCTCATATATTCGCACAGATGCAGGAAATTCTCCGATCCGACCCGCGCTTTTATATGTATCGAAATTCAGAACGACTCGGCTTCTATTATAACTTTGAGCAAGCTCTTAAACGAGTACCTGCTTATTCCGATTTTATTGCGCTTTCAGATCAAGATGATGTGTGGTATCCAGATAAGCTGACCGCCTGTATCGAGCAGTTTAATGAAGCAACCACGTTGGTCTATAGCGATATGCACATTATCGATCAACATGGCAAACTGCTTTTCTCCACTTACTGGACAACACGTCGCAATAACTACGCTGACTTTGAGACCCTGCTCTTTGCGAACACGATAACAGGCGCAGCATCTATGTTTCGTACATCTTTGTTATCGGTTGTGCTTCCGTTTCCGGAACGGATTGGTGACTCCTTTCATGACCACTGGATTGCATGTGCAGCATTGGCAGCGGGACAAATTCGCTATCTAGATCAGCCGCTCTATGGTTACCGACAGCATGGCGCAAATGTTTTGGGGCACTATGTGCATAGACGTCGCATGACAGCAGTCAACTTTTCAACCCTTCTTCGCCGCGATAAAGTCCTCTTTTGGGCACGCACCAACATCCTCCCCTTGATCGGAGTCTACTACAATGATATTTTCCGATTAGTCCTTATCGCTTCAGTCCTTTTGCTGCGCGTTGAGGATATACAGTTGAAAAAAAAGAGGATTTTACGCAATTTTACCCACTTGAGGCAGGCAGATGGCTTCTTGCTAGTGCAAATCTTAAAAGCCTGGATTACGCGGCGTCCCAGTTTGGGAGCAGAATGGTATTGCTTTCAAGGAAAATATGCCCATTCCCTACAGCTTCTTTACTTGCGTAACTCAAGGCGACGTATTTACCGAAATCGCGTTCATGCAGTTTTGCAGGACGCGAACCCACCTCAGCAGATTGCCGTTCCTCACTCCGTAGTACAACTACAACCTAGTAAAACGGAAACAGTGGGAGTTATCGAGCAGAAGATTGCACCTCTCATTGTAAAACTCAACTCTGAAGCACCTCAGCGGATCAATCTCCTAATTCCAACTATAGATTTCCGTTATGTCTTCGGCGGGTATATCGGTAAATTCAACTTAGCATTGAAATTAGTGCATGAAGGTTATCGTGTAAGGATAGTGATAGTCGATTACTGTGATTATCAACCGGAGATATGGCGCGAGGAAATTCAGGGATACCCAGGATTGACGACATTGCTAGACAAAGTTGAATTTACTTACCATTTTGACCGCACGATTGAGTTAACGATGCACCCAAATGATCGTGTGATTGCTACTACTTGGTGGACGGCCCACATTGCTCAGCAATTGATCGTTACGTTGGGTCAGGAACGGTTCATTTATCTTATTCAAGAATATGAGCCGATGACTTTTGCGATGGGAACGTTTTATGCCCTTGCTATGCAGACTTATGAATTACAGCACTATGCAATTTTCTCAACAGAACTATTGCGTGAGTATTTCAGATTAAATCGGATAGGTGTTTTCAGCGCCGGAGATAGCATCGGCGACCAGTTATCCATTTCCTTTGAAAATGCGATTACACCCTTTGAAGAGCCACGTCAACGTGATGTAAGGGCAAAACGTAGACTCCTGTTTTACGCACGTCCCGAACAACACGCTTCGCGAAACATGTTTGAACTCGGTATTCTAGGTTTAAAGAGTGCCATTGAAGCGGGTTGTTTCGACCTTGACGAGTGGGAATTTTATGGCATTGGGACTGTTACTGACGGAAAAGAAAGTCTCCCATTGTCCCATGGGGCAAAACTACATCTTATATCCAGGATGAGCTTGGAAGCCTATAGCGATTTTCTGCCCAAACACGATATTGGACTGGCGTTAATGCTTACACCGCATCCAAGCCTCGTGCCTTTGGAGATGGCGAATGCAGGGATGTTGACAGTTACGAACACCTACGCAAACAAGACTTCAGACAAGCTTACCGCGATTTCTTCGAACATCATTGCAGTGACACCAACTGTTGAGGGGATTGTCAGGGGTTTACATGAAGCAGTCTCTAAGGTTGACAACTACGAGCTCAGAAAAGCGGGAACTAATGTTCATTGGGCAACTACATGGGATCAGGCTTTTAATCAGGAAGTGATGCGTCATATTCACGGTTTTCTAAAGCGGTCAGTCTAGTTGACGGCGTAACTGCGGGGGTAAGCTTTCGTGGAAGTGTCGGTCGCGATGAAGTTTGGTCAAGATTGGGATTAAAATAGGGATCACCCCGTGCGACCCACGAGGCGAAACGCTGGTAGGCTAGATCAGTGTCCTGTGGCGGAATGTTATGTCGATGGGTAAGCGATTCATGGTGAACAAGCCGAACCTGAGGAGTGTAGACAACCTGATACCCGTGACTGACAAGATCCAAACACAGTTGAACGTCGCTAAAGTTCAATAAATATTTCTCATCGAAACCATTCACTTTCCAGAAAAGCTTACGCGGGATCATAAGGCATGCTCCCGTCACGGCGAGAAAATTACGATACCAACTGTCGCTGCCAAAAATCGTCATGCAATTCTCAGGCATATGGGGCAAGAAGTTGTCAGCCAGATTGTTGACTCCGACGATTACACCCGCATGCTGGATCGTACCGTTCGGATAAAGCAATTTTGCTCCAACTGCGCCCACCATCGGCAGTTCAAACCACTGAAGCATTAGCTGAAGCCAATCTGGTACTAGAACCTTAGTGTCGTTGTTGAGAAAAAGAAGAATATCACCTATAGCAGACTTTGCTCCAACATTACAAACTCGGCTGAAATTGAATTTCTGTTGATCATAGATGACACGGAATTGAGAGTTGTTATCATAACTTGCATATAATGCGAACGTTTCGGGTTCTGTGCTGCCTGTGTCCACCACAATTACCTCGTAGCTTTTGTGGGTCGTCAAAGTAAACAAGCTTTCCAGGCAAGCAGATAGAATTAAAGCATGATCGCGAGACGGGATAATGACTGAAACTTTGACTGATTCCTTGATTTCCCATTTACAGTGGAAATGGGTCGTAAACGGATTCTCCCCATACACGACGTTCACATCCGGTTGCTGCAGGTCATTTTGTGCAAGATACTGCAGCAGGCTCGGACGAGCATCCTCATAATAGGATCGTTGAGGAAGCGAGAAACGATGGTAAAGCACTTGCGGACAGTGCACAATTTGACGGGCAAATGTAGACGCGTGCAGCGCTAAACCCCACATGTTGATGGTGGATGCTCTTGGAAAATCACGAAGAATTTTAAGCAGCAGTTCCCGTCGGAAAACGCCCAAATGTTCTAGTAGATTAAATGAAAGCATCATAACCGGGGACCAATCCGGTTTGAACAGCGGATGCCAGCGGTTCTCAAGCGGATCCCAATAATCCAGATCGCTATACAAAATGTCAGTATTGGCTGACTTGCGAAAACAAGCGGCGACTTCATAGAGAGCGTTGTCACCTAAACAATCTCCACAGGTGACAAACGCGCTTAAATCCGCCGACGATTGCTCAAAAACGGACTGAACTCTTTCCGCTGTAGATTGTTCTGTTAAATGGACTGACACACGCTCGTCGTCTACCTGAATGGAACTGGAGCAGAAGAGACTTAAGTGCCAGTAAGGATAAGATTGGGAGAATAGAGATTGTAGTGTTCGGTCAATGGTCGCATCAGCATCCAAAATCATTAATTCGATGCGTGGCGTATCATTCCAAAGACGTGATGAGCGGGTTTGCGTCTGCAGTACTTCAGGGGTCGGAGAAGTTCTCCGCACGTACTGACTATAGCTTATGAAATTAGGTTTCAGCTGCCGATGATACCCCCGTTCACCGCGCAACCAGGCGATGAGACGGGCAGCAAGTGTAAATCCGCCTTTTTCTCGCAGTACGCGTCCCGATGTGATAATTAACTGCAAGGCTCTAAAGTGTGGAAGTTTCGGCGGCACAATAAGTCTTTCTACAGTATTGCTATGCCTTCATGACCTTGAAAGTACGATACGAGGTTGATTCCAAGTCGACCAATCGTATTCTGTATTCGTGCGGACACCAGTACGCAAGATGAGTGTTACGGTTTGCCCAATAAAAGGGGTTAGGTCTGCGGTGATCAACTCCTCGAGAAACGGCGATCTTGGATCAATTGTTGTCGTCACTAGAAGAACTTCGGCATTTGCCTGCTGAATGAGCACTGTGAAATCGACCCCATCGCGTGAAACACTGGCTTCGCTGCCTGGAGGTTCCTGAACCGTAACCCGGTTTGAGAAGATGGCACGGGTATAACTTTTGGGCAAGGTCATAGGAATGCCGAGTGAAGAAGGCGCATGTGCAAAAATATACTGGTTGATGGGATACCAGTAGCTGTGCACAGAAACGTTCTGCGGGAGCGTACCCTCAGATAAGCGCAGGTGAGCGAGTGATAGATCGATGACTAATGTATCGTCATGGAACTGAGTAAGGGAACGCGCCAGAAGGCTGTTGCTAACAGGTTGAAATACCCGCTCGCGTGCGCTACCATCCAGCATAAACCAGTTCAGGCAATCCGCTTCGCTATCACGGAATACAGCAAGGTTCGCGACACACGATTCAATGGTCGGGTTCACGGTTGGCGGCAATTCGATCAAGAATGTATAAGTCACGCGTGCCTGAAGCAGCAGCAAAACTGTCAACCCAGCAGCGTTCCAGTACGTGGAGCGCCGCAGCCACATTGACGCAGCTATCTGCATTATCTGTTGACTTGGCGAATCGAAGTTCACAGCAATCAGAAGGACTAATCCAACCCAAAAAGTAATGCTATAAACTGAAAATCGTTCCGCTGTCACTTCCAAAAGCCCAAGTTGAGTGCGTGTAAACGCCGTCACGATACCAAGACCAAGACCATAGGCGATAAGAAATAACGGGAGGGCGATCGTCCTCCAAGGGGTTTCGCTTTTGTGATAGAGATACAGATTTAAGCCCAAAAGCACAAAACCGAAGATGCCGGAAACAAATGCAGGGATCGTTTCACGCCCAAATACACTGCCGACCCACACAAGAACAAATGCAAGCGCCTGAAGTGGTTGCTGCAAAATAGTCGATACTGGATCAGCCCCCCAAACATTGGACGTGCGATAAGAGAAAAAGAATACCACAATCGCCGCCACGCAAAATCCCCACAGCACATAATCGCGCACTTTGCGATAGCCAAGCAGAAGCATGAACAGCGGAATTATGCCCAATACTACCAAACCTCCCGAAGAGGACAACGCACCACAGAAGGCAAATAGGAGTATGAGACATAAGGTTGAGAACGCAGCTCGCCTGTGGATGAGAAGTAACGCACACAGCACTGCGAAGAAATCGTTGAACCAATAGCCGCTTTGCAGGCTGTATAAGAACGATAGTCGCGAACGAAAGCTGAAGATCAGTATTGCGGCAATGATGAGAATCCACCACCGCCGGTTGCCCTGAGTCTTCAAAAAACTGAACCCGAGCAACGCGAGAATCAAGAAAGCAGTGACGAAGTTGACGATCAGCTCGTAGTGCAGGTTCCAGCCAAACCAAAGGGTTGACAGCATGGTAACCAGATTATTGAAGAAAAGGATATGGTCGCCAAGCGAGTACAGCAGCTCATTTAGTGTAAGTTGCCCGTCTTGCGTCAAAACCGCTATGCGGTAACTCACTCCCCATTGATCGACGAAAGGAGCATTTATGCCCGTAACCACGATATCATAGGCTACCGGCACAAGCGGTAGCAGTATAAGCAAGACTTGATAAGCGCTTGGAAAGCGTGAATGACTTCGCCCCAAAATTATGTATTTCCTTTTAGTTACTTACTACAATTAGCAATGGACTATTCGATATTACCTTAAGTCGATGCCTATCGACACATCGACGATGAGCAGGCGCATATTATGCTGCAAAACGATAGTGCCTTCTTCGTAGTGACGGTCATTATAGACAAACACGCCATTCGGGTTCAGTACCTTCAGCAGGTAATTGCCCTTCTGATCGAGCAGAATTTCAGCATGACGGCGTGAAATCCGCTCTTGCCCCTCCTTGCTGGCAAAATCAGTCAGGTCGATGTCTGGCGTATCTTCACCTTTTTTGATGCCAATAACGTAGCCAGGCTTGGCGATCTTCGTGATCTCGTTGTTTAGGCCGCGCTTGAAGATCAGGCGGAGTTGGCTGGCTTTTGGCTTAAGCTGTAACACCTGATTAAGTCGAAGCTCCTCACTCGCTGGCATTTTCGTCAAATCGAGCGGACTATTGTCTCCTTTGCGCCATAAATCGTACTGGATCGTCAAATCGGGCTGGCACGTAAACGGACTCGGCGTCGCGTTGATTATCGCCTCTAAAATCTGACTCAGCGGACGATCTCTCGGCAGCCAAAAACGCATTTCTTGATCTTGAAACACAACAACGACTTGCAGCATAACTTTAGGATCAACTACGGGGCTGGTCATTCGTTTTCGCTCCTAAGCTGATGATAGTGTGGTCGGGTGCGAATTTTCTCAACCAAGGCGTACAGTTCAGACTCCGGGTGATTTTCCGGCAGCGGCGCGACAAACTGCACTACCTGTGGTTCGTCACCTTCCACGAACACGAATCCACGTCCCGCCTCGCCTTCAAAACGCACGCGGCGGCTGACTCGTTTGTAGTCTTTGACGCCTAATACCTCAGCGTTTTTGTGACTGGTGATGCAGGTTGTGGAATTTTGCTTGAGCGTATTCAAGAAAGGCACGACGAACTTGGGCGAAGTCCCGGTCGTTGCCCGATGCTCATAGCTAACAGCGAAATGTAAGCCGTAAGTCGCACCACGTGCCGCCCAATCGTCTTCAAAGAAGGCGGCTTGCTGCTGCATCGTATGGGGCGTTTTGTCTTCGTCCTTACGCACCATAGAGCTTGGTTGCAGTACTTTGATGAACTTGTCGGTCGCATCGTTGAATAACGTGTGCGTTTCGTCAATCACCACCAGTATGCGTTGATTGAGCGGTTGGTCAGATTGGACACTCTCATCAAACAATTTGTGCAAGTCCGCCAGCAGTTCCGCCAACGCCGTGATGTTCGAAACCACTGCCTGTTCTTTGACATGCGGCAGCCTCTTTAAAGCGTCGAACCGCGCCGCGCTCTTAGCATCCGGACAGACTAGCACAATACGCAACGCTTCCGGCTCATACAAGTTTGCAGCGGTCAGAACCACGGTTTGCAGCAGCGCCGATTTACCGCTTGCGCGCCGTCCGATGGCGAATAAATGCCCACTGGTCTCATTAAACATCGCCGCATATACGCTGAGGTCATCAAACGACTGCCCAATTGGGAGCGCTAGACCAGCTTGCGCCGAGTCAGGGGCAAATTCAGAGATCACAGGGCTGCTCATGTCGAGATAGGACGGAAGTTCGCCAATCTGATGCGGATGCGGCGCAACGTCCCAAGCTTCATGTTTGCTTGCGGCGGCGTACAGTTCTTGTCCGAATTTTGTGATTTCATCGGCGATCTGTTCGTTGGTTCCACTGCCCATCATAGCGACCTGAACTTGCAGCGGTGGCGAACCGCGCCACATACCGCGTCCAGCAGGTGGTTCGTTGCCTAGATACGGCGGTCGTCCACCGACGACCATCTGCATCTGGTCAATTTCCGTCATTTCAAAGGCAATCCGGTAGCTGACCGACCGGACAATGCTGCTCGGCACATCGCGGAACGAGTTGCCGCCACTTGCCAGCAGCACCAAACCTAGATTAATGCCGTCCTGCGCGATTTGCACCAACAGTTCGGTTTCCGGCTCAGTGCCTTGCCCGAACATATCCCATAACTCGCTGAAGTTATCTACGACCAGCATCAGAATCGGCTTGATGTCATGATAGCGCTTATCGCGCACCGCTTCCCGATTCGACTGGAAAATGTCCGCCCTGCCGATTTCATCGCGCCGCTTGCGAAACTCTTGCGCCAACCAGCGCAGCATCCGCCGGATTTTCGCCTCATCACTGCCGAGCGCATAAGTACCCACATGCGGGAATGCCTCCAGCGCCTGCAAGCCCTTGTTGCCCATGTCAATGATGTAAACCTGATACTCCCACGGCGCGTGATACTGTGCCAAACTGGCGACTATCGTCCGCAGCAGCGTCGTTTTGCCAGTACTCGGTGCGCCATATACGACCAGATGCCCACGCTCCTGCTGGTGCGCCAAATTGATTGACAAGCTGTCCTGCCGACGATTCGTCGGATCGTCGAGCAAGCCGACCACCATTTCCATACGCTGTGAACCGTCTGACCACAAATCGAGCATCCATTCCCATTTATACTGATCGGGTTCCCCTTCCTGCTTGCTCTGTTTATACAACTGATCGATCCGCAGACGGGCGTGTTTTTCTTCCTCTCGCTGCTCAGGAGTCGCAATTTTCGCCATACCGATGTCGATTAGCCGGCGCAGTCGAAGCACTTCGCGGCGTGCCAGAACATCGTTCAAGGTCAAATCGGTCGAAAGGCGCGCCAAGAATAATTCCGGCAGTTGTTCATATTGATCAAGCGTCACCAGCGTCTCAGTATAATTCGCAATATGATCGACCAGGCGTTCAACCACTGTACCCCACGAATCATCTGCTTTCGCCACGACGGTTGGAGCAGAATCATCGATAAAGGTCGTCAACTGAGTGTATTGTTTCGGCATATATTCGAATTTACCGGTTGGCTTGTCGCTTTGTACGCTCGCCCAATGAATGACGAGCGAACTGGCGGCGCTGCGATCCGCGTAACGACTGGGTTCGCTCGAAGGCCGATAGCGTCCGCCGACATACGCCGTTTGGAACAAGCGGGGCGGATCACTGCCCCGCTGAATATACCCGCGTCCGGGAATATCACTTGGTAGATACGTCGCCGACGACTCACGAATCATGTCACGGCTGTCGGCAACTGAGCGCACGCGCAAACAAATGGCAAATTGCGAGTTAGAACGCACCTCTTCGCTGACTGCCCCAGCGGGACGCTGCGTTGCCAAAATCAAGTGAATGCCAAGACTGCGTCCGACGCGGGCGATGCGCGCCATTTCTGGCATGAAGTGTTCTAGTTCCTGTTTTAGTTCGGCGAACTCGTCGATGATGATCACAAGATGAGGTATCGGCACCATCCGTTCGGGGACGCTGCGCACTTCTTTAGGCAGTTGGATACCATCACGATAATTCAGATAGTTCACGTATAGTTCGTGATACTTGATGATGTCGTTGATTTTCTCCTCAGTGATGGAGGCGAAAACCCGTTTACGATATTTGATCTCGCTTTTCAGGGCGGACAAAGCGCGTTCGGCTTCAGTCGCATCCAAATCTGAAACGTTGCCAAGCGTGTGCGGCAGTTTTCGGAACACGTTGAAGGTGCTGCCACCTTTATAGTCGATGAGGAAGAAACTCAGAAAATGCGGGTGATGCTCAATCGCCAGCGAACTGACAATCGTCTGTAACAATTCGCTCTTGCCAGAGCCGGTCGTGCCCGCAACGAGCCCGTGGGGTCCATCCATGCCTTCCAGCAAATGAAAATTGAGTAAATCCCATTTCTGCTTGTCGTTGTTCGTCCCGCTCGTCTTTTTCGTCACGCCGATAGGAGCAAAAAAGGGCAATTTCCCATCGGACGGACGGCGCTTCCAGCGTGATTCAAGATCAATCGCGCTGATCTCACTGGCTTTATACATTTCCATAAAGCCCAACCGATTGGGAATATCGCTATCGGAACTGCCCGTTTTCAAACGTACATGGGCAAGGTGCTGTTCCGCGAACTGGCGCGCATCTTCTAACGAGCAGCGATCCGACTGGATCGCCTCTGGCAAGAACTTGAGGATTTCGAACCACGCCGGGTCGCTGAGGCTTGCTGTCGGCAGCGGTGATGTCAGGTCACGCTTAGGCAAATTGGCAAGTGAGCGCGGATCAAGCAGGCTTTTGCGCTCGCTGCCCATCGGCGTCGTATCCTCAATATCCCATCCAACCGCAGGTACGCGCCTACCGCCGACACCAGTTTCGCCGTACCAGATTCCCAACTTCGGAATGTCGAGGCGGATAATGGCGCTGCATTTATCGGGCACATTATTGATAGAAGTCTGCATAAACACCACCGAAAAGGCGGTTTGCGCATGGTGATCTAGCATCGCCGTAAAGACGGGATGTTCATACAGAGACAGGTCTTTAGTATCGACGATCACGACGATATGCTGCAAGTTTTGCGCCTCGCCGCCTTCAACATATTCTTGACGGCGATTCAACAGCTTCAGCAGTTGATTCAAGACGGTGCGTGCCGATTCAGCGTCGCGCGCTACCCAGTCGCCTGTACCGCCAAACTCGCTGCTGCTCACCAAGTTGGCGTTGCAGTGGGGCAACCAACGCGCCCAATGCCAGCGCATATCGCTCGGTTGACGCTTGCCATCCTCTGGCGCAATCACATAGAGCGCAACGTCGTTCGGGGCGTGATGCACGGCGACTTGCATGATTAACGCCCGCATCGTATCCAGCGCGTTGTTTTCTGATCCGACTACGGCAATAGCGCCCCGGTCGCGTAAATTGACCAGCAGTGGTGCTTTCTCAAGGTACTGGTAACGCTGCCCGATACCAATCGCTTCATACAATGCGTCCTTCTGATCCCGCGGCAGGGTGAAATCGAACAAGTTGGGGTACGTGACCTTGATATACGATGGGATGATGCTCTTGCCAACACGCACACTCAGGAAGTCCGGGTCGCTGGAGCGCCGCTCCCACAACCGCTTATCGGGAAACCGCAGCAGTTTGTTTTCCAAGACGGGCAGTCGCTGCTTCAATTCTTCAACCGGGGGGTGAATCCGGTTGAGAATACCGAGTTGTTCGGCGTAGCGTTCGATCAACACCTCATGCACTTGGCGTACACGCTGAACATAGTTCTGGCGCGTTTGCCGTTTCTTCTCTTCCTCACGCTCTTTACGCAGTTTTTCCCACTGATTGAGTGCTCGTCCGCCCAGTGCGATAGTTATCAACAACGTCACCAGTGGCGCAACCAAACGCACAAGGACGAATAACGACGAACTGCTGCCCGTCGCCGTCGAGAGCGTCAACGAGGCAAGCGCGTATAAAAGGATCGGCAAGATAGGGATCAACATGGGCAGAATCTGCGCCAATGAGAAGCCTTGATTTTCGGGCGGATCAATATCGGGCGGACCCGGTACTTCGATCTCGTCCATCGGCAGATCGGGTTGGTAACGGGGCGGACGATTGAACTCAAAACCGTTTTCGCCCTCTGCTGCATAACCGTTCGGCGCTTCATTTTCACTCGTCGCAGATCGAGGAGGCTTGGTGTTAGGTTTCCCCATACCGCTTGCTTCTTGTATCGACATTATGTCCCCTGTGAGTTGAACCGTCCGCCCATTTTCTCGGCATCAATCGTGCGGGCAAGCCGCACACGGTAACGGTTATCCATCCCAAAACTGATTTCATCATTCACTTCAAACAGGACGCGCCGTTTCTTCGCATCGTAGTTGACCGCTTCCTTCAACGGATCACCATTGAAGTGCAGCGTCTCAAGGACGTTTCGATCCGGGTAGAAATAGAGCGGTACGCCATCTTGACGAATGATCCCGACGTGGCGACTCACCGAGCGATGATTGAACGCGAGGTCAGGCAGGCGATCCAATGGCAGCACCTTTTTCACCGCACGCCCGATCAGGTAATCCGTTTTTGATCCATCCAACGGGATAAAATCCAGCGGTTTTCCGTTTTGGTCAATCGGGACGAGCAGCACATCTTCCATGCGGGTTTTGCCCTGCGCCACATTACGCAGTCGCCGCACCGACCGGCTGAGGACTCGGCCAGAGAAATAAACAGCGACAACACCCACGATCCCGATCAAGCCGATTTGCCACCAAGGGACGCTGCGATCAAACATAATGATGCGTGTGCCTGCCCACAAATACAACGGCAACCCGTTCGCATCTTCGAGCGTCAGGGTGAGCCTGCCGAGAACATCCGGCGCTTCACCCTGTGGGAAATACAGACTTTGCCAATCGACAGAAGTCGAAATAACCGACTGCTGCGGATCAGTCGGAACAACCGTGATGAGTTGTTCGGTACCACCGTCAGGCTGGAACGCGATCCGGAGACGGGCGACATTCGGTGGGGTATCTACTTCGAGTGCCGCTTGCCCGTAGAGTCTTTCATTGGCAAAGTCGCGGCGCGGCGCAAGGGTTGTGATATCGATCACCCGCTGTGGCAGGCTTTCCCACGAGGCAACCGGGTCTGCTCCGCTGTTGACGGTGATGCGGATGATATACAAACCGGGTGCGATCCCGCGTTGGGTCAAATTCAAAGGTTCGCTCAGGTTGCCGTTATCAGACGACGTAGCAAGGACGATTTCATCGGCGGCATCTGCGCCCACGGGACGAATACTGTACAAGTAGATCAGTCCTGCCGCATCCGAGGGCAGCGGGTTAATCGTGCTGTTGAGCATCAAGGGAGCGATGATGTTACTGTCGCTTGGAAAGCCCGTAACATTTACAACGTAGCGAACACTAGGCCGTACGAACAAGCTGCGGTTGTACTGTGCAAGCAGCACATCGCCTGTTTCGTTCAGCACATCAACGCGGAAATCCACCTGAACTTCGTCGCGCTGCCCGTTCGAGAAGTAGGCTTGATCAATATTCCATGGGATCTCAACCTCATCGCCGCCCGTCACGCTCGTTCGCCCGACCAATTCGCCATCCGCCGATACCGCTACGACGCCCGCCTGCGGGAACCCGGAGGTGCTGACGGTGATCGTGGCATTGCCCGTGATCCCATCATCGGTTAGCGGCGCGAGCAGAACACCATCGAGGTGGCGGTAAACGTTGATTTCATGTGGGAAGGACTGCGCGACAATGATACCATCGCGGACAATCGCCGCCGCAATCCGGTTAATCCCCGGTTGCAGACGCGCCGTCTCCAGCGTAAAGCCGAGTGTTGCGTCGGTCGTGGTTGCCAGTATTTCCGGTACTTGCGGGTTGTTGATCTGGATTAACGCCAGTTGATCGTCCAGTGGCGCAAAGGGAGCTGGTTCAACCGTCAATGTGAGCGGATAGCTTCCGAATGCCAGCGGATAGACTTCCGACGTGATGATCGCGGGCAAACCGCTTATGTCCGGTCGTCCGTAATCGGGCGTGAACAACAACGGCACAGACTCTTCCCAGCGCGACATCAAGAGATTCTGGGCGCGATCCAGCAGATCGATCCGCAATATGATGACGGCTTCGTCGTCATTGATGTATGATACTTGCCCGCGCAGTTCTTCCACATTAAAGGTGACGACCGCTTCGCCTTGTTGATCGATGGCGACGGTATCTAGCAGTGTAATGGTTGGCGTGTCGCCGCTTTCCGTCACAGCGTACAATTCGGCACTGTCCGCCACGATGCCCGCCGTATCCACGCGCAGCCCAACTTCGCCCGCCAACAGCGCCGGGAGCGTGACGTTCAAATCTTCCCGGAAGATATTGAGCGGGAGCGGCGAGGTCGCCAACAAGAGGCGCCCGCGATAGCTAATTTGCGCTTCGATTTCCTGCCGCCCTGCCTGTACGGTGCGCGTATCCCACAAGCACACGGGTTGATTTGAATTCTGGCAGCTGATCGACGTGCCATCTACCAAGAACGAGTACGTGTAAGTGAAGTCGTCTGGCAGCGCGGGTTGTGCGCGCAGGGACAATTCGAACTGTCCGCTGACCGTTTCGTAGGGCTGCAAGCCTTCAATGAGCAGGAAAGTCGGGCTAAAGTAAACGGTGCGCGTTTCCTCGCGGAAATTAAGCAGCAGGTTTTCGGCGTTGTCGCGCAGTTCAAAGCGCAGTTGCAGCGGCGCACTATCTGCGGCATTTTGACCAAGCTCAGCACGCAGGGTATCGGCATCCAAGGTGAGATTGACCGGACTCTCGTTGACAATCGTAACACTATCGATCAACCCCAAGTCCTGATCACCAAACGTCGCATAGACCTCAAGGCGACTGTCCGAACGCTGCAACCCGCCGGTGTCTACCGTGATCGGCACTTGCCCGATCAGTAGGTCAGGGATTTGTACCGAGAGGTTCGTCCGGTAAATATTGACATCGACCGCCCGGGTTTCCAGCACCTGCCGATCCCCGTTAAGGACTACCGCACGCAGGGCTTGCCGCCCCGGCGTGAAGTTGTCCGTATTCCACTGGCACGTCGGTTGGTCGGGCTGTGGGCAGGGCAGCAGCCGTTCTCCCGCGTAGAATTCATAAATGTAAATGCGGTCAGCCGGCAGGGGCGGATCGTCAATCACTAGTTCAAGATCAACGAGTCCTGTCAGCGCTTGATTCGGGCTAATGTCCTCAAAGCCCACGGTCGTCGGCGTGTAGTAAATGCTCAATGATTGGGTTGTTTGGGCAAGCAGGGCATTATCGTCGCTGCTGCTGCGTACTTCAACAGTGATGTCAAGCACGGCGGTATCTCCCGGAGCAGATTGGTCATCGACCTGTACCTGTGCCTGCAAGATGTCCACATCAACCAGCAGTTGTACCTGCCCCTGACTATTAGTCGTTATCGGCTCACTATCGATTTGACCGAGATCGACTCCGTTGTAGACTGCCGAGAGCGTGACATAAGTCGCATTGGGGAATTCGCTGACGCTGACGCTGATCGGCACCTGTCCAATCAACAGCGGCGGCGGCGACAGCAGCAGCGTGTCCCGGTAGACGTTCACGCGCATTAAGCCATCCGTCGCCCCAATTTCGATATCCCCGACGAACACTTGTGCTTCGAGACTGCGATAACCGGGAAGGGCAAGTGCCGCGTTCCATGCACATGTGAGCGAAGCGGAATTGCAGTTGAGCGGTTGACCATCCACTGAGAAGACGTAGCGATAATTGCCGTCTGCCGGGGGTGTGGGTTGAACTAGCAATTGCAACTGCGTTTCGCCGCTAATTAATTGGTCGCGCACTAACCCGACGAATTCCACTGCCGTTGGGCGATAGAGCGCTTGCTTGGTGAGAATCTGCTGCGCCACGAGATAGTTTTCTTCGCGGTTACGCAGTTCGACGCGCAGTTCCACATTGCTCGACATAGCAGTGGAAATGCCGGCGCGTTGACGAATGGTATCGACGTTCAAATGCAGTATGGTCGGCTCGTTATCGCTCGGCTGCGCCGTCACCAGAATTCCCAAGTCTTGCGGTTCTTCACCGTCCAGCACCCACACCGAAATTTCCACTATATCGGCATCAAACTGGCGCGCATCGATGATGATTTCGGCATCGCCTACCAGCAATTCGGGCAGCAGGACGTTCATGCCTTCGCGGTACACATTGGCGCGCAGCGGACGAGTCGCAATCACTTCTTGATCGCCGCTGATAATTCGGGCATTCACTTGATGCCAACCCGGATCATCGTCCTGAGTGTTCCATTCGCAGATCGGCTGCGTCGGATCAGCACACCCCAACGGCAGACCATCGACGCGGAACTCGTAGATGTAACCTGCACCCTCTAAATCGGGGACACTCAAACTCAGCGCTTGAGTGCCGCTCACCAACTGGTTATTCAGCAACCCGACCAACGTCAGCGATTGTGGGCTGAAGCGGGCTTCGCGTTCTCCGCTTTCCCAACGCGCAATCAGGATATTCTGACGACGGTCGCGCAGTTCGATCACGATTTGCATTTGTACATTGGTGACTGCTTGATCATCCTCAACTGGCAAGCTAGCGCGTAGCGCATCAAGATCGACCGTCAGTTCGGTGCGCCCATCGCGCAGCACCGTTTCTGTAGTCACGCGACCTAAATTCGTCCCGTTGATCGTGACGTACACTTCGACAACATCCGCCAGTTCAGCAAAGCCCTGAGTTTCTACTGACAGCGGAACAATGCCGATCAACTGTTCTGGCACAATGACACTAAGGTCATCGCGGTAGACGTTAACGCGCACGCGGGGCGTTTCACCGATCACGGTGCTGCCACTTAGTACACGCGCTTGAACGGTGTGAAAACCGGGGGTGACATTGCGCGTATCCCAGTCACAGGTTGGTTGTGCCGAATCACCGCACACCAACGTCGTTTCCTCGCGTTCGCCTTCCTCTAGAACGAGGAACTGGTAGTCGTAATTGAGACCTGAGGGGAGCGCCGGAACGGTATTCACGTGCAAGGGAATGATACCCGTTACAGCCTCGTCTGTACGCACATTCACCAGACTCATGCTGTTTGGTTCAAGTACGATTTCGCGCCCGACCACTGAACCAACCGCCAAGAGCAGATTATCAGCACGATTCCACACTTCGACATGCAGATCGAGTTGGGCAAAGTTTGCCCCTAACTGCTCGGCTGCCAGCGGATTATTCCGCAGGGCTTCAAGGTCGAGTTCAAACGTAGTTGCTCCACTATTGTCAATCGGGACAGCGGCAACCACACCTAAATCCACGCCGTTAATCGTAGCAGACATCTCGACGACCACGTCCCCCACGATGGAATTGTAACTCAGCGTATCAACCGTGATCGGAACACGCCCGAACAACAAATCCGGCAGGGAAATTGTCAGGTTTTCCCGGTACAGATTGACGGGCAGAGGCGCAGTGGTAACGTACAACAAATCAGCACCAATGTAGGCGCTGGCTTGCAATACATAACGCCCAGCATCAAATTGTCCGGCGTTCCAAACACAGGTGGGTTCAAAGACAGTGCCACACGCTAAGGGCTGTTCATTGACGCTGAATTCGTAACGATACGTCTCGTTGGCTGAAAGCTGCGGCGCGATATTCAACGACAGCGACTGTGTCCCGGTGATGCGCTGGTTCAGCGATAAGTCCTGGAAAGTGAAGGTCTGCGGCGCAAAATACAGCGTCGTGGAGCCGCTGCCCACCCAGCGAGCGACCAGCAAATTGGACTGTTGGTTACGCACTTCAACCCGTAAGCGAACTTGAGCGCTCATGCTGTTCGCGGGTAGGCCAAGAGATTCGGGCAGCGAATCGACCGCCAGATTCAGCGTGGTCGTACCGGAATTGTCGATCTGCGCGCGTGCGATGGGTTCTTGCAAATCATTCGCATACAGAAAGACGGTGTCCGCCAGCCCTTCAAAACCGCTCGTCGCAACACGAATTTGCGCGTTTTGCACTAAGATGTTGGGAACTTCGACACCCAAATTTTCGCGCAGCACATTGACGGTGATCGACCGCCGCGCCAGTACTGTACCGCCGTTGAGGACAGATACCTGCACTGTGCGTCGGCTGGGCGGCTCAGTCGTGGTATCCCATTGGCAGATCGGCGCATCGGTCGGGGAGCAGTCTAGCTGCCGTTCGCTCGATCCGTCGCTATCACCAATGTGAAATTGATAGGTATATAACGGGCCAATTGGCAGCGTAGGGAGAACCGTCACCGACAGATCGACAACGCCGGACAAGTATTGATTCGACCCGATATTGTTAAAGTTGATACCATAGTTTTCTTCTTCGTAGCTAAAAACGGTAGTTGCCCGACCTTCAAGGTCTCCCTCACGTGCTGACAGCGATAGTTGGACATCTCCGAACAAACCGCGCCCCCGCAGCGCGTCTAAGTAGACCGTGACATCGTAATGCGAGTTAAGCATTACACCCAACAGGCGGTTGATGCGTTCGGCAAGAAATAACCCTGCGCCGTCTGCGCTCAATGGATTATCTTCAGTATAAAGATAGGCAACACCACTGATCTGCCGTGCCAGTGAGGAAGGGAGTTCAGCATTGGGGTATTCCTGTGTCCCTAAACTCGGTAGGGTGATGGCGTAGAATTGCGCATCAATGGATTGCGCCTGCTGCACAATATCGCCAAGCGCCGCCTGATCGATGTAATCCGTCGTCACTGTATCCGTCACCAAAATAATCGTGTAATCGCGGTCAGGTGAATACACGTTACGCGCCGCATCGGTGCCAGCACGCAGTCCATCGACCACCACATTCGAGTTACGGTCGATAAAGTCTACATCCAGACTGGCGATATAGTCCGCCGCCGCCGCGAGATCGGTTGAAAACGGGAACGACGACACAATGTGATCACTGAAGGCGATGACACTGATATCTACTCCATTTAGCGCCGTCAACCCGCGCACAAGACTGGGGAGCTGTACGTTGATCACGTCGATGGGAATGGTGTCCGTGACATCAATTACCAGCACCACCGAAGTGGGATCGCGCTGCGTCAAGGCGACGGGTGCGATATTGGCTGCCGGAATCGAATCCTGCAAACCGGGAATCACGGCGGAAATATCGCCGGGTCGCAGCGATGCGGCAGTCCCATCTGGGCGAATTGCTTGTAGTTCAAAATTCAGAGTACGAGCGTCAGGTTGATTTTGCTCAAGGATATAGAGCGCCATCGGCTGATCGTTCGTCTGCGCCGTAGCGAGGGTCACACCCACAAACACAAAAACGATGCATGTGAACCAAAAGGATAAACTTCTGCGCGCTTTGAGAAGCTTCATAGACCTCCAGAGATAGGATTATGTTTTAGGAAACATGCCCAAATGAAATAGTATAACTATCCATCTTTCTTACGAAATCGATCAAAAAGATTCTGTCGTCGTGACGCTTTCGGCGCTTCAGGCTCGATCAACTCTATTTGGATACGCGAGTTGGACGGCGAAGGCTGGTCTGACGGGAATCCCTGCAATTTGATGGCGATAATCGAGATATTGTCATCACTGCCGTTCTTCTTCGCCATATCCACAAGTTCTAACGCAATCGACCGCCAGTCTTTTCCGGAGCGCTCAAAATTCCGCAAAATGCCTTCCAAATCGCGGAAGACAAGGACGGTGCTCGTCTGATTCGCGATCAAGCCATCGCTGCAAATCAGCATCACGTCATCGACACGCGCCTCATCGGTAAACGTCGAGACTTTGCAGCCATTCCTCTTGCCTAATGCAAAATGTAGGATCTTGTTCGAGGATTGATGGTTGGGATCGCTCAGGGAACGCAGTTCTTGATTACGCAGCAAATAAATCGGTGAATTGCCGACGTGCGCGGTGTACCAGCGTTCACGATACAACGCCACCGCGCTGATGGTCGTCGCTACACGAATTTGCTTCTCGGTGTGCTTTTGCTGCGCTGTTAACTCCTCACCATAACGCACCAGCTCGGCGCTTGCCTCGCGCATTAACCGCTCTAGAATCTGGTCTGGTTTTTCGCCGTTCGGCGTCGAATGGTTGAAATAGTGCCATAAGATGTAGTTCGCAGCGAATTGGCTGGCAACTTCGCCATATGCTTCCCCACCGACGCCATCGGCAATCAGCCACAATCCGGAAACCAGCCTGTCATTGTCCGTTTGGGTATAAAAGCCAAGATAGTCCTCTTGGTTTTCCCGCCCACCTTCATCAACGGCGCAGACAGTCAAGGGGATACGCTTGGCGCGTTTGACAATCTCAAAGTGAGCGGTACTGCTGTTAAGGGTTTGGGGCAACTGTGCGCCCGATTTTATGGTAGCAATATAGGTTTCACCGCCCATCCGAACTTGATCCTGCATAAGGATTTGCCCAGTGCCTTGAAGCGGTATGGGCTCACCATTAACACTCAAATCGTCAGTACCTAAATTGAAAACTTCAAACGCTGGCTTTTCGAGATTCTTGTTCGCGTCGAAGCGCACAAAAACAGCGTCGGCGGTATATTCCTGCTTATGCTTAAAGCGTAGCCCATAACCACTGCTCGTCGTTGGGTCAAGTAAAAGCCGCCAGTCGTCTTCCGCTGGTTCGGGTGAATCAGGAGTGAAAGTCATATCGTCAATCCAATTGTGTTTCATCGCCGGTCTTGCTTTTCGATTCTTTACGCCCTTCGGGAACCGCTTTGTCAGTCGACAATTTCGTCCCCGAGTCCTTCTCAAGTCGCGTTCTCTCCTTAGCGCGCAACGTGCCCTGTGTACTCTTACCAAGAATGGAGATAAGGTAAATAACCAGTGCCAATAGACACAAACCTATCACCAGCACGGCAATGATTAGCACCAACATTCTCTGGGTTTCAACGGTCAATACCATTGCTCTACCATCGCCTTCGTCAACACTTTACCAATTTCATAAATACATTATTAATGGAGGGGGTTGACATATTTCCCTGAACCCCTTTATATTATATATGTAACAGGTGCTCGAAATCATAAATGTTTTTATTTTCAGCACAAAACACAATCCACCTATAACTGGAGGAACGGTTGCATGGTCGTCATCAATATCCACGTCGAATACGACGAACTTGAATCAGTCTACACAAAATTGGCGCAGCAAGCTGAAGAAGCTGACGTTGCGATTCGCAGTTGTATGACATCCCTTGAGCAGTTGCAATCGGGCGCTTGGATTGGCAGAGGTGCAACAGCTTTTTATGGGGAAATGGACAACGATATCCTTCCCGCCTACAACCGGCTACATGAAGCCCTCAATTTTGGAAATGACATGGTGAGGCTCATCCACAGCGTCATCCAGCAAGCCGAAGATGACGGCAGAATTATCTTTGAACGTTGGTCGGCGTAGCTCGCTATAACCAATTAAGAAAGGGTATGGAAACAATGTCCTACGATTACTACATGGATCCAGAAGCAGTTGAACAGATGATCCAAGCATTTACCGATACATCTAATCGCCTCCAGCAGATGATGTCAGTCCTCAACGACATCAACGGTTCCCTCGAAGGCAGCGCGCTCCAAGGGCGTGGTGGTAATGCATTAGTTATGGCGTTCGCTGATGGTTTGCTTCCTAGCATTAACGCGCTCGACCAGCGTACACAGGATACCATTAACGAACTGAGGCAAGCAATTGAAGACCACAACGAAGGCACGCAGTTCATTCGTGGTCGCTTCTCCGGTTGAGACCTAGCTACGCCAAGTGAAGGAAAAAACTATGGCAGTCTTTCAATATGTTGTTAATGAAGTTGAAGATGTAGTTTCGACGCTCGTTCAACAATCAAACGTGTGTGAAGAAGCGAGCTCGAATGTCCGCAATCAGGCAGAGGGTTTGGTGGGCGGCGTCTGGACAGGCGCTGATGCTAATGCGTTCTTGCAAGAAGTCCTAACGCGCTTTCTTCCCGAAGTCGCTGACCTTGTTGCCTCCATCGGCGGCTTCCAGACTAACATTGCAGGTGCCGTACAAATCTTTACCCAGATGGATGACGAAGTGATCGGCAAAGCCAACCAACTATACGAACAATTCACACAAGTGTATCGCAACTAAAGGAGCAAATCATATGGCAATGGGTTGGACTACAGTAGCGCCCGGTACTGCCAGTGGTATGGATTATGATGCCGTCACTGGTATGGCAACTGGGTTTGACACAACAGGTGATACTTTGCAGGTTGTCAGCCAGGCATTGACCGCTGCAATTGCTCTGCTGCTGGCAAGCGCCTTCATGGGCAACCCGGGTGCAGCGGCACAAGCAGCGTATTTGGCGAATATTAAGCCGAAAGTGGATCGTTTGGCAGCAACATGCGAAGAATTCGGTCAAGACCTGCGCACAGCGGTTGCGAAACGTGAGGAACAAGACGGAACGACCGCTGGACAAATCCCAGATTAAATTAAGACCGCCGAGAAAGGGGCTGTAAGTAGAATATCATGCTGAACTTTCATGTAGACTACGACGACTTCTCTGACGTCATTCGTGTCATGGCAGCCTTGAGCGAAGATAGCAGCACCCTTTTTCGTACATTGGTAAGCAAACGCGAGGAATTAGAAAGTGGGGAATGGCGAGGACTGGGCGCATCAGCATTCTATGATGAGATGGAGACCGTTCTGCTTCCCGCTTTCAAACGCCTCGAAAACTGTTGGGAAATGTCGTATTACGCCCTCCAAACGATGTACTCGCTGATCAAAGATGCTGAGGACGAAGCGGCACGCTTATTCACAGGCACAGACAATTGGTCGCGCAATCTCATCAGCCTCGACATATGGGGAGCGTTCTGGAAAACCATCGGGAATACCCCCGTTGCTAAGCGGGCGGGGGAAGTTGCTCGTGTAGGTGCTGCAACGGATAGTGGCAATGGCACCAACTACCAGAACGCACTTGGGCTTCCCCAGTATCCCCAACCCCCATCGCTGGATAAACTGGGAGGTTCTGGAGAACATGGGGCGGGCGGCAGTGCAACCTCACTGGACAATCTCAACCGAAACGCTTGGTATGGTGTCGCAGATACTGCAGAAGTCATTGGTTACGATGATGCAGCACGCCATATGCGCCACTACTTAGATGACAGCGGTGAACCATTAGATGTCAACGTGTCCGAGATGCTTCAAGAAATCCCAGGCTTTGCTGACAAAACGCAAACTATTTTTCATGAAAGCCTGATCGAAGACATCAATAGGCGAATCAAACAGGACTATAACGGTCAACCGCTGACGTTTCAAGCTTCGACCGGTTGGGTAGGTTATTATGCCGAAACCGGCAATTGGTTCTTCGCTTCGGGAGGCTACAGCTTTGCTTATGGTGCGGAAGTCACCGTAACGCCAGATACAAATGGCAATGCTCAGGTTGACATAAATTATCAACTGCATGTCTATGATCGCTATAATTGGGACGCGGGAAAATCCGTGCGAATCGTCGGGCTTCCTGTTCCAGATACGTTTCTGGGACGCCTGCATCAAGTTGGCATTGCCAAAGAATATGATCTGCGCGGATCATCGAAACCTGAACATTACCAGTACACCTATACCCCATAACAAGAGGGATTGATGGAGACATTAGCCGCATGGATGCGCTTTGAAGTGCCGACAAACGCGTCTGATCTACAGGTGGATTACATTCAAGGAATTGATAACCGTGCCCTGCTGAGGTTTGATCTGCCGCTGTCTCAACTCCCTGAGTTTCTAGGTCAACTAGGGTTCGATAAGCCGCTGCGCGAAAAATACCCTCCCTTCCCCAAAACACTTGCCACCGCCCCAGCTTGGTGGACGCCCTACACTACGCCGGCATTCGCAGGTGGCGAACTGATGGCAAATGGTTTGAACCACGAAATCGTCGTCACGCCGCTTACCGTCGAGCAATGTCGCGTCTATTTGCGCGTATACGAATTGTAGAGTCCCCCAAGACTAAGTCAAATCGACTGTCCACTCGCATTTTTCGGTTTAACATAGATAACCATTAGACCTTCATCAGGAATAACGGTAAACTTTGATGATGAATTATGGGACTCGTAGTAGGGAAAGCGATGATGCAGAAGCTCATTCAAGTCACGATTGAGGTAAAAGACGAGCAGCCTAAAGTCATTGAATTTGCCAAAGACTCGTTAACGCTTGGCACAAACCCCAGCAACGATATTGTGCTGCGCTCTTCCGCTGGGGTACCAGAACAAGCCTTTCTTAGGCTGACGGATGCGGGATTTATCCTCGATGCGAATGGTGAAGCAGCGCAGCCCGCCGAGTCAACTCCCCCGGAGTCGCTCATCGAATCAGGCGATTCGCTCAAAGTCGGCAGCGACGTCACCTTGACGTTTGACATTAAAGCAAAGAACGTCAACCAACCGGTCAAGCCTGCCCGCGATGTTCCGCCTCCGCGCCGCGTTGGTACGGTTCTTGGGGCAGATCCATCTGAAGAAGCAGATGATGACGAGTTTATCCCGCCCACCGACTTCGATCCGTTTGGAGCAAACGCGCCCTTCGAGCCAGTCAAGACGGCGGCGGATGTTGTTCAGATAGCCCCCATGCCAATCGGGACTTCTCCTCTGCCAAAAAGCGAAAATACCCCGACTGCACACGTTCCGAAAAAAGAAAATGACCTGCCGTTGGTCAAAACCAACAGTCGCGAATATTGTGTCGGCTGTTTAGAACTGCTTGATCCACACGATACACGTGAGGCGTACCGAAAAATCGTCCAATGCACTCAGTGCGAGGCGCTGTATCACGCACACACATGGGAAGGACTCCGTGCGTGCGTGCGCTGTGAAAACAAACAGGTGCGCCCGGTGCAGATCACCCCCCCGATACCACTGCACGTCCAACATAAACCGACCGCTATTCCGCCCAAAACGCAGGTGTATCAACCGCCAGCTAACAGTCAGCCGCGCGTCCGGGTGTCCAGGACACCACGACCGAGCGCAGATGTGCTGGCTCCCGTCGGGCGCTTGGTCACCAATGGCGCAGTGATGCTGCGCGATAATGCGATTATGCTTTTATTCGTTGCGTTAATTACGACGATTAGCGTGTATTTCATGCGGATCATGGTCGAGCTGCCACCCGCTGCACGCACCAATTTCGAGGAGATCCTCGACGCCGTTCTGCGGTCTGCGCCTCCGCAGTTGAATTTCTTCATCGCCGGCGCGGTCATGACCCTAAGTATGGCGCTGGTCTTGTTTCCGAGAGCATTGTTTAACCGGCTTGGTTATCCGTCGTTGTTCCGGCGCTTGGTGCGCCTCACGGCGCTGATCATTCTGGTCGGGCTCGCCATCGGGGTGCTGTTGCAGCTTCATTACATCTCGCCGGAACTCGTCAACCGGTCTATACAGCGGCAGGTCCCCTTGCTAGAACGTTTCGCCTATATCGGGTTGGCGGCTGCGGTCCTGACGCTGCTAGCAACGCCCGTTTACCGCGCGTTAACACGGCGGAATAATCAGCCTGCCTATAACCCTGAACTTGCCAGCCCAAGCTGGCGGATCATCTCGCTGGTGCGATTTTTCCTCGTATGTTTTCTACTGCTGCTGGTCGTATACCTTACCATCATCACGCCATTCGCCCGCAATTGGATTAGCGATTACACGTTGAATCAGAAGCAGGGGCTGACATCGGAGACGCAGTATCTCCTTTTCGGCATGGCACTTGCCACTGTCGCCGCGCTGATGTTGTATTTTCCGCCGTCCTACAAACCATTCAAACGGCTGCTGCTCTTGCTGCGATTAATCGGGGTTATCGGCTTGCTGGTGCTTGCCGCTGCCATCTACACGGGCAATGAAGAAGCCTCTAGTTTGCTGGCAGCCAGCGCCGTCGGCATCGTCGGAATCATCGTGCTCTTCCCCGTGCAACGCGCTTTTAGTTAGGCAAGCGTGTCGTCCGGACGGAGCAGTGACTACGTCCGGACGAGAACAACGAGAATGCTTCAAAAACGAGACTATTTCTGGTTGTTCTGGAATTCCATCGCCCAGAAGAACGGGTCAAGGATACGACGCGGCATGATCGGAATACTTTCATCCTTAAACTGCTCGACATCATAGCCGGTCGCTGACACGAGCGAATAGCGCGCATCGATACCCTCTTTTTCAATGCGCCGCACCATGTTCGCGCCGCCGGGAGCGCCATCCGTATCCACCAACAGCCAATCACGGATCGACTTGTCAATTTCGCCCATGCGCGTCAGATAGAGATCCATCGCGTTGTCGTCCATCGACGCGACAGATGTGCGTGACCTCATTTTTGCCCACATATCGTCTGTGGCGAGGTACTGGCGCAGTTCAGAGGGTAGGTCAAGGATTTTGTCCGCCATTGTGAAGACGACGACCAACTGCCGCCGATCTTTTCGGAAATTGACCTTGTTCTTGAGCATTGTCTGGATGTAAGTATTCAGCAGTTGATCCATTGCTTCGCCCGCTCGCCCGATACTATCGTCCTTTGTCTTAGGAATGCTGATCAAGAAGAACGTCATGGGGGTTTTCAGGAGAAACGGCATCGTCGATACGTTCACATTCAGGTTGCTGAACAGTTCGCCCGCATGATCCATCATCACCAACCAGCTTGACTTCCAGCGCGGCAGGCTGTCCAGCTTGCTGATGAAAACCTCATCGGGACGGCGATCACGCAGCGTTGTTGCTGCGGGCATTTTGCCGTTGCGCAGTTCGGCACGTAAAATACGCTCATGCGTCATATCCAGTTCGGTAATGCCCTGCTGCGTATAGTCGGGCCACAGTTTCCCCATGTCCATCAACATGAGGCGCATCGCATTCAGGAAAACGGTTTTACCGTGCGCTGTCCAGCCGAACACCTGAATAAACATACGCTCGTACAGTTCGTATTCCTGTACATATTGAATAGGAAACTCGTATTCACAGTCTTTAGTCTTACAGCGTTCCCGCTGTCCATCGCTCTTGACGGTGGTTGTTTCGAGGCACCGGGGACACTGAATAATCTTCGTGCGCCCCAGCAGGCGTCCAAGAACCATAACGTTAACCTACGCTTTCTCTAGCTACGATCTTCAGGGGGTTATTGGCTTTGCATATCCAGCGCCCACAAAAATGGATCAAGCACACGCTTGGGCGACAGTGGAAGCGCGTTGTCATCTGCGCCAAGCGACTGTTCCGCCCGATACGTCTCAATATCGTACCCGGTCGCCGACACGAGCGAATAGCGCGCCAAGATTCCTTCTTTTTCGATGCGCCGCACCATGTTCGCGCCGCCGGGAGCGCCTTCAGAATCGCGGAGCAACCATGAGCGGATTTCATTGCTCGCCCAACCCATCCGTTCGATATAGGCAGCCATATCCTTTGAGGTCATCGGTGTGCTGTAGCGGTTGCGTTGCTTTGCCCAAAGATCGTCCGACCGGAGATACTGGCGCAAATTCGCGGGCAAATCGTCAATTTTGTCCGCCATCGTCAAGACGACCACCAATTTGCGGTTCTCTTTCTTGAAATCGATCTTCTGGCGCAGCATGGTTTCGATATAGATGTTCAGCAGTTGATCCAGCGCCTCGCCCCGCGCATCGCTTTTGATGCGGGGGATGCTGACAACCATAAAAGTCGTGTTGGTGTGCAGCAGGAACGGCATTTCTGACACCGGAACGCCGCGCATCGACTCAAACATTTCGCCCGCATGATCCATCATTGCAAGAGTACGCGAACCGTACAGCGGAATATCGTCCAACAGGCGCAAATACACCTCATTTTGCTGCCGTGTGCGGACTTGAGTCGAGTCAGGCATTTGCCCGGAACTCGTCGAGCCGCGCAGGATGCGGTCAAGCTCCTGATCAAGTTCTGTCAGCGGTGCTTCGGTAAAGCTTTCCCACATTTTGCTCATGTTGAGCAAGGTCAGCAGCATGGTGTAGAGGAAAACGGTTTTGCCGTGCGCTGTCCAGCCGAACACCTGCAAAAACATCGGTGGGGCGGATTGCGCTTGCTGCATATAGCGCATCGGGATTTCAAAGTCACATGGGGTGTCGACGTCTTTATCAGTCAGCACCACCGGGCAAAAATACTTATTCTCTTCCTCGTTGTGGATGAAGTACTTGCTTTCGACACGCGTCAAGCACTTCGGACAGATGATCATTTCTTTCGGTTTCAGTGGATTAAACGTTCTGACCATGATTATTCCTCTTAACTATCTCGTGGCGGATGGCGAAGGGCTGCCGTTTGCTCTAATATCCGGAGTAGTTCTGGTGCAATTCTGGGCGGCTTTTCCTGCTTCTTCTGTGCTTTGATCAGCGCGAGGATCGCTTGTGCCTGCTGTGGCTTGATGCGCTTGATTCGTCCGGCAAGTGGTGTCAGCGTGTAGGCAGCGCGCAGTTCAACCAAGCGCAGCACGAGATCGCCCCATTCATCTGCCGTTAACCGCTCGACGAGGTTCTCCTCTTGCGCCAAGAATTCGCCTAACGACGCTGCTGATGTTTCTGTGACGAAATACTCAGGGGGAGTCGGTAAATTGCGCTCTTTCACCCCGAACAGGTAATTGACCAATGATCTAAATTCTTTGGGCGAAGTCACCAACGCTTGCAGCGCTTGATTCCGCAGTTTGTGATAGCCCGCTAGCGACGGCAGAAGCTTTTCGGGCAGCGTTGGCTCGATGCGACTGGTGACCAAAAATGTAAACCGAGGCGAATCGACTTTCTCTGCAAACGGCAGCAGTTTGCGCCATTTGTCAACCTTTCCCCCCTCGCGCACCAACCAGCGATACAGAATATTCGCCAGCGTTGAAGGATCAATTTGCCCGACTGCGGTGCTGCTTAACAGCAGAAAGCTTTCAGAGCTTTCTTCCGCCGGGACGGGGACAGTATTCCACTTCTGCGCTAGATAGCTTTGCGCCACCTCGTGATCTAATCCAGCGACAATCAAGGCGTTGAGGAGCTGCGCGTGCAAACGCTGATCATGTACGGCGAAAAAGCTGTTCAGCGCCTCAAAGTTGATAGTCTCGGCTGCAGGCAGAGGTTGATGCTTTTCAAAAGCTGTCGCTAGCGGTTGTACAGCGCGGCTAAAGCGGTTGATCTCCGTCATTCCCGCCTGTTTTAAACAGGCGTTGAACCAAACGCCGTAGTAAGTTACTTTTGGGTTTTGGTTGCCGCCTGCCTCCTCGGGCGTATAATCAATTTTTTGTTGATCAACCCGAGCATGAATTAGCTTGCTGCTGCTGATGCGTCGTTCACCTATAATTGCCCAAAAGTCGCCCAAGGCGGGCAAGCATCCATCTACGCCCGTATCAAAAGTACAATGCCAGCGCGCCTCTTGCGGAGCATGATAAAGCAGTAAATTCAGCAGATCGAAGACACGGGAAGGATAAGCCGACTGCATCATCAACGAGCGCCCTTCTTCAGTCAATTTATGGGCGCTTTCGGTCAAGTTCCACAGCTTGGCGAATTCGTCGGGCGACCAGCCTTCGGCTTCCAGCGCCGTCATCTCGACGGGGTCACGCCGCGCCAGCACCGGAAGCACGAGCGCAGGACGCTGCTCCTGCTGAATCTTGATCATCTCATCCGCATCAACGACAAACAGAGGACCGTAATCGCGGTTGGAATCAAGGTCGATAATCGTGAACGGGTCGGCTTCGACAGCGTCGAAATCTTCCCGGCTGAACACGAGACAATGGGCAATAAATGCGCCGGGACGCCCACTGCGATCCGTGATCGTCCGGTAATTCTCGTTCATCGGCAGCAAATCGCTGCATGTGATCACCGTCTTGTCACTTGCCGTATGAAAGTACTGATAGCGGCGACCATTGGTCTGGTAACACTGCACCCGTTTGGTGATTTCAGCGACATCCGCGTCGGTGATTCCGTTCGTGCTATACACGACCTGGTAGCCGGAGCGTTTTTCGGGAGAGTAATTCGCTTCGATGCGGCTAAAAAACAATTGGTGAGCTGTAATTTCGCTCATGCTGCTACCTCCGCCGAATCAGGCGAAATCCGTAGTGTTTCATCTGCGCGCCATCGCGCGGATTAGCAATGGGTTCAGGATAATCAACCATCGGTTCGTAGATGCTGCCGAAGAAGCGGTTATTCGTCTGCCCGTACCCGCCGTAGGTGTTGCGTAAGTCGTCGCGGTAGACATACTCCATCACCCCGAGCCGCATCAACATCTGATCACACAAATGTCGCCCGCCCGTCAGGTGAAAACTATCCTGCTTGGACGCCTGCTCCAAATTACGAATCAACTGGATGGTACGTGGTTTTAAACGCGGATCAGCGGCTAACTGCTCGATGTGATCGGCATCATCAGGAAAGCCTATCAACCATTCGTAAGTGGCAAACCATTCCTGCGCGGACGGAAAATCAAGTCCACCATCGCCTGCCCACTGAGCAAAACGTTTGGCATCACGCGGCAGTATGCCCGTGAGCAGAGCCATCCAATAATTCGCTTGAGTGACTGAACCGGGACTCACCCGATCATTAAAGCCGAGTACGTTCTTGTACCAATCTTCGTTGAAACTGCTGTCATTGGTTGAGCTTAGAAAATATTCGATTTGAATCTTGGTGACGGGCAGCCAATGCATATAAGCGTTCAACGGTTCGATGAGTATCATCGGGAAATTGGCGCGGTCAAGTTCGATCTTCAGTTTCACGCTGGTTCTCCTTATAAATTAGCGGTTGTTGCCCGAATCCATTAATTTACTGACAATTGTATCGACTGGAGTCAACTGCTGCATATAAGTGATGCTGCGCGCCCATGTCACCAGTCCATCACGCATCGCCACGATGCCCAGACGTGCGCGCAAATCGACATTGTCGAAGTCGGGCAAATCCCGCACCGAACGCGCAGTGATCAGCAAAGCGCGATCCGCCGTCCCAAGCTGATCAAGAATAGGTCCAATGAGCGCGGGTGTGATATGCTTCGGTGGTTCGCTCGGTGGCATTTCGCTGGGACTAGATGCCGCGCTAGTCGTCCCCATAAAGTAGATGGTCACCTGTCCATATTTCGACAGCGACTTGAAGAATTCATCCAGAAAATCGTTCTGGAACAAGGCGTCGCTGCTGGCGTCGATAATGAGGGCGATATTGGCATCTTTGCCAATCGGCTTGTTGAGGTCAATTGCCCAGATGAGCGGATCAAGCACACGCCAGCGGCGATATTGCAGATTACTACCCGCGCCGCCGCTCGAATCGCGTCCAATCGCGGACGTCACCGTGAAACGTAGATTCATACCGCTCTGTTTGACCATATTGATAAACGGAACACCCCCCGGCACTTCATCATAGGTATAATCGAACAGTAGGTCAGAGATTTTCCGCATTTCAAGCAAGTAGCTGTAATAATCGAGCGAATGTTCCATTGCCTGCCGCCGCGACAGTGTGGCTAAATCGACATACGGATCGCGCTGGAGATAGGAGCGAATTTCTGCTGGGACACTACTCGAAATGCGATCCGCTTTTGAATACACCACAAGCAGATTACGCCCGTTGGCATCGACATCAATACGTTCCATGCCCGCACGGTACACATTAAACAGATCGGACAGCGTGCGCCCTTCTTTATCTTCACGCAAATCAGCGAGACTGACCACGAACCAGACGGTGTGGACATGCTGCATGGCGCGTGTGTAGTACTCAATCGCGCTTCGATCATCAAAGATTTCACCCGCCAGATCGTAAATCACCAGCGGAATAACCGACGTATCGAGAAAATTGTGCAAATTAATCAACAGGGGTTCGGGATTTTCAGTCGGGGTTGTCGCCTTGCGATCCTGGCGCTGCAACACCTGCACGCGAATATCGCGGATCGACTTGAAGGTTGAATCATCCAGATAGTCATGGAATGTATGCTCGGTGATTTTGCCGAGATTTTCAATCGTGACGGCAATACTGTCGAGGTAAACCGTTTTGCCGTGCTGCGTGACTCCCATCGTCGCCAAGTACACCGGGGCGATGCGCTGCGCGGCTTTGATGAAAGCGCGGGGAACATCGCGGTGACAGCCCTCGCACTCATTTCCACTCACGAATGTCTGTACGGTATAGCAATAGGGACACGCGATCCGCGCCATTCGTCTACGGCTCCTTTAGTATGTGCATAATTTCATCGGTGAGTTCAAAAATGCTCTGTTTGTTGTTCGAGCGGCTCTGGCGGCGGTTGACATCAGCGCGGAAGGTTCCGCGCACCGTTTGCAGTAGGAACCGCGCCGCCCATGTCGGATCATCCGTCCAGTCTTTCCAATCGAGGGGTTCACGATCCGTGAGCAGCAGCACGAATCCGACTTGATCCGCCGGGTAACGATCGAGAATAGGACCGATCAGCGGCGGGTGGGTCATGTCATCACGGGGCAGCAAATCGCGTGGGCGCGGTTCACCAGTCGCGCCGGAGAAGGCGGTTTCCGCACGTCCAAGGATGTGAACGCCAATGACCAGCTTACCGAGGGCTTGTTTCGGTACTTCCCGCCGGAACTGGTGAATGAATTGCAGCGCCGTTTCGCGGAGCGCGGGCGACTCGGCATTGTCCACGAGAATCACCCCATACCTGCCACCGGCGCTCAGACGCTCGAAGCTGAGAAGCAGCCCCATGCCGCCGCTCAAAACGCGCAAGCGCATCATATCAATCATAGCACTCACGCGCTGTGCCGCAGCTTCATAAATCGGCGTGTTGTGTTGATCAATGTTCTGCGTGAAGCGAACCAGCCAACTAAGGGTTTCTCCGATGAATTGTTCAAACACAGGGGAAGCGCACACGCTCTCCATTTCGCTCAACTGCGTGGGAGTCAGATTGACACCTTGTTTATCCATGCTGAAACAGAATTGTTCGCGTTCCTCAGCGCGCCTAGCAGGTGATGTTGCTTGTACCCAACGATATACCTCGCCCAACAGCGTCATGAAGGCGTCTAAATCGGTTTGACGCTGTATATAGACGGACAACAATCCCCACACATTTTCGTAAAACGTGATGTCATTGAGGATACGGCGCGCATCGGCACGACGGGACAGCCCGCGCAAATTGTCCAACAACCCTGATGCACTTCCACCATTAGACGTTGTGTCAGCGGTCGTCGCCATTTCCCGCAGCAGCGGCTCCGACCAACGCGGATCGTGCGCGTTTTCCAGCGTTTGCAGCAGCACAGGTGCAAATTCGCTGTATTCCGGGTCAAGCGCCAGTAGCGGATCGAGCAGGGTCAGGGTGTGGTGAATTTCGTCACTCGTCACCTTCTGCGGATCAGCGGCGTCGAGGAAGTTGAATAACATGCGGGTCAGCGCCATGCCCATTTGCTGCGGCAACTTGTCAGGGCTTGTGAGCCATTCGCGGATCAGGCTCACCGCCGTCCGCATATCATAGCGGCTCAACATCAACAGTGACCACATGATCGTTAAGGTGATGTCGCGCGGGTGTTGTGCTTCGGCAACATCATCCAACGTGTAGACCCACAGGCGAAGTTGGTTGATCAGCGGTGCGAAGTCCGGCGGGCTGAACGTGGGCAGAACGCGATAAATTTCGAGATCCGTCCGCAGTTGATCGCCAGTGCGATTGTAGAGATAACGTGCGATATTCCGACGCACCGCGAATTCCAGACGGTAAATGTCCTCGTAGAGAAAGCGCCGATCATTGACATCCAGAATGGTGACCAATTGATCCACCTTCGCGGCAGACACGCCGCCCGAAAGCGCCATGCGGATTTGCTTGTGGAGGTCAGCACTATTGCTGCTTATCAGAAAGACCTTTCTCGCCCACTCCCAATCCACGAACGAGTCGTTCGCTGATGTCTTGCCGGTCTGCGACATAGGGTCGGCAAACGGATCCCACAACTCCGGGGCAGAACTCTCTCCGCCAGATTGCGGCAGGGCACATTCCAGGACATCCAGCAAATCGAGGATGCTCGCAGATGCTTCAGGCGTAGCGTGGGCGCTGCTGACGGGGGTCAGCACGAGCATGAAATGGGCGGTATCGGGGATAGGCGGGCGGAATAATGCATCACCGCGAATTTCCTCAAATAGGGGCATCAACAGACGATTACGGTAGCGGCGCGGGCGCAGATCATCTTCGCGCAGACGGACGATACTGTCGCTCATTTCACGTTCACTGCCGACGCGCAGCATTTTGTCATCTGTACCCAGATAGTAGACCAGCATCGGCGTCAGCATGGAAAGCCGCTGAAGTAGGCGGAACGCACGCACGTAATACTGTCCAGCGATTCCCACACCCCACGGGCGGCGGGTCGCGTCCAAAACGAGAACCCCATACCGTTCCAATGGTAAATCCATGACGATGCCATCCAGCACAAACGAGCGAGCCAGAAGCGAACGCGCGATTCGGCGCAGTTCGGCATGTTCAGAATTGACCCACCCCTGATTGAACAGGGTTTCACGCAGCAAATGGCGCTCATCCTGCGACGCACCGTTGAACAAGCTAAGCAAATGGGGATAAACAAGTTCGCGCCATTGACGGATCGCGGTCGCATTGCCGCGTGTACTTTGCACGATCTCGTACCAGCGGCGAATCCGGAATAGCGCGATCTCAATCGGTCGGGTACTCAGCAGCATATCGAGGTGGGGATCGAAGCGCAGCGACTGCCGCCGCCCATCCAGCCCTAGAATTCCCTCAGTCAATGCCCGAACAATTTTGTCACCTTTGGGCAGATTCTTAAGGTACATTGCCGAGTTATGTTCATAAACGCTGGATTTCAACATGAGTGGCAGGAGCGCCAGTAATGGGCTAAGCGCGCGCTCAATATCCAACCACGTTTTCAATGCCTCTTGGGGCTGGAGGGCTTCTGCCACTGGCGCGTCTTTTGCGGGCGGATCATCTATTTTCGAGGATGTGTTGCCGCCCTTATCGTTAGGAGGCGCTGCCCCGGTTTGCGGATTTTCCCCGCTGTTGGAATCAGTTCCCGCCGCATTTTGATCTGTCGAAGGAGTCGTGTCGGGTTTACTGACCGGTAATTCTCCGGTTTGCGGATCATTGGCAGTCTTGATCTCCATCTGAATCGCTTTTCCGGATGCCTTCTCGTCTGTCGGCGTGTCCTTCTTGTCAGCAACCGTCGCAGCGTTATTGTCTTTCTTATCTTTCAGGACGATTTTTTTTTCGCCGCCATCTTTGTCGTCCTTGTCATCCTTGCGCGGCTTGAAATCGATTGTCCAGAAGAGTTTGTTCGCCGCTGCCAAGCCGATATACCAGATGGCGTCACTATTGACACGCCTCTGTTGAATATCAGTGTTGCGTTCCGTCAGAAGGTTGCGCCCGACGCGCTCCCAATCATCTATGACATCCGCGACCGCCGCTTCGATGACCTGTTCTTCGTAGTCTTCGCGGGCAGTGTTCAACCCCCGCTGAATCCACCCGCTGATGAGCGTGACCATCGGTTCGGGATAATACGGCGCGATTTGCGCCAACGTGTCGAGCAGATCATGCAGACAGGCTTCGATAGCGCGCAAACTGTACACCAGCAGATCCTCATCGATCTGCTGGGTGCCGATTTTATGCAGTTCGCTCCGGATGCTGTTGAGTCGCTGCGCATTGTCTTGCATGACCGTTTGGCGCATGGTTTCGGGCAAATCGCCCATCAACTGCTGTTCGATAAACGTCTCAATTGTGGCGGGGAGTTCGGACAGTTGGTTTTCGCGCATCTGCTTGAGATACGGATTAAAATGCCCGCAGTTTTCCGCGAGGGTGGTCAAGTGCGTGGTCAAGGCTTTTAGAACGTCCTCGGCGCGGCGTTTTATTTCGACATCTTCTACACCCGCGTTATACACGGTTTCGTAGAGAATTGGGTAGACCAAGCGTACCGTGTGCGCGCTGGCACGGTAGCTTTGCGGACTGGTAACGATACCCTGTTCTGGCTTATCTTTCTTAGGCAGCCACAATTGCAGCGCCTGCGTGAGAAAATCGTAGGAGTCGGGGCGGCGACTGGCGGGTTCGAGCATAAGCGCTGCCAAGCGTGCTAGTGCGACACCTAACTGCCGTTCGAGCGCGAGGTCTTGAGCGGCAGCAGGGGGATTCACATCAGTGATCGCGCTGATGAGTTCCCATAGGCGCGGCTGGCGGCGCACTCCGATGCGCCCCAGTAAGTTGGCAAGGATTTCGGGCGCATCCTCAAACGGTAGACGCGCGTTCCCGGACATCAATTCGAGAAGAACGTCTCCAAATACCCACAACAGGTAATGATAATTATCTGCCTGTTCGACAATCCCTTCCCGGATCATACGACTGCTGAAGGAGAGATAGGTCGTCCCGCCCAAGCGCGTCTGGCTGATACCGAGCGACCGGATCATTTCCTCGCTGCCAATGAGTCGCGGATCAATGAAAAGTTTCTCCCCGACCAGACCGGGATTCTGGCTCAGTCGTTCGACGAGCAGAAAGTAGAGTTCTTCGACCGCATATTGGCTGCGCGCCAGCACAATATCGAGGTCTTGCATCAACGCGACCACTAACCCAAACAGGCGCTCGTTGAAAGTGTGGAGGTTGCTAAACCATGCACGCTGGCGCTGACCGACATCGATCACGTAGATTGGGACGTTTTCCACGAGGATACGCGCGAATTCTTCAAGCGTGATCACGCCCCGATTCATGACCTCATTGTTAATTTGCTCGAACAGCGCCCCGATTTGCGCCGGAGTTAAAGTCTCCTGATGCGTGGTGAAGACATTATCCAATAAAGCGCATTTTTCGTCCCGTTCGGGGTCATCGGCAAAAGCAGAATCCGCGCCGAAGTAATGTTCTACATGGTTATCGAACGCACGCCTGAGGTTAATGTTGTGCGTCGCGTGAATGGGATCACTGATGCTCGGCGGCAACTTGCCATCGACAGTCACGATTAAATAGCTGTTGACCTGCGTATCACGCAAGTGAATCGGGTACTTTTCCAGCAGTTCCTTGCTCAGTTCGGAACGCTGCAACCCTTGTCCGAACGCATCGGGGATGATGCAGACACAGCCACCGGTCTTATTCTTCAAATCCTCGTGGGTGATGATTTCGCTGAGACGCAGCCGTTTGTCGCTGCTGGCGTGGCGGTAGATGACAATCGACTGCGTCTCATTCTGCGCTTTTAGCTGCGGGTCAGACTGGCAGATCAGGTCAGCCAGCAGCATCGCGGCAGTGGTTGTGCTGTCTAATGTATCGGCATAGATGAAGTAGATGCGCTGTTCAGTATCCGCTATCGCCTGCGGGAAGTTTTCCGGCGGTGCAAACACCTTTTTCTTGAAGGCGAGGTCACGACTGCTTGCTCGCGTAAACGGGGAGGTAACCGACGACCACGCCGACTGCCGCCAGCGCCGACCTTCCCCACGCTGGCGTTCTTCGTTATCGCTGTAGTGCTGCTGAAAGCCTTTCAAGTCCCCAAGCATAGATCCCCCTTAGGCGGGTTTAGGCATCATTTTACGGCGTTGGGTTGCTGCTCATGATGCGCAAAATCGCATCGCTGATTGCAAGCAGGGCGTCTTGCTGTCCATGTTCATCCCGACGATCCATAGGTTGTTTCGGATCAATGACCGCCTGATAATTTGCTAGCGGCGTGATTTGATATGAGTATGCGCTAAGCGCAACCCACAACAGAGTCATCTCAGCGGAGTTTGCCGCCTCAAGAATGGCAGGCAATTCATTCTGTGCAATATACGAAGAACTGAAATAATGAACGCTTCCAAGCACAAGGGCGATTTTTGACCGCCGGAGTGCCGCCACAATCGCATCATGCCAACGCTGTCCCGCCGTAATGTCGCGGTCATCCCAGATCACAATCTTGAAGTGAATCGCCAGCGCCCTAAGATAAGGATCGAGCTTGTCCAACCACGCTTGATCGGCATGGCTATAACTGATGAATACTTGGTCACGAAGCATTATCGGTGGTTCTCCCCCATGGTCAGACTGAGGAATGAGAAAATCTTCTTGGGTGGATTGGATATGCAAAACGGACGCCCAATCGTATGTTCCGAAATCAACGATGGACATTTGTGTGCGCGCTTTCTGGACGGCACGGGCTGCCCCGCTGCTCCAAACGTCGGTGTAAAAAGTACGAAATAAAGCGAGCGCGGCAAGTGGCTCAAGCGGGCGAATGGAAGTCAGCAGCAGCGGGACGTTAATCGCATAAAATGGGGCGGCAGTGCGCTTTTGTCCCGTCAGGTTGAGTGTCAAGACTTTGACCCCATGTGAGAGGTTCAAAGCGCGGTTAAGCTGATCAATCGTCAAGGTGTCGGCTTTGGGCAACAGCAGCGTCAAGCCCCTCGCATCTACCTGTGCCGCGCCGCTGTGATGCCACAGCGAGAACGGCTTTTCTATCGCTGCTGCATCCTGCAATTTTGCGAAAATGCGTGCGCGCGAAGGAGCAGTCAAAACGACGACCTCCACGCCAATACGCACGCCCAGTTCACGCAGAAAATCAGCCTCAGCGGGTGTATCTGCGGCGATGGTAACGAGCATTCTCAGGTTGGGTGCGCTGGTGAGCAGCGGCGGCGGAACAGCAGCGGTCTGTGCGGAGATACGGCGCAAACGGATAATTGGCATACTGGCAAGGCTAAGGAAATTTTGACCATCATGCAGTGACTCCCACGCCAGTTCGACAAGGGGATCGGCAGCATCAAGTTTAACGATCATGCGCTGCGGCGGAGCGCTGGTGAAGGGGTTTGCGGACGCAAACAGCATCTTGAACAGTTCAAGTCCAAACGCAATCGTATTTCCCTCTGTCAACGGAGGGAGTGTCGAGATCAGGGAATCGACTAGCGATGCGAAGATTCGTCCATGCTGGTCAGAAATATGTATCTGTCCTGATGATCTATGGATTGCAATTGAGAAACTGTCATCGAATTTAGCCACTGTTCCTCTGCACAACGTTAAGATGACGCACGAAGAATTATCAGTATACTAGTAATTATGGATGAGGTGAGCATTTTTTGCACATTCTAATCACACCACTTTGCAGAGGAGAGAATTCATGAGGATCGCTGTCAATTTACATGGTTTGATCGCAGTTGTTGGCATTGTTGTGGCTATCGTCATCGGTCTATTTCAGCAAGGTAGAGTACCCATTTGGTATTTGCTCATTGGCATTCTACTGTATGCGGGCATTGTGTTCTTGATCTCTAATCGTCGTGAAGCGCAAGAAGCAGATAAACGTTTCATTCTCACAGCGCAAACACGTCTACTCTATATGCGTATTTTGATCGGCGCACATTTGGCATTCATCTTCCTAATCGTCGGAGAATTATTGGTCGTTAATTTTGAATTCCTGCTGCAAGTCGCGTATTTTGTTGTCGCCATAGCGTTCGCAATGATCGTCCCCTTTGTGATTCTCACCAGTTCATCAACTACAGAGAAACGTTGACCTGCGAATGGAGAAACAGATCGGGATTAGCGCACCATAGGGGGCAGAGTTGATTTGATGTATAACAGCGCAACGCCCTAACCATTGTTTTTGACGATCTGTCCGATGCGTGTCCAATGAATGCCGAGCGCTGCTCCAATATCGCGGTAGCTTATGTCTTGGTCGTGTAGATGCAATATGATCCCACGAAGTTTCTGTTTATCCGGGTAACGTTGATCGGTAGTTGTAGATAGTAGTTAACCTTCAAAATAGGAGAGGGACACAGAGACCCCCTTACCCGAGATAGGTCATGCCGGCATCCGGTGCGCGAGTTGGCGATTAACTAACCCAGC
>Ga0163147_10001201_pt1 | contig 39922 bp, 36 predicted proteins | sample OliLakLV19MP6G1_FD_148597 | JGI IMG/M metagenome (GOLD analysis project Ga0163147, IMG submission 148597) | Freshwater microbial mat bacterial communities from Lake Vanda, McMurdo Dry Valleys, Antarctica- Oligotrophic Lake LV.19.MP6.G1 | ecosystem: Environmental > Aquatic > Freshwater > Lake >...
ATTCGATAATTAGTAAGTAATAAATTGTTCTGTATTTGAATTCCTCTTTATAGGCTTTGGTGCTGCAAATTGCTTAATGTTTATTGTTATTGAGATTGTATGATAATAATTTGTTTAATAGTAAAACGATAGCTAACCTAAATCTTAAAGCATATATTCTTAAAACCAAATTTTTGGTTTTAGTACAATCAAGAGGAACGCACAAAATTAAATCTTAAAAATTTAGTCCGGTATCACTTGAGTTTTATTTTGATTTGAGGTAATAATCAGGTGAACCAAATTTTGTATTTTTAACGCTGATATATTCCCTTGTCTCAGATAATAAAATTATTAATTGGCTAATACTCGCATTAAATAATCAGCAACGTTATTGTTATTTTAAAAGATAGTTGATATTCAAATACAGGAAGTCAATTTTTCAAATTTAGGTTTTGCCGATAAATTATATATCCATTTTACAAAAAATGGAGCCATTCCGAAAAAATATTTTTTATCTTTATCATCCATCGCATCTACCATCCACGGCATTAATAAAGCCATTTCAGATCTCGGTAGCTGATTGCGGTATTCTAACTCTGTTTTTAAAACGTCCTCCTCAGGAAATTTACTTAATACTTCATCAACAATTACTTCCTCTTTATCCAAATGGCCTCGAACAAGCTCGATATATTTGTGTGCTACAGCAATAAAATTATTTAGCTCCGTTTTATTTCCGGATTTTAATTCCCTGAATAAACCATTCAGTTGTGTAAGGCCTTCATCTAATGCAATATGTTCATGTTCCATCGAATCGATCTTTGCAAGAAAATCAGGTTGTTTTTCCCGCATTATTGGAAAAAAGAAACCATCTTCTCCGTGATGGTGCGCAAGAATGCATTGTTCGTGATAAATAAACCAATTGTGCAGTTTGTTGAAATCATCAACTGAATAAGAATTGATCTTGTCAACTACGGTTTTAAGTTTATCCATATCCTTACGGATAGCATCATGGTTCCAGTAATAACCTTTGAGTAATTTGCGGTCTGAAGTCTTCATTGTGTGTTGAGATTTAAGATTAAAATATAATAAATATAGAAAATGTGTTAATTGTAGGAAGTTTTTTATTGTTTACCAAATTACATTTTATCAGAGGTGTAAATACTTCATTTTCAATGATTTATATGCCATTTTGGGTCTATTTTCTACCAACATTTTCCATAAAGTCTGTACGCTTCCACTTCCAGCAAACTGCGTTGCTCAGGACTTGCAATACTGATGAGCGCTTTTGCGCGTTGTGCAATATTTTTTCCATAAAGATCAACAACACCATATTCGGTGGCTACATACTGCACGTGTGCGCGGGTTGTAACTACTCCGGCACCGGTTTTGAGTACGGGCACAATTTTAGAAACGCCTTTTGCAGTTGTGGCGGCTAGGGCAATAATGGGTTTGCCACCTTCACTCAATGCTGCACCGCGAATAAAATCCATTTGTCCTCCAACACCACTAAAGATCTCTGTGCCAATAGAATCGGCACAAACTTGCCCGGTGAGATCAATTTCAATAGCGCTGTTTATTGCCGTCACCTTTTTATGTTTCCTGATTACGGCAGTATCGTTTACATACGCAACATCAAGCATGGCAACTTCAGGATTATCGTGAATAAAATCATATAATGCTCTTGAGCCCATAGCAAAGGAAGAAACAATTTTATTGGGATGTTTACTTTTTAATTTGCCGTTGATGACGCCACTTTTTACAAGTGGTAAAATACCATCAGAAAACATTTCTGTGTGCACACCCAAATTTTTATGGTTATTTAAAAAATGCAATACTGCATTGGGAATTCCACCAATTCCCATTTGGAGAGTAGCTCCGTCTTCTACTAATTCTGCAACATTTTTTCCAATTGCCATTTCCTCCTTGCTCATTTCCCCTAAAAATGTTTCATGTATCGGGTCTTCTGCATAAACTGCTGCAGTTATTTTGGAGTGGTGTATAAATCCGTCTCCATGTGACCGTGGCATATTTGGATTAACCAGTGCAATAATATTTTCGGCAACCTCACATGCAGCTTTTGTTATGTCTACTGAAATTCCAAGGGAACAAAATCCATGAGCATCCGGAGGACTAACATGAATAATTGCTACATTGATCGGAAATTTTTTCTTGCGAATAAATAAAGGAATATCACTTAAAAACATGGGAATGTATTGTACGTTTATTTCATTTACATGTTTACGAACATTTTTCCCGATAAAAAAAGCATTTACATGAAAAGAAGATGCAAATGCGGGATCGGCGTAAGGAGCCTCTCCTTCTGTATGCAAATGTGCAATTTCTATATTGCTTAATGCTGCATTTCTGTTTGTTAATGCTTCCACTAATCGGGTTGGTGTGGCTGAACCACCGTGAATAAATACACGATCATTACTTTTTACGAGCGAAACAGCTTCTTCCGGAGTTATAAAATGCATGGTGAAAATTTATGGTAAAAAAGTATTAATGTAATATATGATTTATTTATTCTTCATACGTTTTCGCGACTTTTGGGTCTGTGATAATGATATAATCACCCAAATAAATAAAATCATTCCAGTTTATATTTGGGAAAGAATCATCTGATCCTGCGCTGATAACGAGTGATCTTGTTTTAGCACTGTAATTTTGGAGTTGGGTTACGATAGCAAATTTTTCATCACTGTGAAATCTTCCGTTTATTTGCAATACCTTATTTCCTTTATGTTTTTTTAAATATTCAGCAATAGAATATGCCATGGTTGCATCCCAAAGTGATTGTCCCATAATTAAATTAAATCCCGTCATATAAGGCATGGGCGGGAGTGGTTTTCCGGTGGAATCAACTGATGCTTCATGGGAAGTAAGTTCCACTAACTTTTCATAATATTTTCCTGATGCAGTATCGTAAGGTAAGGGTGCAAAAAACTTTTTTGATTCTTTAGGCAATTCCATTAATGCCTGTTGCCCTTTTCTTCCTGCAAGATTGGTGTAACGTGTCGGAGTGTTGGCACAAATTACATTCAAATTATTCGTTTTTGCAAATTCAACCATTGGTTTATAATCACTGTAATTACTCCAAATCCTGGCATCCTTTGTGAAATTTTTTTCTCTGATATAACCAGTCAGATATTCATTCATCACAGGCTGCACATCACGGTCAAACATTTCCATCGAAAGGGCAACTTTGTTTCCATAAGCAGCAAATAAAACCTCCAACATCGATTTTTCCAGAAAATGTGTTACGCTGTCGTTATGCTCCTCCCCGAAAAACAATACATCATAATTTTGCATATCGGCTGCAATTTCAATCAGTGTAACTTCTTTTGCCTGTTTAACAGAATAAATACGATAATGCTCCTCTGTAATTTGTGTGAAAACAGGGAAATTGCAAATTAATAATGCAGAAATAATTATTGTTCTTAAATGATACATTTTACTACTTTTAGTGGACTAATTTGAAAATTTGGGACCTTGTTTTGAGTGCCAAATAACAGAAGCCGAAGGTAAGAATAAAAACCGAATTATGTTATGACTTAAAATTAAGTGATAAAAGTCATCAATAGAGTGCAAGTCCCATCTTAACACCATAACAATGGTCTACACCATATCTATTAATAAATTTTGCGTTTACGATCTTGGAGAAAGGAATGCCGTTAAAGTTTGCATTTTCTAAATTCAATTGTTCATAGTAGAAACCTATAGAAATTAATTTCCAGATATCAGCTATGGAAGAATTATAAATTGAAACATAACCATTTTTAAATAGGGTATAAGGTTTAAAAGAAATTTCGGCAGAATAATTTTTTTTTACCTGAAAAAGGGTATTATCCAACAAGCCATCATCGATATAAGCATTTCCATAAGTTCCAAAAATGGGAAAATCGCGGTAACCTCTTTTTGCAGAAATTAATACACCTCCATATTTTTGAGGAAACAGGGAAAACATAATTCCGAGGTTGCCCGAATAATTACCGTAAAATCCATGACCGGGAACATCATTAATTGCATCTCTTATTATGTATGCTTTTGCAGAATCTGATGGGTTGTTGTATTCTGTTTTAAAACCTTCGTTAAGGTCATTTATAAAATCATTTGAAAATTGTTGTTGTGTTAATCCTTTTACCGCTTTAATATCCGCACAAATACCGATCACCATTTTATTGGAAAAAAATCGGGCAACATTTAATCCAAAAGTAGCTTGTAGGCCTCCGCTTCTGAATGATTCGAATTCAAAAGTATAAGAATATTGCCAACTGAAAGTTAATAGCCTTGCCTGCGCATCGTCTGCCGGAATATATAATTGTTTAAGGTAGGTGTGATTTTCAATAAATTCCGGAATTTTTGGCGATTCCGTTTGAGCCGGCAACTCAAAATTTATTAAAAGTAATATCAATAGAATTTTTTTCATTTTATGGGGAATAAATAAAAAAAAATTACCATCCTAAAACCCATGCAAAAATTAAGGGTGCAACAATAGTAGCATCACTTTCCACAATAAATTTTGGTGTTTTAATATCTAATTTTCCCCAGGTAATTTTCTCATTTGGCACTGCTCCGGAATAACTTCCGTAAGAAGTGGTGGAATCACTAATCTGACAAAAATAACCCCAGAAAGGTACATCATGCCATTCGAGGTCCTGATACATCATAGGTACAACACAGATCGGAAAATCTCCGGCAATTCCACCGCCTATCTGAAAAAAACCAACTCCTTTTCCCGATGAATTTTCACGGTACCAACTGCTGAGCATCACCATATATTCAATCCCGCTTTTCATAGTAGAAGGATTTAATTCTCCTTTTATACAATAAGAGGCGAAAATATTTCCTAACGTACTATCTTCCCAACCCGGTACTATAATTGGAATATTTTTCTCTGCCGCAGCAATCATCCACGAATCTTTAGGATCAATTTCATATCCATCCTTCATTACCTCACTCAATAAAAGTTTATACATATATTCATGTGGAAAATATCTTTCGCCGTTTGTTTCCGCACTTTTCCAAATATTTACAATATGTTTTTGTATTTTCCTAAAGGCTTCCTCTTCCGGAATACAAGTATCTGTTACGCGATTTAATCCTTGTTCCAACAACTCCCATTCTTGCTCAGGGGTAAGATCTCTGTAATTCGGAACACGTTTGTAATGAGAATGCGCCACAAGATTCATCACATCTTCTTCCAAATTTGCACCTGTGCAGGATATTATGTCAACCTTTCCTTGGCGAATCATTTCCGCAAAGGAAATTCCAAGTTCGGCGGTGCTCATTGCGCCTGCAAGCGTAACCATCATTTTTCCACCTTCCAAAAGGTGTGTTTCATAACCCTTTGCAGCATCAACCAATGCAGCTGCATTAAAATGGCGATAGTGGTGTTCTACGAAATTAGATATAGGTCCTTTTTCCATATTGTTGTTTTTATCATTGCAAATTTAATAAGGAAAAACAGACAATTGCCGGTAAATTTTTTGTGGAAACAAAAACACATAGAATGTAAGGTCTCTAGGGTAGATTTCAATATATCTTTATTAAGGATGCCCTAATTCAGATATATTTTTAAGCCTATATTGAAATTCAGCGCGAAATCGGATGCAACATCAATGTTCATATATCCGCCTTGATCCATATCTGTGAATGGGTATTTGAATAAAAAGTCGTTGAGCAGATACATATTATCCTCCAACTCCACCTCAAATCCTAAACCAAAAACAACTCGTAATTGTTTGTTTGTAAATTTTTCAATAACAAGATCATTTGAGTAAATATCCAGGAATTCATCTTTAGCTCTTCCCCAAACCATTTCCAGTCCACTATTTGTAAATACCCGAACACCATTGCCCTCCAAACCTATTAAATAATAACGACCATATAATCCCAATTCATAAATAGAAACTCGTTATTCCACTTTTACGAAATTAAGTGCACTGGTGGGGTCTTCGATCCATTTTTCAAATTCATAATTCCTCGGAATATAAATAGCGCTTGTTAAAAATATACCGGAAGAAGGTCCTTCAGCACCAATTTCCGCGCTTGCTCCGGTAAACAAACGTTCAGGTCCATTTTCTCCAATTATTGTATAGATATAACTGTTGTTGAGTTGTCCTGCAGCAAATACCTGTGCCCGCAAATTAACAGGCAGTAAAGTGAAAAATAATCCGATCAATAAAATAAAAGTAGTTTTTATGTCGATAATTTATTATCCTATTTTATCGATGAATTTTATTCCGCATTTACCATATAACTTTCAATCGGCGGACAAGTGCAAATCAAATTTCTATCACCATAAGTATTATTAATCCTGCTAACACTTGGCCAGAATTTTTTATCCTTTAAATAGGCTATTGGATAAACTGCTTTTTCTCTGGTATATACATGCTTCCAATCTGCGGTAATGATATCATTTAAAGTGTGCGGGGCATTTTTTAATACATTATCGGTTTTGTCAGCACTGCCGTTTTCAATTTCTTCAATTTCTTTTTTAATTCCCAGCATCGCATCAATAAATCTGTCGAGTTCTTCTTTACTTTCGCTTTCTGTTGGTTCTATCATAAGAGTTCCTGCAACCGGAAAAGAAACAGTTGGTGCATGAAATCCATAATCCATTAATCTTTTTGCAACATCTTCCACTTCTAAACCAATGGTATTTTTCCATTTTCTGAAATCAATGATAAATTCATGCGCCACTCTTCCACTTTTGCTTACAAATAAAATATCGAAGTGTTTTTCCAATTTACTTTTTAAATAATTGGCATTTAAGATCGCATATTTTGTTGCATTGGTACAACCCTCACTGCCTAACATTTTAATATAACCGTAACTAATTAATAAAATACTCGCACTTCCAAATGGTGCTGCATTAATTGCATGAATTGCCTGATCTCCACCGGTTTTAAATAAAGGATGTCCGGGTAAGAAAGGCAATAATTTTTCGTTTACGCAAATTGGTCCCATTCCGGGTCCACCTCCACCATGTGGAATGGCAAAAGTTTTATGCAGATTTAAATGACAAACATCAGCTCCAATTTTAGCAGGAGATGTTAATCCAACCTGTGCATTCATGTTGGCACCATCCATATAAACCAATCCGCCATTTTGATGCACAATATTGCATATTAACATAATGGTCTCTTCAAAAACTCCGTGTGTTGATGGATAAGTTACCATTAAAGCAGCAAGAACATTCTGATGTTCCTCTGCTTTTAATTTAAGGTCATCAATATCAATATGCCCTTCCGCATCGCTTTTAACAACAATTACTTCCATTCCTGCCATTACAGCACTTGCAGGATTTGTTCCATGCGCACTTGCCGGTATAAGCACCTTGTTTCTGTGCGCTTCATTTTGATGAATATGATATGCCCGAATTACCATTAATCCTGCATACTCCCCTTGGGCACCGGAATTTGGCTGCACACTGCATCCTTCAAACCTTGTGATCTCACAAAGATCATCTTCCAATTCTTTTATTATTTCCAAGTATCCTTCCACTTGTTCAGTAGGAACGAAAGGATGTATTTGAGAAAACTCCGGCCATGAAACGGGAAATAATTCAGAAGCTGCATTTAATTTCATTGTGCAACTTCCAAGTGGAATCATAGAGGTGGTCAACGAAAGATCTTTATTCTCTAATCTTTTAATATAACGCATCATTTCACTCTCAGAATGATAAGTATTAAATACAGGATGCGTTAAATAAGTGGAATTACGAATTAATTGTTCCGGAATTGCAGCATTTAATGTTTCAATATTCGTTACCTCAGTAGTATTTCCGTTTTGAATTCCTTTTACCTCAGAAAATATTTCAAGAATATCTTTTACATCTTCAATTTCTGTTGATTCATCCAGCGATATTTGAATATCTCCATTGGGATGATAAAAGAAATTCATATGCTTTGCTATCGCATGTTGATGGATTAATCCGCATAGTGCACCACATTCAATATATAATGTGTCGAAAAAATATTCGTTCGACTGTTTGAATTGCAATTTTTTAATGCCGTCATTTAATACACATGCAAGTCCATGCACTTTCTCCGCAATATTTTTAATTCCATCCGGGCCGTGATACACTCCATACATGCTCGCCATGATTGCAAGTAAAGCTTGAGCGGTACAAATATTTGATGTTGCTTTTTCTCTTCTGATATGCTGCTCACGCGTTTGTAATGCCATGCGTAAGGCAGGACGATTATCTCTATCTAAACTAACGCCGATAATTCTTCCCGGTATATCTCTTTTAAATTCCTCTTTTGTTGCAAAAAATGCGGCATGTGGGCCCCCAAATCCCATCGGCACACCAAATCTTTGTGTATTTCCAATTGCACAGTCCGCACCTAATTCACCCGGTGATTTTAAAACTGCCAACGATAAAATATCGGCAGCAAGCGTAACGAAAATATTTTTGTTATGTGCGGTTTCAATAAAATCGGTATAATCGAAAATATTTCCATTGGAAGCCGGATATTGCAGAAGGGCTCCAAAATAAGATTCATCCAATTGAACTGTTTGATGATCGCCAATTATCAAATTAATTCCAAGTGGTTCCGATTTTGTTTTGAGAATATCTATAGTTTGAGGTAAACACAATGCACTTACAAAAAAATTAGAAGCGCTGATCTCTCTTTTATTTTTATGATGATAGAACATTATCATTGCCTCACCGGCTGCAGTCCCTTCATCCAACAAACTTGCATTGGCAATCTCTAATCCGGTAAGATCGGAGATCATAGTTTGAAAATTGAGCAGTGCCTCCAATCTTCCCTGAGCAATTTCTGCCTGATAAGGCGTATATTGAGTATACCATCCCGGATTTTCAAAAACATTGCGTTTTATAACACTTGGTGTTAGGGTATGATGGTAACCTAAACCGATATAAGTTCTATAAACCTTATTTTTTGAAGCAAGCTTTTTTAGGTGTTTCAGGTAGTTGTGTTCAGTCATTGCCTGTCCAATATTAAGAGGTCGTTTCAACCTGATATTTTCAGGAACTGTCTGATCAATAAGCGATTCAATAGAATCAGCATCAATGGCATGTAACATTTCCTTTACATCGTGATCACGGGGGCCTAAGTGGCGATTTTCAAATTTTTCGTTGGTAGCTATTCGAAGTTTCAATTTCTTAGTATTTAAAAATTGCTGCAAAATTAAGGATAGAATAAATGCCTTTTGGAGTAAACTATAAAGATTGCACACAGAATGCACATAATTTTATAATATTCTCTGTCTCAAACCCCCAAAAAGGAGGTTAAGTTGACATTTTTCCTAATTTTGAACAAGTTGTAAGAAATATAGTTTCAAACCCACTAACCTTTTTTTACAGGGGATATTAGTTTTACAGGTATATGCGAATATTATTAACAGGCGCAACAGGTATGGTTGGCAGTGAGGTGGTTCGTCAGGCTATATTGCAAGATGAAGTATCAGAAATTATAGTATTGTAGAGAAGGCCTTTGGACCTTAACCACCCAAAATTAAAGGTGATCATTCGCAGCGATTTTCTGAATTACAGCGGATTAGAGCATGAATTCCAAAAATGTGATTCCTGCATTTGGTGTCTGGGTGTTCCTCAATCTCGTGTATCGGCGGAAGAATATCATACAATTACCTGTAGTTACACGATAGAAACAGCTAAGTTTTTGCGGGCAGTTAATCCTAATATCTCTTTTGTTTTTATGAGTGGAGGAGGGGCTGATTCCAAAGAAACAAGCAGACTATTATTTGCGCGTGAAAAAGGGAAAACAGAAAATGAATTAAAACGGATTTTCACCCGTAATTTAGTGATCGTTCGCCAGGGCGGAATAAATCCTGTTATAAAACCCAAAAATGTTCCTTTTTATTATAAACTTTTTTATCCCTTTTTTCCCCTTTTAAAATTCACCTTACCAAATTCTGTCATCTCATCAGTAGAATTATCCCGGGTTCTGCTATTCCTCGTCAAAAATGGGTCTTCAAAAATTATGATGGAAAATACAGATTTAAATAAGTTATTTAATAATCTATCTTGAATTAAAAGTTTTCAATAACTACTAGTTTATTTGCCTTTCTTTGGACCTATTACCTGGTATATGTTTGATTTAAATTTGAAGATAGAAAGAATTTTGAAGATGTAAAAGTTTCAATTAAAATTCCAGTCCTTTTTTCAATCTTACCACACCTTCCTTTTATCACCTCCTCCAATTCCCTGTCAACTTCTCCGCCAACCCCTGCATCTCCTCCAATTTTTTCCTCATCCATAATATATCTACAACAGGTTTTGTGTTATTAAATTCGTCGATGATATCTTTTAAATTATTTTTGGGGTTTAATTTCCATTTATACAATTTAGATGAAAGTTTGATCATATTATTATACCCGGATTTTTGATATCCGGGAATAAGATTGTTGCGTTTAATATAAATTTTAAATGCTTCAACAAGTGAAAAAAGTGCATCTGTTTCCTCTAATTCAAAATAGGTTTTAAGCAAAAGTGATTTCGAATCGAGGTGATAATAAAAGTCGGTGAATTCGACAGAACGCAACAGGGTAAGCACTTCATCGTAATTTTTTTGGAAGAAATGATAATAGGCCATATTAAATGTAAAAGCATTCTGACGTATGGCCGGATCCAGATGTTCATTGTATTTAATGATAAAGTGTTTCACCCATTCAAATTCGTTAATGCGAAGTCCGAGGTAAACAATATTTTTATAATCGAACTGCGACAAATAATTTTCTTTGAAAATGATCCTGTCTTTTAACATAACCTTATAGAGATCGAACAATTCGCGTATATATTCAATATCTCCGTGGTTGATCTTTCTGATACAATAATTTTTTGCATAAACATACATCTCAAAAATTTCTTCCTTTGAAAATAATTGATGATGTTCTTTTAGCAGATCTAAAAGATTGAGATAATGGATTTTATTTTCCGGCTCTGTAAGTGTTAATATGATATTGTAATAAATTTTTGCAGAGGGAACATAATCCAGCGGATTGTGCCTTATATGATTCATGATCTCATCATACAAGAACAATTTATAATTAATTGCAACTACGTTTTTATTATTAATGATCTCTGCGGAATATCGCATCTTATTCAGGATATAATATTTATCCAGATTGTCAACAACCTGTTGCAAATTTGTTTCATGAAGATGCTCACGCCGGTCTGACATGAAACGATATTTATCCTCCTCAATCAAATATTCGTAAAATGCATGACTAACATCCCGGCGCGGTTGTTCTTTTAATGACTTTTCTGCGAGTTTAAGCGTATTTAAAAATGCTTTGTCGAGACGCCGAATTCGATAGGTATATAATAGTAAATGATACTTAAAAATCTGTTCTTCGGATATAGCTTTAAAACAGAGATATTCTTCCAAATGTTTGGTGAGATCCGTCATAAGGTATCGGAGTTTCTGCTCGTCAAAAACTTCCTCTTTAAAAATCAGCTTATAAAGTAAACTTCTTTCTAGATTTGGGTGTTCATAAGTTGGATGCCAAGCCTTAATTGTATCGAAGGCATGTATTATGGTTTGGTTTTTGTTAAAAAAGGGGGAACGGAGGTAGTCGTCAAAAAGGCGGACTTCCTGATTGGTAAGTGTTCTTAAAATGACTATTGCCTTATTTTGGAACATAAATAAATTGGGCTAAATTTAAACAAAGGATTCGAAGTTCACAGAGGATTAACAGTTTATTTAACCGATATAAAACAGGGGGAATTGGCAATATTAAATATTAAGTTATTGATTATCAGTAATTTATATATTATAAAAATGGTTAAAATTTTATTTATATTCCGATAAATTAGTATATTTGTCTTTAATAACTGCTTTTGGAGCATCTAATTTTAGAACTAATTAAGAATTGAAACGTATAGCGTAACAAAGTTGACCGAAATTTACGATTATGAAAAAACTTATCTTATCCGCCATGTTACTCGCTTTATCAGCGGTAATTTTTGCACAAAGCTCGAGAATAAGATCAGAGGACTCAAATGTTCCCGAGATTGATAATCTAAGTGGTTTGAAACCCGACGGTGAGGACCTCGAATCTGACTATGTAGTTACTGGATTATCGGATAATTCGGCGCAAAACGGTTCAACGGGAATAGGAAACGAAGAAAATCCTGCAAAATCAATTGGAAAAGGCGAAATAAATACCGAAACCATCAGATCTATCGCTAATACAGAGGTTTATCCGAATCCAGCCACCGATTTCATTACAATAAGCACTGAAATGGAAATAGGCACAATAAGAATACTCAATTTATTAGGTCAGGAAATGTCAAATTATACTTTTACCGGTAAAACAACTGCACTGGATATCAGCGAACTTAAGGAAGGCATTTACTTTATAAGTGTTGAATCCGGTTCTGAGAAAATAGTTAAAAAAATAAAGGTATTATATTAATTTTTAGGGGTTAAATCAAGCAGAAACCTCTCCTATAAACAGGAGAGGTTTTTTGTTGCCCTTATTTGAAGGGAGTACCGATAAGAGGACATTTTTGTCATGGAATATTCATTTAACAAATCTAAAATATCAGTAACAGCAACACTTTTGGTTAAATAAGCTATTGTTATCTTAAGAAATAGTGATTGATAACCCTATCGATTTTGTACTTGGCTATGGTTTTTAAGGGCGGTAATTTGGCACTATAAAACCAGAAAGTCTATGAAAAAGTTAACCGGATCCATGCTACTCGCACTCGTTTTGTTTGTGCATGTAGTTATAACAGTAGCGGCTGAAGAAACCTATACTTTTTCTTCTTCCGATTATGATAATGCTGCTGCTCTGAGAATGAGCGACAATGCAGTTGCACCTAAATCAGCTGTATTTACAAGTACAAGCTCAGCACAGGGAGCGTCTTCCATGACCCAATTCGGATTGTTTTCTATAGAAGAATAATACTATACAACTTTTTGTCTTCACAAATTCTGCGGAACAATTATTCCTATTCACAATAAACGTATCTTTGGATTGGCTCAAATTTAACGATGCGTATATTATTTCTACTATCCTTCATTCTGATCATTAAAAGTGCACAGACTCAAATTGTGGATAGTGTTATTCAATTTTCAGGGATAACAATGTCGAGCGATAGCCTAATGGCAATTCCTTATACTAATATAGTTTCATTGCGAAATGGAAATGGAACAACTTGTAATTACAACGGTTTCTTTTCTTTTGTTGCCGAAAAAGGGGATAGTGTTAAGTTTACTGCGGTTGGGTATAAGGATGAGATTTTTGTTATTCCCCAAAATTTAGCGGATAACAAATACTCCGTAATTCAATTAATGACAAAGGATACTATTTTTTTGGCCGAAACAATTATTTATCCCTGGCCCTCAAAAGAAGACTTTAAAAATGCATTCCTTTCCTATAATATTCCGGACGATTATTACGAGACTGCCCGAAAAAACCTAGAACGCGAACAATTAAAAGAACTCGGTGAAGCAATGGCAATGGACGCAGATATGAATGCCGATTACCAAACTAAACAACTCGCTCAAAAGATCTACTACGCAGGTCAATATCCTCCAATGCGCATATTTGACCTATTCGCCTGGAAAGAATTTATCGAAGCCTGGAAAAGGGGAGATTATAAGAAAGAGGAATAAAAAGTAATTGATAATGGAACAGCCGAAATGTAAGAATGTACCAATGTAAGAATGTACCAATGAACAGCCGAAATGTATTAATGTACCAATGTACCAATGAACAGCCGGGCACTATTCAATTATCAAATTACCAGATTAACAAATTATCAAATACATTCTCCCTTCTCAATTCTCAATTAATTCCATTTCCTTTATCAAATTTCCCGCACCACCAAATTTATCAATGATAAAAAGTGTGTAGCGGATATCAAGGGAAATATTTCTGCAGCGGTCGGGATCGAACATAATATCACTCATAGTGCCTTCCCAAACGCGGTCGTAGTTGATGCCTATCAATTGGCCGTAAGCATTAATTACCGGACTTCCTGAATTACCACCTGTGGTGTGATTTGTTGCAATAAAAGCGATTGGAAGTTCTCCTTTTTTATTCGCGTATCTGCCGAAATCATTTTTTTCCATTAAGGAAATTAATTTCTCGGGCATATCAAATTCTTCATCATTCGGTATATATTTTTCTTCGATTCCCTTATCTGTTGTCTGATAGGTATAATACACAGCGTCCTTAGCAACATATCCTTTAACATTCCCGTAAGTAACGCGCAATGTGGAATTTGCATCCGGATAAAATTCCTCCTTGGGTTCCATTTCGCGCTGTGCTTGCATGTATTGTCGCATTAAAACATTTATCTGAATGGCCAAGGGATTTACTTTTGTTTTTAATTGTTCCTCATAATATTTTGTCACCTCTTCATATAATTTATACGCGGGATCATTCATTAATTTATTTCCTTTCTTTTTATTGAATCCATTAAGTAGTTTGTTTAATTTATTTACCTCTGCGAATGCCGATTTGTTATAAATTGTTGTTGTCCACTCTGTAAAATTATTATTGTATTTAGCAAGTTGCTCTTTAAAATAAGGAGATTGCAAATCCTTTGACACTTTTTCTGAATATATCTTCATCATTGCGGCAAACATTTCCCTATCGATCTTTTTCGAATAATTTTTATAAAAACCTGCTGTATTTCCCTGTAATTTTGTAGCTTCCTTTTGCAAAACATCATAGGAAATTGTATCACTGCGTATCATATTCATAAATTTTCTAAACCCTCCAGAAAAATTCAGGAGTTCCACAGCATAAAATGCCTCAGAGGTATAATCCACAAGCTCGGAATAGGTTTTGTACGAATCATAAACCTCAGAAAATTCAGATAATAGATTTCTGTATTCCTTTCCCTCATGTGTGTTTGCCCATTGTTGAAATTGCTTTTCGTATTGCTGTTTTTTTTCTACTGCATCGTTTAATTTTAATCCTGTCATTTCGCCCTTCCATTTTTTATATGCATTTGCAAGCCCTTTTGCTTTAGATGCATATTGCAGGGTTACGGTATCGTTGTTCGACATATATCTGTTCATTATTTCCAAACGCATATCCCTGCAAGCTATTCTATTTGGATTTGTAGTATTTATTGTGAGGTCAACTGCATAAGAAGTTAAATATTCCTGTGTACGCCCGGGAAATCCATAAACCATAGTAAAATCATTTTCTTCCACTCCCTTTAATGAAATTGGAAATGAATATCTCGGGATAAAAGGAATATTTTTTTCATCGTAGGCAGCAGGTTTATTTTCTGCATTTGCATAAATACGAAACATGCTGAAATCGCCTGTATGTCTCGGCCACACCCAGTTGTCAGTTTCTCCGCCAAAATTCCCAACACTTGCCGGAGGAGTTCCTACTAATCGGATGTCAGTGAATACCTCGGTAACAAATAAATAAAATTCATTTCCATAATAAAATGATCTGACTGTTGCATCGTAGTGAGTGCCCTTTTCAAATTGTGCTTCCAAGCGGGTGGATAATTGCCCTATAATTGAATTTCTTGTACCCTCGTCCATCGCGCTAGTCAAATAAGGGAGAATACTATCAGTTACATTATGCATACTGATGATAAATGTAACGGAAAGACCTGGACAGGGTTTTTCTTCATTTTTATTTTTTGCCCAAAAACCATCTTTCAAATAATTATTTTCTACAGAACTCAATGCATTAATTGTTGAAAATCCGCAGTGGTGATTGGTAATTATTAATCCCTGCTTAGAAATTACCTCACCCGTACATCCACCTCCAAATAATACAACAGCGTCTTTCATGCTGCTTTTATTCACTGAATAAATATCTTCTGCAGTCAACTTAAATCCGCGAGCCTGCATATCCGCAATATTTAATTGTTCCAGTAAAATTGGAATCCACATCCCTTCATCAGCCCTGACAAAGGTTGACATCAAAATAAATTGTAGCAGTATTATCGATTTTTTCATATTAATTTGTTATTTATTTAGATCTGATTATCATTTCATTAAATTCGTTTACTTTAATTCCTTCGTTTCATTTATAATCCTCCCGCACCGGATAAAAAACATCTATGATCTTACAATTTGTCAAAGCTTTTGCTTTATGGGGAACAGGACCCGGAATTAAAGCAAAAGTTCCAAAATCCAAAATACGGGTGTTGCCATCTATGGTGAGTTCGAGTTTCCCTTCTATCACATTTGCCATCATTTCGTGAACATGGCTGTGTAACGGTATTTCTGCACCTTCCTTTGCTTCCCAATAGGCATTACTCATTTTTTCAGAATGAATAAATTTTCCAAAAAAACCGGAACCAATTTCCCTTGAAACCCTAGTAGTGGTGTCTACAAAATTTTCCATCTTGCGAAGATATTTGGTCTTTACCTATATTTCTACTAAATATTGTTAAACCACAAAGGTTTTGAATAAATACAGTTTGATTAATTCTTGCAAATGAATCAAACCTATCTCTCCGATTGCAGTTTTTTTGTCAGTTTTTCTTCCTGATTTTTTCCTTTGCCAAACTATGCTTAATTTTAAGTAAATTTTGATAAAAACATGAAATATTTTTCCTTTTTACTCCTCACATTTTCCATCACAACCACACTAACAGCACAAATTACGCACCCAGGTAAGGAGCCTTGGCCGGTTATGGACGAGTCTCCAAATTACTTTGAGATCCGCGAACAGTATCTGGAACATCTGAACACGATGGATATCGAAAGCGGTCTTTTAGGTCTGGATATGCAATCAGATAACCTTCGTACAAAATTCATGCGTTGGGATTATATGATGAGCACCAGGGTAGATGCAGCCGGAAATTTTCCTGATCCCTACACTCCCTTTAGGGAATTGGAAAAATATAAAAGCACCCATCCTGATATATATACAGCCGGTTCACGTGCTGCATCCTGGGAGCCTATGGGCACTGCAGAAGTTCCCGGCAATGGCGGAGGAGTTGGCAGAATGAATTGCCTCTATTTTGATCCGGTTGATCACAATATATTATATGCAGGCACAGCAGGTGGTGGACTCTGGAAATCACCCGATGGCGGTGGAACCTGGTTGCCACTTACCGATCAATTGCCTGTTACAAGTATAGCAGATGTGGCTGTTGATCCCGATAATACGGATATTATATATGTTGCTACAGGTGACGGTTATGCCTATGAAATAACCTGGCAACCTGATAATGATTTTTGGGGAGGAGTATATAGTGCCGGAATTTTAAAATCAACAGATGGTGGGTTTACTTGGAATCCAACAGGATTAAGTTATATGCAAGATCAACTCGCAGTTGTTCAGCGTATTATTATTCATCCTGAAAATACAAATGTATTGATTGCTGCTACTCGCGAAGGAATATATAGAACAGATAACGGCGGTGATACCTGGACTTTGGTAAACGCAGCGCATTGTTATGATTTTGCATTTAATACCAGCAACAATGATATTATTTATGCTGTAGGAGATAGAGATGTTCTAAAGTCAGAGGATGCAGGAATTTCGTGGACCGTAATTCAAAACGATCTCGCAGAATACGATGATCGTATGTCTATTGAAACAACTGCTGCAGATCCTGATATGATTTATATATTTGCAGTTTCCGCAGAAATATTTATCAGTGATAATGCAGGTGTTTCTTTTTCTAATGGAGCATCGCCAGCCGGTGTGAATTCTTATTATGGATATTATGATAATGTACTGGAAGTTTCTGATGTAAATGCAAGCTTATTATTTACCGGTGGATTAGATATTGCAAGATCCACCAATGGTGCAAATACCTGGCAAAAAAAATCATCCTGGGATGCCTGGCCTGCATCAAATTACGTGCATGCTGATCAAAAAGTAATTCTTTGTGATCCATTGGATGAACTAATATTATATGCAGGTAATGATGGAGGTATTTTTAAATCAATAGATAAAGGACAAACATGGACTGATATTTCCGATGGATTGAGAATTGCACAACCCTATAGAATTTCCAGTTCATTTACTAATCCTGAAATTGTATTAAGCGGTTGGCAAGACAATGGTTGTAATTTATGGAATGGAGTTAATTGGAAAAGAGTGCAAGGCGGAGATGGTATGGAAGTTATTATTGACTATACCGATTCTGATCGAATTTACGCTGCTTATCAATATGGTTATGTAAACAGATCTACTGATGGTGGCGACAGTTGGACCTATCTTCCTGTTGATGGCGGAGGGTGGGTTACACCTTATGTAATGGATCCCATCAATCATCTGGTGATGTATTATGGAAACGGTTCGGGGGGAATACAAAAATCGACGAATGGAGGAACAACTTGGGCGGATAAACCTTCTAATTTAGGTGGGGAAGTTTTTGCAATTGCTGTTTCACCTGCGGATAATAATTATATATATGCGTGTGCATTGCAAACATTAAAAGTTTCGGATGATGCTGGTGATTCATGGACAAATATTACTACCGGATTACCAACTTCAGGAATTGGATTTAATTATATCGCAGTAAGTGATGAAGACCCTCAACATGTTTGGATTGCATTAAGTGGTTATGATGATGGAAATAAAGTGTATTTTTCTGATAATGCAGGTGCAACATGGACGAATATTTCAGGCACGCTTCCAAATGTTCCTGTAAATGCAATTGTTTACGAAAATGTAAGTGATGATAACCGATTATATATTGGAACCGATATTGGTGTATTTACAAAAGATGATTTAGATGCTGACTGGGAGCCATATATGACTGGTTTGCCAAATGTAATGATACACGAATTGGAAATAAATTATGCAAATAATAAATTGGTTGCAGCAACTTATGGAAGAGGAATTTGGAGAAGCGATCTTTTTGAATTTGTTACACCAACAATTTCTATTGATGTAATAGAATCGGAATATTGTCCGGATGAAGATCTGAATATTTCTTATTCTGCTACCGGAACATTTTTACCGGGTAATATTTTTACAACACAATTAAGTGATGTTTCCGGAAGTTTTTCCTCACCTGTTAATATAGGTTCCATTACTTCCATTGCACTTACCGGAGTTATTTCTTGCATAATTCCTGCAACATCTGATTCAGGTGCAGGTTACAGGATGCGCGTTGTATCTTCTTCTCCTGCAGTATTAGGAATAGATAATGGAACTGATATTACTATTACCTGTGAAATTCCATCAGGTTTAAATAATATCATAGTTACTTCAACAACGGCAACTTTGGAATGGGCTGCAGCAAATTGCGCAGATGGATACACACTTCAATACAAACCTGTTTCAGAACCTGATTGGATTTTGGTAACCACAACAGATCCAACAGCAGTGTTAACAGGTCTTATCCCAAATACATTATATGAATGGGCAGTAAGCAATACATGCGTAACATCGCCACTTGTTGAAACAGATTTCAGCGCCACGGAGGAATTTACAACAGCTCAAAGCAGTTTGGAAGAAATATTGGGATTAAATGGATTTAATGTTTATCCTAATCCATTTAATATTTCAACGAGCATACAATTCACAATAACACAAGAACAGCAAATTACTATTGAGTTAGTTGATATAACCGGAAAAATAGTTCGCCAGATAAATTCTGGAAAATTATCTGCCGGATTTCATTCTTTTGAAATTGAAAGAAAAGAATTGAGTAAAGGCGTTTATACGCTACAATTTATTTCGGGAGAAAATGCTGCCGGGATAAATCTGATCGTAGATTAAATATTATTAAAAGATCCCATCGGATCATTAAAAATCATTTGTAGAGACGTTATGTTTTATGTCTTTGCAAATGATGTTTTTTAGAACATGGAAATGCAGTCGCAGTCGCTGTCATACTATGTTAAAATTGGTCACGGTCACAGCGACAGTTGCGGTTGTTAAAAAATCAAACATTTTTCAACTCAGAACATTTTGCAGCTATAAGAAGTTGGCGATTTCAAAGCACTATTAATAAGAGCATAATTTAGGTCTTATATTAAAAATATTTTGTATATCTGTACATGCAAAAAACAAGGGGGAGTAAAGATGTACAAGAATCAACACGATTAAAGGTGTGTAGCTACTTAAAAAAGAAGTTAGGAACGCAAAATCAAGCTGCAGAAATATTTGAAATAAGCATAAGAAGCGTAAACAGGATTTGGGCTAATTACAAAGTAAAAGGTAGTAGAGGATTACAAAGCAAAAAGCGTGGTGTACAAGGCGGTAAAAAGATAAATGGGGTTCAATCAGCCGAGGTTCGTAGATTAATTAAGGAGAAAATGCCTGATCAATTAAAAATGCCTTTTGGTTTGTGGACGAGAGAAGCAGTGGAACAATTGATACTAGATAAATACGGTATCGAATTATCACGTTGGCAGGTTGGAAGGTATTTAAAATCGTGGGGTTATACACCGCAGAAGCCTATTAGCAAAGCATACGAGCAAGATCCAAAGCGAGTGGCACAATGGTTAGAGAAAGAATATCCTGCAATAAAAAAGAAAGCTAAGAAACAAAATGCTGTAATCTATTTTGAAGATGAAGTAGGCATGCGAAGCGATCATCAAGCAGGTAAAAGCTATGCACCTAAAGGAGCTACGCCAATGATTAAAAAGACAGGGCAACGCTTTTCATTAAACAGGGTATCTGCAATAAGTAACAAAGGACATGTAGAATTTATGATATTGGATGGAACATTTAATGGGGCTGTATTTATTAGTTTTTTAGCCCAATTAATAAAGTATAAACAGTACAAAATATTTTTAGTAGTGGACGGCCATTCAGCACATAAAACAAAGTTGGTGAATGCTTGGTTAGAAGAGTATAAAAATAAAATAGAATTATTCTTTCTGCCCCATATAGTCCTGAATTGAATCCACAAGAATATGTAAATCAAGATTTGAAAACAAACATAATAGGCAAGAAACGCCCTATCAATAAGGCTCAGATGAAAAACAACGTAGAGAATTTTATGTACAAAAGAAAAAGCGATAAAAAGCAAGTGCAAAAGTATTTCCACGCAAGTCATATCAAATATGCTGCGTAGCGATTTTGTAAGACCTAAATATCTAAGCGATTAATAAGCTGTCTGCCACCTCAAAGCTTGATACGAAGCACAAAACTTCATTTAACCACGGAACCGCCAATTTCTTGTAGGAGGTGCTGTTATGCCTTCGTTGTTCTTTTTCACTCACAGTTGGAGTGTCTGTTTGGTTTGTGCATATTACATTTTGCTATCAAAAAATCTATTCATGCCTGCAAATAGATATTTATTAGAAAGCATATCATCAATTTGCTTCTTAACTTCTCTTCTAACAACTCCATCTGTTAGTTCAATGTAAGCCATTTTAAATGCTCTAAATTTTGTAAAAACCGAATACCTTACATTCTTTAACTCTATTCGATTTATACCATAAAATTCTTCTGCTGCTTTTATATATTTGGAATATTCAGGTTTTGTAGGTGCAATTTTTATTTCCTCTATTGTATCATCGACTTCATAGGCAAAATATGTTACTGGGTCATCAAAATATGGATTTAATAAAAGTGCAGTTTCTGCTTTGTGTTCATTTAAATATTGCTCAAGTGTATAATTCAGAGTAATATCAATAGGGTCAGGTGATATATTCCCTGCTAACTGTTCAATTCTATGGTCTGTTGTTGTTAATGCAATTTGAGGTTCGGGATATTTATTATTATCAATTGGAAAATTATTGCTCTTATAGCTTTGATTACATATTTGGCAGGCATATAAATAGTTGTCATAAGTATAAGCAAGCCACCAATAAATACTTTTAGGTCTGTAATGTTCAACATCTCCATGAGCAACTACTTCTGTATTTGCTTCGCAATATGCACACTTTCCATTACTTTCTTTTTTCAACTGAGTTTTAGCAGTTTTCCAAAATGTGCTTTTAAATTCAATAGATTTGTTTTGGTCATTTAGGAAACTCCTTTGAGCATGCAACAATTCTTTATCTTTATCTTTTTTGTGAGCCCCTCTATATTTTGCATTGATGGCTTTAGCTGTTCTTTTGTGTTCTAAGGTAACCATAAATTATTTTTTTATGTTTAATTGTGTTTCAATTTTTTCTAATAATTCAATTTCCTTCTTACTTGATTCGGGGGACATTCTTTTGGGTAACTTAGTTTTTAGCGTTTGCTTAACAACTTTCATTTTTTCTTTATCAATACTACTCAGTGAATCCCCTTTTGATTTTAATATCTCATATTCTTCTTTAGCTTTTTGAACTTCAAAACTTTCGTCAGTTTCTAATCCAAATACAGGTGTCATTAGCAGTTGATTTACCAGAAGTGATTTTGGAGAACCATTGAATGGTACTATCTCTACGATATTATTAGAGTTTCGCTTTAAGGCAAATAACTCTCCAGTGTCTGCCTGTTGGGCGGTAAGAGGTGAGTGAGTTGTAGCCACCACTTGAAAGTTAGGAAGTTTATTTCCAATAAAGTCCAGTAATTTTCTTTGCCATTTCGGGTGAAGATGCAAATCAACTTCATCAATTAACAACAAACCTCTTGCCTCTAATGGCTTTTTATAGTCTTTAAAAGTTTCAGTTATTCTAAAAAGTAAATCGCCAATCCAAGCAGCCATGTTTTGGTAGCCATCACTTAATTGGTCAAGTGGAATTATTCCATCTACAGTTTGAAACATCACTTGTTTTTTTTCTTTGTCAATAGAATGAAAAGTAATTCCTGGTAAAAAATCTTTCAATGCTTCTTTCACTAAATTTATTCCTTCATTTCCTGAACGGTAATCCAATTCAATTATCCAAGCTGTAAGCGGATTTAGTGTAGAAGCATTGTCAAATAAGTTTCTAACATTAATTGAACGGCCATTTCTACTTTTTTCAAAATTAGAAAACACTTCATTTGATAAGCGTCTGCTAGCACCATAAGCTACAACAAAATAATTGCGGTCAGCATTTTCTATAGCATTATCAATTAAATGGAGTGATGCCTTATTATGAGAAATGATTTTTGAAAGATTATCTCCTCGGTTAAACTTTAAGGAAATAATTCTTTCTTCTCCCTTCTTTGTTTCTAACTCTGCCATAATTGTGCAACTTTTCTCATTGAATTTAATCCAACTATCAGTGTTGCCCAAAAGTTCACCTAAACCATTACTACCTGATGTGACAAGAGCAATTGATTTTAAAATGTTGCTTTTTCCTGTTCCATTCTCTCCTAAAATCAATGTCCATTTTCGGTTTTTGCTTTTTGTTTTTTCAAATGACAATTCAATGTCTGATAGGCATTTGAAATTATTGAGTGTTAATTTTTTTAGAAACATTTTGTTCTGTATTTAGATTGCTATGTTAAATTTTATTTAGGTCGTAAAGTTAAGGTTTTATACATTATTGTTTTAAAATTGGTGTCTAACGGTTGGTTGTCTTTCCTTATTATTGTCGATATTTTATTGTCTTGGTCGGTATTTTACAATGAGGCATAACTCAGAGCGCAGTCGCAGTTGGCAGTGGGCAGATGGTCAACCCCGAACCCAAAACTCATTTCTCCATCAACTCCTTCGCATTTTCCATTGCAGCCTTCGTCGGCTTTTCGCCGCTCAACATTTTTGCAATTTCAGTCAGGCGCTCGTCGGTATTTAATACTTTTAATTTAGTGTTTGTAGTTTTAGTATTGGATTCTTTGTAGACAAACAAATGATGTTGTCCTTTAGATGCAATTTGCGGAAGATGGGTTATTGCGATTAATTGGTGATTTGCAGATAGTTTAACCAATATATTACCCACTTTGTTTGCTATTTCACCGGAAACACCGGTATCAATTTCGTCAAATATTAATGTTGGTAATGCAACGCTTTTTGCAAGTAATGATTTAATGCACAACATGAGTCGGGATAACTCACCCCCACTGGCAACCTTTTTAATGTCCTGTAAGGTAGAACCCTTATTTGCACTGAATAAATATTGAATATGATCTGCGCCACTTTCCGACAAGAAATTATCTGCGTCAAATTCATGTTTGATCTTTAAAACTGCATCTTTCATTCCAACCTCTATTAATAATTTTGATACGGATTGTTCGAGCGTTACAAAAACTGCAATGCGTTTTTCTGACAATTTTTTTGCAGCGAGCGTAGTTTGAATAAATAATTTATTTTGCTCTTTTTTTAATTTTTCAATCTCCTCCTCACTATTGCTGAAGATATTTAATTTTTCTTTTAATTGATCTCTTAATATGATCAGGTTTTCTGTTGAATTGCAATTGTGTTTTTTCTGCAGACGATATAAAATGTTTAACTGTTGGGTGATTTCTTCGCTTCGGGAGGTATTTGCAACTACTAATTCTGATTTATTTTCCAGGTCTCTGGTAATGTCTTTTATTTCGATATAACCCGATTCTAACCGCTGAATATAACTTTCAAGTTCCGGAGTGTATTTTACAATGGCGTTTAACTGCGTGATCACTAAGCGTAAATTTCCTGATACATTTACAATATCATTCTCCAGTAACGCAACACTCTGAATTAAATTTCTTTTAATTTCCTCTGCATGGGTAAGTTGTGTCAGTTCGGATTCCAATTCTACCTGATCTATAGTATCGAGTTCCGCTTTATCGAGTTCTTCGAATTGAAATTCAATAAAATCTTTTTCACTCAACGCTTTACTTGTAATTTCCTCTGTTTCGCGTAATTTTTTACTACACAATTTCCAACTGTGATATTGTGTTTTATAGTTATCCAATAATTCTTTTGTATTGGCCAGTGCATCAATAACAGTCAACTGGAAAATAGAATCACCAAGATCCATAGTTTCGTGTTGCGAGTGTATGGTGATCAGTTTGTCGGATAATTTTTGTAATACATTTAAATTTACCGGTGTATCGTTTATAAATGCACGTGATTTTCCATTATCGGTTAACTCTCTGCGAATTATAGTCAGATCTTCATAATCTATATTTTCATCCTCAAAAAAAGATTTTAATCCGTAATGAGATATTTCAAATTCGGCTTCAACAACACATTTTTTATCCTTACTGAATAAAACTTTACTATCGGCACGTTCACCAAGAATTAAACTGAGTGCACCCAATAAAATAGATTTTCCGGCACCTGTTTCTCCTGTAATAATATTCATCTTATCAGAAAAAGGGATCTCCGCCTCATTAATTATTGCATAGTTCGAAATGCGCAGTGTTTTGAGCATACGCAAATTTAAGAAAATATGAGGGAATGGGCTGTTTGAAATACGTTTTGTCATACAAATAGGTGGTTAACCGCTTACAATTGATCACTTAGCAAATGAGTAATGAGTAATGAGTAATGAGTTTTACTAGGGGATAACCGGAGGTGTAATTTTCGTCAGAAACTATTGATTCAATCGGAGCGGTTAATAAACATACTTTTCACTTTTCACTTTTCACTTTTCATTCCTTCCCCCCATTAAATTCTTTGTAAATGTCTAAAATCCTGAATCGCAAATTCTAATTTTGTTTATATGAAAAAATGGATACTTCCAATAAGCCTTTTATTACTTTTTGTTTTTGAAATTTTGGGTATTTATTTCACAATGCCGTTCCCGGCCAGTCAATATGACAATACGATCGGCATTGCATGGTTTTTTCATAAAAATCTGCTTTGGATAAGAGGGTTTTTTCTTTTAGTGGTGATATGGCAGGCATATAAACTTATTGGCCATAAAAAATTTGGACGATTAAGTTTTACGGTGTTTTTTCTGATTTTATATTCTTTGATAGCTTATTTTATCAATTTCAAAATGAATGCCGATAAAATGTTTTATCAGCCTGAGAATAAAATATTCGTTTCCGGAACAGATAATAAAGTTGCACCGGAAAAGTTAATCATTGGAGTGGAGATAAATGGTGAGGCAAGGGCATATCCCATTGAAATAATTGGATATCACCATCAGGTGCGAGATATAGTTGGGGGACAAGAAGTGATGGTTACCTATTGCACGGTTTGCAGAACCGGTCGTGTATATGATCCTATTGTGAATGGGCAAAAAGAAAATTTCCGTTTGGTGGGAATGGATCATTTTAATGCAATGTTTGAGGATGAAAGAACCGGCAGCTGGTGGAGGCAGGCAACAGGAGAATCTATTGCAGGTAAATTAAAAGGAACAAAACTTCCGGAAATATTTTCTGAACAAATGACTCTTGCTGCTTGGACAAGAAAACATCCCCAAACAAAAACAATGCAGCCGGATACTGTTTTTTTAAAACAATACAAAGATCTTACAGGATTTGATGATGGAACTATAAAAAGCGACCTCGAACGCAGGGATGAGAATGCTTTTCAATTTAAATCTTGGGTGGTAGCTATTCAAATCAATTCAAAATCAAAAGCTTACGACTGGAACCATTTGCTTAAAATGAAAGTAATTAATGATGATTTTGAAAAAACACCGGTCTTATTAGTAATTGAAAATGACAATAAAAGTTTTCATGTTTGGAACAGAAATGTTGAGAATGAAACATTGCAATTTACACCTGGGGAAAATGGTATTAATTTCCGCGACCTTAATTCGAATTCGTCATGGAATTATGATGGAATTTGCACCGAAGGTGTGTTTGTTGGAAAACAATTGGTAGCCATTAAATCAAGCCAGGAATTTTATCACGCATGGTTGCAATTTAATCCGGGAGGAGAGGAGTATAATAAAAAATAAAATACACCAAAAGCTTCGAAAGCAGATCTACTTACCGGTCAGCAACTCCTGATAACTATCTGCATTTACGGGATCTAATCTAATTAAATAAGAGATTCCTTTTGCTTTTTCAGCGGGTGGTGCCTTTGAATATATGCCCAATAATTCGTCGCTTTTTGCGCTGAAAAATAATTGCATAACCATGCTGTTCGGCTGTGTGCGGTTAACATTATCGAGAGTTTGTAATGCCTTTGTAATTGTGGAAACAGGTTTAATCTGGTCGTTATACATATTGTCGAGCCCCTGACGATGGTATTGATAAAATACATCTCTTACGACAGAAAATTTGGCGTCCATTAAATTATTGATATACCAATATCTGTTCCTGGTTCCGTCATAACTTTTCCAACCTTTTGAATCACTATTCGAAGCCTGATTAACAATAGTTTGTGCTTTTACAAAATATTTATCACCACCTTTTAATGCAAAAGAATCATAATCCAACCCAATAATAATATACGCATAATAAGCTAACATGGCGGTCAGATTATTGGTGTATTGATTTTCATTGTATTCAAGTGGTTGATATTCAGAATAAATAAATTCAAAATCTTTATCCTGAAAATTAAATAAAGTGGAATTATAATCTGACCCAAAAACAGGTCTGCGGGAAACTATACTCGTTTGTGCTCTGAATTTATCGCTGGAAAGTTCTTCTGTAATGGAAATTAATATCTGACATTCAATTCTTTCTTCCGGAAGAAAAACATCATCTGTCCATTTGCGTGTATTCATAAATTCGAATATCGCAGTTTCTAAAGTTTTAAATATTTTGGGATCAGTTTGTGTTACTTTTTCGGCATTAATAGTAACAGCACAATTAATTTCCTGTGCAAATAATTGCGACCCGAAAAAAACAAAAGTTAGAATTATTAATATTTTACGCATGGGTCATTTTTATAATTTGGTTAACAATATCCAGGGCCACTTCCTTCTTACTCTTCAATTCAAAGTTAATCAGAGTTTTATTCTTGTCCAATATCGAAATTTTGTTCGAATCGAGCTGAAATCCCGCCCCAACATCCTCCAATGAGTTCAAAATGATCATATCCAGATGTTTGTCGTTCAGCTTTTTTTCTGCATTTGCCAAACCATCATTCGTTTCCAGCGCAAACCCTATTACCAGTTGTGAAACATCCTTTAATAAGGCCATTTCCTTCAAAATATCAGGTGTTCGTTTAAGTTGCAACATCATACCATTTCTATTATCGGCAGTCTTTTTAATTTTTTCTGCTGACGGATCTTCCGGTGTAAAATCTGCAACTGCAGCAGCTCCAATAAAAATGTCGCTTAACGGGAACTGTTTTAAACATGCCGCATACATTTGTTCCGCATTTGTTACCGGAATGGTTTCTATTGAAATGTCATTCGTGGTAACCTGAACAGGACCGTGTATTAAAGTAACCTCAGCACCTGCATCTGCAAAACATTCGGCTAAAGCAAAACCCATTTTTCCCGATGAATAATTTCCTATGAAACGAACCGGATCAATGGCTTCGTATGTGGGCCCTGCTGTTATCAATACTTTTTTCCCAATAAGTGGTTTTTCTATGGAGGAAAAGAATTTATGCAGTTGTTTAACAATATTTTCCGGTTCAGGCATTCTTCCATCTCCGAATAATCCGCTGGCCAATTCGCCACTTTCGGGTTGCAGAATAATATTGCCGTATTTAATTAAAGTGTCAATATTATTTTTTGTTGCAGGATGTTTCCACATATCGAGATCCATGGCCGGAGCAAGCATCACTTTACATCGGGAAGACAAATACGTTGCAAGTAAAAAATTATCACTTATTCCAGCAGCCATTTTTGCAATGGTATTTGCAGTTGCGGGAGCAATGAGAAAAATATCCGGCCACAATCCCGCTGAAACATGATTGTTCCAGGTACCATCGCTGCTATTATAAAAGTCAACAGCAACGGGGTTTTTCGAAAGGGTGGAAAAAGTTAAGACCCCGATAAATGCTTTCGCATCCGGGGTCATAATTACTTTAACCTCTGCACCTTCCTTAATTAATAATCTGGTAAGATGAGCGCATTTGTAAGCGGAAATTCCTCCGCACACACCTAACAGAATTTTTTTGCCCGCTAAGGACATTATTTTATTTCTTTTACTTCTTTTATTTCAGCAACAGGAGCAGCAGTTTCGCGTTCGCGCCAGTATAATTTCTCTTCTAAAAATTCATCCAATGCTACGATAGTTGCTTTAGGTAATTTTTCATAGAATCTTGAGATCTCTATCTGTTCGCGATTTTCAAACACCTCTTCCAAATTGTCCTGATGTGTTGCAAATTCTTCCAGCTTGCTGTGTAATTCTGTGCGAATCAACTGCGTGATCTGCTCAGAACGTTTAGAGATCATATGAATAGATTGATAGATGTTTCCGGAAACATTCTGGATATCTTTCAAACTTTGCACCTCTATTTGAGGTGATAATTGCGTATTAATCTTCTTTAGTGAACTCATTACAATTTATTTTATAGGTATTAATTTCGGTTAATGCTTTTTTTTGAAGATCTATACTTCGCTCCTGAAGCGATTTTGCCTGATCATCCTTTTTACTTTCGGGATATCTGGAAATAAAATCCTGATAACTTTCCACTGCTTTATCATATCGCTCCTCTTTACGGCAAATCACACTTTGACCTGCATAATTAAAATAGCTGCTTAATATCTTAAAACTGATATCTTCCGCATCTTTAGTATCGGGAAATTGCAGTAAAACGTTGTTAAAAGTAATTGCTGCTGCCTGATAATCTTCCGTTGCATAATAAAGTTCCGCACTGTATATCAGTTTCTCCTCAAGTTTGGCTCTTAGTGTATCCATATAAGCATTTGCTTTCGGGGCTAAGGAGCTTGTCGGATATACATCGATAAAATATTGAAAAGCTTCTATGGATTTATACGAATAGGTTTGATCCAACTGATAACGCGGTGATGCATCATACATTGATCTTGCACTCATATACAGCGTTTCTTCTGCTTCTCCCGAAAGAGGAAATGTTACAAAAACCTGTTTGAACAAGGTGGCTGCAGAAAAAAAATCGCCCTGACCATAATAACAATAGGCCATGTAATATCTTATCTGTTTTTCTTCTGCGGAACCTATCTTCACGGTTAGCAACTGATCCAGCAATGGCAGGGCACGGGCGTAGTCGCCTTTGTTGTAGTATTCCTTCGCTTTTACGTACTTTAATTCAAAGTCGTCGCTCTTCAATATTTTATCATATTGACATCCGGTGAAAACTCCGAAAGAAAGTAGTATAATTGTGATGGCAATTACCCTTGTCTTATGCATAAGAGGCGCAAAGTTAATAAATATAAACGGTAAACGTAAGTATCGTATTTTTATTGAAAACTTAGCCTAAAATTTTTTAGACCAAGTTTAACGTAATATCTTTGCACACTTTTTAGAGTAACAACCAAAATAACGCTATGGATATTTTTGACAAATTACGGAAAGACAGAGGCCCTTTAGGCAAATGGAGCGATGTGGCTCATGGATATATGATGTTCCCGAAATTGGAAGGAGAGATAGGGCCCCGTATGTTTTTCAGAGGAAAGGAGCGCATTACCTGGAGTTTGAATAATTACCTCGGACTCGCAAATCACCCGGAGGTGAGAAAAGTAGATGCGGAAGCTGCAGCGCAATGGGGAATGGCATTTCCGATGGGAAGCCGCATGATGAGCGGGAATTCTGATCAGCACGAACAACTGGAAAATGAATTGAGTGCCTTTGTGATGAAGGAAGATACTTTTCTGTTAAACTACGGTTATCAGGGTATTATGAGCGCCATTGATGCAATTTGTAACCGTCACGATGTGATCGTTTACGATGCGGAAAGTCATGCATGTATCATTGATGGCGTGCGCTTACACCAGGGAAAAAGATTTGTTTATCGACACAACGACATCGAAAATTGTGAAGTGCAACTTAAACGCGCTACCGAATTGATACAGGGAACTCCCGGAGGAATTCTCGTGATCACAGAGGGTGTTTTCGGAATGGGTGGTGATCAGGGTAAATTAAAAGAAGTAGTTGAACTCAAAAAGAAATATGATTTCCGCTTGTTGGTGGATGATGCTCATGGTTTTGGAACAATGGGAGAAACGGGAGCAGGAACAGGAGAAGCACAGGGATGTCAGGATGGAATCGACCTCTATTTTTCTACTTTTGCTAAATCAATGGCAAGTATTGGAGCATTTATTTCGGGTGAAAAAGCTGTCATCTGGAATTTGAGATATAATTTACGTTCACAGATCTACGCTAAATCATTACCCATGCCTATTGTGATCGGCAATTTAAAACGATTGGAATTATTGCGCAGCAAACCTGAACTCAAAGCAAAACTCTGGGAAAATGTAAATAAACTCCAAGAAGGTTTTAAAAGTAGAGGTTTTGATCTCGGAAAAACAAATAGTCCTGTAACTCCTGTATTTTTAAAGGTGAGTATTCCCGAAACAATTAACCTTGTGGTTGACCTGAGAGAAAATCACGGCATTTTCTGTTCAGCTGTTACTTATCCGGTTATTCCTAAAGGAATGCTCATGTTGAGGATAATTCCAACTTCATCACATTCCGATGAAGAAATTCGATTAACTCTAGAGGCGTTTGAGGCAATACGGGAGAAAATTGAAAGCGGAGTATATCTTGCACAGGAATTGGCAAAGGTTTAACCTTTATTAGCATCTTATTATTCCTTTTTAACAAATTTGCGAACCAATTAAAATTATCTGTAATTGAACCTGCAGGTAATGGTAATTTTTGTAATTTTAAACACATATTTTTTTATGAACATGCAACAGAAATTTAACCAACTCAAATCCCTCATTAACCTTGCAGAAGAAGACATGCAAAAATTTACTACTAAAGGAAACAAAACCGCAGGAACGAGGCTGCGAAAATCGTTGCAGGATATAAAAGATATCTCTACAGAAATAAGAAAAGAAATTTTGGAATCTCGAAAAATGAAAGCCTAAACCAATTGATAATTGACAATTGAGAATGAGGGCATTAAATTGGGAGGAAAATAATAGATATTATTGGATGAAGAATGGAGAATTGAAAATGGAGTTTACCTAGAAGGAAAATAATATAAAATAATGGGGTTTTAATGAACAATTTTTAATTGACAATTGGGGTCTAAATTGGGAAAAAATATTTGAACTATCAATTAATCAGTATTTAATTGATACTTTTGAAAAAAGCATATTGATAATTTAAATTAAATGTGATGAAGGGAAATGTGGTGCGAGAAAAAAGTATCGTTTTTGCTATAGATATTGTTAATGGCTGAGGAATTACAAGAGAAAAAAGAATTTATTATCTCCAAACAATTATTGCGCTCCGGAGTTTCTATCGGTGCATTGGTAAGAGAAGCAGAACAAGCGGAAAGTAACAAAGATTTTATACATAAACTATCCATCTCTTTGAAAGAAGCGCATGAAACTGAATACTGGTTGGAGTTGCTTTTTAAAACAAATTATTTTACAAAGGAAAAATTCGAGGAATTGTTAAGCAAGACCGGCGAGTTGATACGTATTTTAACAAGTATAATTAAGACTTCAAAATTAAAACTTATGGTTAATTAACGATCACTATTTTAAATAAAGTCATTTTATAACATATTATAAAAATAATTAATCTTGCAAATAGTCATTGTGCAAGTTAGCATATAAATGGCAGATAAAATTGTCAATTGTCAATTCTCAATTCCCTCCCGATTTTACTTTGAAGTTCGTCACTCACTTTAAAGAGCGGCAATCTAACCTTTTCGCCACAAATGCCTATTTGTTTAAGCGCTGCTTTTACGCCAGCAGGGCTTCCTTCTTTAAATATAAGTTCAGTGAAATTAAGAAGGTCGAGATGTAATTTATTTGCAGCAATAAAATCTTGGTTTAAACTTAAACGCACCATTTCAGTAAATGGTTTAGGCAAAACATTTGCAACAACGGAAATAACACCTTTCATTCCTGTTGCAATAAATGGCAATGTAATTGGATCGTCACCACTGATCACCAAAAATTGTTTTGGAGCATCGCGGATTATTTTCATACACTGCATAAAGTTGCCGCTCGCCTCTTTTATGGCAATTACATTATTGGTATCCTTTGCTATGCGCAAAGTGGTTTCTGTTTCCATGTTAGAGCTTGTTCTGCCGGGAACGTTATATAAAATAATTGGGAGGCTGGCATTTTTATCAATTTCAATATAATGATGGTATATTCCTTCCTGTGAGGGTTTGTTATAATATGGTGATGCAATTAATATCGCTTCCATATTATTTTCAGAAGTTTTGCCTGCTGTATATTTTTTAATCGAGCGGATGATCTCCGCAGTATTATTTCCGCCGAAACCGCCAACAACCGGCACTCTTTTATTGGCTATTTTAACAGTAAAATCAAGAATCGAAAATCTTTCCTCCTCACTTAGTGTCGAACTCTCCCCTGTTGTTCCCATGCTAACCAAATATTCCACCCCACCTGAAATTACATGTTCAATTAATTTCTCCAATCCCGAAAAATCAATACTATCGTCTTCCCTAAACGGAGTAACCAAAGCAACCCCTGTTCCTATAAATTTGTTTAATATATTTTGATTGTAGTTATGCATTGTTTTTATTTTTCAATTGTAAAGGGTTTGGGGTCAGGAGTCAAGGGTCAATAGTCATTAGTTAATAGTTATTGGTCGAGGTGGTCCCGATAGCTATCGGGAGCTGTTTAATTCTCCATTCTCCATTCAATTCCCATTCCCCTTCACCATTCTCAAATACCTCTCCACTTGTTCCAGATAGTCATATACATTTTCATTATCCATGTGCATCATAAAATCGTAACAATAAGTTTTTTTATCATCAAATTTACCGATACGCAATTTTGCTTTGGAGTAGGTAGAAACATATTCAAGTGGACGAATTGTTTTCATGGAAGTATTGATCAGTACATCAAATTCACGTTCAATAAAATGTTTAATCTTCGGTGCTTTTGGAATTCCGAACCAATTCATATCTTTTTGAGTGATCCAGATAATTTCTTCTTGTTCAAATGGGGGTAATTTTTTTACATAACCGAAAAAGAATAGTTTTTTTCCATCCGCTGCATATTTATGTACTGTATTTAATAATTCACGTAAAGCAATGGGGTTGGATCCATCCACTAAAAATGCCATGGATTTTATTTGATCATATTCTATTGTTTGTCTTGCATGGGTATCTGTATAAGGTTTGGAGCGTATAAATCTCCCGAACAGACTATTTTTTATTTTTCTTATCACTATAATTTATAATTATACAGAGGGCATTTCTTTATTTACTTCCTCATACATGCCCATCGAACCTAATTTTTCTATGCGCTGATTAATTCTTTCTTCTGCCTCCAATGCACCTAATTCTTTCAAATGTTTTTTCAAATGTTTTTTCAAAAGTTTAGCCATTTCTTCGGCATCAGAATGTGCTCCGCCAACGGGTTCTTTTATAATACCATCGATGATCTTATTTTTATAATTATCTGAAGCGGTCAATTTTAATGCTTCCGCAGCAGTTTCTTTAAAATCCCAGCTTCTCCATAAAATACTGGAGCAAGATTCCGGAGAGATAACCGAATACCAGGTATTTTCCAACATAAATACTTTGTCGCCAATGCCAATTCCCAAAGCTCCACCGGAAGCTCCCTCACCAATTATTACACATATTACAGGAACTTTCAACAAGGTCATTTCATATAAATTACGAGCTATCGCTTCTGCCTGTCCCCGTTCTTCAGCCTCCAATCCGGGATATGCACCCGGTGTATCAATTAAGGTAACAATGGGTCGGTTAAATTTTTCCGCGAGTTTCATAAGTCTAAGTGCTTTTCGGTAGCCCTCAGGATTTGCCATCCCAAAATTGCGGAACTGTCGCATTTTAGTGTTTATCCCTTTTTGATGGCCAATAAACATTACTGACTGTCCGTCAAGACTTCCAAAACCTCCAATTATGGCTTTATCGTCCTTTACATTGCGATCACCATGCAGTTCTACAAAGTTTTCGCACATTTTTTCAATGTAAAAAAGGGAATAGGGTCTGTCGGGGTGGCGACTCAACTGCACCTTTTGCCAACCGGAAAGATTATTGTAGATCTCCTTTTTAAGGTTGGATATACGTTCCTCCAATTCTGCCGCAGGAGCTGTAATATCAATCTTTTGCTTTTCACCCAAGTGCTTCAGCTTCTCCAGTTCTTCATACAGCTCGGCAATGGGTTTTTCGAAGTCAAGAAATACCATGAGGCAAATTTACGAAAAATGATGATGAGGGGGAGGAGGGGTATCGGGTATCGGGACACGTGTAGCGGACAGTTAATGAGTAATGAGTGATGAGTAATGAGTAATGAGTAATGAGTGATGAGTAATGAGTGATGAGTAATGAGTAATGAGTGATGAGTGATGAGTAATGAGTAATGAGTGATGAGTAATGAGTGATGAGTAGATCGTCGAAAGCTGAATGCCTTTGCGCCTGACCAATGACTCTTGACTCCTCATTGCGGCTGTTCTAATTATTAAATTGATAATTGAAAATTACCAAATCGCTTTTAAGCCTTAATTGTCTGGAATCACCCCAACACATCACCAAGGTCATAGTTCGCTTGGTGATTTCCTTCGAATTTTGTAAAATCATTTGCCTTGGGAACCCAAAAGTAAAAAATTGGGTTAAAAACGCTGTTTATACATGTATAGACATGTAGTTTTGAATGGGGAATGAAAAATTTATATACTTTTGTCGCGCAACAAGTTACATTTTGAAAGAAGTGGAACGATATTAGTATAACATTTAAAACCTTACAATTATGAAAAAAAATTGGAAAATTATTTTACTCGTTGTCGTCCTTATTGGCGGCATCGGTCTTTATTTTGGAATGAAGGAATACAATAGAGGTGCAGCAGATGTTTCTGATGCTGATGCCGATGTAGTTATTAAATCGGAAGAGCTCACGAAAATATTTGGTGAGGATGAAAATAAAGCCAATGGATTATATCTTGATAAAGTGATTGCAGTTTCAGGTGTTGTTAAAGCGATAGAAAAAGATGAAAAAGGTGCTTACACTATTATATTAAATGGTGACAGCGAATTAACTACTGTTACTTGTCAGATGGATGAAAGACATAATGAAGAGGCCACGGAAGTGAAAGAGGGAACTACTATTACAGTAAAAGGTTATTGCACTGGATACCTTATGGACGTGATCCTGATAAGATGTGCAGTTGATAAATAGATTAAACTTTAAACAAATAAATAAAAAAATGAAAAAAGTAATTTTTGCATTCACGATGATTTTGATGTCCTTTAATTTGCTTACTGCACAGGACAAGATCTTTACAAAAACCGGCACTATTAATTTTGATGCATCAGGTGAAATGGAAACTATTGCGGCTATAAATAAAAAGGCCACATGTGTTGTTGATACCAAAACCGGTGCAATGGAATTTGCGGTGTTGATGAAAGCATTTACATTTGAAAAGGCTTTAATGGAAGAACACTTTAATGAAAATTACGTTGAAAGTGATACCTATCCTAAATCAACTTTCAAAGGAAAGATTGACAATTTGAGCGATATTAAATTCGCAACTGACGGTACCTATTCCGCTAATATTTCGGGAGATATTACCATTCACGGTGTTACAAAAGCTACTACTGCAAAGGGAACTTTTACAGTAAAGGGTGGCAAAGTAACCGGAACATCAAATTTCAAAGTTTTGTTGTCCGATTACAAAATATCGATTCCATCAGTGGTGGCTGCAAATATCAGCAAGGAAGCAACGATTACGGTCGATGTTTCACTGGATCCACTTAATTAACAATATTAAATCCCGAATGTATAATGCATTCGGGATTTATTTTTATTTTTAAGGCTTCACTAAAAACCAAACTATGAAAAATGTTTTACTCACTGTTATAATGTTTATTGCGGGCAGCAACTTTGTAAAAGCACAAGATCTGTTAGACCTTCTTGGAGAAGAAGAACCAACTACAGTCTATGTAAAAAATGCTTTTAAATCTTCCCGTGTAATTAATGGACAATCGATGGAAATGATCGCAAAGGGCACACTGGATTTTAGAATTTTGCATAGATTTGGTGAACTAAGTGGCGGCGCATACGAATTTTTTGGTTTGGATGCTGCGAGTATGCGATTGGGATTTGATTACGGTATCACCAAGAACTGGACCGTTGGAGTTGGACGCAGCACTTCAAGAAAAGAATTGGATGCTTTTGTAAAATACAGAATTATGCAACAGTCAACAGGAGAAAAAAATCATCCCTTCTCTTTATTATATGTTGGTGGTGTAACCTGCAACGGATTGGAGTGGGAAAATCCCGATATTACAAATTATTTTTCTTCGCGTTTGGCGTTTTATAATCAAATAATTATCGGAAGAAAATTCAGCGACAGGTTAACGCTGCAATTATCTCCTACCTACTTACATAGAAATTTAGTTGATCTTATAGATGAACCTAACGATCTTTATGCATTAGGAGTTGGTGGAAGAATAAAGATAACACAACGCCTCGCACTTACCGGTGATTATTTTTATGTCTTTAATACCACGGATAGCACTGCCGTAAATCCCCTTTCTATCGGTGTAGATATAGAAACCGGTGGTCACGTATTTCAATTGCATTTCAGTAATGCAGTAGGTATGAATGAACGCGCATTTCTTGCCGATACCAAAGGTGATTGGGCGAAAGGCGAAATTCGATTCGGATTTAATTTATCGCGTATATTTCAAATTGTAAAAGAAAAAGATAAGGAAAAGAATTAATTATTTCCTGAATTAATCCCCAATTAATCAATAGACATATAAAAATCAACTAACCTATTGATTTAGTTGGGGTTACCCTGTATAGCAAACAATTGAAATTCGTATGTTATGGGCTTGAAACAACTTATTTTATTACAAACTACCATCTGTTACTACTTCTATTGCTTATTCCGTGTTAATTTGAAAACCACTTTGTATATCTATATAAGGTGGTTTTTTATTTTGATTTAATTGCCTGAATTTTTTAGTTATGATGCAATATAAACCTATAGACTGCAATTTTTACGACAAATTGGAAGCGTTTGCTACCTCAAAAAAGATTTGCCTAATTCTCTATAAACAGGCGGATGAAATAATAAGTATACACTCGAAAATAGTAACCCTGGAAACTATCAACAAGGAAGAATTTATGGTTTTGGAAAATGATGTTCGAGTGCGTTTAGATTATTTGGTGAGTGTGGATGGAGAGCGATTGGATGGGTATTGTTGACCGAGATCGATATTATATTGAATAAACAACCTGAATGCTTTTAACAATAAAATACTTTATATTGCATAACAATTTTATACTTATTTTTAATCATTAAAATGATTAAAAATCGTTTAAACAAATTGCAACTCATATTGTTCATTTTAAATCGTAATTTTTTTGTTTTATTTTATGTTCAACAAAAATTAATTAATTGCAAACAAAACAAAAATAATTTTCTTTAAACATTTTTTGATTAGTGATGTTTTACTCTAATTAATTAAATAATCAAAAAATATAAATATGAAAATTAAAAATTTTGTACTCAGTTTTACTTTGTTGATTTGCGTTTCTGCACAAGCATTTGCAGGCGCACAAATTCAAATCATTCACAACTCTGCCGATCCTGCAGCAGCCTCCGTTGACGTCTATTTAGGTCCAACCTTAATTTTAGACAATTTTGCTTTTAGAACAGCATCTCCTTTTCTTGATGTGCTTTCCGGAATAGAAATAGTAGTTTCTATTGCTCCTCCTACGTCTACAAGTGTTGCAGATGCAATTGCATCATTTAATTATACACTTACTGATGGTGAACGTTATGTTGCCGTAGCAAATGGTGTATTAGATCCAACAATGTTTGCCGCAAATCCTGATGGTGAAATTACCGCATTTAATATATTGGTTAAGTCTGGCCTTGAACTGGCTGCGGCATTACCAACAAATGTTGATTTTGTTGTATTACATGGTTCAACCGATGCTCCTTCCGTTAGCGTATATGCAAGAGGTGTGGCGCAAATTGTTCCAACTGCATCTTATTCCGATTTCACCGATTATATTAGTGTTCCAGCCGGTTCCTATATAGTAGATATCACTCCTGCAGGAGCAACAATTCCTGTGGTTGCCGCATATACTGCCGACCTGAGTGGTTTAGCCGGTGGAACAGCTGTTGTTTTAGCTTCCGGATTCTTTAATCCTGCTGCAAATTTGGGTGGACCTGCATTTGCTTTATTAGCGGTATTGGCCGACGGAACAGTTATCAACTTACCTGTGGCACCTACAGCAACTTTGCAGGTAATTCATAACAGTGCAGATCCTGCAGCAGCATCTGTTGACATTTATGTAAACGGAGTAAAAACAGTAGATAATTTTGCATTTAGAACTGCAACCGGCACACTTTCAATTCCTTCCGGTGTTCCGGTTTCAATAGGAGTTGCTCCCGGCGCAAGCATGGGCGTAGCCGATGTGATCGCAAACTTTGATATTACATTCGCCGACAATCAGAAATATGTTGCCCTTGCAAATGGTGTTTTAGATCCAATGATGTTTGCTGTGAATCCTGATGGCGCTTCTACAGCGTTCACCTTGTTTTCAACGGATAATATCCGCGCAGTTGCCAGTGATCCAACAAAAGTGGAATTCATCGCAGTGCACGGTGCTTCCGATGCTCCTACAGTGGATGTGCGCGTTGGCGCAACTCCTCTGGTAGATGACGCTTCCTATGGCGACATTACTGGTTATGTAGCTGTTGATCCGGGCACTTATGTATTAGATGTTACTACTGCTGATGGTGCTGTAACAGTGGTTTCTTACACTGCTGCTTTAGATGCACTTACTGGTGGAACTGCTGTTGTTTTTGCATCCGGGTTTCTTGACCCTACAGCAAATAATGATGGTCCGGCTTTTGGATTATTTGCAGCATTAACCGATGGAACAGTTGTTGCTTTCGAAACATTTACCACTTCTATTGAAGATGCTTCTGCTCTCGAAGGACTTGGTGTGTATCCAAATCCTGCTTCTGATAATATTACATTAACAAATAATAATAGTGATACTTATATCGCGGCTATTTATAGTTTAGATGGAAGAAAGGTAGTTACAACTTCAGTTGGTTCAGGTAATACATTAGTAGATGTTTCAAATTTATCTGCAGGTATTTATACATTACTTATAACTGATGGAACAAATAATTATACTACAAAATTATCTGTGGTAAAATAATTTTAGTAATAAATAAATATATAATCCCGTCTGCAGTTTGT
>Ga0163147_10001203_pt1 | contig 39847 bp, 25 predicted proteins | sample OliLakLV19MP6G1_FD_148597 | JGI IMG/M metagenome (GOLD analysis project Ga0163147, IMG submission 148597) | Freshwater microbial mat bacterial communities from Lake Vanda, McMurdo Dry Valleys, Antarctica- Oligotrophic Lake LV.19.MP6.G1 | ecosystem: Environmental > Aquatic > Freshwater > Lake >...
GCATGGTTTATAATGAGGCAATAATTCAAATTCATAGAATGGTTATTGTCTTATGCCACGTATATTTTTATCATTCAGACGTGCCGATAGTAAAAGTTTTGCCGATAATATTTATGATGCCCTCGTCCAAGCCTTTGGGCGCGAGAATATCCTCTCTGATGTCCAAGATATTCCGTTTGGGGTGGATTTTAGAGATTATTTGTGGGATGAAATTGCCAAGCAGGACATGGTATTAGTGCTGATTGGGCGCGGATGGTCGGCTGTGCGCGATGATTTGGGACGCAAGGTGATTGAAAATCCCGCCGATATGGTGCGGATGGTCATCGAAATTGCGCTCCAACAAAAAAAGATGCTCATCCCCATATTGATTGGTGGGGCATCTATGCCGATCGCCACCGATATTCCAGAATCGCTCCAAGAATTATGTTATCGTCGCCCATTTGAAATTTTGGGGAATACCAATTTTAAGACGGATATGGAGAAATTAATTGGTGGCATCAAACGATTGCCAGCGTCATCTGTGACACCGCCAAAACCCGCTCCCAAGCCATCTGTACCACCTCCGCCGATAACCGTTGTGGTGCAACAACAACCCCAAGCCCCCGCGCCAGAGCCGATTGTTGCCCCACCGCCACCCGTAGTCGAAACGCCACCGCCAGAGGTGATATTAGAGCCACCGCCTGTTATCCCGCCACCTATCCCAACGGCGATGCTCAAGCCACAAAAACCGCATGTTGGGGCATCGCTCATTTTGCCACCACCATTTGACTGGGTAGAAGTCCCTGCGGGGATTCTGACGCTCAAAGAGGCGATTCGCACGCAGACGGTGTATTTGGATACCTTTTACATGGCAAAATATCCCATTACCAACACCCAATATCAGATATTTTTGGATGAACCAGATGGCTATGCTGACCCTGCATGGTGGGAATTTAGCGATATGGCGATTGCATGGCGGAGGGCTAATCCAACCCCCAAGCCGAGTGCTTTTTTAGGGGATGAATTTCCGCGCACCAATGTGTCGTGGTATGACGCATTGGCATTTTGCCGATGGTTATCGGCACGACTGGCAGAATTGCCACAGCATCAATCTGAGCCGTTCAAATTGATAACACTACCTGGTGAACATCACTGGCAACGGGCGGCACAAGGCGATGACGGACGGATTTATACATGGGGGAATAAATTTGAGACGAAATATGCCCATTTTAATATCAATAAACCTGCATCGGTGATGTTATATTTAGAATCGGCAAGCCCGTATGGGGCGGTGCAGATGTGTGGTAATATTTATGAATGGTGCTTGATGGAAGATGAAATAACGGACGGTGGCTTAGATATTAATCCTACCCACAAACGGCGCTCATTGCGTGGTGGGTCGTGGGCATCGCTGAATTCTGCCGAATTACAAATTAAGGCGCGGTTATTACTTGCGCCAGATTATGTCAGTGGTAGCGCTGGTTTTCGGATTATGAGGATATGAGGTCACATAGATAAAATCAATATTGCACAAAAAATGAGTCTGTTTTCTGAGCATTGGAGTCCAAAAATTGTCGCGGAACTCAATGGGCAGGCGGTGAAATTTGTCAAATTTGTGGGGGAATTTGTCTGGCATAGCCATGAACATGAGGATGAATTATTTTTGGTGGTGAAGGGGCGTTTTCGGATGGATTTCCGTGACCGTGCGGTGTGGATAGAGCAGGGGGAATTTATCGTTGTGCCACATGGGGTTGAACATCGTCCTTATGCGGAAGAAGAGGTCGAAGTGATTTTATTCGAGCCAACCGCGACCCTCAATACGGGTGATGTGACGGATGATGCCAAGACGGTAAAATCGCCAGAACGGATTTAGCTTTATTTGAGATGATAACACTTATTTGAAAAACCAGTTAACAACAAAAAATCCCCGTCATGGGGATTTTTTGCTAATTAGCTTCTGCCTCAACTTGTGCTTCGGCTTGTTTTTTCGCGTCGCGCTTGGCTTTTTCTTTTTCATAATCCCGTGAAAAGGTCGTGTCTTGTGGTTTGAGTGTCTCTGGTAGGCGGGCTTCATCTTCTGTGATGAGTCCCTCAGACAACAGCACCCGCTTAAATGAGGTGATAGCCACTTCTATCATGTCTAAATCGGGTTGGCGGGTGGTCAGGTGTTGGAGCGCTAAATTCGGTGTGACCATCAGACGTACCCATGGCTTTTCAATATTGCGTGCTGTCCAGCGCAACAATTCGTAGGCGATACCCGCAATCACAGGGATGAGGATAACCCGTGAGATAATTAACACGACAAAGGTGGGTCTGCCCAACAACGAAAAGACGAATATGCTCACAAAAACGACTGTGAGCAAAAATGCCGTCCCGCAACGGGGATGTTCAATGGGGTATTTTGCGACAATTTCGGGTGTCAGTTCATCACCTGCTTCATAGGCATTGATGGTCTTGTGTTCCGCCCCGTGATAGCCAAACAGCCGTTTGACATCGGGCAGGCGACCAATCATCCAAATATAGCCGATGAGAATCACCAATTGGATGACCCCTTCAATGATGTTGATGAGGAATGCATTCCAGCCGATGGACGTGAAGCCTGCTTCGCCTTCGGTGAGTCCGAGCCATCCGCCAATGCCAGTCGCGGCGGCGGTGGGCAACAAGAAAAATAGCCCAATGCCCAAGAGGAGCGCAAAGGCGATGGTGGCAAAGCCAATGGGTCCGCTAAAACTGGTGGTTTCTTCTTCTTCACCCATTTGCACATCGGCAGACCATGTAAGGGCGCGAGTGCCAAGTCCGAGTGCATCCCATAATCCGACCACACCGCGCACAAATGGGGTTTTGCTAATCCATCCGCCATAAATCCGTTTGCTGAGGGGTTGTTCGTGGATGACCACACGCCCTTCGGGGTCACGGGCGGCGATTGCCGATGTTTTTGCCCCGCGCATCAAGACACCTTCGATGACGGCTTGCCCACCATACGAAAATTTTATCTCATGCTTGGGTTTTTCGAGTACACGTTTATCTGCCATAATAGACCACTTTCCTACTCATTGGGTAGTAATAGATAACGATTATTGGGGGTGATTTCGGTGATGGTCGTTGCGCCGATGGGCTGAATGAACAACCATACATCGCCACCGACCACACACCCTTCTTGCCCATCTTCACATTCTGCACCCGCCAGAATGAGGGTATATACCCCATTTTCGGGGCGGATGATTGCCACATTGCCCATATTATCCACCAAATAGGCTTTATCGGCAGTGGCGCTAATTTCTAGCATGACGGCTTGTTCTGTACGCGCCCATGTGACAATTGTTTGTTGGTCATTGATTTGCATCAGTTGTACCACATTCAAACGGTCATTGCGGGCAAAATTGGTCTCATAGACTCCGTTGAGGTATTCAGAGACGACTTTCCAGCTATAAAATGCGGGACGCGGTGTGGCATCCAACGGCGATAACAAGCCAAACGATTCTGCACCTTGTGGCAAAAATTGGTCGTATAGCTTATATGCCGCCACACGGGTTGCCCCGCCTGCAAGTGCTTGTGAGGCTGATTGTATCAAGAAATTGGCTTGTTGTCTTAGTGTGATTTGAAATTGCGGACGAATCACCCGCCAGTTGGGGTCTAAATTGGGGCTGGCGTTGGTCTCGTTTATCCAAATCTGCTTATCGGTGAAGCCATAGCTATCCAATAAATTTCGATAAATCTGCACGAGGTCATACACCGTATCGGTGCGGAAATAGATATGTAGGCTGAGGGTGTCGAAATAGTAATTATATCGCTCGCCATCGGGGTCGTTTTTGATGCGTTCTAGCAATAAATCGGTATAGAGGCGTTCTCCCCGATTAATATCATGCCAATAGGTTGTGCCTGCCAAATGAATACGGGCGGCGGGGTTGCCCTCTTTGACGGCGAGATACGCGACTTTGACCATCTGGAAATAATCTTCGAGTGTGCCTTCAAATTCAAAACCATATACACCAGGGGCAATATCGGGTTCATTCCAGATAATAAAACGGTTCACCCCTCTGGATGCGTAATATGCCCCCACTTGGCGCATGAAGTTTGCCCATAGGTTGTTGGGGTCCTCTATGGGGAGGTATAACCCGCGTGGGACACCCGCATTGGGTGCGCCATCAGTTGCCCATGCAGGGGTATTTTTGACCACAGCGATAATTTCACGGTCACAATTACTAGCAGATACCAGCCATTCATCAGGGATATTCAAAAATCCCACAAATTCATCGGCGCTATTGGGTTGATGTTCTGCCCAATTGAAAATGAGCCGTTCCCATCCCAATCCCAAATCACAGGTGAGGTCTGGATACCATAACCCCTCCACAATGCCAAAAATATTCTCATTGGGGGTTAAATATGATGTGAGTGCAGATTCTTGAGATGTTGTGGGTGCATGGCTCATCATCCAAAACAACCCTAATAACAGGATAAAAAAAATGTTTTTTTGCATCATCAATTACTCTTGGCTCACAGGACGAATATCTTGTAAATTGGCTTGGAGTGTTTGCTTATTTTGCCACTCATTCACCTCTAGTTCAAAGGCAATATCCACTCTATCGGGCATTTTATTCACCCAATCGCCCAATCCAAAGCCAATGGCATCCAAAGGCGGTTGGCTGGCGCGGGAAATTTTGAGTTTGAGGTGCTTGCCGTCTTTGCCCACTGTTTTACATTCCGCGACATGCACATTTCGGCAGATAAACACGGGTTTCGGATTGCCATTGCCACACGGCTCTAAGAGTCGTAGCGTATCTACCATATCGAGGCTCAGTTGATGAATATTGAGTTCTGCATCAATATCCAGTGTAGGCGAAAGCACTTGCCCACTCAGATGATGCTGTGCCATATCTATCAGGCGTTCCCGCAGGGCAGGGATATTTTCGTTATAGACGGTGAAACCTGCCGCGAGGGCGTGTCCGCCATGCCGAATGAGCAAATCTGAACACTGGTCGAGCGCTGATGTGATGTCAAATTGAGGGATGCTACGGCATGAAGCTCGGCTTTCGTTTTCGCCCAATTCCATCACCACAGAGGGCTTAAAATATTCTTCTGTGATTCTGCCCGCCACCAAGCCAACAATACCGGGTTCAAATCCATCATGTGAGGCAAAAATCAGAGGTAGGGTATGGTCTTGAAATTCTAATTGTTGGCGAATAATTTCTTGAGCGGTGCGTGTTTTTTCTTGACGCTCCAAATTGAGCGACTGTAGTTTATGCGCCCAGATTTCTGCTTCTTCCATCGTGGTAGATGCCAACAGGTTATAGGCGATTTTGGCATCTGCCAAGCGTCCCGCGGCGTTAATGCGCGGACCCAGCGCAAAGCCGATGGTAAGGGCGCTTACATCACCCGGATTGATACCCGATACCTCCAACAAGGCGCGGATACCCGGACGTTCTGCGCGGTTGAGGACTTCTAGCCCTTTTCGCACCAATACCCGATTTTCTAAGCGGTTGAGTGGCATGAGGTCTGCGACTGTGCCGATTGCCACGAGGTCAAATAGCTTGTCGAGTGGGATGCCATAATATTTGTCAAATCCATTCGATTTTGAATTCGCTTTTTGTTTCTCGCGGATTTTCATGATGAGGGCTTGCACCAATTTGAAGGTGACACCCACCCCCGCCAACATGCTCTCGCCATAGCCATCTATTTTGCAATTAATCACCGCAAAGGCTGTGGGCAATTCGGGTCCTAGCGAGTGATGGTCGGTGATGATAATATCCAGCCCCACAACCTTGCCATCTTCCACTTCTTGCACCGAGCGAATCCCGCAATCTACGGTGATGACCAGTTTTACGCCCTCTTTTGCCATTTTTTGCAGGGCAGGCGTATTGAGTCCATAGCCTTCATCCATCCGATGGGGGATATATGGGGTGACTTTGGCGCTGAGTGATTTGAGCGCCTCCACCAGCAATGTGGTAGAGGTCACACCATCAGCATCAAAATCGCCATAGACCACAATATGCTCATGGGCATCTATCGCCTGTAAAATACGCCCTACCGCTTTAGTCATATCGGGAATATCAAACGGGTTATGGGTGAAATCTTTGGCATACAAAAAGCGATGCGCTTCTTCTGGCGTATCGTAGCCCCGATTAATCAGCACTTGCGCCAAGACGGGATGAATTCCCCCAAAACGGCGTAAGTCTGCTGGTGGGGCAGGGTTTGCTATAATCCAACGTTTACCAATCATCAAATTCTCACAAAAATTCTTCATCGTCTGTTATTATTATTGACCTTGTGCGTTTTCGCAATTCACAGAACGTTAATGTGTGAATTTCTGGTTATCTGCCACACCTATTACGGATAGAAAGAGGCTCAACAATGGCAAAAATCGTCTTTATGGGGACACCCGAATTTGCAGTAGCGACCTTACGCGCCTTGATAACTCATCATGAGGTCATTGGGGTGGTCACACAACCCGATAGACCCGCAGGGCGTGGGAATGAGGTCAAAATCTCGCCGATTAAGGCGGTGGCACTCGAACACAACATCCCGGTTTTTCAGCCAGAGAAAATTCGTAAGCCAGAGGCGATAGACCAACTTGCCCAATGGAATGCCGATGCCTATGTAGTGGCGGCATTTGGTCAAATTTTGCCCCAACGCCTATTGGATATCCCGCCGTATGGTTCAATAAATGTTCATGCGTCATTGCTCCCCCGTTGGCGGGGTGCCGCGCCTATTCATGCGTCTATTCGTGCGGGTGATGCAGAGACGGGTGTCACCATCATGAAAATGGATGCAGGGTTAGATACCGGTCCCATGCTCATGCCCCGTGCGATTCCTATTATGCCCGATGAAACAGGTCAATCTCTGCACGACAAATTGGCACAATTGGGTGCAGATTTGCTCATTGAAGTGTTGGATGGTTACTTAAAGGGGCAAATTATCCCTATCCCCCAACCAGAGGAAGGGATGACTTTTGCGCCCCAAATCCAAAAAGAAGAAGGGCGTATGGATTGGGCATCACCCGCTATGGTACTAGAACGGTTGGTGCGTGCTTTTACTCCGTGGCCTGGGACATATACCTTTTGGGATGGCAAGCAACTTAAAATTCATCGTGGGACGACTGGTGATGGTTCTGCACCCATCGGCAAAGTCGTCAAAAGTGGGGAACGGGTGGGTATTGGTACAGTAGATGGTGTGTTTTATCCGCTAGAATTACAATTAGAAGGCAAAAAACGAGTGGGTATAGATGACTTTGTGCGCGGATACCCCACCTTCATCGGGGCGCAATTAGGCTAATTTGTGCAAAAAGTGTGCAGAAAATAAGAATTTACTGCCAGATGTGTGTATCATGCGTGTTATAATGACACGGTTTTTATACCCTAAACCGAAAAGGTATTTTACGTGACTGTATTCAAACGGTGGCGAATAGTGGGATTGGGCGTTATCGTCAGCTTACTAGCAACCCTATTCGTTGTGCGAGAACTAGATTTGCCCCTCTTAGGTGAAGCATTGGCACAAGCCCGTTTCATCGCTATTTTGCCATGTGTGGCATTATTGCTCATGGGATTATTTACACGCGCCATTCGCTGGCGGGTACTATTGAGTGATGCGCTCCCATTTTGGCGGGCATTCCATATCATGAATGTCGCCTATTTGGTGAACGGCGTGTTGCCACTGCGGATTGGTGAGGTGGCGCGTGTTTTTTTGGCGAACAGAGTCACGCCTCCTGTGCCGATGGCGAAAACTGCCATGACGGTGGTCGTTGAACGGTTGCTAGATTTATTAGCGGTGGTGATGTTGGTTGCCTTTGCGCTAGTGGCGGGGGATATTCCGCCTGTACTGCGTAGTGCAGGTGTGGTGATGGGGATAATGGGTCTAACGGGATTTGTCATCCTCGTCATCCTGTCTGGACAACGCCCATTGGCGTATAGGCTGGTTGAGTGGGTGATAAAATTTATTCCGCCACTTAAACGGATGAATCCCACCGCGATTTTAGACCATCTGCTAGATGGTTTAGCGCCACTGGCAAATATTCGCACCTTATCACAGGCACTATTTTGGACAGGCTTGAGCTGGGTATTTTCTGTCATAGCGGGGTATGTGTTGATGTATACTTTCTATGATAACCCAAGTTGGTCTGCTACCTGCTTGTATATTGCGGCGGCGGCGTTTGCCATCGCTGTCCCTGCCACTATCGGCAGTTTGGGCGTATATGAAGCCTCAATTGTGATTGCACTCGATGCATTGGGGTATGGCAATCCGCCAACGGTGGCGATTGCCTTTGCGGTGGTGGTGCATGGGGTCAATGTGCTGGTTCATTCTGCTACGGGGGCAATCGGATTTATCCATGAGGGTGTATCGTTGGGGCAATTATCGCGTGGGGTGCGTGATGTGCAGTTAGATTCGACTATGACCAACGTCCCTATCACTGAAGGAAGTTCAAACGGATGACCGCACCGAAAAAACTTAAAATTCTCATTTGCCTGCTCTACTATTTGCCTCATCGCACAGGGATGCAACTGTATATCCAACGGATTTCGGAGGCATTTGTGGCACATGGACACGAAGTGACGGTGCTATGTGTGCGCCATCAACCCGATTTGCCCTCACAAGAAATGGTGAGTGGGGTGAAGGTCATACGATTATGGTCGCCACCAATTCCGATTAGCAGGGGCATGATTATGCCTGCCTATCCATATTCTGCATTCAAGCATATTCGCAATGCCGATGTGGTCAGTGTGCATACTCCCATGCTCGAAACCGCGCTCATCGGCTTTTTAGCGCGGATTTTGGGGCGCAAGGTGATTATCACCCATCATGGCGATTTGTTGTTGCCCAAAGGACTCAGTAACCGCATTATTCAGGGGACGATGTTTTTTTTCTATCGGCTATTGGCGATGCAAGCCCCGCGTTTGGTGGCTTATACCCAAGATTATGCCGACCATTCGTATTATCTACGACCCTTTTTGAATAAGGTGAAAGTGATTCATCCGCCCATCACCATGCCCACGCCCAACCCAGAAAATGCCCAAAAATTGCGGGCAGAATGGTCGCCCGATGGCGCTCCGATTATTGGCTATGCGGGACGATTTGTCCAAGAAAAACGTCCCGATTTGCTCATTCAATCGCTAGAAATTATCAACAAAAAATATCCCAACACGCGGATTGTATTCGCAGGTGAATATAATATCCCGTATGAAAATACGTGGGAGATGTATCAGCATGTGGTAGAAAAATATCGTGACCAGTTGATATTTTTGGGATTGCACAAAGATATGCAATTTATGGCAGATTTTTTTAGCGCGTGTGATGTCTTGGCGCTCACTAGTGATAGCGAGTGTTTTGCATTGGTGCAAGTAGAAGCGATGCTATCGGGTACGCCTGTCGTGATGACCGATACACCTGGCGGGCGCGTGCCTGTGACCAAAACGGGCATGGGGGCATTAACCCCTGTTGGGGATTATGTCAAAATTGGCGAAACGATTGTGCGTGTACTCGACAATCGTGAAAATTTTGTGCGCTCCCGTGATGAAATTGAAACGGTGTTTTCATTTGAAGAAACTGTGGCACAATATGAGGCGGTATTTGAGGAGTTTGCACGGTGATTGATGACGCAACCATCCAACACATGACACGCAATGAAGCAGATATGGCTTTCAAACGGCGTGTTAGGACAATTTTTGAATGGGTGAATCCACAAGACGGCGACCTCATACTCGATATGCCGTGTGGACGCGGTTTTTATTTGAATATGTTCCGTTATGTGAGCAATTGTCGTCTTATCGGTGCAGATTTAGATTGGGATGTGCTACATAAGGCGCAAAATAACCTAGAAGCCTTGCCCAATATTGCCCTTAATCATGCCAGCATTTACGCCTTGCCGTATCCAGATAACACTTTTGATGCGGTGATTTTATCTGAGGTGCTAGAACATCTCGATGATGATGTGGCGGGGCTAAAAGAGGCATATCGAGTCTTAAAACCGGATGGTGTGGCGGTGATAACCGTCCCTAATGCCGATTATCCATTCATTTGGGACCCGATTAACCGTACTCTGCAACACCTGTTTAAGACACATATTAGCAAAGGGATATTTGCGGGCATCTGGGCAAATCATGTGCGTCTCTATACCCGTGAAGAATTGCGCCAAAATACAGTGAGTGCGGGATTTATCATTGAAGAAGAACGGTCTTTTACCCATTATAGCTTTCCGTTTATTCACAATTTGGTGTATGGGTTTGGCAAGCCGTTATTAGAGGCGGGTGCATTGCCGAGTAATATGGCAAAGGTGGCAGACCGCACCAAATTTGATGAGCCTAGCGGTGGCGCATGGTGGAATCCGATAACACTTGGTTTGGCATTATTTAATTATTTTGATTGCCATAATAACATGAACGAATCACCCGAAAAATCTACTGTGAACTTATGTATCAAAGGGCGCAAACCCAATGAATGAATTTGACGATTTTTCTGATATAGAAGATACCAATCCATTGCCAGCGCCAAAACCATCGGACGAGACCATACTCTCTCCCGATACATTGGCACAAGCCCCTCAACGGCGCAGATTAGAAGATTTAACACTGGCAGAATTGATGGGGCAGTTTTTTCGTGCGCCCTTTAAGACATGGCGTGGATTTGCCGAAATTACAGGGCAATCTTCCACAATAAGTTCCACAAGCCCCATAAGCGCTTCTGAAGCGCCTGCATTAGAAGCGATTGTGGATATAGAACCAACCACGCGCCCCGCCATCGAAAAACCGACCACGCCCGTTGCCGATGGGGATTTTTTATCTGTTGCCGATGATGACCTCACACCAGAGCAACGCGAATCTTTCCGTCAGTCACGCGGACAGTTTATCAAATTGGGCTTGTATATGATGGCGTATGCCCTCGCATTTTGGGGTAGTGTCGTTTTGGTCAGCGCCGAAATTCGCAACGAATCTCAACTGGATAGGGGCGCTCCGTTTCTGATTGCGGGCTTTTTATTGTGGCTATTTGCAGAATTTTCAGATTCAAAATTCACCCCACTGGCTTGGGTCAAAAATCGGGGAATATCATCGGCAAAAGCCAGTGATGACACCCTGCCAAATCCAGAACGAATAGAAAAAACATCCACAGGCTATGATAACACATGGGTGATTCACCCCGTCCGTATTTTTGCCGGCATAGGCGCGATATTTTTTAGCGCAGTGGCATGGGTGGGCAATCCACAAAATCAATTCACATTTGTGGGATTTTGGGGATGGTTAGCCGCCGTTCTTTGCATAGTGGTGTTGTTTGCGCCCAAATCGTGGTCGGTTAATCGGTTAATGGGGAATATCAGCACATGGGCGCGTGGGGTAAACCTCATGAATCCGTCCATGTTGATGATGATAGGCATTATCATCATCGCTACTGCCTTTCGGGTTCATGACCTAGACCGTTTGCCACCAGAGATGACCAGTGACCATATCGAAAAACTGATTAATGTTGACCAAATTCTCAATGGGGATAGGTCTGTTTTTTATACCAATAATGGCGGACGCGAATCGTTTCAGATGTATGTCTTAGCGATATTTTCGCAACTCACGGGGATAGGGGTGAGTTTTACCCTGCTTAAAGTGGTGGCAATCATCGAATCCATCATCACATTACCCTTTTTATGGTGGCTTGGACGTGAGATTATTGGTGAAAAAGACCGCAAACTCGGTAATTTTGTCGGGTTGAGCCTCATGGCATTGGTGGCGGTCAGTTATTGGCATTTGGCAATCACACGGCTGTCGTTGCGGATTATTCTCACGCCGTTGGTGGCGGCACTTTTGCTTGGATTTATGATACGCGCCTTGCGGTATAATCGGCGGGGCGATTTTATCATGGCGGGGTTGGTATTGGGCTTTGGGCTATATACCTATCAGGCTGTGCGGATGATGCCCGTATTCATCGTATTGGCAGTGGGGTGGGGCGTATGGTGCAGATTGCGCCAACGCGACCAATTCTTAAAATATGCCAGTCATTTGGCGGTGTTGGTATTGGTGTCGTTCATCGCATTTATCCCGCTATTCCGATTTTCGCTCGATTATCCCAATTTATTTTGGATGCGTACCGCAGGGCGATTGTTGGGGGATGACCTCATCCAAACCACCGATGAAAATGGCAATTTGGTCTATCGGGATGCCACCATCGCAGAACGGGCAGAAGCCTTTAACAACAATGTCCCCATTTTGGCAGATAACATGCGAAATGCGTTGTTGATGTATAACTGGAAGGGCGATATTGCGTGGATTAGTGCTTATCCCAATTATCCCGCGATGGATACGGTGACTGGCGCATTTCTCATCGTCGGATTGGGTGCATGGCTTGGCTATATGTTCAGGCGAAAAGAGGGAATTTTACTCATTGTGCCGATAATGGTGTTGGTGATGTTATTGCCATCAGCGTTATCTATTGCACTCCCACTAGAAAATCCGAGTGCGACCCGTACCAGTGGGTCTTTGCCTGCGGTGTATCTGCTGGCGGCATTGCCCATGGGATTATTTGTGATGCAATCGGAGCGCATTTTTAGGCGTACGGGCAAATTTGTGAGTATTGGGGCGTTGTTGGTGCTGGTTTTCATCGCCATGTCGCTCAATAGAAAGACATATTATGAAGATTATTATGTGTCTTATCTGCCACAGTCTTTGCCCCATAGCGAAGCAGGGCGCATTTTGCGCGGATTTGCCCTAAGTGACGGTGCTTATAGCAATGCGTTCATGATTTCGTATGATTTTTGGTTTGACCATCGCACCATTGGCTTGGAAGGTGGCATGATGAACTGGTCAAATGGCATTGATGTGAATGCCTTTCAAGTGCCAGATTTTGTCAGTGACGCATATTATTGTCCCAATCGAACATTGCGCGTAGATGTGGATAAAGACCTGCTATTCTTTTATAACTTCAATGATAGCGAGATGGAAAATAATTTGCGCCTATGGTTTCCGAATGGACGCACCAGCCTGATAACCAGCTATCAACCGGGTGATGATTTTAAGATTTATCGTGTGCCTGCATTAGGTGAATCGGGATTTAGAGCATTTGCACGACAATTTACCTCAAATGTCTCGTGCGCTGTGCCGTGATAGTGACAAAATGGAGAAAAATTCTGTGACGGATGTTGTTGTAGATGAAAATCGCATAGGGCAACCCCCGCGTCGCCCGTTAGTGACTATTTCGGTGAGCGATGTGGTGGTGGCGGTGATATTAGCCATCACCCTATTTGTGGGCGGGTCTGCGCGGTTTATGGCGAATAACTGGGATGATTTTGTGCGTTTTCATCCCGATGAACGTTATTTGACGATGATTATTGCCCCATCGTTGGGGACACCCCTCTATATTGAATACTGTCCAGAGGATAGTGCTTGTCATCCAGATGAAAAAGAACGGTATGCACGTCAACAGATGTGCATCGCCCGTTATCCAACGACCAATGGTGCGGGAGATTATTTTGATACCGCATGTTCGTTTCTGAATCCAGAAAATGTGAACAGAAGTCATTATGTCTATGGCACATTACCGCTTTTTCTCACCCGATTTGGTGCAGAACTCTTGGCGAGTCAAAATAATGACCCATTGTGGTTAAGCTCTGATGGCATTGTGGCGGTGTGGCGCGGACTATCCGCATTTGCAGAGACAGCGGTTATTCTACTTGTTTTTCTGATGGGAGTGCGCTTACATGGCAAATGGGTTGGATTATTAGCCTCTATTTTATATGCTAGTGTCGCTTTTTCGATTCAGCAGGCACATTTTGGCACAACCGATGCCATGACCAATTTTTGTGTGGCATTGGCGTTATATTTCGCTGTGCGAACACAAGGCTCTGGCAAATGGTGGGATTATGCGGGCTTTGGGGTGGGGCTTGGTATGGCGGTGGCGAGCCGTGTGAATGTCGCGCCGTTGGCAGTGGTGATGATTATTGTGACAATTTATCGGATGCTACCCGCCTTTGATGTGCGCCTTGCCATGCGTGAACGGAGCAATATCGCCGTATTCCAATTTTTGGGATTGGTGCTGGCGGGTGTGGTTTCGATTGTAGTATTCCGTATTGGCAATCCATACGCCTTTGAGGGACCCGGATTTTTTGGCATCATCCCCTCACAACGCTATATCGAGACACTTTCTCAGGCACAATATTTTGTCGGTGGCGAATACGAAGCCCCACCCAATTGGCAGTGGGTGAATCGGGCAGGGTATCTTTTCCCCTTATCCAATATGGTGCTATGGGGGATGGGTGTGGCGCTCGGTGTGACGGCGTGGTTCTCTCTCATTTGGTCGTTGTGGCGACTCATTCGCGGACGGGCAGGGGGATTTTTGAACTTGGCGCTTTCGGCATGGATAGTCGCCTATTTCGCCTTTGCGGGCAATTTATGGGTGATGTCTATGCGCTATTATTTGCCCCTCTATCCTGCATTGGTCGTCTTGGCGGCTTGGGGCTTGGTGGAACTGCTCAAACGGTCATCTGCGAAAAATATGCGTTTGTGGCGTACACTGGTCGCCGCAGGGATATTGGTGGGTGTGACATCGTTCACCATTTTATGGGGTGTGATGTTCACCAACATTTATCGCAATCCCGCGACATTTGTCCAAGCGACCTATTATGCGATGGAGCGTGTAGAAGGTGATTTTTGGATGCAACGGGCAGGCGCGACACCCGATGAGCCGATTATTAACATCGCATTTCCCAACGAATATCGCTCGCGCACAGCCATCGCATTTGAACAATGGATTGCCAATGATGCAACGCGCTTTTATCCCACTATGCCGTCTATTGCGCGTTTTTCGGTTGCTACCGATGGCATTATCACCACTGTGACCGCCACCCGCCTCATGGCAGAAAATAGTACGCAGGTGCATACGCTCCGTTTGACGGTGATAGACCCGCTCACCAATACAGAACTGACTGGCGCGACCATCCGCAGTAACTTTAACCAGCCAGAAAATACATTGGGGCAGACTTATCCCATTACATTCGAGACACCCCTTCAGGTGAAAGCGGGGGCAGAATATCTCTTCCGTGTGGAAGTATTAGAAGGTAGCCCTGTATTGAGCATTGGCTCGGTCATGGGCAGTGAACAGCCTTGGGATGAGCCTGTGCCAACGGCGGTGTGTGAGTTGCCACTCGGCATGACATTGGCGGACGATTTATGGGCGGGGATGTTTAGTCGTGAAGATTGTCGGCGGGTGTCTATTTGGAATGACCAGATTCATGTCCATAACCTCTCTATTCATGATGAGGATACGCCAGAAAAGCGCGATATGTGGATGACGATGCTCGACCAATCGGATTATATCTATATCAATAGCAACCGCCGTTATGACTCTCAGTCGCGCTTGCCTGTGCGCTTTCCATTGACCATGCGTTATTATGAGGCGCTATTCAATGGGGAACTTGGTTTTGAGCTAATAGAAGTGTTCCAAGAGACATTTGAACTCGGTCCCATAAAAATATCAGACCAAAATTTGCCTCACTACAACACCCCCTCATGGCTTAATGAATACGAGGCAGAAGAAGCCTTTACAGTATATGACCATCCTGTCATCTACCTATTCAGAAAAAGTCCCGATTATTCATCTGAACAAATGCGCGGGGTGATGAATGGTGTCGTCCTCACCCGCACCAATACAGTCTATGGCGGGTATGTAGACCCTACATTGGTGAATGTGACCACTGCTTCATCACTGCAAGCCGATAAAGCCCCGTCTAACCTCATGCTCACCCCAGAAATGAGACAAATTCAGCAATCGGGTGGCACATGGTCTGAACGGTTTAATCCAGATAGCTTTGTCAATAGCAATCAATGGGTGACATTGGTCGTCTGGTGGCTAACCATTATGCTATTTGGGTTCATCATGTTCCCCATTTTATTCGCCGTATTCCCCGCCTTAGCCGATAGGGGCTATGGCTTTGCCAAAATTATGGGGGTTGTCCTCACCGCATGGCTGGCATGGGCATTGGGGACATTGCGCTTTCTCACATGGTCATCGGCTGGCTTAGTGGGAATTTTATTGGCGCTCATGGCATTAAGCCTGTGGGTGACATGGCGTGTGCGTGGCACATTTTTCCCGTATATACGGGCGCGGTGGAAAATGCTCCTATGGATGGATATTTTGGCATTTGCGCTGTTTCTCGCCTTTGTCGGTGTGAGATTAGCCAACCCAGATTTGTGGCATCAACAATTTGGTGGCGAAAAGCCGATGGACTTCGCCTATTTTAACGCCGTGTTGCGGAGTACAATTTTCCCCGCTTTTGACCCATGGTATGGGGGCGGGTATCTGAATTATTACTACTTTGGGTTTGTGATTGCGGGTGTGCCAACACTCCTTTTGGGTGTTGTGCCATCGGTTGCCTATAACCTCATTATTCCCATGCTATTTTCTGTGACGGGTATGGGTGCATTTTCGGTGGCGTTTAATGTCGTCAGTGGCTGGAAAGTCACCGAAAAGACCTATGATGAAAATGGGCATCTCGTCCCTGTGATGGAAAATAACAAGCCAAAACGCCGACCATTGGGCAATCCGTGGGTGGCGGGTATCATGGCGCTCTTGATGGCGGTGGTCTTTGGCAATTTAGACACGGGTCGGGTATTCCTGACAGGACTCGCACAAGGTGGTGGCTGGAAACAACCACAAGGCATGTTTGTGGTTGAATTGGAACAAGATTATTATGATACCTATGGACAGTTTCCAGATTACCTCACAAAACTCGGTATCTGCCAAGATGCCGCCACATTACGCGACCAAGCGCCCATCACTGACCAACTGGCATACGAAATGGGCAGTATCGCCAATTTAATCACGGCTATTCCGAGTGGATTTATGAATGCCCTCAGTGGTAATCAGGTTTATATATCGGGAGAACGCTGGTTTTGGGCACCAACCCGTACCATCACCGAAATTCCGTGTCAGGCGGATGGTGCAATCAACGAAATGCCCTATTTCACCTTCTTATATGGTGATTTACACGCACACATGATTTCCATGCCTCTCATGTTGTTTTCTATGCTGTTTGTATTTGCAGAAATCATGCACGCGGGGCGTGATAAACGGTCGTGGTGGATGCAATTTGGGGCGATTTTCTTAGGTGCATTGGTGATTGGCTTATTCACCGCTACCAACACATGGGAAACCCCTACATTCACCATTTTTGGTGTACTCGGATTGGGATATGCGTGGTGGTTGAATTGGGGCAAAATTTCACGCTGGTCGTTGTGGAGTGTATTCTTGCGTGTGGGTGGATTTCTCCTCATCACCGTATTGGTCGCCTTGCCATTTTCGTGGTGGTTTTCATCGTCTCTGACCGAATTTAAGATGTGGGATGGTCGCAAAACCCCGCTATGGGCATATTTTTCTATTCACGGGTTATTCTTGTTCATCATCACCTCGTTGCTCCTTTGGGAGACGGCGCGATGGATGCGCTCGGTGCGGGTGCGTACCTTGCGCGGAAAAATAAACCTGCTGGTCTCGTTATTACTATTGGCGGGGATGGTATTCTTTGGCACATTAGCCATTGTATTCATGGGCTATCATGTGGCGCTGGTGGTCATCCCGTTGGTGGTGTGGATTGGGATATTGTTCTTCCGACCAAATCAATCGCGGGCGATGCAATTCATCCTCGTATTAGCGGGTTTGGGGCTGGCTATTACACTCGGAACAGAAATTATCACCTTGCGTTTGGATAATGGCAGACAAAACAGCATATTCAAGTTTTATATTCAAGTTTGGCTCATTTTTAGTGTGGTTGGTGGCGCTGGATTTGCATGGGTGACGAGTCATGCAAAACACTGGAAGGCGCGAATTGCCATGCCATGGTATAGCATCATTGGTGTGATGATTTTTATCTGTGCGCTCTACCCCATCACTGCCACAGGGTCAAAATCTGCATTTCGGATGGCATCGGACGTGCCACTCACATTAGACGGAAATGCTTATCTCAATTATGTAGCACAATACTACGAAGAAGGTCTGACCGATTATGTCACCTTGAGTTCAGATTATGATGCCATTACATGGTTGCAACGCAATGTGGTGGGGTCGCCCATCATCATGGAAGCCCAAAGCTATGGCTCGTTGTATAAATGGGGTGGGCGCATTTCGATTAATACAGGGCTACCATCGGTGGCAGGGTGGGATTATCACCAGACACAACAACGCTCGTTGGAATGGATGCCTTTGGTTGTGCGCCAACGTGCCGCTAATGTCAATGCGTTTTATAGCACATTGGATATAACTGTCGCCAGCGATATTTTGCGCTTCTATGATGTGCGTTATGTGGTCGTGACAGATTATGAGACAAAACGTTATCTATCTACGGGCGGATTGGTCAAATTGGGCGAGATGGTAGAACGTGGTTTGCTCGATATTGCCTATCAAAATGAATTGACCACCATTTATGCGGTGAATCAGGGCGCGTTATATGCGTTATTTGTCGAGAATATGCGGGTTCAGAATGAATTTGCCACCATCCCATGAGGTAAACGATGATTAGTGAATGGCTCGCCCGCGAAGGGTGGATGATAATAAATTGGTGGTTATTGCTTACAGTGGGGGGGATGGCTGTTTTGCCCCTCACTGTGCGGTTGCTCCATGCCTTACCCGATAAAGGCTATAGCTTGGCGCGTCCGCTTAGCTTGTTGCTCATTACCCTTGTGTATTGGTTGTTGGGGATGCTCAATATCACCGAAAATACAACAGGGAGTATCGTCCTTGCATGGATGATTATCTTGGGCATCAGCTTGTATGTGTATATCAAACCCAACCCATTTGCATGGCGGTCGTGGTGGTCAGAAAATCGGGCTATGATACTTGTCGTGGAAATTTTATTCATCGTCTTATTTGCGAGTATGGCGGTGTATCGAGCGCATCAGAACGAATTAGCCTCCACCGAAAAGCCGATGGACTTGGCATTTATGAGCGCCATCCAGCGTAGCCCGGATTTTCCACCCGATGACCCATGGCTCTCTGGTTATTCCATCAGTTACTACTATATGGGATATGTGATGGGCGCGATGGTCTCTAAATCGGCAGATTTACCCGCTACCATCGGCTTTAATTTGCACCTTGCCACCTTATTTGCGTTGGGTGGTACGGCGGTTTTTGGGGTGGTATACAACCTCATTCGCGCACAGGCACTCCGTAATCTGTTCGATACCCGTCCCACACGCGGTATGGCGATTGGTTTTGGGTTGCTGGCGACATTTTTCTTGATGCTCATGAGCAATTTTAATATGGTCATGGTCGAAATGCCGTATCGGGCGATGACCGCAGATGAAAATTATCTGCGTCATTTGGATACCAAAGGACGCTCTAGCGATTATGACCAAGACGGCAATCCATTGCCTGTATATGATGCCATGCAAACCGCCATAGACCCATTTAACCCCGCCCAATATCCCAGTTGGTGGTGGTTTGATTCTAGCCGTACTATCACAGAACGCGCCCTCGATACCCCAACACAACGCGGGGGGCGCGTGAATGAGGTGATAGATGAATTCCCCAGCTTTAGCTTTATTTTGGGCGATAGTCACCCGCATGTCATGTCGTTGCCATTCGTGTTATTGGCGATTGGGCTGGCGTTGAATATCATCCTATCAGCCTCGCGCCCTACCACCCACCAAGTGCTACTCTATGGGGTTTGTGTGGGGGCATTGGTGTTTTTGAATACATGGGATGCGCCAATTTATATCGTGGTATTGGTCGGTGCGGAATTACTCCGCCGACTGGCAATAGAGGGGCGCGGATATTTGGCATTATTTGACTGGATATACCTACTCTTTTTTGCGGGTGTGTTGTTGGTCGTCATGCTGATTGTCTATTCGCCATTTTTGCTTAGTTTTCAATCGCAATTGAGCGGTATATTGCCAAATCCGCTTTATCCGACCCGCCCACAACAGATGTTTGTGATGTTTGCGCCGTTTATTTTGCTCATTAGCGCCTATTTACTCGTGGAAATGGCACGCGGGATGTGGGCAAAACGGATGAATTGGGGTTTGGGACTAGTCACATCAGTGAGTATTATCGTATTTTTGTTGTTTGCGATGGTGTTGCTGGTCGAGATTGCCCTACGCGCCCCACAAAATTCCCCCATTGGGCGCACCATCAATGATTTTATCGTTGCTTATGGCGGACAAGACCCGGTGACTGAACAAGTGATTAACCGCCGTTTGAGTACGATGCCCACTACGTTATTCATGGGGTTGATATTGACCCTCGTGGTAGCGCGATTATTCCCGCGTTTTTGGCGTAAGTCAGATAGCACCGATACTGGGCGCATCACCTACTCGCCATCCACAGGGCTGGCTTTGTTGCTCATCGGCGCGGGTACGGGACTCATCCTTATCCCCGAATTTTTATATCTACGCGATAATTTTGGTTGGCGGATGAACACCGTGTTCAAATTTTATTATCAGTCGTGGGTGATGTTCAGTATTGTCGGGGCATATGGTGTATATAGTATCATTGCCGATATAAAAGCATGGCGACCGATATTGCCACTCCGTTTGGCATATGCGCTATTGGTCGTGGCGGTAGTGGGTGCAGGGGCAATTTATCCTGCCTTTGGGTTTTATCACCGTGCATTTATCGAGACGGGGCGTGCGAATAATCCCAACGCAAATGACATCACACTTGATAGTGGTCCCACACTGATTGACCGCCAAGATTATCAGGCGCTAATGTGCTTGTCGGATAGAGTAGGTCAAGCGGATGTGGTGGTGGCAGAAGCCCGCCCACAAGGACGTTTTGTGAATTATAATGTCGCACATGGGCGCACAGGTACGCTCACAGGAATATCTGTAATACTCGGTTGGACAGGACATCAAAGCCAATGGCGCGGGGAAAATTATTCTCAAGCGGTTGGCACACGCGAAAACGACCTAGATACATTGTATACGGCACTATCTATCACCAATGTAACGCCTATCATTGAGCAATATGGCATAGACTATATTCTCTATGGGTCAAAAGAACGCGAGTATTATGGTGTGGGTGGCGAGACAAAATTCTTGGATAGTTTTGAAGTCGTCTGCACGAGTGATTTTGGTGGCACACGGATTTATCGGGTGATTGAGCAATATGACCCGTTGACTAATGAATGATAAAGGTGATTTTATGCAAGCTGTGGCGCAAGAAACCAGTCTTATAGAGACACCAAAGCCAACTTTTGGGGTGACGATTCGGTATGAATGGTTAGTGATGATGGCATTGGTGGTGTTTGCTACGATATTTCATTTGGCAGGGCTAGATGAAATTCCACTCTCACATTCAGAGGCAAATCAGGCATTATCGGCATGGCGTAGCACCATGCCCAATGTATCGGGCGACCCCATTGTGTCGGATAATCCGCTTGTGTGGTGGTCACAAAAAATTGCCTTCTCGCTTATTGGTGGGTCAGAATTTGCCAGCCGTGTCTTTACGGCGCTGGCAGGGATATTGGTGAGCGTGTCGCCATTGATGTTCATCCCGCTTTTGGGCAGAAGTCGTGCTTATCTGATGACCATTTTGTTGGGCATATCACCGATATTGCTCGCCACCGCCCGCATCAGTAGTGGCACAACATGGGCGCTATTGCTTGCAGTGATGATGGTGTGGTTTGGATGGCGTTTTTATGAGACAGCACTCCAGAAATACGGACTTGCCACCCTTATCACAGGCGCATTTTTGGTATTGATGACCGAATCGCAGAGTATTTTACTCTTGCTCACCCTCATCGGCGCTGGGATTATCGCCTTATTGCTTACTTCGTATGCGAATTTTGTGGATGGTAATGAGACCAAACTTGCCGCACAGGCTCGCGCTCGTATCGCACAAATCCCCTTCATAGAAGGCATGATGTTGTCTGGATTGATTATTTTTGCCGTTGCAAGTGGGTTTATGTTTGCGCCGGATGGACTGAATACGATTGGGGCGTTACTCGCACAAATTTTTGCGGGATGGACTGCCCCCACAGAAGGCTATCGCCCTTTTGAAATACTTATTTTTTATGAAATATGGCTCATCCCGTTTTTCTTTCTCGCAGTGGGATTGCTCATCACACGGCGCGAAATGTCTTTTGTGGAACGCTTTTTGATTGGCTGGGCGGGCTTGGCGCTGATTGCCCTTATCATCTACCCCGATATGCACGCCACACACGCCTCATGGTTGGTGTTGCCGATGAGTGCAATGATGGCGTATGTGGTCTCACAAGCCTTTTTCCATGTCGTTCCGCCCATTCAACAACAAGTGTTGGTGACGGATGACCGAGGAATATTGTGGGGCAAATTGACGGTGGTCATCATGACATTTGTTTTGCTGATTTTATTCACATCCCACATGCAATTTGTGAGCAGGGGCATTTTATTGCTCCAAAATGGCACACCCACCAATTTTTTTGCGAGTGTTGGCTCGGCAGAATTGGCGCGTGAGGTTCAGTCACGGCAATATGTTGGTGTATCTGAGGCGATGTTGGTGGCAGTGATTGTTTTGGTGATGATGCTGATAGGGTATTTTTTGGCGACCACCATTTGGGGGACACTTGTGCCACTACAAGGTGCGGTTATTGGCATGTTCATCTTTGTATGCATGGCAGGCTTTGGCACAGCATGGGGTGTGGCGATGCACCGCGCTCAGACCCCGCTAGAGATGTTTCATCATCCGCAAGCACCCTCAATTCAAACGATGAACCTTAGAAAGACGTTGGATGAATTGGCATTTCGGGCGGCATCTGGCACCACTGCCTTAAAAATTGCTAGTCTCGCGCCATCTGATGGGGTGGTGGCATGGATTTTGCGCGATTATCATCAGACAGACTATGTTACCAGTATCCAAGAAGCACAGTCTTATCCTGTGGTGATTATCCCACAAGGTGCAAATGCGCCATCCATTATCACCGATTTGCGTGGCGATTATGTAGGTCAGTGGTTTGAGATTAGCACCTATTGGGCAGGGGTATCGGGTGTGACCAGTTATTGGCAACCTCTGCGCTTTACTGCCGATAAGCTCAAATATCCACAACGAAGTTTTGCATGGGAGATTAATCTGGATTTGATAACATGGTGGTTGTTGCGCGAGGTTCGCACGCAACCACAGATGTATGAAGCCCTCATTTTATGGGTGCGCCAAGATGTTTATGATAATGTGCCATTGGTTACCCAATGAAGATTTAAGGATTTTTTGGCGAAACAGTGTACTGTGATATGACTTTTGACAAGATAATCAGAGTGGCTTTTTATGAGTGACCAACAACCAATAATAAATGGCATGGATGAGATAAACGACCTCATCCAAACGTGTTTGACAGGCGACCAAACGGCTTATACTGCGCTATATGACCAGTTTGCGACGGGTATTTATCGTCTGTGCTATAGCCTTGTGTTGCAACGACAAGATGCCGAAGATGTGATGCAAGAGACATTTGTCTATGCCTTCAAAAATCTGTATCGCTTCGATGCCAATCGTGCGTCATTTAAGACGTGGCTCTATACCATCGCGGTGAGCCGATGCCGTAATACCTATCGGCGCAAGCGCCTGCCCAATATTGATTTTGGGCAATTATTTCGGCTAGAAATTGCCGCCCCACGTTCAGAACGTCCAGAGGCAGAATTGGCACGCAAGGCGGCAGAAGATGCGTTACGCCAAGCCCTATATGCGCTCACCCCGCCATTACGCGAGGCGGTGGTTTTGCGTTATGGTCACGGACTCACCTACAGAGAAATTGCCGATGTGATGGGATGTCCTGCAAAAACGGCAGAAAGTCGCATACGCTTGGCGCACCAGCACCTCAAGCATATTTTGCAAGCACATGGTCAAGGGTTATTAGAAGAGTTGTTGAGTTTTTGAGCGATGATAAAATTGTTGCATATCCTATATTGTAAATGGCATATCACGGCGTATGTGAATGGGGAACTTTCTCCCATCCAAAGACGGCGTATGGCGCGTTATATCGAAAACTATCCCGAATGTTATGTGGAATATCGCAGACAGCGCGATTTATCGCGTGAACTTGCGGAGCGATTGCCCATATTAGGCGCTCCACAAGGCGGACAGTTACAACGGTTGTGGCGACTCATTGAAGGGGATGTGGCAAAACCTGCCACAATCATTTTATCGGCATCACAAGTGGTCGTGTATAGCCTATCTTTAACTGCCTTATTGTGGATGGTGGTGCTGATGACGACCTTGCATAATTCTGGTGTGACTACCCTTGTCATTACACCCCCCACACCCGATAATGCGGTGTTGGGTGTGGAAACACGCGACCCAAATCATACCACCCCAGCGATTCCGCCCACATTTGTGGCTGTTGCGACTTCTGGTGGATTTGAGATTTCTACCGCAGTGAGTACCGCACAACTGACTGACCGTGATACTTATCAAAATCCATATCCCACCCCCAAACTTGGAGAGTGATGTTACATGGCTTTATTAACACGACCAAATTCATCCCCAGAAGGGGAATCTGATAACACCCTCACACGCTGGCTCTCGCAGTCGGTATTGCTCAATTGGGAATTTATTGCATGGGTGATTGTCTTTGCCCTGTCGATTTTTACCCGTTTCTATATTTTGGGTGACCGTACCATGAGCCACGATGAAAGCCTGCATACGGTTTTCTCGAATAATTTGTCTGACCGTGGCTTTTTTGAACATAACCCCATGATGCATGGGACCGTTTTATATCATGCCACCGCGCTCATGTATCAATTATTTGGTGTGAACGATTTTAGCGCCCGCATTTATCCGGCTGTATTGGGTATTATGATGGTGATGTTCCCATTGTTGATGCGTCAATGGTTGGGAAGAAAAGGGGCGTTGCTGGCGGGGATTATGATTCTTGCCTCACCACTTTTGCTCTACTACAATCGGTACATCCGCGAAGACACCCCCGCAATTTTAGCCACAATGGTCATGTTTTATGCCGCAATTATGTATACCAATGGTCCCGCACAACAACGCGGAAAAGCCCATTGGCTCTATATTTTGGCGGCGGCAAATTTGTGGAATTTGGCATCGAAAGAGACTGGCTTCTTTTATGTCGCCATTTTTGGGGCGTTCCTCACGCTTTACTGGATTGTGCGCCTCATTCAACACTATACAGGCATCAATGGCAAGATGATTTTTCAGTCGGTGACACTCGCCATTCTCACCGCAGGCACACTCTCCATTCTGATGGTGATGGTGCTATCCATTTCGATGTTCCCCTATCCCACATTGGATGAACGTCTGGTGTATTGGGGCGACCAAATCGCCGCAACATTGCGTTTTGAGCCGATAGGCACAGATTTTTCCACCTTTCTTGTATGGAGTGGTTCTGCGATTGTCTCGATGCTGGCTGTGGTGGTTGGCACAGGCATTTGGGCGTATCGCAAACGTGATGAAGACCCTGCCTATCTCATTATTTTAGATATTATCGCTGTCGTGTTTTCTGCGGTGGCATTTTTTCTTATTGCACGGAATTTTTCTACTATCACAGTAATTAACGAACTAGGACAGCCAGAAATCCGCAGTATGTCATCGGCGGCGATGTCGCTTGGCTGGATTGTGGCGATGTCGTTTGGCATGATTTATGCGTCTTTCCGACTCCGCTTATCGGGTAGTTTTACCCGTTTGGTGGTGGCATTGCTGGCAGTAACGGCGATTGTTTTGGCTGGACTGATTGTGGTGGAAGAATTATCTCATGCCCCTGCACGAGATAGAGATACTGTGGCACAACCCGCAGAACCGGGACTCGACCAAGTGGATGTCGTCCAAACGGAGGCATTTACTATCACACCGATTATTTGGACATGGGTTATTGGGGCAGGTGTCATTTTATTGGTCATCAATACCAAAATCGCTGGTTGGTGGCGGGTATTAAAAAAATTCCCCGAATTTGATGTATGTATGATTTTGGGGACACTCACACTCCCTTGGCTGGCGGCGATTGTCTTATCCCTGTCTCATAGCACTTCATCTGATTGGATAGCGGTGGGGTCATCAGCGCGTTGGCTCATTGACCTATTGCCATTAGACGGATTTAATGAATCGGATGTGATTTTACGCACAGGACAATTTATCATCGGCTTTTTGAGCTGGTTTCCATTGATGGCTGTGAGTATTGTCGGCGGGTTGGCGTGGAATTGGCGACGCTATCTCATGGCATCATTGGTGTTTTATCTGCTGTTCCTGTTTTTCTATACCACCATGTTCACTAACCCCAAAGGGATTGCATCGGGCTTTGTATATAGCTTGCAGTATTGGATGGAACAGCAAGGCGAAAAGCGTGGGAATCAGCCACAATATTACTACACGCTGGTTATCATGCCATTTTACGAATTTTTGCCCATCATTGGCAGTATGTTGTCTATGGTGGCGGGGTATGTGTTCTTTTGGCGCAAAAATCGTGAAAAAGAAGAATCGCTCCAAAATAACAGCTATGCAGGCGGCTTGTTATTTGGTGTGGGTATAGCGGGTGCATTGGCATTTTCCGCGTGGCGCTTGTTAGCCATTCGCAGGATAGAATCACAAGACAGCACCTTACAGACCATTTTTGCCATGCTCCCCAATGCACTTTTGGTCTTAGTCGGATTATTGGTGGCGTGGCTTATTTTTAGGTTATGGCTGGAATGGTCGCGTAGAGGAAAACTCGCTAAAGATGAACTCACCCCTATTCCAACGGCATTGTTTAATTCGTTCTTTGCGCTCACAGGAGTCATCATTGGTTTGCGTCATCTGATGTGGATGGCTGGGTCGCCTGTGGCAGATGCCGAGAGTTATCAGACCTATCAGACAATTTTCACCATTTTGACCGTGTTGCTCATCCCACTATTGGCGCTATGCGTGTTGATGCTCGGTGTTTGGGTGATAATGATGCATCGTGTGTGGTTTATTGGCGATACGCTTCGCAAACGGGCTATTCACGAATCACGCAAACAAATGGAGGTTGAATCCGATGCCGAATTACCCACGATGGAATCTATTTTGCCAGAATCAACCTCACGCGGGGCAGTCGCGCCTGTTTTTGCATGGCTCATGCGCGAATTGGGTTATATCGTCCATTGGGGATATGAGCAAATCCGCCGTCCAATTTGGGTGTTGTTGGGGATAAGTGCCTTCATTTGCCTTTTGATTGTGGCGCTTATCAATAGTCATTTCATTTTGTTGGCAGAAGTGCCAGCTAACCAGTATATTATTTTCACATTGCCCAATTTGCCAAATGGGGGGTTGGTATTGAGCCAATTGCTGGTGAGCGTGTTTATCATATCGGCAATTTTAGGGCTTGGTCTGATGTGGATGTTATTGGGATATGAACTCGCCCCAAAACACGCGGGTTATGCCACGAGTATCCGTAAAAATTGGGCGAGGCTCACACGGCTAACCCCCCGTATTATGGGATTATTGCCCCATCCAACAAGGACAGATGACGATGAAACAACATCCGAAATTGATGCACTGCTCCCACAAAAAACCCGCCGTTGGTGGTCTAATTTGTTGGGTGGTCAACTACTCGGTTTAGTCTTTTTTGGTATTTTGAGCATCGTAATCGCAGGCGTGGCATTTTACTTGTTGTTCTGGGATTCGCTCTATCTCAGCGCAGTGTTATGGGATGGGCGCGGTATTCAGCGCGAATTTGATTTGAACGCCATTGTGCAGGTTTTGGGTTTTATTCTGCAAGTGATTGGGTTGATTTTCATCCCTCTCATGGTGGGATTATTTGCGATGCTACAGGCATATAACCTGTTTGGATGGGTATGGTCGGCTTTGGCGGTCAAATCGCCACAGCTAGAACGCCTTTCATCTACCCATACACAAGAAAGCCCAACACCTGCTTTATCCACACAAGATGAGGCGACAGGCGCGTGGAAACTCACCGAAGTGCCTGTCTTGCTTTTTATCAGTTGGTGGGCGGTGTTTAATTTGCTGGCATATACCCTTGCAGGTGAAAAGATGCCGTGGCTGGGTACACACATGAGTGTGCCGATGATTTTCCTCACGGCTTGGTATTTTGGACGGGTATTTGACCGTATTGAGTGGCGTAAATTTGCACAACGCGGATGGGTGTATCTGTTCATCTTCCCGTTGATGATGATGGCGCTATTCCGTCTTGTGATGCCCCTGACAGTGGGTGAACAACCCTTCTTAGGCACAACACAAGCCCAGTTAGATTATACGTATAACTGGTTAGGGGCGTTGGCGCTGTTTTTGGGTGGTGGTTATTTTGCCATTTTCTTGGCACGAAAATTAGGATGGGGTTCATTTAGGCAATTATTGGCGCTATCAACCTTTGCTATTTTGGCAGTGGTGACATTCCGTTCTGCGTGGATTGCCTCATTCATCAATTATGACCTGCCTACAGAATATCTGGTTTATGCACACGGCGGACCTGCCAATAAATTTGTCACCGAACAATTGGCAGAAATCAGTATGCGGACGACTGGTGGCATGAATCTAAAAATTATGCACGATAATCGTTTCTCTTGGCCTGGGAGCTGGTATCTGCGTGATTTTACCAATGTGCAATACATTGATACTCGCACCCCATCTCAGGAAGAACTCGCAGATACAATGGTAGTGATTGTTGGTGATAGCAATAATACGCGCATTGAACCGTTATTGCGTGATAGTTATCAGAAATTTACTTATAAGCGCATGTGGTGGCCCTATCAGGATGCGTATTGGGATTTGACTGCTACAAAATTAACGGACTGGCTTAGTTTTGTTGATGCAAATGCCGCCCAACGGCGACGTGGATGGTTTGATATTTGGTGGGCGCGTGATTATGATGCCTATGAGCAAGCTATTTTTGTACCGGGTCGCTTGTTTAATACGGATTTTGAACTCCAAAGTTGGCCCGTTTCGGATACGATGTATGTCTATATCCGCAAAGATATTGCCGCCCAAGCATGGCTCTATGGGGTGGGGGATGGTAGCCCACTGAGCGAATTTACGCAGTTGCAAGTGAATGTGTGTAATCAGAATTTTGTCTCACGGCAAGCCATTAGCATCTTTGAAAATCAAATCCAACCTCTTTCACGCCCGATTGGGTTGGCGGTTGATGCTGATGGACGGGTCATTGTGGCAGAAGAGGCGGAACAAATTTCACAGGTGAGTATTTTTGCCCCCAATGGCGAATTGTTGGATGTTTATGGACAGCCCGGTCCATCATCCGTTGCTGGACCGTTCTTCATGCGCCCACATAGTGTTGGTGTGTCGCCAAATGGGACTATCTATGTTGCAGATACATGGAATTATCGGATTCGTGCCTTTGATGAACGCTTTACCCAAATTAATATGTGGGGGCAACCCTTAACATTGGGTGCAGATGCGCCCATAGAACCACTTGATGGGTTTTGGGGTCCGCGTGATGTCAAGGTAGATAACAACGGTTTTGTGTATGTGTCTGATACAGGCAATCGGCGAATTCGTGTCTATACACCTGATGGTATTTGGGTGCGCGATATTGGGCGTAGTGGGTCTGGTGATGGCGGGCTAAATGAGCCTGCGGGTATTGCCTTGCACCCCGATGGTCGCATTTTCATCGCCGATACATGGAACAAACGCATTGCCATATTCAACACCGATGGCACATTCATCAGGAATTTTGAAATACGGGGCTGGTATGAAGATTTTGGCAATCGCCCCTATTTGGCGTTGGATGTGTCGCGTCAATTGTTATATGTCTCAGACCCAGATGCCGCACGCATTTTGATGTATGATACCGATGGCAATTGCATTGGCTCATTTGGCGAAACGACACAAGGTAGCGCCCCAAGTTTGTCGCAATTTGGTGTGATTGGTGGTTTGGCAACCGATAGCGCAGGTAATTTGTATGTGAGTGATATGACCTATGGGCGTGTGCTGAAATTTGCCCCCTATGACAGACCGGGTGTGATTCCACAGACGAATATTGACCAGCTACCACCCGCCGTCATCATCGAATCTACACCAGAGGTTGAGGTGACTGTTGAAGCAACGCCAGAAGTTGAAATGACTTCTGAGGTAGAAATCACGGTAGAAACAACGCTAGAACCAATAGAGACGACTCCAGAGACCACGCCAGATAACTAATTGTGGCAATGTCTTGACAAGCGATAGTGGCACATGCTAGTATCAACACAATTGAATTTTTGGACGGCAAAAAGTGGGGAAAAACCCACTTTTTGCTTTATAAATCAAAAGTTGTGTGCTAGAATTATTTATAACAGCTTGTTACAGACAAAAACCGCAAGTTGTTGATAGATTGTGGGAGCAATCAGTTACAGTGAAAAACGAATTTGAAATCGCTTTTAATGAAATTGCAGAATTGCGGTCTTTACCACAAGATGTTGTGCTAGAAGCCCTGCAAACCGCATTAGTCTCGGCATATCAACGTGATACCAACGCCAGTAAAGCCCAACACGTTGAAGCCACCATAGACCCTGTTACAGGGCGTGCCCGCATCTTTGTCGAAAAAGAGGTGGTTGAGGATGTCGAAAACCCCAATACTGAAGTTGACATCGAAAAAGCGCGTTATTATCATCCAGAGTGCCAGTTAGGTGATACTGTGATGGTACAGTTGGAGGGGACAACCAAGAAATTTGGTCGTATCGCCGCCCAAACTGCTAAACAAGTTATTTTGCAAAAAATCCGTGAGGCAGAACGCAGTTCTTTGTATGAAGAATACAAAGATAAAGAGGGCGATATTGTCAATGGGACGGTTCAGAGCATCGCCGCCAATAAAGTGACGATTGGTTTGGGTCGTGCAGAAGCAGAATTATTGCGCCAACATCAAATTCCGGGTGAACGCTATCGCCAGCACGATAAAGTGCGGTGCTATGTCTTGGAAGTGAAGAAGAGCAATCGCGGACCTCAGATTATCCTCAGCCGTAGCCATCGTAATATGTTGCGTCGTTTGCTGGAATTTGAAGTGCCAGAAATTTATAACGGTCAAATTGAGATTAAAAATATCGCCCGTGAAGCAGGCTATCGGTCAAAAGTGGCTGTGATGGCATTGCAAGAGGGCATAGACCCTGTGGGTGCTTGTGTTGGGATGCGCGGGATTCGGATTCAAAATATTGTCAATGAACTCAATAAAGAGAAAATTGATGTGATTGAATGGAATCCAAATCAAGAAGAATTTATCGAAAAAGCCCTTAGCCCCGCCCGTGTGACAGGCGTATTTTTGGATGATGACCCCGATTATGGGCGCACCGCCGTAGTCGTTGTGCGCGATGACCAGTTATCGCTTGCCATTGGCAAGGAAGGGCAAAATGCGCGTTTGGCGGCAAAACTCACTGGCTGGCGGATTGATATTAAGAGTGTGACCGAATCGGTGTCGAATGCGCTCGAAAATATCGAGAAGCCCCCGCTTGATGTATTGATGATGCAAAGCCCCGATTTGTTGAGCAATGTCAGCATGATTATCGAGAAAAAGCAGGCTGGACGGGTTTTGACTGAGGAAGATTATAAAGAACTCAGCCGATTTTCTGTTTTGGCAGAACGCCGTTATGTGGATGTCCGCAACAAGTCGCGTGCGGCGCGGATTGCCGAAATTAATGCCGTTAAAGAGACCTTGCCACAAGCCTATTTTGATATTCCCGTGACAGCACTCGATTTGCCCGATACCATGATTGAATCCCTAGAGCCACTCGGCAACACGGGCGAAATTATGTTGCGCTTTTTGATTGATGAGACTCGCCTAAAACGGTTATTGGGGACAAATAACGACTCGGCGTTGCGCCAAGTTCAGAATGCCCTCGATAAATTGGTTATCCCCGATGATGGTACTGGTATCATAGTAGAAGATGCGTCTCCTGTGGAACTTGTTGATGCAGAGATGCCCGCCCCAGAAGAGCTAGTAGCAGAACAACCCGAAGATATACAACCTGCTCCAGAAATTGTAGAACCCGTGAATGAATTGCCATTGCCAGTGATGATGACCAGTGTGCCAACTGCCACTGAATCTAAGCCTAAATTTGCGACTACTGAGGTAGGTGAAGAATTTGTGGACTTGGAAGATGATGACGACGATGATTCACCGCGTGGTATTGAAAAGCGCAAGAAAGAAAAAGAGAAGCGCCGTCAATTGGTCTATGATGAAGATACAGGTCAGACTTTTGCAAAACGTCGCCGTAAAGGTGGACGCAAAGCCGACGGTTGGGATGGAGAAGATTTTTAGGGTATGACGCAAGGCAATCGCACCCCAGTGAAGCAACACCAGCGCGTGGGGCAGACATCATCTGCCCCAAAAGTCATTCGCCCCGAATATACGGATGTCGTTGAGGATGACCGTATTGATTGGGAGCGCAAACAAAAAGGCAAAAAGGTCATTGAAGCCATAGAAACCGATGACCTTTTGACTGATGATAGTGTTGTCGAAGCGGTTATTCAGCCACAAAAAGCTAAAAAACAGCATAAGAAAAAAAATCGTGAAATCATCTATGATGAAGAACTTGACCAAACCATCGTGAAGCGCAAGCGGCGGCGTGAGTCTGTTCATTTTCATGCAGACTTAGATGATTTTGAATAAATAAGACCAATTTCTATGCACCGAGTCCCTTTATGTCTATATACATTTGGGGACTTTATGCTATGATATAAAATATAGTCTATCTACTGTTCTTTTCATTGACCGAATATGCAGGTCACTTGTGTTTTATTATGGCAGAAAAAACTCAGCAAATAAATCAAAAACACACCCCAGAACGCTCTTGTGTGGTTTGTAAAACCAAATCACCCAAGCGGTCATTAACGCGACTCGTGGTTATTGAAGATGAGTTACACATTGATTTAACAGGAAAGATGAATGGACGTGGTGCATATTTATGTCAAAACGATGGTTGTTGGGAACGTGCGATGAAAACCCATGTTCTGAATCAAGCCTTAAAAGTGACGTTGAGCGATGAATTTCGGCAACAGTTATTGGAGGCAAAGCCGTCATCATGAGTGCTAAAACGATGATGACGCACAATTTACTAAATCAGTTCACTATATACAGGGTGATAGTCATTCCGTAGCGCCTTGCTACGGCTATTCCTGACCTATCACCCTTTCAGTATGGAGGTCTTATGGCTCAGGAAAAACAAATTGTTTTAGTTCCAGATTTTCTCACAGTACGTCAGTTGGCGGAACTTATTTCTGCCAGTCCTATTGAGGTGATGAAACGCCTCATTAGCAGTGGTATTATGGCATCTATCAATCAACAGATAGATTATGATACCGCCGCTATTGTTTTGGAAGAATTTGGTTATGAGGCGCAATCGGCAAGTGCGATTGCCGCCGCAGAAGAAGCCCAAAAGCGCGTTGCTAACAGTACGCAATCTTGGCGCAAAGTGTATACCACCGAAAAAACATCCGATTTGGAACGCCGCCCACCCATCGTCACTATTTTGGGGCATGTTGACCATGGCAAGACAACCTTGCTTGATACCATCCGCAAAAGTAATGTGGCAGATGGCGAAGCAGGTGGGATTACCCAACATATCGGTGCTTATATGGTGAATCATGAAGGACGGCAACTCTCCTTTTTAGATACCCCTGGTCATGAGGCGTTCACCGCCATGCGTGCGCGTGGGGCAAATGGGGCAGATATTGCGGTTTTGGTCGTGGCGGCGGATGATGGTGTCATGCCAACCACCCGTGAGGCACTTAATCATGCGCGGGCGGCAAATGTGCCGATTGTGGTGGCAATCACCAAAATTGATAAGCGTAATGCCAATATTGACCGTGTGAAACAAGAATTATCTGAGCTTGGACTCATCCCTGATGATTGGGATGGTGATACGCTCATGGTGCCTGTTAATTCGACCAAAGGTGAGGGCATCGAGGATTTATTAGAAGCCCTTTTGCTGGTGGCAGATGACCAACAAATCATCGCAAACCCCAAAGCAGATCCCACAGGGATTGTCATTGAAGCACGGATTGACCCCTCTCGCGGGACGATTGCCACCCTGCTTGTCCTCAATGGGACAGTGCATCGTGGTGATGTGATTGTTGTGGGGATGAGTCATGGACGCATTAAAGCGATGTATGACCAAGCAGGCAAACCAGTAGACGAAGCGACTCCTTCTACCCCTGTCTCCATTTTGGGATTAGATGCACCGCCAATGCCCGGCGAGACCTTTGAAAAGGTCAAGAATGATAAAACTGCGCGTGAAATTGTTGAAGACCGCTATGCCAACCGCGAAGTAATACAAAAAGCGGGTCGGGCAGTCACCCTAGAAGATATTTTTGCACAACTCAATTCGAGTTCCAAAAAAGAACTCAATCTGATTGTCAAAGCCGATGTGCGTGGGTCATTAGAGCCACTGGTCAATTCATTAGGCGACCTCTCGAATACCAATTCCGAAGGTATTAAAGTGCGTATTTTGCTCTCTGATGTGGGTAATGTGAGCGAAAATGATATTATGCTGGCAAGTGCCTCTGGCGCTATTGTCATCGCCTTTAATGTGACGGTAGATAATGCCGCCAAACGCTCCGCAGAGACTCAGCATGTGGATATTCGGCGTTATACCATCATCTACAAATTGCTAGAAGATATGGAATTGGCGCTCAAAGGGATGCTTACCCCTGTATTTGCCCCCAAGACGATTGGTGTGGCAGAAGTGCGCCAAGTCTTTAGCATCTCTAAAGGCAATATCGCGGGGAGTTATATCCTCGAAGGCGAAGCCCGTCGTAATGCCAAAGCGCGGGTACGGCGTTCTGGCAAAATCATTTTTGAAGAGGGGAGCATTAGCTCACTCAAACGCATGAAAGACGATGTACGTGAAGTGCGTACTGGCTTTGAGTGCGGGATTTCTCTCGATGGATTTAGTGATTTTCATGTTGGCGACCGCATCGAATTTTTCGTTATGGAGCGCGTCAATTAATCAATCAAATATGGTATGGGGCAGGACAACCTGCCCCATATACTAACGAAAGGACACCATTATGTCTATTAAACAAGGACGTGTTGGAGAGCGGATTCAGACCATTCTGAGTGAACTCCTCCGCAGAGAAGTATCTGACCCCCGTTTGTATAATGTGACCATCACCGAAGTAAATTTAGACCCAGAATTGATGTTTGCCGATGTGTATGTTAACGCATTGGGTGATGAATCACGCGAAGAACAAGTGATGAAGGGGTTAAAAAGTGCCACAGGCTATTTGCGCCGTGAAGTGGGCAAGCGGGTTCAGTTGCGAAATACGCCCGAATTGCATTTTCATTGGGATGAAACCCTACAACGGGGTGAGAGTATGAACCAGCTTTTGGCAAAGCTGAATATTCCACCTGCGCCAATAGAAGAAAATGCCGATGATGATGCCGATTTTGCCGATGAGGAAAGTGACGAGTTTGATGACCTCGATTAGACGCACCGACTGGGCAGAAGCCACATCGCTGATTCAATCTGCCCAAAAGATATTGATTGTCACCCATGTTTCGCCAGATGGTGATGCGTTTGGGTCTATGCTCGGTTTGGCAAATGGTTTGCGTTCACTCGGCAAAGATGTGGATTGTGCGGTGGATGGGGGAGTAGATAGCTACATGGCATTTTTACCCAATAGCGACCTCGTTCACAGCAAATTGACCGAGGGCGAATGGGATGTGATGATTTCCACAGATTCCAGCGATGAGCCACGCACTGGGGATTGTGGCGCATACGGACGCGCTCATAGCCAAAAGGTGATTAACCTCGACCATCATGCTACCAATACGATGTTTGGTGATGTGTTTTTGGTGGATTCCATCGCCGTGTCTGCCACAGAGATTGCTTTCCGTTGGCTAGAGACAATGAACTTACCATTGGATACAGCGATTGCCTTGCCATTGCTCACGGGGTTGGTCACAGACACACTTGGCTTTCGTACCGGCAATGTCACCGCCGATACACTCTCTATCGCCCAAAAATTAATAGGTGCGGGTGCATCTTTGGCAGAAGTGACTGCTCGCACGTTGGATAACCGTCCATTTGATGCGTTATTGGTATGGCGCTATGCGTTGGCAACGGCTGAATTGCATGAGGGTGGGTTGTTATCCGCGCATGTCACGCTAGAAGATGCTCATCGTGTGGGCATGACAGAAGCCAATGACCTGGGATTGGTCGGTTTTTTGGTCAAAGTGGATGAGGCAATCATTGCCGTTGTATTCAAAGAAGTTGAAGGTGGAAAAATCAATGTGAGTATGCGTGCCAAATCAGGCTTTAATGTGTCTGGTGTGGCATTTGCGTTGGGTGGGGGCGGGCATGTTCAGGCGGCAGGCGCGACAGTGGATGGTACGCTAGATGAGGTGAAAGCACGGGTGATTCCGATGCTCATTGAAGCGGCAAAACAAGGGACATTGACCATTGGCTGAGATATTCGGGTTTTTGAATATCAACAAACCGCTAGGCATGACTAGCCATGATGTGGTGGCAAAAACTCGGCGGGTGTTCAAAATCAAAAAAGTCGGTCATGCTGGCACATTAGACCCCTTAGCCACAGGGGTCTTAGTGCTTTGTATGGGAGATGCTACTCGTTTGAGCGATTACGTCATGCACAATCAAAAAACGTATATGGCACAAATCCGCTTTGGTCAGACCACCGATACCTATGATAGCGAAGGGCAAATCACCGCCACTGCTGATGCTTCTCATCTCACACAAGCCGATATTCAGGCGATATTGCCACGCTTTACAGGCGATATTTTGCAAATCCCGCCGATGTATAGCGCCCTCAAACGTGATGGCAAAAAATTATATGACCTTGCCCGTGCAGGCGAAACGATAGAACTAGAACCCCGCCCTGTGACCATCCACAGTCTTGTTATCGCCCAATTCAACCCGCCAACCGCACATATCGAAATTCGTTGTGGGTCTGGGACATATATCCGTAGTTTGGCGTATGATATGGGGCAGGTGTTGGGTGTTGGGGCGCATTTGACAGGGCTTATCCGCGTAAGTAGCGGGGCATTTGACCTGTCTGAAGCACATGATTTAGAATCATTATTAACTAACCCTGATTGGAAAACCTGTTTGGTAGATGAAAATACAGCATTGGCAGATATGCCCTGTGTGAAATTGGATACGACAGATAGTGACCATATCCTACACGGCAGAAATCCGCTTCATGCACCTGTTCCCGTGGGCGAATTTGGGCGGGCATATTCCCCAGATGGCAAATTTATCGCATTATTACGCGCAGAAAATGACGGGTGGCGACCCCATAAAGTGTTTGCATCGGCTTCTGAATAAGGACACTCCATGAGCCATATTTACGACATCTCGAATGTTCATTTGCTTCAAGCGTCAGTGATTACGATTGGTGTATTTGACGGGGTGCATAAGGGGCATCAGCATCTGATTAAGCAATTGGTCAAACATGCCCATTCAACGGGGCGGTTGGCGGTGGTACTCACATTTTTTCCGCATCCCGATATTGTGCTACGTGGGTTAGAGGGGCGCTATTATCTCACTCATCCCGAACAGCGTGCTGAGTATTTGCTCAATTTGGGTGTGGATTATGTGGTCACACACCCATTTGATGAACAGACTCGCCACATGCGGGCATCCGATTTTGTCGAGTTGCTTATCAATCATTTGCATCCACAAAAATTGTGGGTGGGGGAAGATTTCGCGCTGGGTTATAAGCGCGAGGGCAATGTAGCGTTTTTGCAATCGGCAGGGGAGCAAAAAGGCTTTTCTGTTGAAGTGGTGGACATGATACAGAGCGAAATTGCGGGTGGGGTGATTAGTAGCACTCTCATTCGGGATGCCCTCCAAAGGGGGGATGTGGCGCGAGTGCGCGAGTGGCTGGGGCGTAGTTATACCCTATCTGGTGAAGTGATTCATGGTATGAAACGTGGGCGTGAATTGGGTTTTCCCACCGCGAATATGGCTGTATGGGAAGGGCATATTATCCCCGCCAATGGCATTTATGCGGGGTGGGCAACGCTTAACGGAGAACGGTTTATGGCGATGACCAATGTCGGCATTAGTCCCACATTTGGGTATCGGGGGGTGACGGTAGAATCGTATTTACTCGATTTTGACCGCGATATTTATGGTGAGATACTGTATGTCACATTTGAGAAATTTATGCGCCCAGAGGCTAAATTCGATAGCCTGCAAGCCCTTATAGACCAAATGCATCGTGATTGTGATGGCGGGCGAGAGTATCTAATGGGCATAAAGGCATAATTCTATATTAGGCTGTTTGCGTTTTATCTTTTTGGGGATGAGAGCCATGAGCGCCATATTGATGGCGCTCATCGAAATCGCTAGTTAGGCAGAATTGTGGCTCAGATGCCGATTTTTTGCCATGCGATAGAGGCGTGGAACTTGGTCGGCAATAGTAGCAGAGTCGCTGAGTGCTTCAAAAACACCCCCAACCCCGCCATATTCAAATGCCACCACCCACGGCTTGCGCCATGCCCCAGAGTGTATCTGCTCAAATGCCCATGCAGTAATATCCCAGTCGGGCGGGGTAAATGGTACATGGTCAATCAATTCCCCCGCCAATTTATGAAAAATCGTGTCCGATAACCCGCGCTCATTGAGCATATCTAGGTGTGTTTCATCTATGCGGGTGATGCCCGTGACGTGCATTTCTTGGACTTGCTTGAGTGGCAACCCGCGAATATATTGATACTCATTCATGCCCAACCGATGGGCAGATAGGCGGGCGTGCGAAATATCGAATAGTAGGGTGGTATTGGTCTCATCAATCACACGGGTGATGACATCTGGATAGAGCGCACAAAGCATGTGTGAGTGCTTGACACTTGGCACATTTTCTACCAAAACTTTATCCGCGCCAAATTTTTCTACCAATTGATTAATCGCCTTAATGCTATTTTCGACTACCAGTTCAATATCGTTTGTAGCGAGGCTGTCATAGGCAATTTCGGGATAATCACTATCAAATGGCGAAAAGTGAATATTAACGCAAGGCGTATCGCTCATGGTGAGAAGTTTTTCGATACGAGAAAAATCTGCGGGTGCTTTTTTCTCTGTATCCATCACTATACCACGCCCTACACGCAACGGAAAATGGACATAAGCGGGTAAAACTGCCCGTGCTTCCGCAATGAGGTCATCCCATGCAGGACATTTGAAATAGTCTAGCTGAATTTGCCCCGATTCATATAATTTGGCGGCTTGGCGGGAATAATTGATAGCAATATCTATCATTATTTATCTTCCTCACGACTCATTCGGTATCCCAAACGACGTAAGAAGGGGAGGTTGCTCCGCCAATCTTTTAGCACTTTGACATGCAAATCTAAATAGATGCGTGTGCCTGTGGTTTCGCCAAGTGCTTGTCGGGCTTGTATGCCAATCTCTTTAATCTTTTTGCCATTCTTGCCCACCATAATGCCTTTTTGCGACTCGCGCTCAACATAAATTGTGGCATTGATATAGGTCAAATCGTCTGAGCGTTCTTTGTATTCTTCTACTTCGATTGCTACCGAATAGGGAATTTCTTGCTCGGTATTTTCGATGATACGCTCACGGATGATTTCGGCGGCGATAAAGCGCATATTCACTTCGCTCACTTGGTCGGCAGGGTAATAACGCGGACCGAGTGGCATTTGCTCCATAATAAATGCGAGTAAGCCATCTACACCATCGCCCGTCATGGCGCTCACACGGATAGCATCTATGTGCGGAATTAGGGCGGTGTGGGCGGTTAAATCGGGTTCATTGGGTAGCAAATCGGCTTTATTTAACACCAAAACGATAGGTGCTTCTGGACGGAGGCGCATGAGGGTCTCTGCGATATAGGTCTCTGCATCTTGTGGGGGGGCGCTGGCATCGAGTACCCACATGATGAGGTCTGCATCTTGAATGGCAAATTCTGCCGTTTCTACCATATATTCGCCCAATTTATGATGAGGGCGGTGAAGACCTGGGGTATCTACCAGCATCAACTGACCGCCTTCATTGGTATAAATACCAATTTGGCGTTTGCGCGTGGTTTGGGGCTTATTTGTCAC
>Ga0163147_10001206_pt1 | contig 39776 bp, 36 predicted proteins | sample OliLakLV19MP6G1_FD_148597 | JGI IMG/M metagenome (GOLD analysis project Ga0163147, IMG submission 148597) | Freshwater microbial mat bacterial communities from Lake Vanda, McMurdo Dry Valleys, Antarctica- Oligotrophic Lake LV.19.MP6.G1 | ecosystem: Environmental > Aquatic > Freshwater > Lake >...
AGGCTGGCGTTGTGCGGGTGGGCGGGGCACTGGCAGAACATCTTCGCTCGCAGGTGTTTGATTTGGCACAAGCTTTGCAGGCGGCAGCGTTGAGCGCTGATCCACAGGTAGCTTTGCTGGCGGTTGGGCAACTGGAGTCGCAGGTGAGGGAAAGCGTGTGGATGGGATGGTCGATCGCGGTGTGGGGATTGGTTCATCCTCATCGGGTGCGTCGTCTGCATCGATCGCGACTGCTGGTGGCTGAGCAGAACGCACCGTGGTCTTGCTGGGAGTTTTGGTCGTACCTGGTTGCTGTGGTTTTTTGCCGCAGAACCGAGCCAAATCTTGAGTGCCACGTCCTTCAATGCGGAGATAGCAGGTGGAATCGTAGTCACTCACCTTTTGTGCGAATGCCTGAAGCGCGACCACTGGCAACAGAGTCGGTATCACAGTGCTTGTAACAGCGATTAACCGGAGAAATCGTAGCATTGCACCAGGTGAGATCTGCGTTCAAGTGGCAGTTTATGGACGATCGCTACCAAGCCGAAAGCCTCAAGCCATAAGACTACCAAAATTGAGACTAGCAAACTGACGTTAAATTCAAGTAATGCTGTGGATTTTAGACTCTCTTGCTAGACTAATCTCCGTGGAACTAGCAAGCGCAGCAAAGCCCTGTTCTTCTACGACTGGCGCTAAAGTTGACCCTTGGTTCTAACCTGTTCATACAGAATTTCTGCGGCTGTAAGAAAAGAATTTTCGCGGTGCCAGAAGGCTGGAAAATCGCCCTGCTTTTTCACGGGAATGGCGGCAACAAGAGCCTGGGGCAACGGCTCAATGGATTGAGGCAGACGTTTAGCACCGTGCCAAAATTCACGTAGTGCTTCAGGGGGTGTGGCGGGAACTACTTGGGGACGAGTGTAATACGAAGCAGCCGATTGAGGTGGGCGCTGCGATCGTTGTAGTTCGGCAGAAAGCGCTTGCCCCAAAGGAGATTTAGCCAGCTCGGTGTGTAGGTCTTCTCGCGACAGTCCCCGCAATTCAAACAGCAAGAACGGGTCTCGATCGAGTGCCGCTGCCACCAGGTAATAGACACCTGCAATGTGTTTACAAGGATTGTCCCAATCGGGGCAGGAACACTTGGCATTAAAATCTTTTTTGCCATGAGGCAGCAGATGTAAGCCGAGTGTCGTAAACGACTCTTCAATATTGTCAGGAATTTCGTTAAGCAGCAGTCGAGAAATCAGGCTGGCTTTGGAGGCAATTAAGGCGATCGCGGCGGCCCATTTTGCGGCACTAAGGGGCTGGAATTCGATCGTGGTGCTATAAAGCGGTTCTTTGTGTACGCCAAAATAAGGATTCACAGAGCCTCGAACGGTGGCAGAAACAATCCCATGTTTAATTTCAAAATGGCTAACTTTGCCATTGGTCGCATAGCCACGCCCCCGACTCAAACGGCTAGCATCGGAAACGTGTTCCAACGCTTCGATAAATTTTTTACCCCACCAAGTACGACTAAATTTACTCATCGCTACGGTCCTTCAACTGAAAGATTCCAACAGAGGCAAACGTTATTGCAATGTTTTCCTCATCGCCGATCGAAATTCGATCACAGCATCCAATGGCTCTGGCGATTGCACGTAAGTTCCCAGCAAAGCCAGGTCTAGGTTGGGTAGGAACTCACTGCGATCGATCGGTTCGTAGCCATCTTGCCGCAGGTGATAAAGCAGAAACTTACCCTTCTGCCAAAACCAAACTTCTGGCACCTCCAGACCTTGATAAACCTCCAGTTTATTGATGCCGCCGCTTGTTTGTACTACTTCAATGGCAATGTCAGGAAACTCTTTATCGGTTTCCACACAAAACGAGACATCGGGTTCTGCGCCTCGACGTTTCGCCTCTCGCTTAAAGGTGGTTGATCCTAATCCATAGAATCGTGTCCGAGTTTCTTCAAAATAGGTTCTTAGTAGCCCACCAATGTTGTCTTTACTAACTTCGTGTTTGCGTCCCGGCATGGTAATTTCGAGCGTGCCTTCAAGATAGTGAACCCGCAACCCCGGAAAGTCATCGCCTAGATCCGCTAAAAACGCTTCGTATGCCTGCCAGCTCACATCGGTGATGGTGTACTGCTGATCCGTCACAGCCGAAATCAGGTCGGGGTGGTCTTTGAGCTTGTCAAGCAAATCAAGGTTCATAAGTTAGAGGGTTTGACTTTTGAAGGTTAAAGAATGCCTTTCAGAAGCGGTTCTATTCCATCATGGCACTTTTGTTGAGGGCAATGAGTTTCTTGAACGCATCATTATCGAGTTCCGTTAACCACGATTCATCCGCACCTACGATCGCGCCTGCCAGCTTTTTCTTGTCTTCAATCATTTCGTCAATGCGTTCTTCCAAGGTTCCCATTGCCACAAATTTGTGCACGAACACATTGCGTTTTTGCCCAATCCGAAAAGCGCGATCGGTGGCTTGATCTTCCACAGCAGGATTCCACCAGCGATCAAAATGAAACACGTGATTCGCTTTCGTCAGCGTGATGCCAACGCCGCCTGCTTTAAGCGACAGCACAAAGATCGACGGTTCGGTTTCCGGGTCTTGAAAGGTGACGATCATTTGCTCCCGTTTCTTACGAGAGGTGCTGCCAGAAAGATAGTACGTATTGTAACGACAGGTTTGTCGCAAATACTTTTCTAACGCCTGACCCAGTTCTGTAAACTGGGTGAAGATCAGCATACTTTCGCCTTCATCAATGACTTCTTGCACCATTTCACTGAGGCGCGTGAGTTTGTGCGATCGCTCCGGCGAGAACTCGCTACCATCCTGCAAAAACTGCATCGGATGATTGCAAACTTGCTTTAGTTTTGTGAGTGTTGCCAGAATGAGTCCTTTACGGTGAATTCCTTCCAGTTCATTGATTTTTGCTTCGACATCTTTGACCACTGCTGCGTAGAGTGATGCCTGTTCTTTGGTGAGGTTACAATAGAGCTTTTGCTCCACTTTATCGGGCAGATCTTTAATAATCGATTGATCAGTTTTGACCCGTCGTAAAATGAAGGGTTCGACCAGCTTTTTAAGTGTGGTGGATTGTCGTCGATCGTTATTTTTTTGAATCGGTAGTTCAAAATTGCGCCGAAATTGGGTTTGATTACCGAGATAGCCTGGATTGAGAAAATTGAAGATTGACCAAAGATCTAAAAGTCGGTTTTCGATCGGCGTTCCCGTTAACGCTAACCGATGCGGTGCCTCTAGTTTCAGAATCGCTTTTGTCAGCGCCGCTTTGGGATTTTTGATGTTCTGCGCTTCATCCAGCACGATGCGATGCCATTTAATTTCACCGAGCAGCTTGGCATCCAGCCGTGCCAACGCAAATGAGGTGATGAGCAGATCGTTTTCGCGGCAGATTTGCTTAAAAGCTTTGCTCTCTTTTGCCCGTTGCGTCCCGTGATGCACGATGGCGTGCAACTGCGGCGCGAACTTCTGAATTTCGTGATGCCAGTTCCCCACAACCGAGGTTGGTGCAACAAGTAAGGTCGGTGGCAGTTTGGCTCCATCTTGCTGCGCCAGTTCGCGTTCTTGGAGCAAGCGGGCGATGACCTGAATGGTTTTGCCCAAGCCCATATCATCGGCAAGGCAACCGTTTAAGCCCAACTGTTCCAGATAATGTACCCAGGACACGCCGCGTTTTTGGTATTCTCGCAGGTTGCCCTGCAAGTGCTTGGGATTTTCGACGGGCTGAAGCTGACTTTTGTCGCCCAGCTTTGCCAGCATTTCGGAGAGAGAACTGGCGCGATCGACCTCCAGTTCCAGGGTCTCATCGTCGTTTGCAGTGAGCTTGAGAAAATCCAGCAAGCTCAATTCGGGGTTCTCTTGCTGCTGCGTTTTCCAGAACTCCAGCATTTGCCGCATTTTTTCCTGGTCAAGTTCCATCCACTGCCCACGAAACTTGACCAGAGGCGTTTTGGCACTGACCAGTTGGTTCCATTCCTGCTCATTAACAGGTTCACCCCCAATCGCCAGTGCGTACTGATACTCCACCAAATTCTCAAACGCAAAGTATGTTTTGGGCTTGTCCTCGCCACTCTTTAGCGATTTACCTTTTGCTTTCAGCCGCACTTTGGCGCGTTGCCGTCCCTGCGGTGTCCACCAGGCAGGCACAATGACCTTATAGCCAGCGTTTTCCAGCACCCAGGCAGACTCTTTCAAGAACGCAAACGCGGACTCCAAATCCAGCACAATGCCGATGGGTTGATCGGTTTCCAAGCCTTGCCAGAGCGCAGGATAGATCCGAGCGGCGTAGCCTAAATTCATCAGCAAATGGTGTTCAAAGGCTTGTCCCAATTGCGTTTGTAACGCCTTTTGCTCCTTGGGACGCAGCCGCCAATAGTCTTGCAACGCTATCTGTAGGGATGGATCGTGCTTCGGAGCCACCTGAAATTGCAGTTCCCACGGCTCCTCTGGCTTCACAGGGTCTTGCAGCTTGAAGCAGAGGTAGAACGGCTGATCCGATTGGGTACGCACGATGCGATCGCGCCACGTCTGCCACTGCTGATAGGGTTCTTGATCTGCCGCCCCAAAAGGCTTGCCAGCCGAATGCAAGCAGTCATACAGGAGCGAATCGAAGATGGTCTTTTCAAAGGCCTGCGTGATGGGCGTATGCGTGACAATTTCCGTCAGCAAGCATTCCGAAAAATGACGCAGTAGAGTGGCACGATCGTAAAAGGTTGGCGCTTCTGGCGGTGCTGCAAAGCCAGCGACACACAGCAACGGCATGTAGTCTACGTACTGCTGGATAGTCGTTTCGTACTCTTCGCCAACAAATTCCCAACCGGGATAAATTTCAGCGTTAGCGGCTGGCGGTGCAACAGAGACATCGATGGTTTGAGTTGCCGCCGCTTGTGTTTTTGATGTGGCTGCCGAGCGCGATCGACGCGTGGTCGTTGCCGCGCTGGTGCGTCTGCTGCGGGTGGTCGTCGCACCAGCAGGCTCGGCTGGCTGAGTAGCCTTACGCTTGGTTCCAGTGGCTTTTGTAGGCTCCAGTTCCCGGTATTTCAGCGCGGGAATATATTGGTCTTTGAAGATGATGCGTTTGAGTGCTTGAGTATAGTGAAACCAAAACAGCAGGTCGGCACCCAGTTGAATGTCTACCAGATTATGCAGCGCTAAAAAGTGCAGCTCGTTGACCAGGCTCACCACGTTGTTAACAAAGCCGCCTGTTTTTGACGAGGTAACCGTTTGATAACAATCTACTTCCCAATACTGAAGCTCAAACGTCTCTGGTGCCTCTGCTTCCAAGTAACGAGATAGCTCTAGCGAGGGCAGCGGTTGATTGTCAGCCGTTGGTAACAAAAAGTACTGTGACGAAATAAAGTTTTCAAGCTTGCGATAACCCGGTGGCTGAATCCCTAATGCTTGAGTCAGCAACACAGCCAGGTCAGCCGCCACAACTTGTCGGGGATGACGCTGGCTCGGTTTACGCAACTGCTTTCGCTCCGTGGTTTCGACCCACAAGTAGAAGGCTCCGTTCTGGACAAACGTGTCTTCTGTGTGAGGAATCCAGGTACCGTGAAGAATTTGCATGGCAAAAAACGCTTTGACACGGCTGCTTTTGCCTTTCAGCGTACCAAAAATTGTTAGAAACGCGATCGCTCTACTTAAACCTTGGCTGTAATGGTGTGGCTATGAGAGAACTGCGCGCCTGACTATAACGGATGATGATTTAGACATACCGCCCCATTCTGTAGAGACGTTACATGTAATGTCCCTACAGAATGAGACCTACCCATTTGAAACACAACCGTTGCGATCGCTCAAGCATTGATGGCTTATTAACAAGCAGTTGTGGCAAACGCTTCAGCATTCCCTATGACGGCTTAAGCGTTCCTTATGCCTCTCCAAACGTTGGGAGAAGGCGAGCCAGTGGCAACAAGAGACGGGGGATCTTGGCTTCCAAGCCGCACATTGCGTTATCGCTCCAACCCCGCCTGCATTGCCTGACTCAGAGCCGTCATGAATCGCTGTAAATGCTCACCTTCATGTGTTGCCATCAGTGTTAGGCGCAGACGACTGGTAGGCACGGTGGGTGGGCGAATGGCTGGCGCAAAAATGCCTGCTTGTCGCAGAGCCTTGCCCAAATGGAGCACGATCGCAGGACTGGCAACTTGCAAACATAAGATCGGCGATGCGGACGGTAGAAGCTTGATGTCTCCGTCTATATTGGCTGCAAGCTGTTGGCTTAATGTCTGCTTGAGTTGCGTCACGTTTTGCCAAAGCTGGGCGCGACGATCGGGATCTTGCTGGACGATTGCCACGGCTGCCAGTGCTGCTGCGGTAGCGGCTGGAGATAGCCCTGTGGTGTAGATAAAGCCAGCCGCACGGTTTCGCAGGTAGTCAATCAACGTCGCCGAACCCGCCACATAGCCGCCCAAACTGCCTAACGCTTTGCTGAGGGTGCCCACTTGCACGATCGCCCGTCCCGTACAGCCAAAATGCTCCACACAGCCTGCACCCGTTGCGCCCAACACGCCCGTTGCATGAGCTTCATCCACTAGCAGCATTGCCCCAAAGGTGTCTGCTAATGCCAAAAGCTCTGGCAAGGGGCACAGATCGCCATCCATGCTGAAGACGCTGTCAGTGAGCATTAAGCAGCGACGGTAGCGATCGCGGTGCTGCTCCAACAACGCCCGAAGCTGCACCATGTCACAGTGGGCATAGTCCAGTACTGTTGCACCGCTGAGCATGGCACCTTGTTTGAGGCTGGAGTGATTGTATTGATCCGACAGGATGAGATCGCGTTTGCCTGCCAGCGCGCTAACAGTGCCCAAATTTGCCAGGTAGCCAGAGCTAAACACTAAGGCAGCTTCGGTTTGCTTGAGGTCAGCGATCGCTCGTTCCAACTGCTCATGCAGGTCTCGATGTCCACTAACTAAACGCGATCCGGTGCTGCCCGTGCCGTACTCCTGGGTGGCAGCGATCGCGGCTTGCATGAGGCGATCGTCCCCTGCCAAGCCCAAATAATCGTTGCTGGCAAAGTTGATGACCGCTTGCCCAGCCATTTGCACCACCGCACCCGATCGCCCCTCGATCGTCTGCACTGAACGATACCAGTCTGCTCGATGAATGGTTGTGAGGGCATCCTCCAGCCAGGAGTAGGGATTAGCAGTCATAGCGGTATTGTCAAGCGATGGGGAGGCTCAAGAAAAGCTATCCGGATCAATGCCTGCCGCTCGAAGCTTGGCGAGTAGTTGCGCTGTCTGTGCTTCTGCTTGCTCTGCCCGCTGTTGCTCGGCTTCTGCCCGCTGCCGCTCAGTCTCTGCTTGCGCTTGTGCCTGTAAAGCGGCTTCTTCAGGCGTTGGGACTAATATCCCTGTCGCTGTAAAAAACCGTAGTCGCGATTCAAAGATGCCTAGATAAAGCTGTAATTCTTCGCTCCAGAGCCAGCCCTGCTCATTGGGCACGATCGCCTCATAGCGGGACGAGATCAGTCTAAAGCCCTGAAACTCCAGCGTATCGGGATGAAACCAAAGATATTCGGGCGTGCGAAAAATATCCTGATACAGTTGCTTTTTGACCCCACGATCGACGCTTGCAGTACTGTCTGACAGTAATTCCAGGATGAAATTAGGATACTGTCCGCCTTCTGCCCATACCATCCAGCTTTTGCGCTCTCGCCGTTCGGTATGGAGGGCAACGAACAGGTCGGGGCCACGAAAGTCTCGCGTGGTCAATTGATCAATGTTGTAATAGACCGTAAGGTTGCCGCCGACAAAGAAATCCGTACGATCGCTCCATAACCATTCCAGGCAGGTCAATAACAGAATTAGCTGTTTGAGATGGCGCGTACTTTCCAACGGCGGTTCATCACTTTCTAGATCATCTGGCGGAAACACAACATCGGGATCGAGCGCATCTAGACCGAGCAGCAACGTATCGGGCTGGTTACTGAGCATAACGCTTCACCTGAAAGACCTTGCCTTAGTCTACTGTTCACCGTCATTGCTCTGCATGTGGCTCAATAGCCAGTTGGCGATCGTTGCCCGTCTTGTCTTTCGGGGCACCAGTTCATTCACCTTATAGCCCTGAAACCCCAGTTCCTTGAGCAGTTGCTTGTTCTCAGCCGGAATCGATCGCGTCAGCTTCACGGTTGGTGGACGGTGCTCGATAAAGTCCGGTGGTTCAGGGTAAGCTTCCTTCCAGTCGGGTGCAACTGCGGTGGTGTCCCAGCGATCGCTGGCTGCATCATATCGATAGCCCAATGAATGCCACACCAATTGATTCACGGTGGCATCGTCCAGCGTGTCGTTAAGGATTGCCCAAAGGGTTTCAGTCGTTAAAGGTGGAAGGTTGGACATCTGTATGACTCGTAGCCGCGATACTCTACTGTTGCCTGACCGACTTTAGCTTTCAGAGGGAACTTTTAACTTCAGTACCTCAATCAGGGTTGGTATCCCACTTTGAACAGCATCCCAAACGATGTTGAGGTTGACATCATCATCATTCGTGAACCGACCTGTTTCGCATGCCAACTCAACTGCTCCAGCAGCCCCAGCACTTCGATCAATGCGACAGAAAGGCGATAATCTTTTTCAAATTCCCCAGTGTTGAAGTTTCCTGGCAATACCTCTGGCTTGTTTTGAGTCACGGTGATGCTGTTGCTCACAAACGCCAGACTTTTGTCGCCCATCTTGGAACGCTTGCGACGTTCATCTGCCGTGAGCGTAATCCAAAAACGGTATATTGGCGCGAATGGTTGCGATCGCGGTCTTGATGTTGCTCAGGTTTTGGTCTGAAAGAGTGGCACTAATGTTTTCGTAGGGCATAGCCTGATTCCTTAGTTAGCGGCGTTAATAGATGCGAACAGGCTGAGGCATGAGCCTCATAACCGATTCACCTGCCTAGAATTCCCGACGATGAATGATTAGGAACGTGGCTAGTGCTTAAGACATGCTCTTAGGCTTATGGCAGTGAAGCCCAGCGAAGACAAGCAATGGCATCTTTCTCAAGATCTCGGTTCCGTTTGTTGCAGCGCCGTGTTGACCTGCTCTAGACTTAGATGCAAAGGTAAATATACTACTTACATTGTGAGCTTGTGAGCTACCGCGACATCATTACCATTGAGCCAGATAAGCGTGGAGGTAAGCCTTGCATCCGACGAATGCGGATTACAGTGTACGACGTTCTTGGCTGGCTGGCTGCTGGAATGTTTGTTGCTGAGATTATTGATGACTTCCCAGAACTAACAGAAACAGACATTAGAGCTTGTCTGGAGTTTGCTGCCGATCGGGTGCATTGCGCCTAGTTACTGAAGTAGATTCGCTTACAAAAGCCTCATCCGAATTTTGTTATCTTCGATGACGCTGAAATGCCCAGTCCAATCGTCTCGAAGGGCGATCGCCACTACAACTTTTTGAGCCACTACTACGCTGGAGGGTGCCGTAATCCGAAATAGGACGATACCACTACTAGCGGGGAGTTTTGTCCGAAAGGCAAGTTCACCAAAATCTTTGTCAAAGGTTAGTAGAATGCGGTCTTCTGCTTGGGCACGACTCAATACTTCAGGGTCAGAAATACCAGGCGATTCTGTACGAATCCAAACCACGTCATGCTCTAACTAACGCAATGCTTCTACGGCATCCAGGGGGAAGTTTTCGTTGGCAAGGAAGCGTATGGACTAAACCGAGATACCATAAAATTTCTCAGCTTTCAGAGCAGCACTGGCATAACTGAGGCAGGCTTGAATGTCTTCCAGAGTCATGCCGGGATAATTGCGAAGAATTTCGTCGGTGCTCCAGCCTTGAGCAAGGAGATCGATGATGAACTCAACGGCAAGACGAGTGCCTTTGATAATGGGCTTGCCTACCAGAATATCTGGATTGAGGATGATGCGAGCTTGCCAATCCATACGTGAATCCGAAGTGCATGACTCCCTCATTTTACAGGTTCACGTCTGTATGTCCTGTAGAACCACCACGCAATCAGTGGCATCAATTGATTTTGTCCGACAGCAGCGATCGCTCTCTGGTTCATAGCGATCGTGCTTACAGATAGCAATCAACTCTAGAGCACAAGGACTCAATGCGAAGCCAGCTAACGGCTAAGTTGAGCGACGGCTAGTATCCTCGGCATCCCCACCAAGATCTCTCGCCTGTCCGCTCCAACGTGTTGTTAGACCGCGTTTTCGCGGCAAACTGACAACTTCTCGTCCACCTTCTAACTGTCTTTTTTGCCAGTCTGCAAACATGGCATCCAAGTCGTAATTAAAAGATTTGGCATGTTCTTCACGAATCTTATGAATTTCATCTAAAATTTCGTCTTGCCACATTGCTCAACCTCCTAATTCGTAAGGGGTGCAAATTACAGGTAACTGGTATCCAAAATCAAAGCTGATCGCTTCAAGCTTCCTTTGAATCTGAGCGTTTGCAATATGTTTACAATTCCAGGTTAGCAGGTAATCCAAGCCGTGGACGGTGGCAGCAGCAATGTGAACCGCATCGTCAGAAGCCTTGAGCGGAAGATTGCTGCGGGAAAGAAATTGGGCTGCTAGACTTTGGACAGATTGATTGAGTTCAACCAAGGGAACTCCATTGAGGATTTCCAGACGATTAGCCGCGATCTCAGGATCTCCCCGCGCTACTTCATCCAAAACAACTTTTGAGATATAAAGCGTGAATGCACTCCGACGAGACTCCCACCACTGCCTTGTAACCTCTATGTTTGCCGCCAAAATCAGGTTTTGGGTTGACCGAGCTGTGAGATAGCCCAAAATGCTGGTTTCGATGTAGACTGTCTCGCTCATACGAAATTGGAAGGTTCTTTACACTATTAAAGTTGCCTAATAAGTTTGGCTGCTAGAGCTTCTGCTGAGGACAGCGTGTTTATGATAGTCCTGACATCATCTGAGTCGAATGATCTACTAAACGTGTTGGTCTTACTTGAAACCAAGAAATGCAATCTTATATTTTTATAGCTCCAAAATAGGAAGTGTGATTTTTTACTAGAAACTATCACAGATAGAGCATCACTAACCTCGCCAAGCAAGACAAAATCCTCTGAGAATGCTGCTGAATACCCCTCTTGTTCTAGAAGTTTCATTTTCTGGTGAGCCTTTTGGCTCTTCCGGATCTGTGGTTGAAATCGTATGAAAGGCTACAAAATGCCGCCCGATCGACGACTGAAACCCAGTGATAGTTTGATATAAGGTTGTCTTATCAGCGCAAAGCCGGGAGAGCCGCCTTTTTAAGATCGTTCACCAGCTTAGGGACTCTGGAGCTAGAGACGACAGCTACTCCGGGTTTATATCTTCCATCAGGATCTGGAATAAAAAAGCGAATATACCATTTACTCTTCTGTGCAGCATCAAGATAGGCAACCAACGATGCGCTAATATTCGGCAATTCTAGATCCTGCTCAAGTTATCTAGGATTCATAGCAGCAATTCAACACAATTACACAAAGTGTTCCCTACTCAAACCTTAAATACTCAACAGATGTCTTCAAACTGCTATCCTGACCCAGATTTGGCGGTCTAACGTTGCCCATAAACCGCCGCAAATAATCTCTCGAACCCAACCGATAGCCTTGATCCGGTCGGGTTCATGGGCGTTGTTGGGTTGCGCTGCTTACCGGAATGAATGCGATCGCCCAGCGAGTAAAGTACCTCACAAGTGCAGAGATTCCATAAAAATATCTTTGCCATTCTGTTGGAGAAGGGCTAATTTTGAATTTCTGCATACAAGCGGCGTAGCAATTCAACTGGAATTGCATAGAATGATTGCTCACTACGAATCTGTCCGCTCGCCGATTCCTGTCTGCGTTCCATCCAGAAGGTTAACAACCCAATCACTTCGCCACATTGATTTAAGATCGGAGCACCACTGATGCCTCCTTGCAGAGGAATGCTGACCTCTAACACTCGCTCAGTACAGAGCTGGCTTGAACGGACACGGTTGACTAGCCCCGTATTGCAGTAGAGATTTTCGGCAAATGCCCCGCTTTCAGGAGACGGAAAGCCGATGGTCATGATTTGCTCCCCGACCTCAACCAGTTCTGAGAAGCCCAACCGTAGCGACATCAGTGAAATATCTTCCGGTGGTTGTACCTGCAAAATAACAACATCATCTGCGCCCCAAGTGGGTAAATGGATTGATACCACTGGTAAAGCACCTTCACTGGTAATCACATGCACCGCTTCGGGCGCAACGCACTTTCCAGTCGTCTCGTCGATCAGCACATGACGGTTGGTCGCGATATAGTTAGAGCGAATGGCAAAACCACTACCAGTCACAACCCGATCGCCTATACTGAGCTGTATCCAAACAATAGAGTTCGTATAAATGCGGACGGTGTGATTCAGTCTGTCAAAGTCTGGGGTATTCACACCGAGAGATGTTGCGTGTTCAAGCAATAAGGTGATGTAAGCCTCTCGTTGTCGAGTCCGGGCAAGAATCTCCAGACCGAGATCAACCTGATTTGATAGCAGAGGTATAGCTAATCGTTGAAACTGGCTCAAAGCTTCAGGGTAACGTTGTAGACGCAAAAAATGTTGGGCTAGCTCTTCCGGATTACCTTCAGGGTTAAGAGCCAGGTTTTCAAGTATGCTCAACCATTGTTGATAATTTGCGGCAATCTCAATGATGGTTATCCTGGCATTGTGAGCACGTTTCAGTAGGCGATCGCCTTCCTCAAGCAACTGCTGGACTTGAGCTTCAACTTCTGTAGAGCGCCAATCCACTGCCCCGTAGTGATCTAACCAAGACCGAACACTGCGGCTCAACGTACCCCACTGATCCAGCGCTAGCCTTGTGTTGTCTTCTAATTGCACCCGATCTCGATAGATCTCAAAGAGCTTACTGTTATCCGTCGATGTAGGCGAATAGCGTTCCCGATATCGCTCATAAGTATGGATGCGATCTTGAAAACGCATTAATAAGACAGAAATGTCTGCATTTTCCACTTCATGCAGCGTTGCTTTCAGTTCTGCTATGAGCTTTTCGAGACTCACCCGCGATCCTTGATAAAGCTGTGAGTTGCGGAATCGTGCTTGGAGAGACGTTGTTTGAGCGGGGGTGAGCAAGTGGGAGTCGGCGATCGCAATACTCTGCTGATTGCCTGTAGAGGCATCACGAGCAGTCACAGTTAGCAAGCAATCGGCATCGATATTGAACTTGACATCAATTTGAGGAACACCAGCTTTTGCAATCGGGATGCCTTGCAAAATAAATTCGCCAATTTTGAAGTTTTCATCGGGGAGTGAAGATTCTCCCTGAAAGATTTCGATTTTGACCTGAGTTTGATCATCTTCAGTCGTAGTGTAGCGTTTAATTTTATCAGTTGGAATGGTCATATGTTTAGAAATGACAGAATCAAACTTGAACTCACCGGGCGAAACCTGGCACTTAATCCCTAAACTAAACGGTACGACATCCAGTAAGATGGTTTGCTGAGCATCACCCATGAGAATGGCTGCTTGTAAAGCTGCACCACGGGCAACCACAGTCAAAGGGTCATACGCAGAATCCGGTTCTCGGTTGAAGACATCTCGGATACAGTAGCGAATAGCAGGCATTAATCCACCACCCCCAATGAGCAAGACGCGACTGGGGCGGCGCTGGATTTTCTGGCAGGTGATCCGAATCCGTTCCAACCACGAAGATGCCAACCGCTCCAGTTCTTCTCGCGTCAGGGTTAATTGAATGGTGCGATCACCAATCAGGTAAGGCAAGTCAATTGTCCATTCGCTTTGGGAAGAAAGTTCGATCTTGAGTTCTTCACAAGCCTGACGTAACCGAGTTGCTGTTTGGCTATTGCGCGGAATCTCTTGTCCCGTCTCAGCTTTAATGAAGTTACTAAAGTGGGTGTAGATAAGTTCGTCTAGATCAGCACTACCGAGCGTATTATCGCCCTCAATTTCCTGTACTTCAAAGACTCCATCACCCGTTTGAATGATCGAAAGGTCGAAGGTTCCTGCGCCTACGTCAGCGATGAGGATTGTTTCAATTTTGTTTTCCTGGATTCGTTGAGCGAGACAAGCCGCCGTTGGCTCGTGAATCAGCCGCAAGACACGGGTATCCGCTAGGACTCCAGCAGTTTTAGTGGCCTGTTTTTGAGCCTCATTAAAGTAAGCCGGTACTGTAATCACGCTGTTGCTTAACGGAATGGCGGGCGGATGGCTCTCCAGAAACTCATTGACCCACTCGCCAGGTGGAGATGACCCCAAGGCTTGGGCTGCAATTGCTGAAACTTTCGCAGCAATCTTTTGCTGAAGGTACTCTCTGGCAAACTGACGGGCATAGTTGATGATCCGAGCTGAAATTTCCTCCGCTCGATAGTCTTGCCCCCCTGCCCTAAATTTTCGATCGGTTCCCATCTCCCGTTTGGCTTTGGTGATAATGGCACGAGGCGACTTGCCTAACAGCTCAGAGATAGGAATACCAACCACTTCCCGACCTGTCTGATCGATCGCAAATACGGATGGAATCTGTCGTCTCCTATGCCACTCAACAACTTCTGGCTCTCTCCGTTGTTTGTTGTAAAGACACACCACACTATTACTGGTGCCCAAATCCAATCCAATTGCGTCAGCATACTCCGCTAGGACTTGCCGAGCCGCAGTTTGTGACCATCTCGCTGCCTGCTCTTCAAATCGGCGGCGATCCATCATCTCAATGCCAGGTAGCTCCGTTGCAACCAAGTCTAGCCATTTTTGTCCAAGCAGTCCTTGCTCTGTCAAATCTTTGATGCGCCGCCACAATCGGGCTTTTTGTTCGGTGGATTGTCCTGGCTCAGACGCTCTTGTGGCACACAACTCGGCTAGTTGTTCAACCTGACCTGCTTTCGTTAGCAAGTCTTTAAATCGATGATCAAATACAGTTTGATGATCACCCAGTTGATGTCGGTGTAATTCTGCTGCTCGCAAAAACTCCCCTGCCTGTTCGTAAAGCGCGATCGCTTGATCCATTTCTCCCAATCGTTCATAGAGCAACGCCGCCATAAAAAAGTCACCACCTTGCTCTAGCAACTGGGCTTTTTTCCTGGGATCGATCGCTTCTGGTGTGGCGGATTGCAGGGCAACTAAGGCTTGTCCAAACGCATTTGCTTTCTCAAACAGCACAGACGCAGCAAAGTAATCCTGGGCTTTTTCAGCTTGCAGTCCGGCTTCAAGATAATTTCCAGCCGCCTCTTCTGCAAGACTCCAGCGTTTAAAGAGTCCTGTCGCGGACTGCCCTTCATAGACTTGCAACTCAGCGGTAAAGGCAGATCGAGCAGTTTTAACAACCTCTGTCAGAAGACGCTGTGCCCGTTCAGCCTCAGACGTTTGGGATTTTTCTCGCCATGCTTCCTCCAGGGACTTTAACAAACAAATGGCAGCCCAAAAATCTTGCTGCTCAATGTGAAATCTAATGGTGTTCTCTGACGCTTGGCGAATGTCCTGGATCCACTCAGGGCTAATGGTTGGGCGGCATCGAATAGCGAGTTTTAATTCGCCCATTCTCTGATGGCAATCGCTGGCACGTTCAAGATTGCCTGCTTTTTGAAAGTGTTCCAGAGCCTCGGCATCATTCCCTGTCTGCCAAAAAATCTCTGCAACTTTCTGATGCGCTTGGGCGATTGCCGATTCATCCCCTAACCGATTTGCCAGAGCCAGTATTCGCAGGGCAGTATCTTGACCAGAAAGAAGCATCAGATAACGAATGGCACTGCGGTAGTCTCTCGCTGCTTCCGCCAATTCAGCGGCTTCAACATACCGATCTAGCAATGCATAAACCTGATGAATTTGTGGCAGTTCATCTGGCTGAAGCTGCTCCAAAAATGCTCTCCAGGGTGCAGCTAATTGAAAAGTGTGATTTTCTAGAAAGCGATAAAGGACTTGAGAGAGTTCTGAGGCTGTTAAAGATCCTTCATTGCGCCGTTTGAGTAACTTCACTAACAGCAGATTACTATCCCCAAGCCGCGCCCCTTGCAAACAAATCTGTTGCTGAATCTCCCGCATCGATAAAGGTTCATCTAGGCGTTGTGAGAGTCGCCATGCTGCATCCAGATTTTGAGGCGTTTGAGGTTGTGATTCTAGCAAAAATGAGATTACTTGCCCAACATCCAAATTAGTGTTGGGAGTTTGCTCACCCAACAACGGATCAAATTTGAGAATCACTTGGGCAAGCTCATTGCGATCGCATTTCCTAGCCAGCAATAGAACTTTGGCATAAGTCCGCCAGATTTTCTCCCTTTCCTCAGGAGTGTCAAGTTGACGTTGCAACGCTTCGCTAGCTTTAGCTAACTGATCATAGCTTCCACTGTTAGCGCTTTGGCGCTTTGAATCAGGTTGCAACGTTTCGCTAGCAGAATTATTAGGTTTCCTCAAACCTAGCACTTGTCTCAAAAGCCTGACCAGCGACCAGCACAAAGCCTGAAATCTGCTCTTTATCTTCAAGTACCAATTAGACATGTTTTTTCTCATCGATTGCTTAGAAGACACCCGACAGAATTTGTGATTTGGGAAAAGTTGACTGTAATGGTTGCTATCAGCATTGATATCTTAATTGCCAGAAAAGTCATACCGATTGAAACAATGATCGCTACACATCACCCCCCAGCCTCCTAGCCTCCCAACCTCCCCTTGCCAAGGGGAGGTTGGGAGGGGTCGCATCTGTCGCTTTCTCAAATTAAATTGGTATCATCTCAAGCTCATTTTAAGACTTACCGACCAGAACTGCTGAAAGGCAACCTTAAAGTTATGCCGCCACAGATGACCCAGCAACCCAACGACCCCGTTCACCCGCCGCAGAAAACCTTTCGGATTCACCAGCCAACTTGATCCGGTCGGTGTGCAACGGGATTGTTATGCGTTGCAATCCACCGTTTCGTCTCTTCTCTTCTTTCGCTTGAATGATGAAAGAGGGATAAAGATAGATATTTTTTCACCCAATAAATTGGATTGGGAATTTGCCAATAACGTTGGTGCCGATCGAGATGGTTGCTATGGAATGGAGGAAAATCCCAAATATCGGCTGGCGGTAATCCAAAATAACTTTGATAGAGTTCGATCGTGTAATCATATCGCTGACTAGCTCCGCTATCGCCGGGATAATGATGGAGTGATTTTCTCAACATCTTGCCGCACAACTCTTCCCAATAAGAATGGGTATAGAGTAAATGATAGTGCCAGACGCAATCGATCGCACTCGATGGCGATACCATACCTTCAGCAATTGCGGCCAAAAAAATGTACTTCTTGTATTCGCACATCGCTCGCAAGGTATAAATTTCACTCCAATGATATTCCCATGCTAATTTAGCTGACATGGGATAGGGAGCAGTGGGATCGTCTAGCTTAAATTTGCAAAGTTTAGCGTAGAGTTCGGCTTCTGTTTTATTCATCAGCAACCACCTCCACAGGAGGGCGCGGGAGGTACTTTAGGAGTGGGATAAATGACTTGGAGTTCGAGATTGAGAAAGTCACTTAATTCCTGACCCAACCACCATAATTCTGCCTGGGAAAATTTGATAGAGGAAAAATGAGCAGGAAAGGAATACTCAAAATTTCCGCAATATAAATACAATTTTGGTGGGATGGTAATGGTACTACCTTGAATAAGTTTGCCGTTTGTATCTAAACATTGGTTGAATGTATAGCCAGGGTTATATGCTAGGATTTCGATTTGCGATCGCAAATGTTGTGATAATTTGACAGACTTATACTCGTTTCTATGATTTCTAGAATTGTAAACATAGTGATTATTTATGACTAAACCATAGCTTTCTTTGGGAGTCATTTTGCGGATCTGCTCCAACCAACTATTCAATTTTATTATCAATACTGCTGAAAGCAGAAATGAGCAAAAAAATGCTGGAACGACCATCAATGAAAATATACCTGGTAGTGTTGTAATGAGTATATATAAGCTCATAAAAATTGTGCGGCCCGTCACAAAGAATAGCAAGGTTCCTATAATGAAACCAATAAAGTTAAGAACACTAATAACTACTCCATTTGCTTCCTGCCAGGTAATTTTTAATTGATTTCGATCGCGGTATAGGCGAATTTGAGTATGGGCAGGTTTTAATCGATCAAAATTCCCGTAGCTGCCATCTTCAGATTTGAGCGCAAGTTGTGCCACTCTGGCACTATCGAATCGTTTGTCAAGATGGGGATGGGTCATTTTTTCTAGCCATCGCTCGAACCGCTTGCTAATCTCGGCATTAAATTTCACCCGTCCATCTACTTGGGGTAACTCTGCGGGATGCATACCCGTAAGTAGATGAATTAACGTCATCCCCAAACTATATAAATCCGAGGCGGTTATCGTTTGTCCGCCAAATTGTTCGAGAGGAATATAGCCATAACTACCAACGATTGTAATGGTTCCTTCTTCTTTTTTTGCAACCGTTTGCACTGAGCCAAAATCAACGAGATAGACATCACCAATACTATTGCCAGAGCGATTTCCAAGCAGAATATTGCTCGGCTTAATATCTCGATGAATCACAGGGGGGTGTTGCTGGTGGAGATAGGTCAGTAGATCCAATAAGCGATCGGCTAGTTCGAAAATTTCAGCTTCGGAAAATTTGCGCCCTCTAGCGATGAGAGTTGCGAGTGAAGGTGCCTCGATATAAGATTGTACTAAAGCAAAACCAGGAGTATCGATTTCATCAATCTCAAAGTAGTCGAGATATTTAGGGATTTCCGGATGATCGAGATTTTTAAGCGTGGCGGCTTCGCGCTCGAATAATTTTAGATCGTCCCATTCAAAGCCATCTCCAAATCGCAGCAGTTTAATGATGACTGGCACTTGAGATTGAAGATCTTTTGCCAAAAAAGTTCGTCGTCCAGCTTTTTGACTCAATAATTCTTCGATTTGATAACGATCAGTGAGGACGGTATCAGTTACAATCATGGGTATCCTTCTTCACTAGTAAGGTGTTACAGCATTTCTAGATGAGTGCTCCAGTGGGGGCGTGCTCGTGTAGGCACTGAAGGTTCTAAACGGTATAATCATCATTGACTGCATCCATAGATGCGTCAATATTGGGGAACTGTAGTGAAGTGTAATCAGGTGTAAGGGAGCTACAGAATGCTGTTGTCGTTTTGTCCATTGCCAAGTAGTGACTGATTATGAGCTGGGATTCTTTTTTAGAAACACTTTCCAATCGTCCAGAGTACGGATTGACCTCTCTTGAAGCTGAAGTAGTGATGTGTCTTCAAGAAGCTCAATGTCTAACTAAAAGTGAACTACTAGAAGCGTATATTAAGTCGTACTCGACAATTGAAGAAGAAGCTTTCACCCAAAGGCTGAAGAATATCTATAAAAAGTTCCAGATTGTGGGAAAAGGGCATAAGCTTCCGCAACTTCATAAACGTTTGACTGAGCAGTATCTTCAATACCAAAATAACGATATATTCTTTTCGGAAATCGGCTTGAATTACATTTATCCAAGTTTTCCTAGAGATGCCTTTGGAAAAGCAATTGATCATTTGATCGATTCGGACAATCCAGAATATAAGCAAGTAGATATCCTTCAAACCTTTGCACCCAATTTGGATGACTATTTTGAACATCTCATTCGATGCCTCCAAAATGGCGTTCAGGTCAGAATATTACTAGCTTGGCCTTATTCCGAAGCAGCAAAACTGCGAGAAGAGGTTTTGAGGAGGTATGCCAATAGCAGCATCGGGGATGAGATTAATATTCAAGATCATGTGATTAGCAACCTGGAAACGTTAGAAAAAATCATCAGAGTTTCAGACACTTCTAAGTTTATCGAGATTAAGCTATATGATACGCTTCCTTCTCTCGCAATTTATCGAGCTGGTCGTTATATGTTGGCAGCACCTTTTCTACACGGATCGCTTGCTATTAATACATTCCAGTTAGAGTTAACGCTAAACTCTGCCAATCAACTTATCACACAGACCTTACAAAAGGACTTTGAGTTAATGTGGCAAGTCGCTCGTTGCTTTCACCCAGATCCAAACCAAAATTGGAGAAATGATCTGAAAATCTTATTTACGAGTTAAAAATTATGATTGAAACCCTCAACGATTATGAGATTTCCTTAATTATGAAGTTTAAATCTCATCCATTGTTTAAACAGATTGATACGATCGCTTGGCAAGATCTGCTTGCAATTCTTATCCAGCGACGCTTTCTATCACTTTCCATCGTCAACTTCTACGAATTTGTGATTGATGCTCTGACTGATGAGCAGATCAAACGAACAGTTAGAGGGATTCTGAATGAGGAATTTCCACGCAATACAAAAGGGATTCCCCTACCTTCTCATCGAGAGCTACTTTTCCAAGATCTGCTCAGTCTAGGTGCGACTTCTGAAATGATATTAATGACATCGGAAACACCTACCACTCAAAAGGTTAGAAATGAGAGCTATCAGCGACTGGTCAGTTGTCTGGGAGAAAAGCATTGTCAGGTGGGGTTGGTTGCATTTCTTCGTTTTTGGGCAGAGGTGCTGGTCTCAGTTGAGTATTCCTGTCTCTGGCAACGAATTTCTGAACGCCTATCCAACGGAAAATCACCACACAAAATCAGATCGGAGTTCTACTATTTCCATATGATCCATGACAGCAGAAATTCAGATATTGGACAAGAAAGCATTCTAGGCGGATTGACCCATTCTCAAGAACTGGCGATTCATCTAAAGAGACTTATTTCGTCTGAAGACGCTCTAGTTTACTGCCTTAACCTTCAAGAGAATGCGTATCAGCTTAAATGTCAATTTTATGATCAGTTCATCAACGATCGCTCTGACTTGCATCTTTCACCCACATAAATGTGAGGCGGTTGACGCATAACAACTTATTAGACTGAAACTTTCCGTATAACATGCAAATTTAGGTGATTAGACCGAACTGCTCTGCCTAATCGTCTAATGGGTTATCTAGACTGACCGATCTTCTGTGGATGAGCGAGGTCTAGGGAACGCGAGTGAGAACGGCTTCATCTTATTTCACGATCGCCAATCACGGTACGATCGCAACCGAAAAACTTCTTTATCCATACATGGAACTGATTCGCGCACACGTATGGATTTCGGGACGAGTGCAGGGCGTTGCGTATCGTGTTTCGGCTGCGAAGATTGCGATGCACTTAGGGTTGATGGGTTGGGTGCGGAACTTGCCCGATGGACGAGTGGAAGCCGTGTTTGAGGGAGAGGAAAGGGCGATCGAGTCGATGGTGCGCTGGTGTCATGACGGACCACCGGAGGCGATCGTGGAACAGGTGAGAGCGTCCTACGAAACGCCAGAGGGGTTGCAGTCATTCAACATTCGGCGCTGATGTTGATGCCTCAGTTAACGCGCCAGTTGCAGCGGGGTAGCAACCTGCTGCAACTGGCGCAGTTTTTGCAGCACGAGTCCTTCGGTAAGCAGCCGTTTGGCTTCTTGGATGCCTGCTTCTAGCGATCGACACGCGCCACAGCGCCACAGATAGAACCCGCCACTCCAAAGGGTAGACTGCATGAGTTCAGATGGCTGTCCTTGCAGCACGGTTTTCATTGCCTCAGCGATCGTTGGCGTTGTGTCTAAGGCAACGTTCTTACCTTCAAAGCCATAGTCTCGTGGATGCAGATGCAAGCGCTCAAAGCCGATCGCGGGTGCGCCCAAACCAATGATGGCAGTGCGCTCTCTAGGCAAATCGCTACTCCCTTCCAACCCTTTGACACTGGTGAAGTGGTTGATGCCTCGCAGCGCGATCGCCTCTTGAAACATCAGCTCGGTGGGTGGATGGACAAAACCAGACACAACATGAGCTTCACCCGCGTAGGGCGACCAGATCAATTCCATCGTTGCAAAGGGCGGACGTTTGCCGATTTGTTCGCGGTACGGTACGAGTCCATGCGCCAGGGGAAAGTGAGATGGCAAATAGATGAAGCCTAACCCTGTGGCTGCCAGGACGTGTTGCACTTGCGTGAGGGTTAGCTGGCTCCAGTCAACGCCCAAGCCGCGCCAGTAGTCGATCAGCGGTTCACCCTCTTTGGTGGGCATACGATCGCCCCCATGCATCACGACCGGACAGTGGGCGGTTGCCAAAATCAACGCGATCAACGGGCTGAGGGGAGCCGTGCGCGATCGTCCATCGTAAGGTATACCCATCACCGTCACGGGATGGGCAGCGGCGATCGGTTGCAGTTGGGGACCTAACTCCTCATACGCATCGAGCATTCCTGCCAATTCGGTTCCGGTTGGTCGCCGAATGCGATGGGCGATCATAAACGCGCCAATTTGAGCCGGGGTTGCTTCTTGTAGCAACATCATGCGGGTGGCAGCAGCAGCTTCCTCTCGGGTCAGCGGTTCGCTGGTATGCGTGCCGCTACCTACTTTGCGAAGCAGTTCTCTAAAGGCATGACTCATGGCATTAGCTCAATGGCAGCAGAAAGCGTCAGATAAAAGGCTCTTATTCGACGGTGGCGATCGACCGCGGCAGCTTAATTTTGGGCGGCAATAGCTCTGCCACAAGGTTGAAAAAATGCTGAATCGGTGGAATTTGCAGGCGATCGCGGGTTGTCACCAGCACTACCTGACGGGTGAACGGCGGATCGGTCAGCGAATCTTTAAGGACACCGTTGTTGTTGTGAACACTGGGAGCCAGCGATCGCACTGCCAATGTAGGGTCAGCATATGCCTCAAAGAGTGCGGTTTCGGGCAACAGCGCTACCAGTTCGCCCTGCCGCACCACTCCTCGAAAGGCATCCGGCGTGTTCAGTTCCAGTACTGCCCTGAGTGTTGCCCCTCGTCGTTCAAATTGCTCCTGCACCAATCGCTGCATGCCATAGCCATCCTTAAAGACGACCTGTGGATACGTTGCCAGTACCTCCCAGGGCACCGTTTCATACTTTGCTAGCGGATGGTTTGCCGCGATCAGCACCTTGATCGGCTCATCGTACAGCACTTGCACCACCATTTCTGGGCTGGTGGTCAAAAACCGATTGTGCATAACGATCGCCAGATCGACCAGCCCATCCTTCAGCACTTTCAGGGAGCGATCGCTGCCCAGTGCCGTCACCCGTAGCTGCACATCAGGATAGTCGTGACAAAACTGCTGCAACACAGGTGGCAGATGGTATGCACAGATGGAATGAATAGCGGCAACGCAGAGTTCCGGCTGTTTGCCTGCCAGCAGATCATCGAGATCTTGCATGGCATTGAGCCACTCTTGACAAATCTTTTTGGCGCGGGGTAGAAAGCGATCGCCTGCGATCGTCAGCTTTGCCTGCGTGGTGCGATGAAAGAGCGGTATCTTCACCGCCGCCTCTAAGCTTTGGATCTGCCGACTGATTGCCGATTGCGTCACACCACAGCGCTGAGCAGCTTGCTGAAAGCTACCCGTCTCTGCGACTGCTAGAAACGCTTGTAACTGCTCTAAGCGCATAAATGGGAGTGTAAAGTGTTAAGGATCACAACAGTCACTTTCAGTGACCTTAACGGATCTGTCTCGCCAGTTCGGTAGAGCTTGATACAGCCAACGTACTCAACAGACATCAAAAAAGCCCCGCACAAAGCAGGGCTAAGGAGTTGTGAAAAAAAGAGGTTTGGAGTGAGCAGTCAGCCGTGCGTTGCTTTCTGACACCAACTTAAAGCATGACGGCTACAGATCTAATCGCTGGGTAGGGGCAAGGCATTGCCTTGCCCCTACAAGATGTGTCGTCTTTTCAATTCAAATTGGTATGACAGTCAGCTAAACGTTGAGCGGCGACTTTAGCGGAAGTTCCCAGGATTCAGCCGTCGCGGACTGGACGTATTGGCTGCGCCTCGCTTCAGTTGTTCGCCTGTACCACCGTCGCGCCGATCGAGAAAGGGGCGCAAGTTAATACCATCCGAGCCGCGTGTAGACTGACTGGTGTTGGACAGCCCCCTGATCGCGCGTCCAATTTGATCCAAAATGCCATTACTGCCACCGCCCACATAGGTGTTCACGCCCTGAGTTTGTTGCCCGCTATCAGCAACGGTCAAGTTTTGAAAGACGCGATCGCGGGTCGAAGTGGGGTCTTGACCGTTAGGCACCGTTAAAACAATCCGGCAGCTTGAAACCTTCTCTGTCGTTACACAAACGGTGTTGTAGCCGTTCTCTGCACCCGTTTTCATTTCCAACAGCCCATCGGGGCGATAGGACTCCAGGCGACGGCTGATTTCGGCACAGCGACGATTCGCATCCCAACCGCCACCCATATTACTTGGCACCGCCCAGGGATAAGACTGTGATGTCTGGCTTTCAGGACGATACATAACTGTGTACTGACCACTCACCATTTCGCAGGCGAAGCGTGTACCAGAAGCCGTTGTCGTCGAGCCATTAGATGGACTCGTCGATGGGCTTGTGGTCGAGCCGGGTCGCTGCGGCTCTGTGTTGACAATGACATCGCCCGAATCAGATGGTGTGCTTTGGGCAACCTGGGACGATCGCATGGTTGGAGCGAACGTTGGAGCAAACGTCGGTGCGGCGATCGCGCTGCCACTACCCAGCAACAGGATGCCGCCTAGTGATAGACCCAATCCGCTGGCAAGCAAAACGGAACGACTCAACTCTCTTCCTACCTTTCGCGACATAGCAAAAACCTCAAAAAACGATGGTGACTGAAGCGGCATTGAAAAATTAGTCAAGGGCTGGTTAAGAATATCAAAACAATCAAAGAGGAGTTTTGAAGGCACCTGAACAAGCTTTGTAAGCTTCGTTATGGGCTGCTGCGAAAGCCTATCCTTCCAAGAATAGAAGACGGGTTCGCATCATTCAAAGTTCCTTCAACTAAAAACGCTCGATCGTTCATCACATGCCCCCATAATGAATACCAATTTAAGTTCACAATCCTGCAAAGCCGTAGGGACGTTACATATAACGTCCCTACGGCTTTGTCGTGAAATCGATTTAAATCGGTATAAGCTCATTGCATGGCACATCATATGTGAGGATTCTAGTGAAATCCGGTCTGCCTCCGCCCATCTCACCCAGTCGTCACCACCTTAGGATTAGTGAAGCTAATTTCACAAAACTTTATTTTGAAACGACAGGTATCGTATACTACGTCTTGGTGGTTAGCAGGAGCAGGACTGTAAATGTCGGAGGCAGTGAAGCCCCTGACGGTGCCCAAGGAGTTGCTAGGTCCTCCTGGTGATTTCAACCCGACGCTGCTGATGTTCCTGGGATCAGTGGTGCTGGCATCGGTATCTACTCTGGGTTATTTTTGTTGGCATTGGTCTCACTGGTGCAGTTTTTTGCTCAATTTTGTAGCAATGCACGTCGTTGGTACGGTGATCCATGACGCATGTCACAACGTGGCGCATCGCAATCGTGTGGTCAACGCCGTTCTAGGACATGCCAGCGCGTTAATGCTTTGCTTTTCGTTTCCAGTGTTTACGCGAGTACACATGCAGCATCACGCCCATGTGAATGATCCTCACAATGACCCCGACCATGTAGTTTCTACGGCGGGTCCATTGTGGATTATCAATGCTCGCTTTATGTACCACGAGTTCTACTTCTTCAAGCGCAAACTGTGGCGCAAACATGAACTTTGGGAGTGGGTCGCTGCTCGTTTAGTGCTGGGTACGACCGTGTGGGCTTCCTTCGCATACGCTTTTACGGACTACCTCTTCAATTACTGGTTTGTCCCGCTGGCTCTGGTCGGTTTAGCATTGGGGCTATTTTTTGACTATTTGCCGCACCGCCCGTTCAACGATCGCGATCGTTGGAAGAACGCCAGAGTTTACCCTAACGCGGTGCTAAATCTGCTGATCATGGGGCAGAATTACCATTTGGTGCATCATCTCTGGCCCTCCATTCCCTGGTACAACTATCAGCCTGCATACTTTGCGACCAAACCGTTGTTAGACGCGAAAGGATCGCACCAGTCACTTGGGATTTTGCAAACGCCGAAAGACTTTTTTGGTTTTCTTTACGATGTCGTCGTGGGGATTCGCTTTCATAAGCCACAGCCAACGGTTGTAAAAGCTGCCAGAGAAAACGCGGTTGACACCCAGGCTGTCGATCCAAAAGACGCGCGATCGGACGACTTAGCGGAAGTGGTAGCGGCGAAGACGGTACTGGCAGGAAGTGCCACTATTGCATCAAAGTAAGCGCAATTTTTGATCGGTAGCAACACCAATTGCGTCTGTAGACCGATCATGATCGATCGTCATATCTATCCAGGTAGAGATACGTCTGCCCAGTCGTTTCCTCAATAATGGTTGCATAGCAAGAACGTTAGCTCTTGGTAAATTTGAGGAAAAAACTATGGTCGGAAATCTTTTAACCTTACTGGCTACAGCGCTTAGCTTGCTTGTAGTCGATCTAGCTGTTCCGGGAGTTGATATCGCCACGTTCCCAGCCGCTTTGATTGCAGCCGTTTCGATTGGACTGGTTAATGCGTTTGTCAAACCTGTGCTGTCCCTTCTGTCTCTGCCTCTCAACTTTCTGACGCTGGGTCTTTTCTCTCTCGTCGTGAATGGCTTTTGCTTCTGGCTGGCATCGGTGGTTGTCCCCGGCTTCGGTGTCAGCGGACTGTTGGCATTTATTCTTGGTCCCGTTGTGCTGTCTCTCGTCAGTACGTTTTTGAACAAGTACTTTGCAGAGCGCAATGCAGGTGTAATCACGGAAGCCAAGCCGATGACTCAAATCAACCCGGAGGCTTAATTTACTGGCTCTGTCGCGGTAAGGGCTTTGCGGTTTAATAACCTACCAAACAAACAGGTTTCGACTGCGCTCAACCTTCAGTCATGGCGGGTTGAGCGTAGCCGAAACCCAAACAACTGGTAGCTTATTTTCTTGCAATCCCCTAAGCGACGACGAGCTGTAGCGTTTCAGTGTGTTATTTGCCTTTTGTAGAAGCGTTACTAACGTTCCTACAAAGCGGTATTGACATATCTGGAACATCACTCAAAAGTTTGTAGCTCACATACGGAAAAGAGTGAGGACACAATCAGTGCGTTCTCACTCTTCTTTTTGAGTCATCGCAACGTAAGCAAACCAAAGCACAAAAGCTAGGGCGTAGACTTTGCGATGAACGCCGCTTGGGCCATTGTCCAATCGGGGCGGAGGCGCTTGGCATGGCGCATGTAAGGATGATAGATTTCAAGGTCTGGATTGGGAGTGTTGAAATGGATGAGAAAGCGGATGCAGCGCTCCATGCTCCCTTCGACATGCATCTGCTGCACATCTAACAGAGGCACGTCTGACCAGTGGGGACGCTCACGCGCGATCGATGCGGGGAACGTCGCATCTAGATCCCGTGTAGCGGAAAAGGTCGCGCTCACGATTTCGCTGGGATCGAGTTGATTGTAAGCTTCTAATTCGTCCAGAAGTTCATGGACTGCTTCTCGAATCGCCTCAATCGAATTTTCTGAGACTGTTGTTGCTCCACGGACTGCTCTCACTCGCCAACCCACGCTCAATCCTCCGCGCACTTAACTAAGATTTCATTGATGCTCAAAACTAAATCGTGCTTCCCTGATTGCCAAAAAGCCTGAACCCATCATGGCTGATCTTAATCATGGCTGCAAATATTGAGCATGGCAGCTAGAGTCCGAGCCGCCTTAGCGAGACTTTGCGTTCAGAGTAGGATTTTGTCTTAGGGGCGATAGAGCCAAAGCGGTAGCCCATTTGTAGCCAGCTCAAACTCTAACCACTTAATGCCTGTTGCTAGTCCAGGTAGCGCTGTAAGTTGACCAAGCTGGCTGCTGTCCCTTGAAAGCAGCCGATTGAGGAATGGTTTGCGCTCTTCTAAGGTAAACGTGCGGGTTTTCTCAGGATCTAAGCCTGCGAGTTCTGCTGCCCAGAGACGAGCATCTTCCTCTGTGCCCAAGCGATCGACTAACCCCAGCGTCAATGCCTGTTGCCCTGTAAACACGCGCCCATCGGCAAAGCTGCGCACCGTTTCGACTGCCAATTTGCGTCCGTCTGCAACCGTTTGCACAAACTGTTGGTAGCTGACATCAATTAGCTCTTGCAGAATGGTTTTTTCTGGCTCGGTGATTTCGCGATCGAACGCCAAAATATCCTTGTACGGACCCGATTTCACTACTTTGAACGAGACTCCAACCTTCTCCAGCAGGCGCTCAAGATTGTTGCCTCGTAGAATCACGCCAATGCTGCCTGTAATGGTGCCGGGGTTCGCCACAATATGCTCTGCACCCATGCCGATGTAAACTCCACCGGATGCTGAGATATTGCCAAAGCTCGCCACGATTTTGGTTTTAGCCTGCAAGCGCTTCAAAGCTTCGTAAATTTCCTGCGAGTCGCCCACCGTACCGCCAGGGCTGTCGATGCGCAGTAACAAAGCTGGAAAGCGTCGTTCTTCAACAGTTTTGAGCGCTTCCAGGACACGCTTCCGCGTCGCACCCGCGATCGCGCCGTTAATTTCAATCCGAGCAATTTGTTTCTGAGCACGAGGCTTAAAGGGCCAGATCATAATTGGATCAACGACGATAGTTAACAAGCAAACGACAGCAGGCGCTGAGTGAACGTTCGTAGTCATGCCGACAAATAGCCACCCGCTTAACAGTTTCTGCGGGTGGCCCCGGAGGCAAGCAAAACGTTCAAATTCCAGTGTGCCTCATTACCGGGAGTTTCGACTATCAACGTGAGTGTTCGCTCCTCTGTGTAAATCGCCGGAAGCGTGGCTACCCACGTCCAAACTCGATCGACGCGCCTGCGATCGTTCTCTAAGTTACTTAACATAAGTACAAGCTTGGCTACAATGATGAGATGTCGATTCATCTAAGCCGTCATTACGCACGCTGTAACCCTACACCTGCATCATGGACTCAAAGCTTCCTCTACTGCCGACAGGTTTTTTCTTAAACAAGTCACTCCTTGCGCCGCTATTGCTCATCGCACCTTTTTTCTTTTGGGGCACCGCTATGGTCGCTATGAAAGGTGTGATCCCGAACACAACGCCGCTTTTTATGGCAGGCGTGCGGCTAGTGCCAGCGGGCTTTCTGGTCTTAGGTGCCGGGGCGCTGATGGGTAGACCGCAACCCAGAGGCTTGACCGCATGGCTATGGATTGTTCTCTTCGCGTTTGTTGATGGTGCTCTGTTCCAGGGCTTTCTGGCAGAAGGGTTAGTCAGAACGGGGGCTGGGTTGGGGTCTGTGATGATTGACTCGCAGCCTTTAGCAGTGGCACTCATGGCGCTGTGGCTGTTTGGAGAGCGCATTGGGCTTTGGGGGTGGCTAGGGTTGTTGCTGGGCGTTATCGGTATTAGCTTACTGGGTTTACCAGAGGCGTGGCTTTTGGGTGTTTTGCGCCAGCGATCGCTGCCAGATAGGTTGCAGCTTGGTGCGGATCTTGTTCATGATCTCTTTCAAAATGGTCAATGGTTGATGCTGCTGGCAGCCCTATCAATGGCGGTAGGCACAGTGTTGATGCGGTACGTTAGCCGCCATGCTGACCCCATCACCGCAACGGGCTGGCACATGATTTTGGGTGGCTTGCCCCTTTTTGCGCTCTCGTCACAGTTTGAAGTCGATCAGTGGGTGCAGTTGGATCTGTCAAGTTGGGCAGCAATTGGCTATGCAACAGTTTTTGGCAGCGCGATTGCCTATGGCTTGTTTTTCTACTTTGCCGCCAGTGGTAGTCTCACCAGTCTTAGTTCTCTCACCTTTTTAACGCCCATCTTTGCGCTCCTCTTTGGCAACCTCTTTTTGTCTGAGATGTTGAGTCCACTCCAGTGGTTTGGGGTCAGCCTTACCCTGGTGAGTATTTACTTCATTAACCAGCGTGACAGTTTGGCAGCAAGGTTTAAGCGGGCTTTAGGCACCACTGACGCTGCTAGTTCACCTCAAGCGGTCGTCTCTCTTGAAGTAGCCACCGTCACAATGCCAGTGACGAAGCCAGAATGACACCCACTCTGAAGCGTCCACTCCGGCTACTGCTGCTGTCTACGTCTGTGGGAGCTTTGGGGTCTGGCTTAGGCGGCGGTGTGGAACTGACGCTACATAACTTGGCACAGGCATTGAGTTTAAGAGGGCACACCGTCAAGATTGTGGCTCCTACTGGATCGGTGTGCGCCAATTTTCCACTGGTAGAAATCGAGGGTACGTTGCAACCCACCGCGCAGAGTGAAAGGCGGCACGCCGCGATCGCCATGCCTGCAAATGCTGTCCTTGCCAACATGTGGGCCTATGCACATGAGGTTCAGCATCAATACGATTTGCTGGTGAACTTTGCCTACGACTGGTTGCCCTTTTATCTGACACCATTCTTCGCTCGCCCGATCGCCCACTTAGTTAGCATGGGTTCCCTGACGGATGCAATGGATCGCGTTATTGCGCAAACGATCGTGCAGTCTCCGAACAGCATTGGGGTTCACAGTCGGGCACAGGCAGCTACGTTTTCCTTTGGCGATCAGTGCCATGTGCTGGGCAACGGGTTTGATCTGTCACTGTATGACTTTAACCCTCAGCCGGAGCGTAGCCTCGCCTGGGTTGGTCGCCTCGCGCCCGAAAAAGGGCTGGAGGATGCGGTTGCAGCAGCTCAAGCCACGCAAAGACCGCTCAAAATTTGGGGTGTGCTGCAAGATCAAGGCTACTGGCAGCAAATCCAGCAACAGTACTCCACTGCACCCATGACGTACGAAGGCTTTCTACCGACCGCTCAACTCCAGAGCGCCTTGGGCAAGTGTCAGGCATTACTCATGACACCTCATTGGGTCGAAGCATTCGGAAATGTGGCGATCGAGGCACTTGCCTGTGGTGTCCCTGTCATTGCCTATCGTCGTGGAGGTCCGGCGGAAATTGTGCAAAACGGCAAAACTGGTTGGCTAGTAGAGCCGGATAGTCTTACAGGACTGGTTGATGCGATCGCCCGTTTAGACCAGATCGATCGCTACACATGCCGCCAGCAAGCCGAGACAATCTATTCTCTAGCTGCAATGGGCGATCGCGTGGAACAGTGGTTTACCGCTGTCCTTGCTCAATTTCATGGTTGATTCAAGGACTCGCTTGGGTACAGCACTTGCCTCAACGCCGCGAGCTTCACACTAAACGTTGCATCGCTGCGCTGCGCTGATTCCAGAAAGCACAGTACTGAGCTGTATCATGTGATTAAGATCACCAGCAGAGATGATCTTGATCGCATAGGCGCACGAGCGCTAGAGACATACTTTAGGGGACTCAACTTTAGCCGAGTCATCAACAGGGAACACACGACTGACCGACAGGTTTCTTTCGAGAACTGTCGGTTTTTATTTGCCAACTTTTTCCACCAGCTTACTGTGTGACGAAGATCACACTAAACGCTGATCTCGATCGCATCCACTTAAGAGCGGAAACAACATACTTTAGGGGACTCAACTTTAGCCGAGTCATCAACAGGGAACACACGACTGACCGACAGGTTTCTTTCGAGAACTGTCGGTTTTTTATAGCTGGCATTGCTAACGGTAAGTAACTATGACTCCCCGTAACAATAGCTTACAGGGTCTGAGGGTAAGGGCAAGGGGTGCGTGACCCCTAATTGCGACTTCACTGGGCATCGATCTAGCGCATGGCGCTCATCGTCTCCTTCCAGGATAACTCTTTGCAAAGAATATTCAAGGCTCTTTGCTCATCACCTTCAAACAGCCGACTCTCAATCAGCTCTGTTAACACCTGCTGCGTGAGCTGTGCCGCAAACGTGCCGCCGCAGCGTAGCAGGTGGCTGTAGTAGCAGAATTGAGACTGCCCGTCTCGGTTGCGATGGAACCGATGAACTTCAGCCTGTGTCATGGTCTCGACAGCCGTGTTAATGGGCACCACAACTCTGGGAATGCCGTGCACACCGTAGGATGAGCCATTTTCTGCTTCGAGCGTACCAATCAAGACAGTCCATAACAGCGTTCGGGTTTCACTGATGAGATCAGGCGCAAACACCGGATCGGGTTCGCTTGATAACCGGGGTCCCATATTGAGAAACATCGGGTTAAACAATTGGGTGTTGTAAACAAGCCCGACTGCCCAATGGCGATCGCCGCCATCCAACCGCACAAAACAGCCAAAGCCGTAGTCATCCGGCTTGGGTGAATTAACCCGACTGCGTTCATCGTCAAGCTCCACAATGTAGTCGCAGTGCGAGTTGGATTTTACAACTTTGCCCAGGCGCATAGCGAATCGTCCTTTGTCGGCAAACATACGATGTTCTAAGCATACGCAGAAAAGGCGAAAAGGGAACATTTGTACCGCTTTCTTCACGGAATCATCGCGCGATCGTGCTAAGGCGAACCTTGACGTAGACTAAAAGTAGACTGTTCTGTCATAAAGCCACAGCTATGGTTCTACAAATCCCGTCCTCATCCGAAGTCATCTATCCTGACAGCGACGGCAAGCCAATGTCAGACAACACCAAACAATTCCGCTGGATTGTCGTGATTAAAGAAAATCTGGAATGGTTGTTTGCCGATGCTCCGAACGTGTTTGTCGCGGGAGATTTTCTGTGGTACCCGGTGGAAGGAGACAACAAGGTTCGTCAGGCACCCGATGCGATGGTTGTTTTTGGCAGACCCAAAGGAGACCGTGGCTCCTATCAACAATGGAAAGAAGAACACATTGCGCCTCAGGTGGTATTTGAAGTGCTATCTCCCGGCAATACCAGAGCCGAAATGAATCGGAAGCTCTTGTTCTATGACCGCTACGGGGTAGAGGAGTATTACCTGTACGATCCGGACACCAACGCATTGAGCGGTTGGCAGCGAGCAGAGGGCTTTTTGGATTTGATTGAAGTCATGGCAGATTGGGTTAGCCCCAGATTAGGCATTCGCTTTGATCCCTCTGGAGATGAGTTGCAAATTATCCGTCCTGACGGCAAACCTTTTCTGAGCTATGTAGAAATTGCTCAACAAGTAGAACAGGAGCACCAACGAGCAGAACGAGCAGAGCAAGCAAGATTGCAGGCGGTGCCTAAATTGTTGGGCATGGGGCTAACGCTGGAACAGATCGCAGATGCCTTGGGACTGTCGATCGAAACCGTTCAGCAACTTGTTCAGGAACAATAGAACTCGGGAGCCATAGACGTACAGCTTGGCCACGATCGTCCGCTGATCTGCAATGCTTTTTAACCCCTATCCAGGTTTTGCTTCTAGCGATCGTGCCATTTCTTCCCAGGAACCCGTGTGTTGAAGAAACGGTGAGTAATCGGGGGCAGACCAGCGCAACGGCAAACTCCCCTCAATGCGCCACCCATGTAAGAGCTGGAAACGAATCAACCGTTCGGCACCTGCGAAAGCTTGGCTTTCATCACTCTCCCAAAGGACTTCGGCAGTACCTGTCAAGTACAGTAAATCGCCGCGATCGAAGTCGATGAACAGCAGTCCAGCATGGGGGGTGACTGCCAAGTTACCGATTGTATTGAAGTGAAAGTTGCCCACAAAGTCAGGAAAGGTCAGGGTACGATCGTCATCGATCCGCACAAACCCTGGCTTGCCGCCGCGATGAGAAACATCAACGCCCTTTGCGGCACCTGCTTCCCTTTGAAAGGCAGTGGCAATGAAGAAGGTGTCGGCTGTCGTAATCATGGCGCGTTCAGGCGTTCCAAACCTCTCGATTAGATGCAACGGTTTGGGCGCGGTAAAATTCTTCACTCCATCGGTTAGTGCAAATGAACGTGCCTGAATATATTGCGGACAGTTGCCAAAACTTTGTCCAACTTTGACAGTGAATTGGTTCGGGGCAATGGCTACAACAGTGCCGTTGAGGCGATTACGGCGGCGCGTATGCAGTTCAATACCCAGTAAGCCAATATCGATGCCAACCGCTAATGTTTTGGCGAAGGGATCACCAAAGAGCGGCTGGCTTTTCACCTGCAACGTACGTTCATCAGACGTGGAGAGGAATCCCGGTGCGCCGACCAGAATGGATGCCCAGGGAGAACCATGCGCATCAACAGTTCCAGCGATCAAAAACGGAAGTTGTGCAAAGAACTGTCGGTGCTGATCGAGCAAATAAGCGCGGATGACGCGTCTTCCTACCGCTTCCATTTTGGTGCGGACACCCAACCGTTCCTGAATCGCCATCTCACCTGCGTGAAAGGGTGATTCTTCCCGTGACCAAGCTGAATTTACCATCGGGTTTCCTCTCCGTTTTTCTTAGGCGGCTAGACCAACAGGGGTCTTCGTCATGGGCACAAAGCCAGCTAACTGCTCAATTCGTTGCAGCCAAGCTTGAATAGGAGGATAGGGCTGAAGCGAGACATCGCCTTCCGGTGCATGTGCAGTGTAGGAATAGCCAGCGACATCAGCGATCGTCGGGTTTCCACCGACCAGGAACTGCCGTCCTTCAAGATGCGCGTCCAAAAGCTTGAAGAGATTGTGTGCGATCGTCTTTGCTCGCTCATGGTCAAGCTTGGCACCAAAGACATTCACCAAACGGGCTGCCGCTGGACCATAAGCAATTTGACCTGCTGCCACTGAAAGCCAGCGCTGAACAGCCGCCGCCCCTTCTGGGTCACGCGGCAACCAGCTTGGGTCGGCATATTTAGTGGCAAGGTAAACCAGGATGGCGTTGGAATCCGACACAATGACACCAGCATCGTCGATCGCGGGTAGCTGACCAAACGGGTTGATGTTGAGAAACTCAGGCTGTTTGTGAGCACTGGCTGCGAGGTCAATATCCACGCGCTCAAATGGTAGTCCCAGAAGAGAGAGAAAAAGCTCAGCACGGTGCGCATGACCAGAAAGCTTGTGACGATAAAGCCGGATGGGTTGGTGCGGTTGAGTTTGTGACATGGATGTTTCTCTTCTCCTGTAGTAGTGTACCGAATGTTCGGTTTCTATACTATACCGAACATTCGGTAAAAAAGATGCGTCAAGCGCAACTTCATTTCCAAAGAGGGATAGACCCCACAAAATTGCGGCATCGATCGCAACGCGGGTGCACTAATTTTGAAGGCTACGAAGTTGTAGGCTACGAGCGACGGGCAAGCTGATACCAATTTGAATTGAAAAGACGACACATCTTGTAGGGGCAAAGCAATGCCTTGCCCCTACCCAGCGATTGAATCTGTAGCCGTCATGCTTTAAATTGGTATGAGATCGACGTTCAGCCCTTAAACGTGCATCATGAGGTCAAGTGGCTCTTTAAGCTAGAACCGCTTTAAATCTGAGCGTTGGCTTAGCCTTAACTAGCTGTCCTGTGGTAAGACCGTCGTAAGATTCAAATGTGGCTCGACAGCATCTGCAAGCGCGTTCAGCATCAACTCGCGCTGCTCTCGATAGTTTGGTACACCCGTTGGCAGGGCTTTTAAGCCGCGTTGCTGCCGCAGACGGTTGAGCCAAGCACGTCGCCACGGTCCATTGTCGAAGATGCCATGAAGGTATGCCCCCCAAACTGATTGCGTATCATCCACAACGCCCAAGTTGGGGTCATCGAACAGTTGTTGAATCTTTTCGCCTTCAATCAGGCGTGTTCTGCCTTGGTGAATTTCGTACCCTGCGACAGGCAGCCCTTCTTGCGGAAAATTGGACGTGACAAGCCGCTGTCGGGCAACTTTCTGCCCCGCAATGACAGTTTTGAGCGGCAGTAGCCCCAGCCCTTTGTAACGACCTTCATGCCCTTCAATGCCTTCTGGGTCTGCCAAAATTTTGCCCAGCATCTGGTAGCCGCCGCAGATGCCCATGACTGTACCGCCAGCGGCAACGTAGTTCTGGATTTCTTCTGCCATGCCGGTTTTGTGCAGCACGATGAGATCGGCGATCGTCGTTTTGGAACCAGGAATAATCACTGCATCCGGGTGTCCCAAGGATTGCTTGGGGCTGATGTACTTAACTGAGACGGTGGCTTCCGATTCCAATGGATCGAAGTCGGTAAAGTTGGAAATGCGAGGCAACCGGATGACAGAAATGTTGAGGTCACCTGTGGGATTGCTAGAGCGCCCGTCAATCAGGCTCAGGGAATCTTCGGCTGGAAAGCTCTGATCAAGCCAAGGAATGACCCCAATGACAGGAATGCCTGTCCGCTCTTCTAGCCAATCAATACCGGATTGTAGCAGCGATCGCTGCCCTCGAAACTTGTTAATGACCACGCCCTTAATGAGGGCGCGTTCATCTGGATCGAGCAGTTCCAGTGTGCCAACGACGTGAGCAAAGGCACCCCCGCGATCGATATCGACGACCAGTATGGTGGGTGCATTCAAATGCTTAGCCACTCGCATATTGGTTAAATCGCGGTGCTTGAGGTTGATTTCTGCCGGACTGCCAGCCCCTTCGCACACCAGGATATCAAACTCTTCACTCAAGCGGCGGAGCGATTCTTCGATCGCCTGCCAGCCCACATCAAAATACTGCTCGTAATACTCTGCGGCACCCACTTTGCCGACCGCTTTGCCTTTAATAATCACCTGGGAGGTCATATCTCCCTGAGGCTTAAGCAAAATTGGGTTCATTTCGACCCAGGGTGCAATACCCGCCGCCCATGCCTGCACTGCCTGAGCATGACCAATTTCGCCGCCGCTCGCAGTGACATACGCATTGAGCGCCATGTTCTGTCCTTTGAAAGGCGCTACCCGCCAGCCGCGACGGTTGAGAATGCGACAGATGGCAGCCGTAATGAGCGATTTTCCTGCGTGGGAGGTGGTGCCCACAACCATAATGGCTTTCATGCAAAACCCTCACGAGAGTTGAGGGCTAAAGGCTGGACATCCTTAGCTAATCCTTGATCCTTCATCGTTTATCCTTGCGTTCATCTTTCACTCTTACGTCCTAAAGGGGCAGCCGAAACCAACGATTCCAGGAGTGCTGAAGGCGATCGCTGAGCGTCGGTATCACACGAGTTGCCTCTCCTTGCTCTTGCCATTTCTGTACCAGTTGGCGGCCCAACGGTGTCACCCGAAAACTGTCAGTTAGTCCTTGCCCATCGACTTCTCGCCGCAACAGCCCAACCTGGATCAACCAGAGTAGCTCGGCTTCCGCGATTAACTCTGGGAGGGGCTTTTGGGTGTACTGGTGTTCAACCCCAGAGTGCCCTGAAATGGCGGTAAGGGAAACACTCTGCTGCACCATTGTAGTGAACAAGGGGAGTTTGAAGGGCGCACATCGCATCGCTTGCTCTGCCCGATGTACAGTTTTATCAGGGTAACCAATGGTTTGACGAGTGCCGGAATGAGCAGTCATTGCAGTTAAGGAGCCAGATTTGGCGATCAGCGGAGCCAAAAGCAAGCGAATGAGTTTGTAGTATTTAGCCTAGCCTCTATATTATGCGTTTTATTGAGGTTATGCATGGGTGTAGCGCTCAGCACAGCAGATTGGAGCAGTAAACGTGCGATCGCAAAGAGTTTTGTCACCTTTGATACATCTTTTCTCAACCTGGCTTGATACAAGTAACATCAAAGGCACTGTGTATATAAGTCTCGATCTTCACTCTACTTGATTAACGATCCGGGTGACTTAGTTTTTTGCAGCATGATTAAGTGTTTGTTTAAGTTTGGTTGATGCAGTGAGAAGCGTTCAAGTCGGCAAACGATTTAATCGCTTCTAGGGTTCCAGCTTAAACAAACGTTTGGGCGATCGATCCGAGAGAAGCAAGCCGCTCTAGATTGAATTCCTTGGTTACGTCAAGGCAGTCTATTGGCTACACGGCGGGACAAAAGCCCGGGAGGAACAGGCAACCATTGTAGAGTGGCGGCTTGAGCTTTCGGGCTTTTTGCTGCCGCTTCTACGCTGAATAACTTCGCAGTTTCTACCATTTGACCCTCACCCCCCTGATGGGCTGTCGAGGAGAGCGTGACCAGTCAAGATGAACAACAACCCGTCATTATCGATTTCTTCGTGAGGATATGCAATGAAATTTCGCTCGCTACTTGCCAGTGCAGGACTTTTTGTGACTAGTCTGGCACTGATTGTAAGCTGCACCAACCCTGCCAGCCAGATGTCCACTCAATCCAGTAGCGCGCCATCGACAGCAGCAACGACAGCAGCGATACGGCTTGGTTTTAGCGCATGGCCCGGTTGGTTCCCGTGGCAGGTGGCTCAAGATGAAAAAATCTTTGAAAACAACAAGCTCTCTGTAGACCTGAAATGGTTTGATGGCTATCTGGAATCCATCAATACACTGACAGCGGGACAGATTGATGCCAACTCGCAAACCCTGAACGATACGATTAGCGCGGTCTCAGGTGGTGCTGACCAGGTGGTGGTGCTGGTAAACGACAACTCGACTGGGAACGACAAAATTATTGTGCGAGAGGGTATTAATTCGATCGCCGACCTCAAAGGCAAAAAGGTTGCCGCTGAAGAAGGCACTGTGGATCACTTCTTGCTGCTCTTAGGGCTAAAGAAAGCAGGGCTATCACCCAAAGACATTAACTTCCAGCCGCTTGAAACGGGTAAAGCAGCAGCAGCCTTCGTTGCCGGACAAGTTGATGCTGTTGGGGTCTTTGCACCGTTTACAACTCAAGCGCTCAAGCGTCCTAAAAGTAAGGAACTGTTTAGCTCGAAAGAGTTTCCAGGAGCCATTCCTGACCACTTGGTCTTTACGCGCAAGTTTGTCAATGCCCACCCGGATCAGGTACAAGCAATGGTTGATGCGTGGTTTGAGACTCAGGATTACATCAAAGCTAATCCAGACAAGTCCATCGAAATCATGGCGAAGCGGGGAGGCGTTTCTGTGCCTGAATACAAAGATTATGCAACCGGCACCAAGATTTTCACTGTGGAGGAAAACTTGAAAGCCTTCCAGCCCGGTAAAGATATGTCATCGCTATCCTTTGCTGCCCAGGAAATGACAACGTTTCTGACCGAAGTGGGACTGGCGAAGAAGAAGCCAGATTTGACGAAGCTGTTTGACGATCGCTTTGTCAAAGCCTATGCCGCTAAAGCAAAAAAAGCTTGAACAGTTGTTAGTGACTGGTTTTTAGTTTTTAGATCACCACTCTGCTGCTGACCAACAACTAACAACTTTTTCCACTCTTCCTCACACACCATCCACTATGACTCAACCCGTTAGCACCATCGGCTCTAACCGTCGAAGACCGCCCAAGTCTTTGCGATCGACGGTGTTTTGGCGACTCGCTGAAGACATTCCACCCTCCATGACCTGGGGCTTGATGGCAGCGTCCATCCTGGTGCCGCTGGTGCTGTGGTGGATGGCAACGACGTTTAGCACGATCGACCCCAAGTTTCTGCCGTCACCCGCCAATGTGCTCGATGCCTTTCAGCGACTGTGGAGTACGGGCGATTTACAGAAAGATACTGTAGCAAGTCTCTGGCGGGTGGGCGTTGGCTTTTTCTTTGCTGCACTGTTTTCCATTCCTGTTGGGGTGTTGATGGGCAGCTTTGCCAGCATTCGTGCGTTACTAGAGCCACTTTTTGGACTAGTGCGCTATATGCCCGCGCCAGCGTTCATCCCGCTGCTTATTCTGTACTTGGGCATTGGCGAAGAACCCAAGATTATGCTCATTTTTCTTGGGGTGTTCTTCTTCAATTCCCTGATGGTCATGGATACTGTCAAATTCGTGCCAAAAGAGTTGATCGAAGCCACTTATATGCTGGGTGCAAACCGCCTTCAGACGCTATTACAGGTAATTTCGCCCTACGTGTTGCCCGGTATTATTGATGCCTGCCGTATCAACCTGGCAGCAGCATGGCAGTTGGTCATTGTCTCTGAACTAATCGCCGCTACCGAAGGCTTGGGTCGCCGGATCAGCGTTGCAGGGCGCTTTCTCAGAACCGACGAAATTTTTGTAGGGCTGATTGTGATTGGAGTCATCGGCTTAGCCTTTGACCTGTTGTTTCAATATGCGCTGCGCGTTTCCTGCCGCTGGGCGAGTCAGAAAAGGTGAGGAGTGAGGTGAGAGGAGTGAGGGGGCGGAAGGTAAAAGGCAAAAGTGGGGAGTGGGGAGTGG
>Ga0163147_10001207_pt1 | contig 39769 bp, 31 predicted proteins | sample OliLakLV19MP6G1_FD_148597 | JGI IMG/M metagenome (GOLD analysis project Ga0163147, IMG submission 148597) | Freshwater microbial mat bacterial communities from Lake Vanda, McMurdo Dry Valleys, Antarctica- Oligotrophic Lake LV.19.MP6.G1 | ecosystem: Environmental > Aquatic > Freshwater > Lake >...
CTCTCCCCCTCTCCCTCTCTCCCCCTCTCCCCCTCAATCACCATAGACAATTGGGATGCAAAACAGCTTACTGGAGATTTCTCAAAAATCCTTCAAATGTTGAGCCATTCTACTTGTTGCACTCATTGCAACCCTGAAATCTTGAAATCGGCGATCGCACTGTCGGTAACTGCGATCGTTTCTTCAAAACGTTTTTTAGGTGTGACTAGAGCTTATTGAGATTAGTTATTAATTAAGCTAAATTTTAAAAAGCTAAATAATCGCTTTTGGCGAGCAATCATAGATAATAATTTTTAATCTAATTCCTCGAAAATCATAGTTTTTATTGTGGAAAATAACGGACTCATCCAATCTAGAAGCCAATACGGTTTACTTAAGACGATCCCCCCTAACCCCCCTTAAAAAGGGGGGGACAAGAAAGCTCTCAAAGTCCCCCTTCTTAAGGGGGATTTAGGGGGATCTCCGGGGCATAAATAGTGTTAAGTGAACCGTAGACTCATAGATAATAATTTTTAATCTAATTCCTCGAAAATCATAGGTTTTATTGTGTCATACAACGGACTCATCCAATGCAGAAGCCAATTTTCAACCGATTTGCAGCTTAAAGCGCGGCGAATTCCAACAGCGCCCCTCACTTGTCGGCAGTACAGTGAAATTTTGCCAAAAACCAAACAAACTCGATCAAAAATCAAATAACTATTTGCTTGACATTTGCAAAAAATTTGTTTATTTTAATGAAGTTAATGCAAATAATATGCAATAATTACTGGGTTGTTGACTGCGACCGGAGAGCATCATCCCTCATGTCAGGAAACTAGATTGAAACTACGAGCAGCATAGCTGCGCCTGTTACTCACAGACTTGGTTTCCGTGTTTGTGTAGGTAGGTTTTCAGCAGAGTACAAGTGACCAGAGTGCAGATCAATCGGTGGATTCGCTCTTACAGATGGTGTAGCGTCTCAATTTTTTTAAGTGTGTGGTGTGGAAATGAAACTGTGTTTGCCGTTTTTTTTTGTGGCACTGCTCGGCGTTGGTATCATGCCCGTAGCAGCAGTTGGGCCAAGGAGTTTCTCTGACGGCGCTAACCCTGACTCTGGTGAAGCTGCGCCTGCGATCGCCCCCGATCCGAGTTCCATAAATCCATCAAAAGAGGACGATCGCACTCAATCTCAATGGTGGGCGATGGCTTCTGCGATCGAGCCCCAAAAAACCATCGAAGAAAAGCCCTCATCTGAAAGCGAGGAGTTAGAAGTCAAGGTACCGGTAGAAAACAACGACCAAAAACCCAATTCTGACTTGACATTTGTTCCCAAGCCGGATGGCGATCGCCCGAATCCTACTCCTAATATTGAACCGACAGCACCGGCAAAAGAGCCCACAGCAGCAATACCAAAACTCGACGAAATAGCTCGTCCGAATACCAGTGTAGAAAGCTTATTAAATCCGTCGAGACCGAGTTTGACCAACTTTTCAGATGTTGTGCAAATCTCTCAATCAGTCGTACAAGTAACAGGGGTGCGATTAAACCCAACACAGGCAGGTTTAGAAGTCATTTTAGAAACAGCAGAGGGGCAAGTCCTGCAAGCGAAGACCAGGACTGAGGGCAAAACTTTAATTGCGGATATTGCTAATGCTCAATTAGCCTTACCTGATGGTCAGGAATTTCGGGCCCAAAATCCATTTGAGGGAATTAATTTAGTCACGGTGACTCAGGTGGATGGCAATAGTATCCGTATCAACATCACGGGTCAAGAAAATTTGCCAACAGCAGGTGTACTCAGAAGCGCCAGCGGTTTAGTTCTGAGTGTCAGCACAGAAAAAATTAATATCATTGTCACCGGCAATCAGCAAACTCCTTATCTACAGCCCAACGCTTCCACTGCAACAAGAACCGATACGCCAATTCGAGATATTCCTCAGTCGATTCAAGTAATACCTCAAGAAGTAATCGAAGATCAACAAGTAATCCGAGCAGAAGACGCACTAAACAACGTCAGCGGTGTGACTTTTAGTGGTGGTTCTGAAGGTCAGGGACTCAACGTGGTTATTCGTGGTTTTACTGGTTCTCCTGTTTTGGTTGATGGTTTCAGAGATTATGCTTCTGTAGGAGGGAGTGACTTGTTCCCAGACACAGCAATAATTGAGCGCATCGAAGTTCTCAAAGGGCCAGCTTCAATCTTATTTGGTCAAATTGAACCGGGCGGTATTGTTAACGTTGTTACCAAACAACCTCTATCAAATCCGTTTTACGAGGCCGAAGTTCAGTTAGGTAATTATGGATTTGCTCGCCCTCGCATTGATATTTCTGGCCCCTTAACCTCCGATGGTAGTTTACTCTACCGATTGAATGCAGTTTACGAACACTCAGAAGGGTTTCGTGACTTTGAGCAAGATATCGATCGGGTGCTAGTTGCGCCAGTGGTGACTTGGAAAATTAGCGATCGCACTGATTTCACCGTTCTATTACAATATTCAGATATCCAGCAACCTATAGACTTTGGTCGAATTGCTGCGGGCGATAAGCTACTTGATACTCCTCGCAATCGCATCTTTGGAGAGCCAGACGATTACACAAAAATCCAACTTTTAACTACTGGATATAACTTTGATCATCGGTTTAGTAATAACTGGACATTCCGTAACGCATTTCGATATTCAGATAGATATATGGAGCAAAGATTTACTTCGTTCCCTTCTCATTTGATGAGGTAACTGGCATTGGCGATCGCAATTACGGTGGGTTTGACGTGGAGACTGAAACTTACTCCCTACAGACCAACTTGGTGGGTAACTTCGCTACAGGTTCAGTAAAGCATACTCTATTGGTGGGGGTTGACCTGAGTCGCACCAAAGATACAGCGATTGGGAGGCTTGATTTTGACTTACCGGTACCGTTAAATTTTTTCGATCCCGTTTATGGAACCGTTCCCAGGCCAGGCTTTGAAACTCTTCCTGGTTTCTTCGATCAAAAGGTAGATAGCGACAGGCTAGGAGTCTATTTACAAGATCAAATTTCGCTGTTTGATAATTTGAAACTGCTGGCTGGCATCCGCTACGACACGGTAGAGCAAACAATCGGTAGTTTAGAGGGTTTTTTCACTCCGACTGATGTGAAAACTACCGAAACTAATGATGCTTTTACGCCGCGAGTGGGAATTGTGTATCAACCAATTCCACAGCTTTCTCTCTACGGCAGCTATTCGCGATCCTTTCTTCCCGTCACGACAACTTTCGCCGATGGTAGCCTCTTGCCACCCGAAGAAGGTCAAGGATTTGAGTTCGGTATTAAAACTGAATTACTCGAAAATAGGATTTCTGCTACTTTGGCGTATTTTGACATTACCAAGCAAAATGTTGGCACTCCTGACCCCAACGATTCATTTTTCTCTGTGGCAACAGGCGAGCAACGGAGCCGAGGAGTTGAGTTCGATCTTTCTGGCCAGATTCTGCCTGGATGGAATATCATCACTGCCTACGCTTACACAGATGCTGAAGTTACTAAAGATAATGAAATTGAAAAGGGTAATAGCTTGATTGGTGTTCCCAAACACAGGGCCAGTCTGTGGACAACTTACACCATTCAAAGCGGTGATTTAGAAGGGTTAGGCTTCGGAATTGGATTCAACTTTGCTGGGAAACGAGAAGGGGATCTTGAGAACAGTTTTCAGGTGGATAGTTATTTCCTGACGGATGCTGCTATTTTTTACCGTCGAGACAATTGGCGCTTGGCAGTCAATGTTAAAAACATTTTCGATATTGACTACTCTCCAGGCGCACCTTTTGGCACAACAAGAATCGAAGTAGGAGAACCTTTGAGAGTAGTTGGTTCATTTTCAATTCAATTCTGAGAGTTTATCACAATTCGGAAACAACTCAATTAAGTTGTGATTTTTGATACCAGGAGATTCCACCATGAAACGATTTAAAGTCAAGGCAATTCTCGTTGTAACTGCGTTAATCGCGATCGCGTGTCAAGCCGAATCAAATCAACCACAAGCAAATCAACCTGATGTTCAAACAGCTACAACAAACGCTTCAAGCACCCCTGAAAAGGCTGTTGATCAAGCGCCCCCCAAAATTGCGCCATCACCTGTAGCCACTCAGGTGATCTCTATGAATGCCTATAAAGTCCCTTACTTAGGATTTAATGGCGTGTTTAATCTCAACACAGAACACCAGAACTCTGTCAAAGATCCGCGCAATCCCAAACGCATTGATATCGAGAAGATGGAGAAATTTAGCTTCTACAAAGATGCAGCCGGGAAAAAACCCATCGCACGGAATTGTCAGTATGTCTACATGGGTGCAACTGGCGATTCCAAGTATTACGCCGAATACAAAATAACTTGGGATTTATTTGAGTTGGTGAAACAGGAAAAGCAAGATCCAAACTGTAATAAGTTCCAGTATCTCAGTTTCGTACCGCCGCACGGTGAATCAACTGGTGAACCAATACATATGCACTTTCGTTATGCCAGTAAGCCATCTAGTTTTGCAACGCTGGTGAATATGACCAAAGATCCAGAGGATGCGACTAAATTTAGTCCTTGGTTTGCCACTTATTGTAGTGGTGGCAAAACTAAGTGTGGCACAGGAGAGTGACAGGTGAATTTACCATAATTCCGCTCCGGGGCGGGTTTACTAATATCTGTAATCAAGCGCTCTCGGAGCCTGTAAACCCGCCCCCGATAGTAGTTAAAAACTAAAATTAACATGACTCATATCAACTTTGATAAGAATAACAAAAAATCAATTAAGCTTACCGTAAAACCAGAAATATTATGGAATAATCGCGATCCAATCCCGCTAACAACTCTCACCATTTCTATTGGCAATGCTCGGCATTAGAGTCGGTTAATCCGTAGTAGGAGGAGAAAAACCCTAAATGCCTCAAAAAGTCATAAAATTTGTTTTATTTGATACTTAATCATTTTTTTTACCATGAAAATTCGCAAATTGATACTAACAATACATGGTTCGATTGCGATTGCGATCTGGCTATTACTAACTGTGATTAGTTTGACTGGTAGCGCCCTTGTATTTCACCAGGAACTAGATCGCGCGATTCACCCATCTTTCATGCGAGTTGTTCCCCAAGCAAAGCTAGCATCGCTGGATGAAATGATCGCACCAGTGCAAGCTGCTTATCCTAATTTCCCCTTAGAGTCAATTCGCTTTCCTCAAACGCCGGATGGCAGCTATCAGATCACAATAAAAGCCCAAGACGGGGAAAGCCTAGATACATTTGTTAATCCTTACACGGCTAAGATTTTGGGATCGAGAAAATGGGATAGTTCACCAATAGGATTTCTCTACAACTTCCACTACAAATTAGCTATAGGTCAAGTGGGAACGGTGGCTGTCGGTATAACGGGCTTGCTATTTTTACTAATCGTAATTACAGGGATAATATTGTGGAGTGGTTGGCGAAAGTTGAAAACAGGCTTTACAGTTCGCACGACTGCACCACTACCATTATTAAGTTACGATATCCATCAAGTCGGAGGCATTTTATCAAGTACATTTTTACTAATTCTGGCTGTTACAGGTGCGATATTGTCATTTTTAGTTCTGCAATTTTCATTCAATCAATCTCCGCAATTGGCAAAAGTCTTGCCCCCTGCGAAACAACCCATAGCTTTAAGTGAACTGTTACGCAAAGCTGATGCAGCTATGCCGGATGGAAAAACGACTTATGTAGTTTTTGATGAACATGAACCAGAAAAAATTACGGTTAGCAAGCAACTTCCTCACGAGTCGATTCGGTTTGCTCTGAGTAATGTAGAACTGAACCGATATAGTGGGGAAGTGTTGACAGTCAATCGCGTTGTAGAACCGCCACCTATGTTAAAGTTTATGATTGCGATCGGCACTCTTCATTTCGGTCTTTTTGGCGGAATTTATAGTCGCATTCTCTATGTATTCATCGGCTTAATACCCAGTATTTTATTAATCACTGGTTCGGTGAATTGGGAACGGAGACGGTGGCTGAAGGCAAGACGGGAATCAACATCCCAATTACTGGCAAATCAAACTGAGTCAAATCGGCTTTCTTAGGCAGGATTTACTCACAAGAAAGAAACCGGGTTATTATGAAAAATTGACGATTTTTAACTAGAGATTTATGATTTAACTAGGTTTATGGTTTATGACCCTGAAGCCTGTAAATACTCGTCGGTTGATAGCGAACAATCTGAATTCATATTCGAGTTTAGCAACGCCATCAAAGGCGTTGCTGATTTACGGTATGAAAGGCTAAATATGCCAGTCATAGAAACCTGTATCGACAAAGCTTGGGGATTTAAAACTTATTTTTTTCATACCCTGATTAAGCAACGCCAGATTTTTAAGCCGGAGTGGGTAGCAGTTAAAAATTAAAGTCCTTACTGCCAACAAACAGCAAGGACTTTAATTATTTATTCCTGAGTTTTAAGGACGAACATCCTTACTACACACGTTAAATACTTGCCATTACTTCGCGGGCTGCAGCCAAAGTGCGATCGACATCTTCCTCAGTATGAGCCAAAGAAGTAAATCCCGCCTCAAACTGCGACGGAGCTAGATAAATACCGTGTTCCAACATTCCGCGATGAAAGCGGCCAAACTTTGCTACATCCGACTTTTTCGCATCGTCGTAATTGTGCACCGGACCCGCCGCAAAAAACAAGCCAAACATCCCGCTAATTTGCCCGCCGCAAACTGCGTGTCCGGCTTCCTTAGCAATTTTCAGCAATCCGTCGGACAGTTTTTTCGTAATCCTATCCAACTGTTCGTAAGTGCCAGGTTTTTGCAGCAATTCCAAAGTTTTAATCCCAGCAGTCATCGCCAAAGGATTTCCCGAAAGCGTACCAGCTTGATACACAGGGCCCGCTGGAGCAACCATCCCCATAATATCGCGCCGTCCGCCGTAAGCTCCCACCGGCAAACCGCCGCCGATAACTTTACCCAAAGTCGTCAAATCTGGGGTGACACCGAATTTTTCCTGAGCTCCGCCGTAGGCGATGCGGAAACCGGTCATTACTTCATCAAAAACTAACAAAGCACCGTTATCTTTGGTAATTTCCCGCAAACCTTCGAGAAAACCCGCATCCGGTACAATAAATCCGGCATTTCCTACAACTGGTTCGAGAATTACGCCTGCGATTTCGCCCGGATATTCGGCAAATAAAGCTTTGACTGCTTCTAAGTCATTGTACGGAGCGTTGAGGGTGTTGGCGGTAGTGGATTTTGGCACGCCCGGAGAGTCGGGAAGGCCGAGAGTTGCGACACCGGAACCTGCTTTTACCAAAAACATATCGGCGTGCCCGTGATAGCAGCCTTCAAATTTAATCAATTTATCGCGTCCGGTGAAAGCTCGCATCAGCCGCAAAACGGCCATGCAGGCTTCGGTGCCGGAGTTGACAAATCGCACCATTTCAATGCTGGGAACGGCATCAATGACCATTTCGGCGAGTACGTTTTCCAACAGCGATGGTGCGCCGAAACTCGTACCTTTTTCTAAGGATTCGTGAAGGGCTTTGATGACTTCCGGGTGGGCGTGGCCGCAGATGGCTGGGCCCCAAGAGCCTACGTAGTCTATGTATTGGTTGCTGTCAACATCCCAAATGTAGGCTCCTTTTACCCTGTCAAAGACTATTGGCCCTCCGCCTACGGATTTGAAGGCGCGCACGGGGGAACTGACGCCACCGGGCATCAACTTCTGGGCTGCGGCGAAAATTTCTTCTGATTTGGTCGTTTTCAAGGTTGTGGAAACCAATGTTTTCTCCTTAGTGAACGTCTGTTGTTGGTAGAATAATTTTATAGCCAGTTCAACATAAAGGTTAGGTCGATTCAAGGAAACTATTCTAGTAGATTTTAGGGTACAAACCAATGAGTAGCAATACTAGCTTGGGTTTTTTAAGCTTTGTCGCACTAGCACCGATCGCCCTAAAGTGTAATAAATTGTAAAATAGTTCTTGACAATTTGCCCATCAGTTGCCCAATCTCCTCTCTTCTCTCTGTGTCCTCTGCGCTCTCTGCGGTTAATTAAAAAAAAATATCCGACACGAAAGCGTTAATTTATCTGAAAAGCTGCAATAAAAGTATGTCTACTAATGATTTATCTAGTTTGAGCCGATCGATCCCAATTGAAAAGATTCGTTACGACGATCGCGGTTTAGTGCCGGCGATCGTCCAAGATTACTTGGATGGTACAGTGTTGATGATGGCGTGGATGAATCGGGAATCGCTGCAAAAAACCCTGGAAACCGGTCAAACTTGGTTCTGGAGTCGATCTCGCGCCCAATTGTGGCCAAAAGGCGCGACTTCGGGACACATTCAAAATGTCAAAGGGCTGCGTTACGACTGCGATAGCGATGCTTTGCTGGTGACAGTGGAACAAATCGGAGATATTGCTTGTCACACGGGTGAAAGAAGTTGTTTCCACCAAGTTGATGGGGAAATTTCAGCACCACCGGGGGATATGTTATCTCAATTATTTGACGTGATTTGCGATCGGCGAGACAATCCTAACGAAACTTCTTATACTTGTAAGTTGTTTGAAGGAGGCGACAACAAAATTCTCAAGAAAATTGGTGAAGAGTCGGCGGAAGTTGTGATGGCTTGTAAGGATGACGACAAAGATGGGATTGCTGGGGAAGTTGCGGATTTATTTTATCACGCTTTGGTTGCTTTGGCTCACCATCAAGTTGATTTGAGAGCAGTTTATCGCAAATTGGGCGATCGCAGAAAATAATGGACAATTAAATCTATACTTAAACCGCAGATTTTAGGCAGATAAACACAGATCAACGCAGATAATTTCCAGAATTGAGAGCGATTTAATGCCATGCAAGTCTAATCTGCGATCGAGCACCGACAATTGGTTGGTAGGGGCGGGTTCACCAACCATATTTGCCACTCACAAATAAGCTGAATAAACCCGCCCCCGCCCCACGCAGAGGCTATATTCTCGCCACTTCCTAGAAAGTAAAAGTAGTGCGAAGAACGCCCACCCCTACAGTGTCATTATCCTTAGTACCTTCAGGATTGAACAACACAAAAGCCCCCGGTGTAATGCTGATATTATCGTTAACTTTGAAACGATAATAAGCCTCCAAATGGTAAGGAGTTGCTTTGTTTGCCTGAAAACGAGCACCGCCCCTTACCGAATCGCGATCCAAAGGCTGTCCAAACAGAATACCTGCATTATTTCCTGATTTTAACATATCTCGGAAATGGAAACCAACCATCCAACTGCTGAAAGTTGTAGAAGCATTGCTTCTTTCAGCATCAGCAACTATCCAACCTCCATAGGTAGAAACAGCAAGTTTCGGAGAAAGCCGCCAGGTTGCAGTACCGCCAAACGAATTCATCCTCACGCCGCCGTTAACAGGTTCTCTATCCTTTCCCAAAATTGAACCCAAATCCGCATCAGATAATCCTGTAGCCAGAATATTCAATTGGTGGCGGCTGTAAGCGTAATTCAAACCAATGTCAATAGTGCTAGTTGGTTTAATCGTTAACTGCGCCGCAGCAATTGTACTTCCCTCAAATAAACCAGCCCCCAACGGAGTAGCTGGAAAGCCTAAATCGTTAGGCAAAGCAGCATTTACACTGCCGTACAAAGCTGTGAGATTGAGCTTTTTAGAAATGTTCCAAATAAAGCCGCCTGCCGATGCCAAACCTGTGCCAGAAGTGCCGCCGGATACGCGCACTACAGGATTGTAACCTGCAAACCTAGAAATAGCTTCTTGCCCTTCTCCTGCAAAAGGAGTGATTGCTTGAAAAGCATCGGAAGTTTCCGCCTTAGGGCCAGCAAATAAAGTGATGCTGTTAGAAACTGGAAAGACATAAAGCAGTTTGTAAAGTTCAACTGTGTTAGCGCCAATGCTAGATAAATTCTGAGGGTTGATTCCGGGAAATTGCGGCTCAAAACTCAGCTTTGCCTGACTGTCAGACAAACCGCTAAATGCTCCTGTTGACAAACCCAAATCTGGCCCTAAGCTGCGAATGTTGTAAGCTTGCAAGCCTGTGATTAATGTGTCTTTGCCGGTGAAACTGGTAAGCAGATTCAAGCGCACTCGGTAATTGAAGACTGTCTGAGTATCGTTGTTATTGTTTTTGGTAGTGTCGGCAACACTAAAAATGGCTTCGCCGCTGAGTTTAGTTGTTGTCGAAAATTGATTTGCTTCTAATTCGGCGGTGCGGGATTCTAAAGCATCGACTCTACCGCGCAAAGTAGCTAATTCTGCTGCAAATTCTTCTTGCAATCTTTGCAATGCAGTTAAGTCTTCTTTTGTCGCTAAATTTCCCGTACCTGCTCTAATCAGCTCTGTAACCTTATCCAAGCAAGCGTTTAAACCGGCGGCGAATTCGTAGCGAGTCATTGCCCGATTGCCTCGGAATGTGCCGTCTGGATATCCCGCTATGCAGCCGTATCTTTCTACGAGAGATTGTAAGGCTTGAAATGCCCAGTCTGTCGGGCGCACGTCGGAGAGTTGTGAGACAGATGTTACTTGTTCGAGTTCGGTAGATTCGGGAGTTTGGCTGTTGGTTGTTGCGGGTTCTAAGGAAGCGCTGTCGGCGATTTCTGCTATTTTTTCGGAAGTTGAGGTTTCTGTTTCGGCAATAACTGGTGCAGGGTTTTGGGCCCGAATCGCAGATGTGGTTTCTGTGATTTCGGCTGGTGTCTGCGGGTTGGGGGCGGGAATCACAGATATTTGTTCCGTGACTTCTCCTGGGGCTGGGTTTGCTGCTTTTTCTGAAGAGATTAATGAGTTTTCGGCTGGATTTACTGCGGTTGATGCTGTTGTTTCTGGCAGATTGATGTTGGCAGTTTCTTGGGGAAGATTTGCGAGTTGATTGGTTGTTGAGACGGTATTGTCATCTTGCAGTGAATCAACTTGTTTTAATTCGGATGTTTCAGAAATTTTTACCTGATTTTCAACACTTGTATTCAGGCTAAAATTAGCCTCTGACTCTTTTAATTCTTGAGTGCCTAATGTTTCTTTCTCGGCGACGGGAGGCATTGCTGCCAGTGGTAAAGAAGCGATAAGTAGATATAGCAAACCTACTCCGCTGGCACTAAATAGTAAATGTGCTTTCACTGTGACTCCTCACAAATAAATTCTAAAATTGCTAGTAGCTTTCTAGCGATTGTAAATCTATTCGGCAGCCAAAATCACAAGTTTTAAGTTCATAACTTTTAGATTTTTTATATCTTTAATAAGCTCTGTAAGAGATTACGCAAAAATGGTGTCGCTGTGCTCTTGGTAGGGATAAGGTGCGCCGAAGTACCATACAGATAGAGTGTGTGCGGAGGGGACTGTGTATAAAATAATTGCCTTAGTTCGCGGAGGCAGGGGCGACGATCGATCTACCGGGTTTTTCGGCACAATATTTGCTTAAAACTTTCTATTTCGGTTCCAAAATCCGGTTTTTTGGTTCGGGTGTGTGTGCCAAAAATGCCGATCGCAGTTTGAGGGCGATCGGCATTTTTGGCAATTTATTTATTTGTCTAGTTGATATATCACAAAAGTTGTTTTTTTGCAATTATTTTTTCTTTCAACATTCGATCGAGCTTTTGCAAAATAACCACAGCCACAATCACACTCAAAGCCAAACCCAACCAAAAATTATCCGCCCCCCATTTACCTTGATCCAAAGCCAAACCGCCCAGCGGCGGCCCGATTAAATAGCCGATCGCCCAACACTGAGAATTAACTGCTAAATACACGCCACGCAAAGACTCTGGTGCTAAATCCACCACCAAAGCCGAAGCAAAAGGCGTATAAGCAACAGTCGCAACCGACAAAAAGCTTAAGCCTAAAACAGCTAACAATAGATTGCCAGTTGTAGCCATTCCCGTCAAGCCGATCGCAATAAATCCCATTCCCCACAGCAGCGCAGAAATCATCAAAGCTTTTGGATGGGAAAATAGCCTCAAAGCTTTAAGAATTGGCAGTTGCAAAGCAACAGTTAAAAATGTGCTAAAAGCAAACAAAACGGTAATTGTACCTGTAGAAAAGCCTTCTCCAGATGTCCCCACCGGCACAAACTTACTAAAATACAGCGGCATCGTGGTTTGAATTTGGGAAATGTAGAGAGTGAACAAAATATTTACCGAGGCATATACTAGCAAAGTGCGATCGTTCAACGCCACCATCCAGCCATTTTTCAGATTTTTTGGGCTTGCATCTGTTGCAGCAGAAGGTTTGTAGGTTTCTGAAATCGCGATCGCCACCACCGCAAACAACACTATAAACGAGATACCGTCGATAATAAAGAGCGATCGATAATTCCCCGTTACCGCAATCAAAACACCGCCAAAAATAATCCCAACTTGCAAACCCAAATTATCAGCCAGCCGCGTCAAAGCAAAAGCCTCCTGTCGCTGTTCCCCCTCAGTTAAATCCGCCACCATCGTCTCGGTTGGAGGCCAATACAAACCCACGCCCAAACCCATCAGTAAATTGCCCGCAACTAAGCCTGCGAAATCATGAGTCGCCGCCAGCATAAAAGAAGCCGCCGCCGAAATCATTGCCGCCAGCAATAAAGTTCGTCGCCTTCCCCAAAATTTAGAATCGCAAAAAGAACCGCCCAAAACGCGGCCGAATATTCCCGAAACTGAACCACTACCCAAACCAATCCCAACAGCAGTAGCAGATAAACCCACGCGATCGACAAAAAATATCGGCGCGTAAAATAAAGTAAAACCGGTGCCGCTTTGGGAGAGGAATCTGCCGGCGGCAAGAATCCAGACTTGATGGGGGAGACGGGGCAACCAAGAGGATAATTGAAATTTAGGCATATACAGTTAAATTAGGAGTTATTTCTGGATACAGAAACCTGGTTTTTTATAAAAAATACGTTACCGTGTTTAATCAGAGTCAAAAACAGGTGTCTTTGGTCGCAGTGCATAAGTCCTGTGAGTAATTATTAATTGATTCCGTACTTTTTCCCAATTAGTATTAGTTAACCGAGGTGATAACAAACATAAGTGAGCTTAACAATTCTTCAGGGTATGTTACATAAAAGTTACCATTAATTTAAAAATACTTAACAGAATTTTAGAAAAAAGTTAGTTAAACTCTAGAAAAGGCAGAATAAAATTTTAGAGGATCTAATTATATGACAGCTATTACAACATCAAGAATGGAATCAATCAAACCGCGCTGGCAAGCAATTGTCATGGTGGCCCTAATTTTCTGGCTCAGCGTTAGCCTGATTTTGGATCTAGTAATTATGCCCAGTCTCTACGTATCTGGCATGACGACATCTCCCGAGTTTGCAACGGCCGGAAATTTAATGTTCTGGGGATTCAACCGCGTTGAGTTAATCTGTTCGGGCCTGGTGGCAACTGGTTTGATGGTTTTGAGCAATTTAGTCGGTGACTTCGGCAAGCGCAGCCGCACAGCAATTTTATTATCATTGGTACTTCTGGCGATCGCCCTGATTGACACCTACAGCCTCACACCTCAAATGAGCGCCCTAGGAATGCAGCTAAATCTGTTCGATTCCGCAGCAGAAGTGCCCGCCGGGATGAATCTACTGCACCAAGGCTATTTTGCATTGGAAGCGTTGAAGTTGGCTGTCGCCGGTACGCTGCTGGGCTGGTGCTACCAAAACCAAGTTTAACTGATTTGGCGTAAGTCCCGCGCTGTAATTGTACTCAATTCAGCGTCGGGATATAAGCCAAGCAATGTCTATGAAAAAGAGCGACAATTTACTGTTTCTCTAGCAAAAAAACGTGTAAGATCTAAATGGTTGCGACCCACCCACTCGACTGCAAACAACAGGCTACAGTAGCAGTTATATGCTTGGCCTTGGACAACTGCGAGAGAAAGGGGGAAAGAACAGACCGCTGGTTATTGGGATACGTCCTAATGTGAAATACAATCCAAGTTTGTTGTACGAACATAGTTTTTGGTCTTAGGAAATAGGACTTCTGCGTGGGTTCCCTATGAAGGGATAAAGGGTGTAAAAACCCAGAGATGCTGTGTCAGACTCGGATCGTCTTGGGTGACGAATATTCAGCAATGGATATCCCCAACAGAGCAACGGCAAACGAGACACGAAGCCCAAATTATAACGGTATTCCGTTTAGTTTGGGTATTTCACTCGACACAATGCTCAGATGTTGAGTTGAGAAAAAAAACTCAACCTGCAGCGGGGGGCGTGAATTCACGCCCCCCGCTAATTTTTTAAATTTTAACGCGATCGAAAACGAGGCTGGAATAGCAGCCATTCTGTATTCATCTGCGTTAATCTGTGTTAATCTGCCCTCATCTGCGGTTAAAAAAAGAGAATGTATTAACCGCAGATGACAAGGGATTGACGCTAATTCACGCGCTTGTCGAGAAGAGAGATAGGAATAATTCCGATGCTAACAGATTTGATATAACTATACTGTCAAGTTTCCTGAACCCGCCCAAAAACGGATACTTGCGAACGACTCCTGTTGTGGAGAGATCAAAATTTTAGACTCTTGTTCAAACTCCCAGATTCATCTGTGGAGAAAATCTAAAATCTAAAATCTAAAATCGACCGACGGCACGCCCTACTCGGATGCTTCCGGTAAATCTGCTTTTGGCCACAGCAAGCGCAAGCCCATTACCGCAAATCCGATCGCCGCTAGTCCCTTTACCAGTCGTTCCGGCAACACCTCTGCCGTGCCCAAGCCGATCGCCACACCGATTAAACTCGCCAGCAGCAGCGCCGACGCCGTACCGAAAAATACAGCCCGCGGCGAGTTACAACTGCTGCCCAGGGCGATCGCAGCTAATTGACTTTTGTCTCCCAATTCTGACAAAAAAACTGTAATAAAACTTAGTCCCAAAAGTTGCCAGTCCATGTTTTTTTAGTTCTTAGTTAGCTATTGTAGAAATCTAGGACTTACCGACAAGGCAGACAATTAACCCAGCACTTCCCACAGCAGAACCGCCGAAATCGCCAGTAAGATCACTCCGGCTGCTCTCTCCAAAGTTCTCGGAGCAATCCGACTAGCCAGCCACCTTCCCAGCAACACCCCCAGCAAACTGGTTGCTATCAAAGCCGAACCCGCACCCGCAAACACGATCCAAGGATTTCGAGATTCAGCCGTCATCAGCAAAATCGCGAGCTGAGTTTTGTCTCCAATTTCAGCTAAAAAAATAGTTGCAAAAGTCGAGGCAAAAATTGCCCACTGCTTCGACTTCAGTTTCTTTTCTTTCTGACAAATATCGGGATTTACAGTCACTGAGAGTTCAGCGGGCTCCGGGGTTAAAGCAGCACAAATCTCAGTAACCTCTTTTATTTGTAGTTGTACCTGTTGTGGCAAATCATAATTGAGGTTTACTGAGTCAGAAGCAGACAAGCTTGGCGGAACAGAATCAAGTTTCACGGGCAATGAGTGCTAAACGCTATTTATTTTTGACTTGTACTTTTGATTCTAACTTTCTCTGTGCCTGCTTTTACCAAAAAGAATTGGTTTAAAGCCGGAACCCTTGTAGGGAGAAATTAAAAGCAGACTATTCATTACTCCAATCCTCTTCCTTCTTTTGTCAAGTGCTGTCAACCCTTCTCTAAGCAACCTGTCAACTGTCAACTGTCAACTGTCAACTGTCAACTGTCAACTGAATGAACAAAACTGGTTCATGTGCCGTAAGTTCGATCGCCCGCATCTCCCAAACCAGGTACAATAAAGCCCTGCTCATTGACTATTTCGTCGATCGTGGCCGTATAAATAATCAAACTCGGGTACTCTGTACTCAGCCTCTTCAAAGCCGGAGGAGCAGCCACCACAGAGATAATCCGAATCAAGTTTGGGTCAATTCCCCGTGCAGTCAATTCCTGCATTGTCGCTATAATCGTCCCGCCAGTCGCCAGCATCGGCTCGCTAATTATCACCCGCGTTTCCGGGTTAAACTGCGCCGGCAATTTGTTCAAATAACAACTCGGTTGCAGCGTCTCCTCATTTCTTGCCATGCCGAGGTGGTAAACCGAAGCCAGCGGTACAACCGTCTGAATTCCTTCCAGCAGTGCCAAACCCGCCCGCAAAATCGGTACCACAACTAACGGAGCTTCCGGGTTGATAAAAGTCGCCGGACATTGTGCCAAAGGCGTCTGCACTATGGTTTCCACTGTCGGCAGCCACTCTCGAATTGCCTCGTAAGCCAGCCACCTTCCCAATTCTGTCATCGCAGAACGAAAAAGTACCGAGGGGGTGGCGGCGTCGCGGGCAACAGCCAGCCAGTGTTTAATTAACGGATGGGGAGGAACGTAAACGCGCAGTTGCAGGGACATTAGAAAATTGGGGAGAGTGCTAGGTTTGAGGGATTTTATGCGGTGCGATCGTCTTCGAGGACTTCATGAACGGGCGATCGATCGCTCTGTGCAACTTATCACAATCTTCAATTTTTTCATCTCAAATCTCAAATCTCAAATGGTATCACTACCTTGGTTTGCCAACCTCAAGACCAGCTTATTGAAATATTTTGCCAATAGTATTGACATTAGTTAGCAACAAGGCTATATTCATTTTAGTGTTCTCCTCTCAAAGGATCGGCAGACGGGGGCAGTCGGCAATGGTAGACTGTTCCCGCATTTTTTTTTGGAAGCCAGAAGCTTTCGGAAGGAAGAAGGAAGAGGGAAGAAGGAAGAAGGAAGAAGGAAGAAGGAAGAGGGAAGAGGGAAGAGGGAAGAAGGCATCCGAAGGAAGAAGGAAGAGGGAAGAAGGAAGAGGGAAGAGGGAAGAAGGAAGAATGAAGAAGGCATCCGAAGGAAGAATTTAGAACAGGCTGACGCACCAGAGGCAGAGGGAAAATCGCAGAGGCAAGAGTTCAGGAAGGGCGATCGACTGTAAAATTATAGAAATATTAAGATTTTTAACCAAATGTCAGATCCTACCCAATCCCAATTATTTTCTCCCAACTCCCGCCCGACAGAGCAAGAGTTTGATGTGATAGTCATCGGTTCCGGCATTGGCGGACTCGTGACAGCCACCCAGCTAGCCGCTAAGAAAGTCAAAGTTTTAGTCCTCGAAAGCTACACAATTCCCGGGGGTAGTGCTGGATATTTCGATCGAGAAGGCTACAGATTTGATGTCGGAGCCTCCATGATATTTGGATTCGGACAACGCGGCACCACCAACCTCCTCACCCGCGCCCTCAAAGCAGTCAACGTCACCCTAGAAACAATTCCCGACCCCGTACAGCTTCACTATCACCTACCCGACGGCTTGGATCTAGAAGTTCCCCAGCCTTATGACAAATACTTGCAAGAATTAACCGACAGATTCCCCCACGAACGCCAAGGAATCGAGAAATTTTACGGCGAATGCTGGAACGTCTTCAACTGCCTCAACGGCATGGAATTGCTATCCCTAGAAGAACCAGGATATCTGGTGCGAGTATTCTTTCAAAATCCTTTAGCCTGTCTAGGATTAGTCAAATATTTGCCTCAAAATACTGGCGACATCGCGCGGCGCTACATAAAAGACCCGACTTTGCTGAAATTTATCGACATGGAATGCTACTACTGGTCTGTAGTACCCGCAGACTTAACACCGATGATTAACGCCGGAATGGTATTTTCCGACAGACATTACGGCGGCATAAATTATCCCAAAGGCGGAGTCGGTCAAATTGCCCAAAAATTAGTCGAAGGATTAGAAAAATGTGGCGGGAAAATTCAATACAAAGCTAAAGCAAAAAAAATTATCACAGAAAACGGCCGCGCTGTCGGAGTCGAACTGACAACCGGCGAAGTTTACCGCGCCAAGCGAATAGTTTCTAACGCCACGCGCTGGGATACTTTTGAAAAATTGCTGCCTGCAGAAGAGGTGCCAGCTAGCGAGAAGAAATGGCAGCAGCGCTATCAAAAAGCACCCAGTTTCCTGAGTTTACATTTGGGAGTCGAAGCCAGCGTCATCCCCGCCGGTACTGCCTGTCACCACATTTTGTTAGAAGATTGGGACAAAATGGAAGCGCCGGAGGGAACTATTTTAGTGTCAATTCCGACGATGCTAGACCCGGATTTAGCTCCGGCAGGATATCACATCGTTCACGCTTTTACTTCGAGTTGGATGGAAGAGTGGGAAGGACTTTCGACGCAGGAATACGAGGAGAAAAAAGAAGAGGCTGCAGGGAGAATTATTGACAGATTAGAAACAATTTTTCCCGGTTTAGATGCTGGTTTGGATTATATGGAAGTGGGGACTGCGCGTTCTCACCGCCGCTTTTTGGGCCGCGAAGACGGAACTTACGGGCCGATTCCGCGACAAAAGTTAATGGGTTTGTTGGGAATGCCGTTTAATCGAACTTCTATGCCTGGTTTGTATTGTGTGGGCGATAGTACGTTTCCGGGACAGGGTTTAAATGCGGTGGCGTTTTCTGGATTTGCGTGCGCGCACCGAATTGCGGTGGATTTGGGTTTTTAGTCAGGACTTATGGATTGGGAGGTAAACAATGCGATCGCGCTGTCCAACGGCTCGGATACTGCGAAATCCAGATAAGTTATCAACAAGCGCTTTGCCTTGCTTCTCTGGTTCAATTTTGAGTTGATCGATGCGATCGCGCAGTTTCTCCTGTTCTCGTCTATCTTTGACTTCCGCCAACATTTCCAGTGCCAACGGCGTAAGTTGGATTTCGTATTCGATTGAATTTGCTTCGCCTTTCATAGTCCCAGTTTGGCTTTAGCATTTTCCCAGGAAATGGTTTTGCCTTCGTCTGCTTGGGTGATGCTTTGGCGAAGTTTGGTAACGAATTCAATATCGGTAAGAATATCCAAGGTTTCGAGGAGTTCAGTCAAATAGTTGTAGCTGATTGCCGCCATAACGGGAACACCATCTTGAGTGATCACGATCGGCTGATCAGTGAGTTCTTGAAGTAGGTTGGGAAGCTGCTGCTGTGCTTGGGCAATGGTGAGTCGTTTGGACATGGCTGTATTTTACAACTTGAATTAATATTATGAGCATTAAAGCAATACTAATTTTAATTTAGCACCTGGGTTCAAATACGACGTATCAACTAAAAACCCGGTTTCTGGGGAGAAACCGGGTTTTTTAACTGAAAAAGGGTGCTTTGCATTCTTTTAACGAGTTTATTGGTCGTAGCTGCCGCCGACACCGATTTGGGTATTGTAGATTTTGGCATCAGTAATGGTCATATCTTCCATTGATGCACCGGATACGTCAACGGTGTTGATGATGGCGGCGGTGAGATTTGCCCGATCGAGGTCTGCGTCATTTAAACTAGCGTTAGTCAGGAAAACTGCGGTTAAATTAGCACTCGTCAAGTTAGCACCCGTCAAGTCAGCACCTTCGAGGTTGGCATGAGATAGGTTGGCACCTTTCAAATTTGCTTCTCTCAAATCTGCACCAATTAAATGAGCCCCGGTCAAATCTGCTCCAGACAAGTCGCACTGAAAACATTGCCCGGTTGACAGTAACTGCTTGACTTGAGCCGGATTTTCGGCACGAGCCGGGCCGGCGAACAGTAAGGGAGCAATTAAAAGAGTAGCGGTTAATAGATGGCGTTTCATATTTTTTTCCTCGGTCTATTATTTATTTAAGTTCTACTGTTTATATCTACAATTTTACCACGGTTGTTTTCGCAAGTTGCAATCTATATCACATATCTACTGTGATATCGATTGCCCCTGACAGCGCACAGATGGTTTCGTGACGCTCGCCAAATTTAATGTCGCAAAACTTAACAATGCCAAGGTTTAAGACAGTGCTTTTTTGTAGTAACATCTTCTATATTAGCTAAAATTGCCCGCCGATGTGTCTTTCTAAAGAAGGATCTGATTGAAAATGCGATCGATAGTTTTAACAGGTAACTCGATCGCCAAAAAATCAAAACGAATACACTATTTTTAATAAAAGTGTCACGAGACCGAAAATTTCACTTAAAATAAAGATCGGCTTAATAACTTTATAGGTAGAGCTAGAGCCGTCACCGGCCAGCTCCCGGGCTAAACAGCGGGTGCATTTTTTACAACAAATTTTTATGCTGTCTCAGCAGCGCTGTAAAACTCCAGCTAGTGCTTGGAAAACAGGGCTTTTTTGGAGTGTCGCACAGCCAGCGCGATCGCAAAAATCAATTAAATATGTTCAAAAACGATTCCTCCAAGTATCTGCCGACTTTAGATCGAGTAATTGACTGTTCCCCCTTGACAGTTGCGCCAAATACCCCATTGGCAGAAGTAATTACCCTGATGGGCCAACAGCGCCCGACTTGTCCTCTAAACGCAGACAATCTCTACCAGCAGCTAACAGAAATTGCCAATCCGCACACCTCAAACGTTCTCAGAGATGCCAGAGGTATCTGCGTCTTTGTGGTGGAAACATCTCTAGAAAAATCAAACTGGCAATCTGCTAAAAATTGTCAATTGCTAGGAATTTTCACCGAGAGAGATCTCGTCGATTTGATTGCTTCAGGCAAAAACTTAAAAAATGTTACGATCGCAGAAGTTATGCGACAGCCGACGGCAACGCTGACAAACGATGAAGATCGAGATATTTTTAGCGCCCTAATTCTGCTGAGCCAACACAGAATTCACCACCTGCCAGTATTGGATCGCAGCGGTAAACTCTTAGGAGTAATTACCCCGGAAAGCATTCGCCTAGCAATGGTGCAACCGGCAAATATCTTAAAAATGCACAGCGTCAAAGAAGTAATGACCACAGAAGTCATTCAAGCGCCTCGCTCAGCGTCTGTTCTGAGTTTAGCTGAGTTGATGGCGCAGCACCGCGTTAGCTGCGTGGTAATTACAGAATCCAGAGAGTTATCGATGAATTTGCCGTTCCCAATTCCCGTAGGTATCGTCACAGAATGGGATATTGTGGAATTTCAAGCTTTAGATATAGATTTGTCGCAAACGATCGCCCAAACTGTGATGAGTAGCCCCTTATTTAGTCTCAAGCCAGAAGACTCGCTGTGGGTAGCTCATCAGGAAATGCAGCAGCGTTTAGTCCGCAGGTTGGTAGTAACTGCCGAACGCGGAGAACTGTTGGGAATAGTTACTCAAAGCAGTTTGCTGCGCGTACTTGACCCGATGGAAATGTCCGGGGCGATCGATCTGCTGCACGATTTAGTCGCACAACAAACTAGCGAATTGCAAAAAGCGATTGTCTCCCTCAGCTTGACTAACAGCCGGCTGGAAAGGGAAATCGCTACCCGCCAGCAGGCCGAGGTGCGGCTGCAACTCCTAGAATCGGCCGTAGTTAACGCTAACGACGCGATCGTTATTATGGATGTGGGAAACAGCGATATCTCCGATCCCGCCATCATTTACGTCAACGAAGCTTTTACCCAAATGACCGGTTATCGGCCCCAAGAAATTATCGGCCAAACACCCAGTTGTCTGCGCGGGCCCGACAGCGACGGCGCTCAAGTTGCCAAAATTCGCCGCGCTTTCTCTCGCATTGAACCGCTGCGCTTGGAATTGATCAACTACCGCCAAGACGGTTCCACTTATTGGGTGGAACTCAACAGCGTACCCGTTGCTGACGAGTTGGGGAAAGTCACCCACTGGGTGTCCGTGCAGCGGGATATTAGCGATCGCAAACGCATGGAACAAGCATTTTTTGAAGAAAAAGAACTCGCTCAGGTTACTCTACAATCGATCGGCGACGCCGTAATCGCTACTGACAGCAACGGCTGCATTTCTACCCTCAATCCAGTTGCTGAACAACTCACCGGTTGGTCAACCTCGGAAGCAAAAGGTTTGCCCCTCGCCAGCGTGCTGAGAATCGTTGACGAAACTACCCGGATGCCGATCGAAAATATCGCCGAAATCGCTTTGTACGAAGGTCGAATAGTTGACCAAGGAAACAACAGCTTGCTGATTGCCCGCCACAACCGCGAATTTGCGATCGACCACTGCGTCGCCCCCATCCACGCCAGCAACGGCCAAATTGTCGGGGCCGTCGTTGTGTTCCGAGATGTCACCCAAGTGCGAACTCAAGCGCGGCAGCTCACCTGGCAGGCAACTCACGACCCCTTGACGCAATTGGTCAACCGCCGCGAATTTGAATACCAGCTAGAACACGCCCTGCACAGCGCTCAAGGTTACGGCGAAGAACACGTCATGCTTTACCTCGATCTCGATCGCTTCAAAATAGTTAACGACACTGCAGGTCACGTTGCAGGCGACGAACTGCTCCGCCAAGTCAGCCAGCTATTTAAAAGCAATATCCGCAAAACCGATATTTTGGCGCGTATCGGCGGCGATGAGTTTGCTGTACTCCTGTACAATTGCCCCCCAGAACAGGGCTTAGATGTTGCAAAATTGCTGCTGCAAAGCATTCAAAAATTCCGGTTTGGGTGGCAGGACAAAACTTTTTCGATCGGCGTTAGTATCGGTTTGGTGGCAATTAATCCCAAAACAGCATCGACATCTGCGGTGTTGAGCGCGGCCGATCTAGCTTGCTATGCTGCTAAAAATAAAGGCCGCAACCGAGTGCAGGTTTATCGATCGGGCGATCGGGATTTAATCAAACAGCACGGCGAAACCCAGTGGGTAGTCCAAATTAATCAAGCTTTAGAAGAGAATCGCTTGCGCTTGTACTCTCAGCCGATCGTACATTTGCTCAACCCGTCAGCCACCGGCATCCACTGCGAAATCCTGCTGCGCCTCCAGCTTGCAAACGGTCAGTTAGTGTCGCCGATGGCATTTATCCCCGCGGCCGAACGCTATAATTTGATGCACGCGATCGATCGCTGGGTAATTCGCACTTTATTTAGCAATTTATCTAAAATTTTCACGGCAAATCTCTTAGTCCAAAACCCCGGAGAAGACAGCGATAAAATAGTTACATTGCCTACTTGCTGCCCCTTGTCTAATTCACAATCCTCATTTGACAAATATCCCAGCCTTTATTCAATCAACCTTTCTGGGGATAGCATTAACGAAGAAAAATTCATCGACTTTATTCAGGAGCAGTTTTCCCTCTATCAAATACCGCCAGAAATAATTTGTTTTGAAATTACCGAAACCGTGGCGATCGCGAATCTCAGCAAAGCAGCCAGCTTAATTGGGAAACTCAAGGAACTCGGCTGCCAGTTTGCCTTGGACGACTTCGGCAGCGGGATGTCTTCTTTTGCTTACTTGAAAAACTTGCCTGTTGATTATATCAAAATAGATGGCAATTTTATTAAGAATGTGGCAGAGAATCCTATTGATATTGTCATGGTGGAAGCTATAACTAAAATTGCTCACGTCATGGGAATTAAAACTATTGCCGAGTATGTGGAAAGTCAAGCAGTTATGGATAAACTTAAGGAGCTTGGGGTAGATTACGCTCAAGGTTATTTTTTAGGAAAGCCTCAACGTTGTAATTTATGCTCTCCTATTGCAGAGGAAGTTTTGGGAGAATTTTCGGTTGATTCTTTGGCTTTTAAGGGCAAGTTGGCTTGTTGAAGAGTTGACAGTTGACCGAAGGAAGAGGGAAGAAGGAAGAAGGAAGAAGGAAGAGGGAAGAGGGAAGAAGGAAGAGGGAAGAGGGAGAATTGCCCAATTCCCAATGACAATTCCCAATGACAATTCCCAATGACAATTCCCAATGACAACTGTCAACTGTCAACTGTCAACTGTCAACTGTCAATAGCAGCTTCGATGTACTGACTGTCTAAGAGAAAAGCACCTTTTTCAAAGCGAATGCCCCAATAATTGCCGGGACGCCGATCGAGTACAATACCCTCAGCGCCGATCGCAATTACATTCGCAGGCCGCAGCATCGGCATCGGTTCGGCAGTTTTAACGAAAGGTGGCATCGCCACAACTCGGACTTTTTGACCGATTGTAAATTCTTTTTCCATAGTTTTTATGCTTTTATTGGCGATCGTGGCACGGCTAGCGTCGCCAAAATTCATTGTGGCGCACTTTGGCAGAACTTCCCCCTACAGCTTTGTGTCAAACTAATAATTGATAGAAAATGGCTGATCTGAAAGTAGGGGATAGTTGATATGGCTACAAATCGTCGCATTGAGCGTGTAGCTTCAATGATTAAGCGGGAAGTCAGCCTGATGTTGCTGAATGGAATCAAGGACGATCGCGTAGGTGCGGGTATGGTTAGCGTTACCGATGTAATTGTTTCGGGAGACCTTCAGCATACAAAGGTTTTTGTCAGTATCTACGGTACTGATGAGGCGAAGGCCGAGACTATGGAGGGTTTGAAATCGGCAACTAGCTATGTCCGTAACCAGTTGGGCCAACGGGTGCAACTGCGCCGCACGCCGGAAGTGATATTTCTCGAAGACCGTTCTTTGGAACGCGGCGATAAAATGCTGACACTGCTAAATCAGCTTTCTGCCGATCGCAAACCAGGTATGTTTGATGACGAAGAATTGACGGGTGATGGCGAAAAATTGACCAATGATGATGATGATGATGATGATGATGATGAAGCAGACGAGGATTAATTAGCATCTGAAGGCAATCAACAGTCAACAGTCAACAGTCAACAGTCAACAGTCAACAGTCAACAGTCAACAATTCCAAATTACCCATGATTGACAATCTTTCCTTACCCGAACTGGTAGCCCAGATGTTTGTAGTGCGCGCTTCTGGCTGCTTGTTCGACCACCAAATTCGCTATCCCGAATGGGAACCAACGGCCGACAAACTCCGCTATTATCTGGAAAAGTTGGGCGTGGGCGGTGTGATTTTGGTGGGGGGAAGTGCTGCTGAGTTGGCGGTTCGATCGCACCAATTGCAGTCTTGGGCCAAATTTCCGCTACTGCTGGCGGCGGATATTGAGGAAGGTGTCGGCCAGCGGTTCGCCGGGGCGACTTGGTTCGGGCCACCGATGGCTATTGCTGAAATTGCGACGCATGATGCAGGTAAAGCCGATCGATATGCTGAACAAATGGGATCTGTGACTGCGATCGAAGCTAGGGCGATCGGTCTAAATTGGATTCTCGCACCAGTGGTTGATGTTAACAACAATCCCGACAATCCTGTGATTAACGTCCGCGCTTTTGGCGAGACATCGGAAATTGTCGGCAAATTGGCAAGTGCTTTTATTCGCGGCGCAGGGCAGCACCCGGTTTTGACTACAGCTAAGCATTTTCCCGGTCATGGAGATACGGCGGTTGATTCTCACTTGGAATTGCCGGTTTTGCCACATTCGCCAGCGAGATTGGCCGAGGTTGAGCTACCTCCGTTTGTCGAGGCGATCGCTGCTGGGGTCGATGCTGTGATGAGTGCCCACTTGCTGATTCCGGCTTGGGATGCGGACTTTCCTGCTACTCTTTCTCGCAAAATTTTGATTGGGAAGCTGCGAGAAGAGTTGGGATTTGAAGGTTTGATCGTGACGGATGCTTTGGTGATGGGCGCGATCGCCAATAAGTATGGCGCTAATGAAGCTGCTGTTTTGGCTGCTGAGGCTGGTGCTGATGTTTTGCTGATGCCGCTTGACCCGGAAGCGGCGATTCTGGCTGTCTGCGAAGCTGTCACTCAAGGGCGAATTTCACTATCACAAATTCAGAAATCTGTCAAGCGAATTTGGAAAGCAAAAATCAAGGTGGGTTTGCCGATTTCTGACCCCCCCCAACCCCCCCTTGCTAAGGGGGGGAGCAAGAATTTACAATCCATGGAGTCGATCGACTTAAGTTTGCTGGCAAATCCAGAGGCAAGGGCAACTGCTGTCGATATTTTGCGAGATTCTTTGAAATTTGGGGGAAATCTACCTTTGCAGGTTCCAAAGCCCCCAGAAAACCAGCTTTTGCGGAATTTGATTGTTGTAGATGATGTTTTGGGGTGCGAGTTTTTGGGCAACCACACTCCGGCGATCACGCTTCCCGAACAGTTTGGTTACGAATTGCAACTGATTGACGATCGCACAGGGGCGATCGCTGATAATACAGGTGCAGAGCATTTTTCTCCGACACTGCTGCAAATTTTCATTCGCGGCAATTGCTTCCGAGGCAGTGCTGGTTTGACCGAAGCAGCTCAAGATTGGTTTAAGAAATTATTAAAAACGGGAGAACTCCAAGCTGTGTTAATTTACGGAAGTCCCTACGTTTTAGAGCAATTTTTGCCACACTTGCCTCCGAGTATTCCTTATGTATTTTGTTTTGGGCAGATGCCGGCAGCGCAATCTCTCGTTCTAGAAGTGCTATTCGGCATTGACGGAACTGGTAATGCTTGAGTTGCCGGACTTCTGAATCTTTCCTTTGCTGCTTGCTGCGTTAGGAGTTAAATTCATCAACCCGGTTTCTCGCGAGAAATGTTGCCTTTGGTGGCAAAGCATCCAGAAACCGGGAATCCGATGCGGGTTCCTACGTTCTGAATAGAGCTTTCCAGCAGATCCGCTTGCTAGTCGGGAAAATGTGCTGCTTCTCAACATCCTAAAACAGATCCCATCACTTACTGATTATTCGTATAATTTATTTTTATTTACGGCAGTGAATTGTATAGCTGTATACGGACAAAAGTTAACTTCCATATTCCTAAGTTTGGACTATATTATTACCAGGGCCATAAAATTTTTTAGTAAAACATTGAGGGCGCATTATGATTCACTCCACTATTCCCCAAGTCCAATACTCTTTAGATGTGATCCAAGATGAAGCGCGTCACCTAGTCCACGAGGGCGTGCTGAGCCGCCAACAGCCTATCTACACGCTGTGCCAATTCATCCCACCCCGGGAATGGGCTTGTGTAGAGTGCGAATTAGAAAAATGCGACTTCTTGCTCCGCGATCGCATCGCCGACCTGATCGGTTCTGAAAACTGGGACAATGACTAAAGTTTGGTTCTCTTAAATAAGTTTGCAAGTAAGTTTGCAAGTAATTTTCCAAGTAAACTCCGGCTGTGTTAAAGACTCTTGATTCTTTAATCCTGGGAATTTTCGGCGCGCAAATTTTCCAACTCGGCCCTCAGCGCTGCCATGTGTGCAGTTAATTCTTGAATCTCTAGCTTTACGTTAGGCTGTACAACCGACTCGGGAGGGGCATCAGTCGCTGCATCTGATTGCTTGGGCGAGACAGATTCACTGTCTGCATTCTCCCGATCGCCCGGTTGAGAGAAAATAGTATCTACAAAATTCCGGGCTTCTCGCTCAGTCATTTCTCCTTTTTCCAGCAGCTCATCGGCTAGCTGGCCAAAATCTGACTTCAGTTTGTCAAGATTTTCTTCTCGCTTCAGGGGATCTTGCAATGTCTCAATTAAAAAGGAAGTTGCACCTAAAGTTAGGTGAAATCCTGTTTGCAGCATTTGAGGCAGGTTGTCGGGATTCATCTAAAAATGCCGCTAGAACGTTTTTCTGAGTTTTTGCTTCGCTAGTTGCTCCCAAGTCGGGGCGTAAAGCCGCTGCTTAGCGGGAAGATGCTTGCATTGTGGGTCGCGATCGCCCCCAGCCAGGAAAGATCAGCTTTGGGGGGACGTTTTGCCGTTGTGCCAATACTCATCGTATCATTACTTCGTAAATTAACAAATGTCAAGTGTAAACTTTTGTAGCTACGAATCGAGACTTGCCCACTGGAAGGCTCAGTCTATTTGAGATGTGAGATTAAACAGGACTTACCCACTGCGACTAAAAAAACCTGGTTGCTGGCCAACCGTGCGTAAGTCCTGTTCTATCCAGTTAAGGATACAGCGCCTCACCTGTGGATGGGTCAAATATAAATAGTCGATCGAAGTCAAGCTGTACCGTCAGCCGGTCGCCAGATCGCAAGCGAACACTCGCAGGTATTTGTAACTGTACAGTAGTTTCAGCACTCAACAAAGGCAAACTCGCCCGAATTAAAGTTTCTCGCCCCAGAGGTTCCACTACTTTTACCTCTACATCAAGAGGGACTTTTTCTAAGGCCCAAACATCGGTTTTCAAATCATCATCTTCTACTGTTTGTGGGGTAAAGATTTCTATATTTTCTGGACGGATGCCCAAATCAAATCCTTGTCCTTCTCTCGCCTGCAATTTTTTCTGAATCGAGGGCGGACAGGCTAAAGCTTGATTTCCTACTTGAAAGGATTCGTTACTATATATTACAGGCAAAATGTTCATGGCGGGATTGCCTAAAAATGTGGCAACCATGCGGTTAGCTGGTTTTGCATAAATGCTTTGCGGGTCTCCAATTTGTTGAATTTTTCCCCCATTTAAGACTACAATCTTATCAGCTAAAGTCATCGCTTCCACTTGGTCGTGAGTGACGTAAATTGTGGTAATTCCCAGCCGTTGATGCAGTTGTTTGAGTTCGGCTCTAGTGTCATCTCGCAGTTGAGCATCGAGGTTAGAAAGCGGTTCATCCAAAAGAAATACTTTCGGTTCGCGGGCGATCGCCCTTCCGAGTGCTACCCGCTGCTGCTGTCCGCCTGATAGCTGTTTGGGCTTACGCTTGAGGAGGTGGTCGATCGAGAGCGATCGGGCTACTGTTTCGACTCGTTCTTGAATTTTAGTCGGGTCAACATTCCGCATCCGCAATCCAAATGCCAAGTTTTCTGCGACAGTCATGTGCGGATAAAGTGCGTAATTTTGAAACACCATGGCTACATCCCGCTGTCTAGCAGGAATGTTGTTAACTAAATTATCTCCGATGTAAAGATTGCCGGAAGTTGCGGTTTCTAAACCTGCAATTGTCCGCATAATTGTGGATTTCCCGCAGCCGGATGGCCCGACTAATACCCAAAATTCCCCGTCCGGGATTTTGAAGCTGATGTTTTCGATCGCGGTGACGTTTTGGTAGCGTCGGGTAATATTTTCTAAGCGAACATTTGCCATTTTGTGACTGTAATTGTTCAGTTGACAGTTGACAGTTGACAGTTGACAGTTGATAGCGACCTCTACCTGGAAGGAAGAGGATTGGAGTAATGAATAGTCTTCTTTTAATTTCTCCCTACAAGGGTTCCGGCTTTAAACCAATTCTTTCTGGTAATTGATAATTAGTGATTTTTACCTTCAGTCTTCAGCCTTCAGAAAACTGTTCCAATTCTAAAACTGCGCGGTCTAATTATTCAACTATAGGCGTTAACTCAGCTTGGCTGAATGCTTCTACTAAACAACGATAATACCAGAGAGAACCGTCTTTGCCACCTTTGAAGCGTTCCCAAACACAGTCGCCCAATTGACGGTAATCTTTCAGGATCGATCGAACATTATAATGTTTATCAGCAGCCGAGACTAATCTGACCGAGCCAGAAGCTGTAGAAATGCGATCGATATAGGCTTGTTTTCGCTCCCGCCAAGGGGGTTTCGGCGTCTCGTCACTGTCGGCACAGCCGTCTACAATCGCTGTGACGGTATCGCCTGCATCGGCGGCGGATGGCTTCGCGGGTGGTGGCACCACCTTGATCTTCGATCGCATCGTGAAGCAAAGCTGCGATCGCCTCATCTTCATTTGCCCCATATTCTAAAGCTATACTAGCCGTGCCCAACAAATGGGCAATGTAGGGAACGCCCGAACCTTTGCGAACTTGGGTAGCGTGCAATTCGGCTGCATAGGTGAGGGCTTCAGAAAAACGGCTTGAGAGAATCATGAAAGTCACCTTTCTGAATTGCTATGATATATAAATTGTCGGGCTAAGACGAATCAAGAAACTCTTCTACCCAACGAAACTTGCTCTGTAATGACAAGAATTTCCAATGTCAAATATCACAAATTTGGTATTTTTTACGGATGGCTCTATTGGGTAGAATCTGGATTAAAACCAAGTAAAAATGAATTAGGCTGAGCCGATTTTCGACTCATAAGTTACACAAATATTGAAAAATGGTGGGAAATGGTCTGTAGTGCTTACCTACTTGTGAGTCTCCATTCAAACGCCTTGCAAACTCTTAAGAAACCGCTAATTGGTATCTCGAATACAGGGCTGGGGATACTGTTAACTGAGAACCATCACTGGAACTTCAAGACGGGGTGGAAAAATTTGCTGAACAATCTACGTTTAATTGTACAACATGAGAGTGGCTTCTAAACTAATGCAATTTTGGCTCAAAGTATTTTTTATTCCTGAGCTTTTTGTGGGCTTCAATCGATTAATTACTTTTATGAATCGGTTTCCTGGAGCCATTCCTGTAATTGAAGATCATCCTGATTTTCACTTTTCCTCCGTCTAGAGTGAGAAAAAAGCGATAGTTTTAATTATCGAGCTGTGTAAAATATTTAAATCTCAACTATCAATTAAAACAGGGCGGTGGCTAACAACAGCCACCGCCCTCAAGATAGTATTGCGCTATCTAAATCTGTGCTTACGCAGGAAGCAAGACTGAATCAATAATGTGGATGACACCATTATCAGCAGCAACATCGGCTGTTGTAACGGTAGAATCATTGATTTTGACGCCATTGGAAGCATCAATTTTAATTTCTGAGCCTTCAACTGTCTTCGCAGATTTCAGCTTAGCCGCATCAGCAGCCATAACTTTTCCAGAAACGACATGATAGGTCAAGATTTTTTTGAGCTTAGGAATGTCCTTAAGCAGTGAATCTACAGTACCTGCGGGAAGCTTAGCAAAAGCTTCGTCTGTAGGTGCGAAAACTGTGAAGGGGCCGGCGCCTTTGAGAGTATCGACTAAACCAGCGGCTGTAACGGCAGCAACGAGGGTTTTAAAAGAGCCTGCCGAAACGGCGGTATCAACGATGTCAGCCAAGTGAGTCACCTAGGTTTTGTATTCTATAAATCACTATAACGCTAAAAAGTTAATTTAGCTACATATTTTTTGTGTATTTCAATTAGGTTTTCTGATGATTAACATAGTAATTTTTTGAATTAATTTTTTTCAAGAAATACCTATCTAAAGGTAGATAAAGTTTTTCATATTTTACTGTATTTTAATTTAGCAATGTAATCCTAAATACATTGGTAACACGATCGCCCCGGCGCGGTATTGAAAGTAAATACAGGGGCGATGGCGTTCCGCCCCGCCAGCTACGAAATTTTGATTGACTTGGCAAAACATTCAACATTAAGCACAGCCCTAATGCCCCGTAAAACCCGCCACCCCGACTGATGGCAACAGTTTGGGAAATCCCGATCTAAACTGTTAACAACCATTAACTAGCGGAAGGGTGACATGAGATACAAACTACTAGGTCACAGCGGACTTCGCGTTTCCGAAATCTGCCTCGGAACCATGACTTTTGGGGAAGAGTGGGGTTGGGGGAGTTCCTACGACGAAAGCCGGAAAATGTTCGACGCCTTTGCAGAAGCAGGCGGCAATTTCATTGATACCGCGAATCTCTACACCAACGGTACTAGCGAAAAATATGTCGGCGATTTCATCGCAGCCGATCGCGAAAAATGGGTAGTTGCCACTAAGTATAGCCTCAACATGAAGAATGGCGAAATCAACGGTTTCGGCAACCACCGCAAAAATATGGTGCAAGCAGTAGAGGCAAGTTTGAAGCGATTGCAAGTTGAATACATAGATTTGCTGTGGCTGCACGCTTGGGATTTTACGACACCCGTCGAAGAAGTAATGCGCGCTTTTGACGATTTGGTGCGCGCCGGCAAAATTCTTTATATCGGCATTTCCGATACGCCGGCTTGGATTATTTCTCAAGCAAATACGATCGCCAATCTGCGCGGTTGGACACCATTTATCGGCTTGCAAATCGAGTATTCTTTAAAAGAGCGAACTCCAGAACGGGACTTGATCCCTATGGCAAAAGCCTTTGATATTGGCGTCACAGCTTGGAGTCCTCTAGCAGCCGGTTTGCTGACAGGAAAATACAACACTTCAGAAACAGCCAGCGAAGCTAAACGGCTGAATTCACCTGAATCGGGAAAAATTAACGAACTAGACCTCAAAATTGCTGACGAAGTTAGCAAAATAGCAGCCGAAATTGGCAAACCTGCTTCTCAAGTAGCGCTAAATTGGCTGATCCAACAGCCAGTCGAAGTTATTCCGATTGTGGGTTCGCGCAAACTCTCGCAACTTCAGGAAAATCTCGCTTGTTTGGAATTTGAATTAACTCCCGAACAAATGCAGCAGTTAGACAAAGTAAGTGCAATTGAATTGGGTTTTCCTCACGATTTCTTAAAGAGTTCGACGGTGCAAGATTTTGCCTTTGGAGGAGGAATCGCCAAGATTGACAGCCGCCGACTCTAAAATTGCTGCTATTTTATAGTCGCGGATTTAGGTGGATATTTTGCCTTTGATTGCAGATCGGCGAACCCGCCCTTAGAGGGATGATTGACATTTGTGCTGTGGGCGCGAGGTTAAACTGACGCCCACAGCGCCAATGTCATCATCTTGGTTTCTTCCCACAGACTCGCGCAAAATCTTAGGTTTATCGTTGCGGTTGCCTGGTTTCTTTGGTATTGTTGAGACAGGTACTCTTTGGTGAGTTTAACCTCACTGCATAAACTGTCAATTGTTAATCTATCGGAAGTCAGAAATCTCTGGCGCGACTTGGTATATTAGGATACAAATTTTCCAAATTAGCGATCGGATAAGTTAAAAAAAAGCAAGGTTTGTCAAATCAAAAAGCAACATAAGCTTGATGGCGAATTTTCTATCATCTCCAAATAAAGCAATAAAACTCGCTCTTTTTTCACCCCGTACCTGCCAGTTAAGAGTGATTTCACAAGGTCGGTCGGCATTTTAACGGCTTTGGAACCCAGCGTGTAAGCTAGGTGTGTCCTGAGAGAGAACTCATCCTTCAGATAGAAGTAATCGCAGAAAAACCGGGTTATATTTAACAACAATAGCAAGTCAAACCATATTAACTTATCTCCAAGTTTCAATTTTGAAAAAAGCAGATAAGCCTGTTTTTTCCGCAGCTAAACACTTTCTTTGTTTGGCTCACTGAATGCGGCGCTTGCTCGTCAATAAAAGTTCTCAGATTTATGCTTGCGACTTTCAGTAAGACACTCCTGAGAAATTTATCCTATTGACAACTTTTAACGAACAAATTTTCATTGACAAATTCCAGAGGCTAATATGTCGCCCCCAGAAAACTCAGTAAACAATAATTATAGCAATAAAGATCGAGCATGGGAGATCCGATTTACCTCTATAGATCCAGCCAAATCGCCCTCTCAATTCGCTGCGTCGCCCGCATTGCGCGCTAACTTATCAAAAACTGAGGCTTTAGATGCACCAGATTTAGTTTGCCTGTCTCATTTGCGGTGGAATTTTGTCTATCAGCGTCCGCAACATCTCTTGAGTCGCTGTGCCAAAAATCGTCGCGTATTCTTTCTAGAAGAACCTGTGTTTAGCGCGGCTACAGATTGGTGGCTTGATGTCAGCATCCACGAAAGCGGAGTCTGGGTAATAGTACCGCACCTGAGCGAAGGAACTAGCGAAGCAACAGCACAAACTGCTCAGCAGGCCATGCTAGATGATTTGTTGAGAGCGGCAGACATTAGCCAGTACATCCTCTGGTACTACACACCAATGGCTGTCAGTTTCACAAGCCACTTAAAGCCGCTAGCTGTAGTCTACGACTGCATGGATGAACTGTCAGCATTCCAAGGCGCGCACCCCGATTTAAAAGCCAATGAAAACCAACTATTAAAGCGCGCCAGCGTAGTATTTACCGGCGGACACAATCTTTACGAAGCCAAACAGCACCAGCACCCAAACATTCACGCCTTCCCCAGCAGCATCGAAAAAGAACACTTTGCGACAGCCAGGAATCTTTCAGAAGAACCGGTGGATCAAAAAGACATTCCTCACCCGCGTTTGGGATTTTATGGTGTTATAGACGAACGCATGGATATCGAACTGCTAGCGGGCATTGCGGAAGCAAAGCCGGACTGGCATTTAGTCATCATTGGCCCGGTGGTGAAAATCGATCCGGCAACTCTGCCAACTCACCCAAATATCCACTATCTCGGCGGCAAATCTTATCAAGAACTGCCAGCGTATCTTGGCGGGTGGGATATAGCAATGCTGCCTTTTGCCATTAATGAATCGACTAAGTTTATTAGTCCGACAAAAACTCCAGAATACCTCGCTGCAGGCAAACCGGTGATTTCTACTCCTATCCGCGACGTGGTGCGGCCCTACGGAGAAAACGGCTTGGTTCGGATTGCTAGCAATTCTGAAGAATTCGTTGCTTGTGCCGAAGAAATCCTCAGCGAAAGTTCGGACGTTCGCACCAAGTGGCTGAGCGAAGTAGACGCCTTTTTAGCAGACAATTCTTGGGACAATACCTGGGGCGAAATGCTGGGGTTGATCGAAAGTGCGATCGACGATAAAAGGCAGAAAACCGAAGGCAGGATTAAAGTTTTAAGTTAGGAATGTTGAGGTTGAAGTTAAAGAGTTACACTTTACTGATTCAAAAATTAACACTCAACACTCCTCGCTGTATGTCCAATTACCAATTATTCCTTACCCTTACCCTTACCCACAATCAGAGGTGTTTCAATGTTTGACTATTTAATCGTCGGAGCTGGATTTGCCGGTAGCGTCATTGCCGAAAGACTAGCAAATGAGGCCGGAAAAACAGTCCTGATAATTGATACCCGCAACCACATCGGCGGCAACGCATACGATCACTACGACAACCACGGCATCCTCGTACACAAATACGGCCCCCACATTTTTCACACGAATTCGCGCCCAGTTTTCGAGTATCTTTCGCGGTTCACCGAGTGGCGCCCCTACGAACACCGCGTGCTCGCCAGCGTTGACGGTCAACTGCTGCCAATTCCAATAAATCTCAACACCGTAAACAAACTTTACGGACTGAATCTCACGTCATTTGAAGTAGAAGATTTCTTCGCGAAAGTAGCAGAACCAAAGGATTACATTCGCACTTCCGAAGATGTCGTTGTCAGCAAAGTCGGCCGCGAACTTTACGAGAAATTCTTCCGCAACTACACCCGCAAACAGTGGGGAATGGACCCATCAGAACTCGACAACTCAGTGATTGCGCGCGTACCCACTCGCACTAACCGGGACGATCGCTATTTTACCGATACCTATCAAGCAATGCCGCTGCACGGCTACACTCGGATGTTTGAAAAGATGCTTTCTCACCCAAACATCAAGGTGATGCTGAATACCGACTACCGGGAGATTGAGGGTTTTATCCCTTACGGAGAAATGATTTACACCGGGCCAGTCGATTCCTATTTCAATTACTGCTACGGCAAACTTCCTTACCGTTCCTTGGAATTCAAGCACGAAACGCTGAACGTACCCGTACACCAAAAAGCACCGGTGGTAAATTATCCCAACGAGCATTTATATACTCGCTGCACGGAGTTTAAATACCTCACCGGACAAGATCATCAAAAAACTAGTATTGTCTACGAATATCCTCAAGCTGAGGGAGACCCTTACTATCCGGTTCCGCGTCCAGAAAATGCCGAAATTTACAAGAAATATAAGGCTTTGGCTGATGCAACTCCGGGAGTTTCTTTCGTGGGAAGGCTGGCGACTTACAGGTATTACAACATGGATCAAGTGGTCGCTCAAGCTCTGACAACTTACAATCAACTTACTACCAAGCCGGTGATTGAATTGGTAGAAAATGTTAACGGTTCTGCCTCTAATCTAAGCTCCTCGAATGGAGTGATCGAGATGCCAGCCACACCTTCTCTAGAAGTCGCTGCTGTCAACGGCAACGGCAACGGCAACGGCAACGGCAAATCGGCTAGCAAGTAGCTAGAAGCTGCGAGTTACGGGTAAAAAGGTAAGGTGCCGACGGAGCACCTTACTCGGTTTTCATCAAAAGTTATTTAATAATTCAAACAAGCATTGAGGTAAAAATGAACGTTCTAGTTAAAGTTGTTTTGTCTCATGAGGTTTTGGAAATTTCTCAATTTGCTCAGTTTCAGAAAGAAATACAGCGCCTCATTGAAAGCGGTGGCAAAATTCTTATGCTGGATTTCTCTAAAATAAATTTCCTGAAAAATTCCGAGTTAATGGCTGTAGTGGCGATCGTGAAATTAGTTAGAGACAGCGAATGTATACTTTTGATCTCTGCCATGAGCGAACAAGTTAGAATTCTATTTGAACTCACGGGACTACAGCAAATATTTCATTGTTTGCCGTTTGCGGAAGAATTTTCTCTCAAAAGTGAGCTAACTGAACCGTTAGGAGGTTTGCAAAGTCTTGCTAGCTAGAGGGAGAGGGGGAGAGGGGGAGAGGGGGGATAGGAAAAATCTTCCTGGTTTTTTCTTCTTTCTTCTGATTAATGAGTTCAGCACAAGACAGCCTTTAGATGAGGCTGTTTTACTTTGCTAAACTTTTACAAATTAATCAGCAAAAAACTTGTCAAAGTCGGGGTAATTGTCGCTAACCTATATATATAACTTCGGGTAGATGTGCCGATGAGCTGGTTAGGTAGAGAGCTAGAAAATTGTGATATTGAAGAGTCTTCCACTATAGACAGCAAGGTAACTGTTCAAGGGCGGAAAACAGGTTATCCGCGCCCACAACTGCGCCGGAGCAACTGGATTTGTCTCAATGGTCAGTGGCGGTTTGCTTACGATGACGCGGGCCACTGCGTGCAGCCGATCGATATTTCTGAGTGGACTCACACTATAGAAGTGCCGTTTGCTCCAGAATCGGCAAAAAGCGGGATCGGCGACACGAATTTTCACGCCAACTGCTGGTATGAACGCGAATTTGACGTACCCCACACAGAAGGCAGAGTTCTCCTCCACTTTGGGGCCGTAGACTACCGCGCCCGCGTCTGGGTTAACGGTCAGTTTGTCATCGAACACGAAGGCGGACACACTCCTTTCACCGCAGACATTACAGCAGTTGTGAACCTCAACGAGCCGCAGCGGGTGACAGTCTGGGCCCAGGACGACCCGCAAGATTTGGAGAAACCGCGGGGCAAGCAAGACTGGCAAATAGAGCCGCACAGTATTTGGTATCCGCGCACGACCGGCATTTGGCAGACAGTCTGGGTAGAATTGGTGCCTCACACTTATATCGAGCGCATCCGCTGGACTCCCCAGTTTGAACGCTGGGAAATCGGTTTTGAAGCGTTTGTCGCGGGCGATCGCCAGTCGGGAATCCAGATTAAAGTTAAACTGTCGATCGGCTGTATGCTGCTGGTCAACGACACCTACGAAGTGATCAACGGCGAAATCCACCGCCGCATCGCCCTCTCCGACCCTGGTATCGACGACTACCGCAACGAATTGCTGTGGAGCCCCGAAAAGCCGACGCTAATTAACGCTCAAGTACAGTTGTGGGCAGACGGCAAACTACTCGACGAGGTTAAATCTTATACCGCCATGCGGACGGTCAGCATCCAGCGCGATCGCTTCATGCTCAACGGCCGCCCCTACTATTTGCGACTGGTGCTCGACCAAGGTTACTGGCCCGACACCATGATGACTGCCCCTTCCGACGAAGCTTTGCGCCACGATGTCGAATTAGTCAAAGCAATGGGTTTCAACGGCGTCCGTAAGCACCAAAAAATCGAAGACCCGCGATTTTTGTACTGGGCTGACGTGCTGGGACTCCTAGTTTGGGAAGAAATGCCCAGCGCCTACCGCTTCACTCCCAAAGCCGTACAACGGCTGACGCGGGAGTGGACGGAAGTCATCGACCGCGACGCCAGCCACCCCTGTATCGTAGTCTGGGTGCCGTTCAACGAATCTTGGGGAGTTCCGAATTTAGTCGAAGCAGCAGCCCACCGCAACTACGTGCAAGCGCTGTATTTCTTGACAAAAACCCTCGATCCGACTCGCCCCGTCATCGGTAACGACGGCTGGGAAAGCATCGATACCGACATCCTGGCGATTCACGACTACGACAACAATCCGCAAACCCTAGCCAAGCGCTACGGGCCCGAAGTCCAGCTAGCCGATTTGTTTAATCGCGGGCGTCCCGGCGGGCGAGTCCTCACCCTCGACGGCCACCCGCACCAAGGACAGCCGATGATGCTGACAGAATTCGGCGGCATTGCCTGCGCCGGTCGCGAAAACCCTGATTTTTACAGGGTTTGGGGCTACGTGCGCGCTTCGGACACGAAGGAACTGCAAAGGCGCTACAGTGAGCTGTTGAAGGTGGTAAACCGAGTGGAAATGTTCAGCGGATTTTGTTACACGCAGTTGACCGATACTTTCCAAGAAGCTAACGGTTTGCTGTATGCCGATCGCACTCCCAAGTTTCCCCTAGAGGTGATCGCGGCGGCAACTCTCGGCTGGGATATTCCCGAAGAAAGTTCACAGCCGCAAGCTATTACTCAGTGCTAAATCGATCGACTACCAACCCAAATCTCGTTTGATCGTTCGGACTTCAGTCCTTTTTTATAAATATTTAAGGACTCGCATTCCCTACTACGAACCTTAAAATCTCGCTGTCAACTGTCAACTGTCAACTGTCAACTGTTTAATGATGTTTCAAAGTTTTTTCATGGGCGGATTTGAATGTTCCACCCACAGAGTGCAATCTGGAAAACGCCTCGATGTCACAGCCGCCACCGGTCACGATAAATTTGCAGCAGCCGACTACCAACGCTTGCAGCAGCAAGGCATTTACACAGTCCGCGAAGGCCTCCGCTGGCACTTAATCGAACAGACACCCGGAAAATACGATTTTTCCAGTTCCCTCCCAATCATCCGCGCCGCCCGCGACATGAAAATGCAGGTAATTTGGGATTTGTTTCACTACGGCTGGCCCGACGATATTGATATTTTCAGTCCCGAATTTGTGTCCAGGTTGGCAAACATGGTGCGCGCTTTTATGGAAGTGCTGGCGAACGAAACCGACCAAACACCTTTCGTAACACCTGTCAATGAAATTTCATTTATTGCTTGGGCAGGCGGCGAAGTTGCTTATATCAATCCTTTTGCCAAAGGCAGGGGAGACGAGCTCAAAATCCAGTTAATCAAAGCTGCGATCGCAGGGATAGAATCAGTTTGGGAAGTCAATCCCAGCACTCGCATCGTTCAAATCGATCCCACAATTAACATTATTGCCGATCCTGACAAACCGGAGGATCGGGACGCGGCGGAAGGTTATCGCTTATCTCAATATCAAGCTTGGGATATGTTGGCTGGACGTTTTCGCCCGGAACTCGGCGGCCAGGAAAAATATCTCGATATTATTGGGGTGAATTATTACGATCGCAATCAGTGGATTCACAATGAAGATCCGATGAAATACACTGATCCGCTGTACCGCCCGTTTCGCGAACTGCTGCAAGAAGTGTTTGAACGCTACCGCCGCCCCTTATTCGTAGCCGAAACAGGCACTGAAGACGATTTTAGACCTGTCTGGTTTAATTATGTGTGTACTGAGGTAGTGGCGGCGATGAAAGCAGGAGTTCCGATAGACGGAATCTGCTTGTATCCGATTGTCAACCATCCAGGTTGGGACGACGACAGGCACTGTTACAATGGTTTGTGGGATTATTGCAATGAATCGGGCGATCGAGAAATTTACCAGCCTTTGGCGGATGAATTGCAGTTTCAACGGCAGCAGATTGAACCGTTGCTGAAGTCGCGAGATTGATGATCGGGGCGATCGGCGATTTAAAAATAGGCGATTTCAATCGGCGATTGAAATCGCTTCTATACAAACGAAGTCCGCCTTCGCGGACTAAGAGATTGAGGGGATATTTAAGCAGGATTATTATTTATTAACCTTTTATGCCCACTTGTCTATGCGTGCTTTCAAATTTTGAGCTATCGCTTTCATTAAACTGTCTAACTTATATTCCTCTGTTGCACTATAATACAAGATTTTATCTTCGGAAATTCCAAAAGAATCAGATATAATTTTCATTTTTTTGGGGTCTTCTGGGTTTGAGGTGATCATAAAAACTAATTAGAAAAGCAAGCTAATAGTCGAGCTCGAAAATTGTCGAAATTAACAAATCCATAGGCTTGACGCTTAATCACTTTGAGGCGATTGTTGATTCCCTCCATCACACCACTCGTTGT